>VFQP010004064.1_pt1 | contig 14082 bp, 12 predicted proteins | sample 3512351 | NCBI WGS metagenome assembly VFQP01 (sample SAMN10412372, study PRJNA504923) | tailings metagenome | isolation source: Relicate 1 Philex TSF1 revegetated site | place: Philippines: Tuba, Benguet | collected 2017-08-29 | reverse complement strand
CTTCGGCCAGCTCCACGGGCTGTCGGGTGGCCAGCACCTTGTCGATGGTGCGGCCATCCATGTCCACGATCTCCAGGCGCCAGCCCTCCCACACCACCGCATCGGCCGTCTTCGGCAGCCGGCCGGTCAGCAGCATCATCATGCCGCTGAGCGTGTGGTAGCGGCCCCGCTCCTCGTCGGGCACCGCATCCAGGCCCAGCCGGTCCTTGAGTTCGGGCACCGGGATGTGACCGTCCAGCAGCCAGCTGCCGTCCTCTCGCTGCACCGCCCATGAAGTATCCGGGTCGCGCGGGCTGAACTCGCCCGTGATGGCCTCGATCAGGTCCTGCAGGGTGACGATGCCCTGCACCTCACCGTACTCGTCGATGACGAAAGCCATGTGCATATCGGACAGCCGGAAGTTGTCCAGCAACTCCATGCCGGTGATGGTCTCGGGCACGTACAACGGCGCCTGCATGGGCTGATCGGCCAGTTCGCGCTGTTCGCCGCGCAGCGCCTGCGACAGCCACTGGCGGGCGTTCACCACACCCACCACGTTGCCCATGTCGCCCTTGACCACCGGAAACCGTGCGTGGTCCGACGCATCCACCCGTGCCATGTTGACCTCGAAGCTCTGCTCCAGGTCCAGCACCACCACGTCGCTGCGCGGCACCATGAGCGAGCCGATCTGGCGATCATCCAGCCGGAACACGTTGCGCACCATGGTGTGCTCGTGCGATTCGATCACGCCCGCCGTCGTGCCTTCGGCCAGCATGGCGTGTATCTCTTCCTCGGTCACGGCACTCGCCGTGCTCTCCCTGACGCCCAGCAGCTTGAGCAGCGCGCGGGTGGAGACCGACAGCAGCAGCACGAACGGCTTGGTGGCCGTGGCCAGCCAGTCGATGGGCCGTGCCACCAGGCGGGCAAAGGTTTCGGGGTAGGTCTGGCCCAGACGTTTGGGCACCAGCTCGCCCACCACGATGGAGAAATAGGTGATGAGCACCACCACCAGCGCGGTGGCTCCGAACTGGCTGTAGTGGGCGGGCAGGCCGACGGAGACCAGCCACGCCGAGAGCGGCGCGGCCAGTGCAGCCTCACCCACGATGCCGTTGAGCACGCCGATGGAGGTGATGCCGATCTGGATGGTGGAGAGAAAGCGGGTGGGGTCTTCGCCGAGCTTGAGCGCGGCAGCGGCCGCCCCGTCCCCCTCGTCGATGAGCTTTTGCAGGCGCGCCTTGCGGGCGGAGACCAGCGCGAGTTCTGACATGGCGAACACGCCATTGAGGAGGATCAGGGCAATGAGTAAGGCAATTTCCATGGTGACTGTCTGAAGGTGCCCCGGGCACGTGGGCCCTGGGGCGGGATGACCGCTGGCATGACGTCGTCATGTCGCGGCACGCCAGTGGCGTGTCAGCGGTCGCGCGTGTACCGAGGCATGCAGCCGGCACAAGCCGGCCAGACCTCAAGAGACGAGGTGGGCTTTGGGAGGCCGCTGCAGGCCGGCCAGCGTGGGTTCGACCCGCTTCCAAGGCGTGGGCGGACGTGGCCCGACCAGAACCTGTTCGGCCTGCAACAGCGCGAACGGTTCGGGGATGACCTCGGGCAGGTCGGGCTGGGCATCGGTCAGGCCGTGGTCGGGCGTGGTGTCCAGCCGGTCAAGAGAAGTGGATTGAGGGGAGGGTGCGTCCGCTTCCTGCGAGAGGGCGGCCACATCGTGTGCCATGTCGGCGCTGAAAGCCCCGAAGGTGAAAAGGCCCACGCTGACCAGGAAGTGCAGCGTGAAAATCGCGATCAGCCAGCGGCGCATGAAGGGCCCGTTACGGGGCAGGGCCATCCGGGAGGTGGATCTGGAGCGGGTGAAGGGAATCGAACCCTCGTATGAAGCTTGGGAAGCTGCCGTTCTACCATTGAACTACACCCGCACTGAGGCGCAATTATAGAAGCCGGCCCGGTCAGGGGCGCAGGTAGGCCCAGCCTTCGGTCTGGCGCTTGAGGATGTGGGTGACGCCGGCCGGCACGTAGGCGATGCCGGCCAGCATGTCGGCTGCTTCCAGTTTCTGGCCGCGCATGGTGTTCTGGCACGCATAGACGCGCATGCCGGCAGCACTGGCCTCGGCCACGCGCGGGCCCACGGGCGAGTCCATCTTGAGCATGCCGATGCCGGGGCCATCGGCCACGATCTCGATGTCCACGTTCTGGGCGCCCACGTCGGCGGCCAGGTTGCGGGCGTTGTTCAGGGCCAGGTTCCACTTGGCGGGGTCGCCGTCGCTGACCTGGATCACGACCCGGTAACGGCCTGTGGGGGTCTGGGCCAGGGCCAGCAGGGGCAGGGCGGTCAGGGCAGAGGCGATCAGTTGGCGGCGGTTCATGCCATTTTCCGGTGCAAAAAGGTCTCTCATGATAGCAATGCAGGCACCTGGGCGGGGCGTGCGCACCCGAAAAGCCACCTGTGCACCAATGTGGTTCCGAAACGCCCTGTCACAGGTGGAACGCGAATTGCATTCTGGTGCGCGCCAGCCCGGAACGCCGTTCCCGGGGCCCAGGCCAGCCCGTTATTAGGAGCCGCCGCCGATGAGCGATATGCCACCGATTGACCTGTTGTGGGTTCTGATCTGTTCCGTCCTGGTGTTTGTGATGCAGTCCGGCTTTCTGTGCCTGGAGTCGGGCCTGACGCGCAACAAGAACTCGATCAACGTGGCGGTCAAGAACGTGGCCGACTTTGCCGTGGCCACTGGCATGTACTGGGTCGTGGGTTTCGGGCTCATGTTCGGTGCCAGCACGCACGGCTGGTGGGGTGGCGACCACTTCGGCCTCTTCAACCAGATCGACATGAGGCCCACGGTCATGGCCTTCCTGCTGTTCCAGATGATGTTCTGCGCCACCTCGGCCACCATCGTCTCGGGGGCGGTGGCAGAGCGCATGCGTTTTGTCACCTACCTTTTCCTGACGGCCTTTGTATCCCTGCTGGTGTACCCGGTGTTCGGCCACTGGGCCTGGGGTGGCCCCTTGCAGGGTGCGCCTACCGGCTGGCTCACGCGGCTGGGTTTTGTGGACTTTGCCGGTTCCACGGTGGTGCACAGCCTGGGGGGCTGGGTGTCGCTGGCGGCCATCATGATCATTGGCCCGCGCAGCGGCCTGTTCGTGCCGGGCGAACCGGCGCGCACCATCCCGGCGGGCAACCTGCCGCTGGCCATGCTGGGTGTGCTGATCCTGTTCTTCGGCTGGTTCGGGTTCAACGGCGGCAGCACGCTGGCACTCAACCACGCCGTGCCCGGCATCATGGTCAACACCATGCTGGGCGGTGCGGCCGGTGTGCTCAGCGGACTGGCCATCGGGCTGTGGCAGAAAGGCCGCTGCGAAATCCATTACCTGCTCAATGGCGCGATCGCTGGCCTGGTGGCCATCACGGCCGGGGCCCATGTGGTCACGCCGCTGGACGCCTGGGTGATCGGGGCCATTGCCTCGGCGCTGATGGTGGTGTGCAACGAGTGGCTGCTGCGCTGGCGCATCGACGACGCGGTGGGCGCCATTCCTGCCCACCTCATGCCCGGTATCTGGGGCACGCTGGCGGTGGGATTTTTCGGCAACCTGTCCGTCCTCAACAATGGCAACACGCGCCTGGAGCAGATCGGCGTGCAGCTGCTGGGCGTGGTGGTCTGCGCCATCTGGGCTTTTGGTACCACCTGGCTGTTCCTCAAGGGGCTGGGGCGCATGGGCCCGCTGCGTGTGACCGAGGAAGACGAACGGGTTGGCCTCAACGTGTCGGAACACGGCACCCGCACCGAACTGATCGACCTGGTGGAGGCCATGGAGGCTCACCGCCGATCGGGCTCGTTGACCGGGCGCGTGCCGGTGGAGCCGTTCACCGAGGTGGGCCAGGTGGCCTCGGCCTACAACCGCGTGATCGCTGCGCTGGAGTCGGCCACGCAGCAGACCCGCGCGGTGATCCGCGACATGCGCGACGGCATCGTCACCTTCACCCGCGAAGGCCTGCTCACCAGCCTGAACCCGGGGGCTGAAAAATTGTTTGGTGTGCAGGCGGCGGGCGCCATCGGACTGCCCTTTCAGCAGCTGTTGCGGCGCTCGGGCAGCAGCCAGGTGCCCGATGCCGACCAGCTGTGCCGTGTGGGGGCCAAGCTGGAGCTGCGTATCGCCCGGCCCGGTGCTGGCCGCGTGTTCTACGAAATCTCGGTGAGCGAGAACCGCGTGGGCGACGACCTGCAGTTCACCGGCATGGTGCGCGACATCAGCGAGCGCAAACAGGTCGAGGGTCAGCTCTACCGCGAACGCGACCTGGCGCAGGTGACGCTGGCTTCCATCGGCGATGGGGTCATCACCACCGATGAGGCGGGACTGATCCAGTACCTCAACCCGGTGGCGGAGCGGCTGACCGGCTGGCCCGCCGCGCAGGCGCACGGCCAGAGCATTGGCATGGTGTACCGGCTGCGCGACGAAAAGACCGGCCTGACGCTGCCGGTGCCGGTGCGCAACGTGCTGCACACCGGCCAGGTGGCCTCGCGCCTGGAGCACGCGCTGCTGGTGCAGCGCGACGGCAGCACCGTGCCCGTGCTGGACACGGCGGCGCCCATCCGATCGCGCGAAGGTTTCCTGATGGGCGCGGTGCTGGTGTTCCACGACGTCACGGTCACGCTCAACCTCTCGCGCGAACTCTCGCACCAGGCCAGCCACGACGCGCTGACCGGCATACCCAACCGGCGCGAGTTCGAGCGCCGCCTGGGTGAACTGCTGGGCCGGCCCACCGACCGCGACGAGACCCACGTGGTCTGCTACCTCGATCTGGACCAGTTCAAGATCGTCAACGACACCTGCGGCCACGTGGCCGGCGACGAGCTGCTGCGCCAGGTGGCCCAGCTGATCCGTGCCCAGCTGCGCGCCGCCGACGTGCTGGCGCGGCTGGGGGGCGACGAGTTCGGGCTGATCCTGGAGTCGTGCCCCATTTCGCGCGCGCAGGAGCTCAGCGAGCGGGTGCGCAGTGCCATCGCCGATTTCCGCTTCGCCTGGGAGGGCAAATCCTTCTCCATCGGCGTCTCCATTGGCCTGGTGCCGCTGCAGGGCGACGTGCGCGATCTGGGGGCCGTGCTGTCGGCCGCCGATGCGGCCTGTTACGCCGCCAAGGAAAACGGCCGCAACCGGGTGCACGTTTACCAGGCCGACGACAGCAAGCTGCTGGAGCAGCACGGCCAGATGCAATGGGTGGCCCGTCTGCAGAGCGCGCTGGACGAGGACCGCCTGCGGCTCTACGTGCAACCCATCGTGCCGCTGCACGACGGCGAAGGCATGATGCCCCACTACGAGATCCTGGTGCGCCTGATCGAGGACGGCAAGATCGTGGGGCCGGGCACCTTCCTGCCGGCCGCCGAACGCTACGGGCTCATGCCCCGCATCGACCAGTGGGTGGTGCACAACACCCTGGCCTGGGTGGGTGACCGCGTGCGGCGCAACGGCGGGGTGGATGGCGTGTACTGCATCAACCTCTCAGGCGCTTCGCTGTCCGACGAGCGCTTTCGCGAGGCGCTGCACGCCACGCTCACACGCCAGCGCCTGCCTTCCGGTGCGGTCTGCTTCGAGATCACCGAGACCGCCGCCGTGGCCAACCTGTCCAAGGTGGTGGAGTTCATCCACGAGGTCAAGGCGCTGGGCTGCGCCTTCGCGCTCGACGACTTCGGCAGCGGCCTGTCGTCCTTTGCCTACCTGAAGAACCTGCCGGTGGACTTTCTCAAGATCGACGGCAGCTTCGTCAAAGACATTGAGCTCGACCCCATGGACCTGGCCATGGTGCAGGCCATCAACGCCATTGGCCACGTGATGGGCCTCAAGACCATCGCCGAATACGTGGCCACCGAAGGCATCCTGCAGCGGGTGAAGGAGCTGGGCATCGACTACGCTCAGGGCTACCACCTGGGCGAGCCACAACCCCTGGCGGAGAGCCAGGGGGGCAAGATGATGCCGAGGTGAGGGTCACTTCAAGACATCGCCTACGCAGAGGTATTTGATCTCCACGTAGTCGTCCATGCCGTGGTGCGAGCCCTCGCGGCCCAGGCCGGACTGCTTGACGCCGCCGAAGGGCACGTGTTCGGTGGCGATGATGCCCACGTTGATGCCCACCATGCCGTACTCCAGCGCTTCGCTTACGCGGAAGATGCGGCCGACATCGCGGCTGTAGAAGTAGCTGGCCAGGCCGAACTCGGTGTTGTTTGCCGCGTCAATCGCTTCCTGCTCGGTCTTGAACTTGAACACCGGCGCGAACGGGCCGAAGGTTTCTTCGCGGGCGCACAGCATGTCGGCAGTGGCGTTGGCCACCACGGTGGGTTCGAAGAACTGGCCACCCAGCTTCTTGCCACCGGCCAGCACCTGGCCGCCTTTGGCCACCGCATCCTGCACGTGGCGCTCCACCTTCTCGAGCGCCGCGTCCTCGATCAGCGGGCCTTGCACCACGCCGTCCTCAAAGCCGTTGCCCACCTTGAGCGCCTTGACCTTGGCCGCGAATTTCTGCACGAACTGGTCGTACACGCCTTCCTGCACATACAGGCGGTTGGCACAGACGCAGGTCTGGCCGGCGTTGCGGTACTTGCTGGCCATGGCGCCTTCCACCGCGCTGTCGATGTCGGCGTCGTCGAAGACGATGAAAGGCGCGTTGCCGCCCAGTTCCAGCGACAGCTTCTTGACCGTGGGCGCGCACTGCGCCATCAGGATGCGGCCGACCTCGGTGGAGCCGGTGAAGGACAGGTGGCGCACCACGTCGCTCTCGCACAGCACCTTGCCCACGGCAATGCTGCCCGCGCCATCGGCGGTGAGCACGTTCAGCACCCCGGCCGGGATGCCGGCGCGCACCGCCAGCTCGGCAGCGGCCAGCGCGGTCAGCGGGGTCAGCTCGGCCGGCTTGATGACCACCGGGCAACCGGCCGCCAGCGCGGGGGCTACCTTGCGGGTGATCATGGCCAGCGGGAAGTTCCAGGGCGTGATGGCCGCGCACACGCCAATGGGTTGCTTGAGCACCAGCAGGCGGCGGTTGTTGTCGAAGTGGGGCAGGGTTTCGCCATTGACGCGTTTGGCTTCTTCGGCAAACCACTCCACGAAGCTGGCGCCGTAGGCGACTTCGCCCTTGGCCTCGGCAAAAGGCTTGCCCTGCTCGGCGGTCATGATGCGGCCCAGGTCCTCCTGGTTGGCCATCAGCAGGTCGTACCACTTGCGCAGGATGTTGCTGCGTTCCTTGGCGGTCTTGTTCTTCCAGCCACCCCAGGCGGCATTGGCGGCGGCAATGGCCGCAGCGGCATCGGCCGGGCCCAGGTTGGCCACGTCGGCCAGTTTGTGGCCGGTGGCCGGGTCGTTCACATCGAAGCGGCCCGCACCCTGTATCCACTGGCCGTTGACCAGGGCATCCGTCTTGAGCAGGCTGGGGTCCTTGAGCTGGGCCAGCGGGGAGGTCTTCATGTCCATGCGTGTCTTCCTTGGTGGTCTGGCGCCTATCGAGGGCGCGAACGTGCCAGCTTAGCGCAGAAGCGATGGCCCCGCCGGGCCAGCGGATGCCTGGCCGGGGGTGCCACTCAGGCCGCGAAGCGCTGGCGCAGCGAGCGGGTGGCCTGCGCCAGCAACTGGGCGTCTATGCCCACGGCCACAAAACGCGCGCCCAGCGACAGCCAGTGGCGGGCCTGGTCGTCCTGTGTGGACAGGATGCCCGGCGCTTTGCCGGCCCGAAGGATGCGGGCGATGCCATCGGTGATGGCCGCCTGAACGTCCGGGTGGCTGGCGTTGCCCGGGTGGCCCATGGAGGCGCTGAGATCGGCCGGGCCGATGAACACGCCATCCACGCCGGGTGTGGCGGCTATCGCATCGAGGTTGCGCATGGCCTCCGCCGTTTCGGCCTGTACCAGCAGGCAGGCCTGCTCGTTGGCCTCGTGCACGTAGCGCGGGTACAGGCCCCAGCGCGAGGCGCGGGCGCCGGCCATGCCACGAATGCCGCCCTGGCCTGGCACGTCACCGGCCTGCGGGTAGCGCACGGCGCGCGCCATCAGCGCGGCCTGTTCGGGCGTGTCCACCATGGGGACCAGAACCGTCTGCGCGCCGATGTCCAGCACCTGCTTGATCAGTGCCACATCGCCCACCGGCACGCGCACGATGGGGTGGGTGGCATAGGGCGCCACGGCCTGCAGCTGCGCGAGCAGCGAACGGATGTCGCTGGGCGCGTGTTCGCCGTCGAGCAGCAGCCAGTCGAAACTGGCGGTGGCGAGCAATTCGACCGCGTAGGCATCGGCCAGGGTGGACCACAGGCCGATCTGTGCGCGGCCTTCGGCCATGGCCTGCTTGAAAGGATTGATGGGTGTGTTCATGGGGGTGTGGTTCAAGGGGTTCAGGTGAAGCGGAACGACATCTGGCCCAGCGGGCCGTAGTCGGCCTCGAAATGGTCGCCCAGGTGGGCAGCCACCGGCCGGGTGAAAGAGCCGGCCAGCACCACCTCGCCGGCAGCCAGGCCTTCGCCCCAGGGGGCGAGTTTGTTGGCCAGCCAGGCGATGCCGATGGCGGGGTGGCCCTGCACGCCGGCGGCGAGGCCGGTTTCTTCCACCACGCCGTTCTGGCGCAGGACGGCGCCGCACCAGGGCAGGTCGATGGCGCGCGGGTCAGCGCGGCCCGCACCGAGCACGATGCCGGCGTTGGCCGCGTTGTCGCTGATGGTGTCGTAGACCTTGCGCATGACCTTGGAGTGGCGATCGAACTGTTCGATGCGGGCGTCGATGATCTCGATGGCGGGCGTCACGTGGTCGGTGGCGGCCAGTACCTGTTCCACGTCCACGTCCGGGCCGCGCAGGGGCGCCTTGAGCACGAAGGCCAGCTCCACCTCCACCCGCGGGGCGATGAAGCGGCTGTGCGGGATGTCGAGCGTTTCACCCGGCGTGCAGTCGAAACGCATGTGGTCCAGCAGCGTGCCGTAGTCGGGCTCGGTGATCTGGCTGGCCTGTTGCATGGCGCGGCTGGTCAGGCCGATCTTGTGGCCGATCACATGTGCGCCGTTGGCGATCTGCAAGGCCACCCAGGCACGGCCGATGCGGTAGCCGTCTTCGATGGTCATGCCGGGAAAACGCTTGGAGAAGTGTTCAACCGCGACGCGGGTGCGCTCGCTGTGGTCCAGCTCCGCCGCCAGGGCTGCGATGGTGGTGTCGTCCAGCATGGTTCAGGCTTTGCGGAACAGGGGGTGCAGCGTGCTGTGTTTGGTGTCGAAGACCTCTTGGCCTTCGTCCACCTGCAGCGTCACGCCTATGGGTTGTTGGGTCATCAGCGCATCGACATGTCGCCGCACGGCGGCCAGCACGGCCTCGCCCGCACGCTGTTGCGTGGCCGCGCTGCGGCCTTTGCCCATGCGCAGGTTGAGGTACATGAAGCCGTAGTCGCCGCTGCCGTCGGCCACCGCAAAGTGGGGCGCAGGGTAGGCCAGCACGCGTGTGCCGCCGGTGGGGAAAACCTGCTGGCCCTGTTCGTCGCGCACGGCCAGCATGGCGTCGGCCGCATCGCGGCACAGGGCGTCCATGGGCAGCTTCGGTTCCAGGTTGCCGGTGTAGAGGATGACGAGGTGGGGCATGTTCAGTCTTTCAGCGGCGTGACCGGGAACACCGCGTTGATCTGGCCGGTGCCCGAGCTGCCGAAGTAGGGGGTGATGATTTCGGCGCGGCCATCGTAGCCGCTGCCACCCAGCACGCCCAGCAGCATGGCGGTGTCGTGCATGCCGCCTTCGCCCCAGCACTTCTCGTTGTAGAGCGGCAGCATGTCGCTGAAGGTGGCCCAGTCGCCGCGCTCCCACAGTTCCACCACCCGCCGGTCCACCTGCTCCAGGAACGGGTCCCAGACCTTGTGCATGAACTCGGGCGCGGTGCCGTTGTCGGCGAAGTGGTGGCTCAGCGATCCGCTCGCGAAGATGGCCACGGTGCCGTCGTAGCGCTCCTCGATGGCGCGGCGCACCGCGCGGCCGAAGCGGGCACTTTCTTCCAGGTTGTGCCACATGCACCAGCCGCTCACGCTGACCACCTGGAAGTGCTGGTCGGCGTTCATGTAGCGCATGGGCACCAGCGTGCCGTACTCCAGCTCCAGCGTGGTGTCGCTGTGCGAGCGGCTCTTGATGCCGGCCTCGTTGGCCACCTCGGCGATCAGGTGGCCCAGCGCCGGGTTGCCCGGGTAGGCGTAGGGCATGTTCTTGATGAAGTGCGGCAGCTCGTTGCTGGTGTAGGTGCCCGAGAAATGCGGCGCGCAGTTGACGTGGTATTCGCTGTTGACCAGCCAGTGCACGTCGAACACCACGATGGTGTCCACACCGAGTGCGCGGCAGCGGCGGCCAATCTCGATATGGCCATCGATGGCGGCCTGGCGGCAACCCTTGTGCGGGCCGTCCAGTTCGCTGAGGTACATGGATGGCACGTGGGTGATCTTGGCGGCGAGTGCGAGTTTTCCCATGCTGCTCTCCTGGATCAGATACCCCAGTGTGGGATGTGGTGGCTGCCGAGACTGACCGCCACATTCTTGGGTTCGCAGAACACCTCGTAGCTCCAGGTGCCGCCCTCGCGCCCCGTGCCGCTGGCCTTGGTGCCGCCGAAGGGCTGGCGCAGGTCGCGCACGTTCTGGCTGTTGACGAAACACATGCCGGCTTCCACGGCGGCGGCCACGCGGTGCGCCTTGCCGATGTTCTCGGTCCAGACGTAGCTGGACAGGCCGTAGGCGATGTCGTTGGCCAGCGCTATGGCATGGGCCTCGTCCTTGAACGGGATCAGGCAGGCCACGGGGCCGAAGATCTCGTCCTGCGCGATCTTCATGCGGTTGTCCACGTCGGCGAACACCGTGGGCCAGACGAAGTTGCCCTGGCGCACGTGCGCGGGCAGTTCGGGCGCGTAGCCCGGGCGGTCCAGGCCGCCGCACAGCAGCGTGGCGCCTTCCTTCGGGCCGAGCTCGATGTAGCTGCGCACCTTGGCCAGGTGGGCCGGGCTGATCATGGGGCCGATGATGGTTTTTTCGTCCTGCGGGTCGCCCACCACGATCTTCTTCGCGCGCTCGGCGAACTTCTGCGCGAAGTCGGCGTAGATGCTCTGCTGCACCAGGATGCGGCTGCCCGCGGTGCAGCGCTCGCCGTTGTTGCTGAAGATCATGAACACCGCGGCGTCGAGCGCGCGGTCCAGGTCGGCGTCTTCGAAGATCACGAAGGGGCTCTTGCCGCCAAGCTCCATGCTGAACTTCTTCAGGCCCGCGGTCTTCACGATGCGGTTGCCGGTGGCGGTGGAGCCGGTGAAGCTGATGGCGCGCACGTCGGGGTGGGCGCACAGCGGCTCGCCCGCGTCCTTGCCGAAGCCGTGCACGATGTTGAGCACGCCCGCGGGCACCCCGGCCTCGAGCGCGAGCTCGCCCAGGCGCGCGGCCGTGAGCGGGCTGAGTTCGCTCATCTTGAGCACCGCGGTGTTGCCGAAGGCCAGGCAGGGCGCGACCTTCCAGGTGGCCGTCATGAAGGGCACGTTCCAGGGGCTGATGAGCGCGCACACGCCCACCGGGTGGAACAGCGTGTAGTTCAGGTGCGTGGGCGTGGGGTAGGTGTGGCCGTCCACGCGCACGCACATTTCGGCGAAGTAGTGGAAGTTGTCGGCCGCGCGCGGCACCAGCTGCTTGCCGGTCTGGCTGATCACCTGTCCGGTGTCCTGTGTCTCGGTCTGCGCGATCTCGGGCACGTGTTGCGTGATCAGGTCGCCGAGTTTGCGCATCAGCTTCGCCCGCTCGGTGGCGGGCGTGCTGGCCCATTTCGGGAACGCCGCCTTGGCAGCGGCCACGGCGGCGTTGACCTCGGCCTCGCTGCCGGCAGCAACCTCGGCCAGCACCTCCTGTGTGGCGGGGTTGACGGTCTCGAAGTAGTCGCGGCCCGCCACGGCTTTGCCGTCTATCAGGTGGTCGATTCTCATGGCTTGTCTCCGGTGATGGTGTTGGTCAGCGCGCCGAGGCGCTCGATCTCGGTCACGACGACGTCGCCCGGCTGGCAGTCCACCACGCCGTCGGGCGTGCCGGTCAGGATGAGATCGCCGGGTTGCAGCGTCATGAAGCTGCTGAAGTACTCGACGAGGAAGGGCACGTCGAAGATCATGTCTCTGGTGTGGCCCGATTGCGTGACCTGGCCATTGACCGTGGTCTGCAGCGCCAGCGCCATGGGGTCCGGCACGTCGGCAACGTCCACCAGCCACGGGCCCAACGGCGTGCCGGTGTCGCGGTTTTTCACGCGCAGGTTGGGGCGGTACCAGTTTTCCAGGTAGTCGCGGATGGCGTAGTCGTTGGCCACGGTGTAGCCGGCAATGAAGCCGTAGGCGTCGTCGCGCCGCACCTTTTTTGCGGTTCGGCCGATCACCACGGCCAGCTCGCATTCGTAGTGCATGAACCGCACGCCGGCCGGGCGCACGGTGTGGGCGCGGTGGCCGATCAGCGAGCCTTTGCCCTTGAGGAAGGCCAGCGGTTCTTCGGGCGCCTTGAAGGCGAGCTCCTTGGCGTGGTCGGCGTAGTTCAGGCCCAACGCGATGACGGTGCGCGGCCGGGGCGCGGGCTTGAGCGGCGGCAGCCAGATCGCGTCATCGAAGCCGATTCGCTGGCCGTCGTCCAGGCGCAGCGCGCCGTCCTGTTCGACGGCATCGCGAACGCAGCCATTGAAGACGATGCGGGCGTGTTTCATGGGGCCTCCGCTACCAAGGTGTTGACCAGCGGCGGGAAGCCCGGTGCGTGGATTTCGATGCGGTCGCCCACGCGCGCCAGCGGACGGCCCGGTGCGCAGCCGAGCATGAGCACGTCGCCCGCGCGCAGCGTCATGAATTCACCCACGTCGGCCAGCAGGCTGGCGCTGTTGCGCACCGTGCCTCGGAAGTCCACGCGCTGGCGGGTTTCGCCGTTGACGCGCACGTCCAGCGCCAGCGTGTCGGGGTCGGTGGGCACGATGGCACTGCCCACGCCCAGGAAGCCGTCCAGGCATTTGAACCGGACCGGTGGGCGGTAGAAACTTTCGTGGGGCACGCTGAGGTCGTTCATCAGCACGCAGCCCGCAAGCCGGCCGGCCGGCCCCATGAGCAGCCCCACGCTGGCGCCGATTTCGACCTCAGGCACATGCGCGGGCACGGGGATGGCTGCACCATGGGCGCTCCAGGTGTTGGCGGGCTTGATGTAGAGCACCGGCGCACGCGGTGGTGCCTGGTACGGCGGCAGGCTCATGCGTTCGCCCAGCGCATCGCGTTCGGCCTGGAAGTTGAGCAGCACGCCGTAGACGGTGCCGGTCATCGGAAAGGGGGTCATTCGTTCTCCTCGACGGCGGACGCGTCCGGGTGCAGGGCAATCAGTTCGTCCAGCAGGTCGTAAAGCTGGGCCAGCTTGTCCTGCCCCAGATGGGTCTCCAGATGGCCGTAGTGCGCCTCGATGGGCGCCGACAGCGCTTGCACCAGCGCGCGGCCTTGTGGTGTGGGCAGCACCACGCTGCGGCGCGCATCGGCCGGGTCGCGCTGGCGGACCACCAGGCCGTCGCGTTCCATGCGCGCCAGCACGCCGCTCAGGCTGGGGCCCAGCAACTGGGCTTCGCGGGCGATGCGGCCGGTCTCCAGACCATCGCCGCTATGGGCGTCCAGCACGCGCAGCACGCGCCATTGCTGGTCGCTCAGGCCCTGCTCGCGCAGGTGTGGGCGGCGCTGGGCCATCAGCGATTCGCGGGCCTGCAGCAGCAGGCCGGGCAGGTTGCGGTGGGTGAAGCGGGAGGTCATGGTTATTTATTTAACATGTTAAATAATAGTGCACATAGGGCCCTGGTACAAGGGGCGCGCCCGATAAAATGTCAGGTTGCTTCCTTGTTGCCCCACACCATGAGCCCAACTTTCACTGTCGCCGACATCCGCAAGAGCTTCCTGGACTTCTTCGCCGCCAAAGGCCACACGGTGGTCGCGTCCAGCCCGCTGGTGCCGGGCAACGACCCGACGCTGATGTTCACCAACTCGGGCATGGTGCAGTTCAAGGACGTGTTCCTGGGCACCGACAAGCGCCCCTACGTGCGCGCGGCCTCGGTGCAGGCCTGCCTGCGCGCCGGCGGCAAGCACAACGACC
>VFQP010004063.1_pt1 | contig 14083 bp, 10 predicted proteins | sample 3512351 | NCBI WGS metagenome assembly VFQP01 (sample SAMN10412372, study PRJNA504923) | tailings metagenome | isolation source: Relicate 1 Philex TSF1 revegetated site | place: Philippines: Tuba, Benguet | collected 2017-08-29 | reverse complement strand
AAACGCTCCAGCCGGCCATGCGCGGGTCGCGCCATGCCCTGCGCGTCGGTGGTTTCCGCATTGATCCGAACCTGGATTGCAAAGCCCTTCGGCTGCGGCGGTGCTGCGGGATCCAGACCAAGATCGCCCAGGGTGCGGCCTGCGGCAATGCCGATCTGCAATGCCACGAGGTCGACGCCAGTCACCTGTTCGGTAATCGTGTGCTCAACCTGCAGGCGCGGGTTGGCTTCGATAAACACGAAGCCCTTCTGCTCGCCCGTTTCGCTTTCCTCCACCAGGAACTCGAACGTACCCAGGCTTTGATAGTTGACGCGGCGCGCCAGCCGCAGCGCGGCCTTGATGATTGCTTCGCGCAACTGGGGCCTGAGCACCGGGCTGGGCGCAATTTCCACCAGTTTCTGGAAGCGCCGCTGCAATGTGCAATCCCGCTCGCCGAGCGCAATCACCTGCGCACCGTCGCCGGCGATCTGCACTTCGATATGGCGCGCCCGCACCACCAGCCGTTCCGCATAAAGCGCATCGACGCCAAACGCGGAAGCCGCCTCGGAGCGGCAGCGTGCATAGGCTTCGGCAAGATCTTCGCGTCGGCGCACCACGCGCATGCCACGGCCACCGCCGCCACCCACCGCCTTGATCACCACGCCTGCGCCACCCTGCGCATCGAAGAAGCCCGCGATCTCTTCCAGCGTCGCGCCGCCGCGTGTGGCTGGCATCACGGGCACATCGTTCTGCAGTGCCAGTTCCAGTGCGCGGCCCTTGTCGCCGAATAGCGCCAGATGTTCGATACCCGGGCCGATAAAGCGGATCCCGGCGTCATGACACGCCTGCGCAAAGTCGGCGCGTTCGCTCAGGAAGCCATAACCGGGATGCACCGCATCGCAACCGCTTTTCTTAGCGGCGGCAATGATGCCTGCGATATCGATATAGGCGGCGGGGCCGGTGCCATCGAGCGCAACCGCTTCGTCGGCCATGATCCGGTGCAACGCACCCTGGTCATCCTGCGAATAGACCGCGACCGTATCCATGTCGAGATCGCGTGCGGCGCGCATGACGCGCAGTGCAATCTCCCCTCGATTGGCTATCAAGAGCTTTTTCAATTCGGTTGTCTCCGTGTTATATGTATTGAATCGGTATCGATGCGCGCCCTGATGCGCGCCCTTCAGGGCCGCATGCCGAACCGGCTGATACCGGTCTCGCGCAGCGGCGCCGCCAGGTTGGCGAATTCGCACAACAGCGCACGGCTATCGCGTGGATCGATGATGTCTTCGATCACGAATGCTTCTGCACTGCGGAATGGGGAAGTCAGGCTGCGTCCGCGCTGCTCGATCTCGGCGCGCTTCTGCACCGGATCGTCGGCGCCCTCGATCTCGGCCTTGTAGGCAACATCGAGCCCGCCTTCGATCGGCAAGGCACCCCAGTTGGCCGATGGCCACGCGTAGCGGACGTTGTACCGTCCCATATGCTGATGGCCGGCCGCCGACACGCCATAGGCGCGCCGCAAGATCATGGAACACCATGGCACCGTGGTCTGGTACACCGCCGCCAGCGCGCGCACGCCATAACGCATGATGCCGGCCATCTCGGCCTCGAGCCCGACCTGCAGCCCCACGGTGTCCACCAGGTTGACCACTGGCAGGTGGAAGGTCTGCGCCATGTCGACAAAACGGGTGAGTTTCTCCGCGCTGGCGCTGTCCCAACTGCCGCAATGGAACGACGGGTCGCTCGCGATAACCGCCACCGGCCAGCCGTCGAGCCTGGCCAGCCCGGTAACGATTGCCCGCCCCCACTGCGCGCCGATCTCGAAGAACGAGTCCTGGTCCACCAGCGTCTCGACGATCGGGCGGATCGCGTAGTCGGCGCGGCTATCGCGCGGAATCGCGGCGAGCAGCCAATCGTCACGGCGTCCGGGATCGTCGACCGGCGCCACGCGCGGCGGCAGTTCATGAACCGACGCCGGCAGGTATGATAGGAAGCGCCGCGCGCGCGCAAACGCCTCCTGCTCCGTAGCGACCTCGTCGTCGACCACGCCATTGCGTGTGTGGATCTGGCTGCCGCCCAGTTCGTTCTTGGTGACGGTCTGCCCCACGCGGGCCACCACCGAGTGCGGACCCTCGTTGAACAGTTGCGCGGTCTCCCTGACCATGACCGAATAGTGGCTGGCCGCCACGCGCGCCGCGCCCATGCCAGCGACGGAACCGAGCGCCAGCGACACCACGGGCACCGCGGCCATGTTCTCCACCACGTGCTCCCAGACTTTCATCGTCGGTATCAGCGTGTGGCCCTTGATCTCGATATTGCGCACCGAGCCACCACCACCAGTGCCGTCGACCAGCCGGATCATCGGCAGGCGCAGGTCGTGGGCCATCTTCTCGGCATGAACCAGCTTGTCGCCCACCGCGCCGTCATTGGCACCGCCGCGCACCGTGAAATCATCGCCGACCAGCACCACCGCTCGGCCTTCCACCTGGGCACGGCCCATGACGAGGTTCGATGGGATCAGGTCTACCAGCCGCCCGTTGCTGTCATACCGGCCGCTGCCGCTAAGGCCGCCAACTTCCCGGAACGACCCGGCATCGGCAATCTGCGCAATGCGCTCACGCACCGACAGCTTGCCCGCCGCCTTGTGGCGTTGCACCTTGTCTTCCCCGCCCATCCGCGCGGCAAGCCGCCTCCGGTAGGTCAGTTCGTCGACTTCAGGCTGCCAGCTCACGATGTGTCTCCATGATTTTTGTCTTTGATGCGTGAGCCATATAGCGCACGAGTCATGCCAGCGTGCCGCAGCATTGATTTGATTGAGAAATCTGCGCGACGCCGCTAACATGTCCGCTACAGCGACACAATTTTCCAAACAAGTGTCCGCAATAGAGACACAAAAAAGACACGCAAGGAGACACGGTGTCCTCAGTGACAACACCGCAAACGCGTGATGCCCCAGCACTTGGCGTGCTCGTGCATGGCCCCGACGGCACCCGGCTGGCGGCTTTTGGCGCGTGCGCGGACGCTTCCGTCGCGCAGGCAACGGAAGCGGCATGGCGCCGCGCCGCGGAACCCACGCAGGGCCGGACGCTTTTCCCGATCGAAGCAGGCGCGCACCAATACGTCGGCGTGTGCCTTGCAGACGGCGGCCATCGGCTGACCGTGCTGCACCACGCAGACGCGCAGTCGGTGCTGCTCGACTTCCTTGGCTCCGTGCCGTTTGCCGGCGCCATCCTCGATTACTTCCTCAACGATCCCTACCAAGCCATCACCGTCGTCGACCGCGACGGCCGCGTGCGCTTTATCAGCCCGGTCCATGAAAAGTTTCTCGGGCTTGAGGTCGGTGCCGGCATCGGCCGTCCTGCTGCCGAGGTGATACCGAATTCGCGCCTGCCGCAGGTAGTGGCCGGCGGCAAGGCCGAGATCGGCCAGTTGCAGCAATTGAATGGTGTGACACGCGTGGTCAATCGCATCCCGATACGCCAGGGTGGCGAAGTGGTGGGTGCGATTGGTCAGGTCATGTTCAAGGGCCCGGAAGCGCTGGTGCGCATGCACGAGGAACTGACGGAATTGCGCTCCGAAGTGGCGCGCTACCAGCGGGAATTCAGCGGGTTGCGCGACGAGCAGCAATTGCTGGGACTGATCGGCGAAAGCGCACCGATGCAGCGCCTGCGCCGTGAAATCCAGACCGTGGCACGGCTCGACGTGCCAGTGCTGATTCTGGGCGAAAGCGGAACCGGCAAGGAACTGGTGGCGCGCGCGATCCATGCCGCGGGCAACGAGCCTGCCGGCGCCGGGCAAGCGGAACGCCCATTGGTCAGCCTGAACCTCGCGGCGCTGCCCGCTACGCTGATCGAGTCGGAACTGTTCGGCTATGCGCCGGGCGCCTTTACGGGCAGCCAGCGGCAGGGGCAACCGGGCAAGCTGGAACTGGCCTCGAACGGCACTGTCTTCCTGGATGAAGTCGCGGACATTCCCATGGAGATGCAGGTCAAGCTGCTGCGCGTGCTGGAAGACCATATGGTCGAACGGCTTGGCAGCCGACGCGCCCAGCGGGTCGACTTCCGGCTGGTGTCGGCCACCAATCGCGATATCTCCGAACTGATCGACGCCGGGCGCTTCCGCCTGGACCTCTACTACCGTCTTAGCGGCGTGGTGCTACGCATTCCGGCATTACGCCAGCGGCGCGAAGACATCCCGGCGCTGCTGCAGCATTTTGTTGAGGCATTCTGCGCCCGCAACCGCATGCCCGCGCCACGTATCGACCATGATGTGGCCCGCCATCTGGCCGGCCAGCCATGGCCCGGCAATGTCCGTCAGTTGCGTCAACGCACCGAGGAGGCACTAGTGTTCTGCGATGGCCGCACGCTGCGCGTGACGGACTTCGCGCGAGGGGAAGCAGCGCGCGGGCCGTATGGCATGGAGCCGCCTATCGAGAGCGTTACCGAAACGGCAGCGGTATCGGCGGCGGAAGTGCAGGCAGCAGTGAATGCAGACGTGCAGGCGACAGTGGCCGCATCACCGTCCTCCACGCGAGACGCGTTGGCAGTGCCGGCTGCCGGCATGAGCGAGCTTGCGCATACGGCGGTACTGGAGGCGATTGCGCGCCACGGCGGCAACAAGAAGCGCGCTGCCGAGCAGCTACGCATCTCTCGCTCACATCTGTACAAGATCCTGGAACGCGGGGGTGGATAGCACGATGCCGGCACCTCGGCATCCCGACAAGCCTCAGCCCCGCAAATACTCGGCGGCACCCGCCCCGGCCGCCCGGCCACTGGCAAAGCAGGCCGTCAGCAGGTAGCCGCCGGTCGGGGCTTCCCAGTCCAGCATCTCGCCGGCGCAGAACACGCCTGGCATCGCGGTCAGCATCAGCCGATCGTCCATCGCCTCGAAGCGGATGCCGCCCGCCGTGCTGATGACTTCATCGATCGGCCGCGCGCGCACCAGCCGCAACGGCAGTGCCTTGATGGCAGTTGCCAGTGCCACGGGGTCATGCATCGCTTCCTTTGACAAGGCCTCGCGCAGCATGCGCGCCTTGACACCGGTAATGCCCAGCCGGCTTTGCAGATGGCTCGACACCGACCGCGAGCCGCGCGGCCGCCCGACCTCGGCGGCCACATCGTCGGCCGAACGCCCCGGTGCCAGATCGACTGTGATGGTCGCGAATCCGTGCGCCGCGATCAGATCGCGGATCGGCGCGGATAGCGCGTATACCAGACTGCCTTCGATGCCAGACTCGCTGATCACGAATTCCCCTTGCCGGTGCAATGCCACGCCATCGACCGAAGTTACGGCCATCGCCACCGGTTTTACGGGATCGCCCGCATGCTGCGCGCGAAACAGCTCGCTCCATTCGATATCGAAACCGCAGTTGGCAGGCTGCAGCGGGGCCACGTCGACACCTCGCGTCGCAAGCATCGGCAACCATGCGCCATCGGAACCGAGCCGCGCCCAACTGCCGCCGCCAAGCGCAAGCACTACCGCGCGCGCCGCCACCTCGATCTCGCCTTCGCGGGTGGCGAAGCGCAGTACATGCCAGCCATCGGTGGATTCGCCGAATCCGATCCACCGGTGCCGCACATGCACACGCACCCCCGATTCACGCAGCCGATGCAGCCATGCGCGCAGCAGTGGTGCGGCTTTCATGTCGGTGGGAAACACGCGCCCTGAACTGCCGACGAAGGTATCGATGCCTAGCGCATGCACCCAGGCACGCAGCTTGTCAGCATCGAAGATGTCGAGCAACGGACCAATCCGGTCCGCACGCGCGCCATAGCGGCCCAGGAATGCATCGGCCGCCTCGGCGTGGGTAATGTTCATGCCGCCCTTGCCGGCCATCAGGAACTTGCGGCCCACCGATGGCATGGCATCGTAGACATTCACCGGTATGCCCTGCGCGGCAAGCATCTCGGCCGCCATAAGACCGGCCGGACCACCGCCAATGACAATGGCACCAGGATGGCGGATGGGATCTACGGACGGAACAGCGGACATGGCATGGCAACAATGGCGGAAGGCCGGCGCATTATAAGCCGGCCCGCCGGGCACACCCCTACCGTGTTGCCACGATCACATGCGCCTGGATCTTGCCGGCCACCGCGCCCTGGCCATGGCGCCGGGCGATCGCGTCTGTCGCCTGGTCCAGGGCAAACTGGAGCAAGCCGGCATCGCGCGCCTCGATCTCATTGCGCAGCGGCGTTCCCAGGCAATAGGCGGTAGCCACGTCGCGTGCCGAGGCCGCGCAACTGAGCTTCTCGCGTGTCTCGATCTCGATGCCGGCAAATCCCGCGCGACCCAACTCGTCCCGGATCACTGCAATATCGTGATAGCCATGCGGCGTGCGGGCAAGGAATCTCGGGGGATCGTGCGGAAACACCATGGCGATGGCATGGGTGACATCGTCGGCAAACACGTTCTCTTCGATGCGATCCCAGACATTGAAGACCAGGCGCCCGCCGGGCCGCAACACGCGACGCGCCTCGACATAGCCACTGACGCGGTTGGGAAAGAACATGGCACCGAACTGACAGCAAACCACGTCGAACGACGCATCGTCGAACGGCAGGTCAAGCGCGTCCGCCTGCGTCCATGCGATACGGCGATCGGCGCCCTGCCGGATGGCCGCATAGTCGAGCATGGGCTGGTTAAGGTCGGTCACCACGTAGCGCGCGCCGGCCCCCAACATTGGTGCAAGCGCCCGCGTGACCACGCCGCTACCGGCCGCGGTTTCCAGCACCGCATCGGGCGAGGAACTTGCGACCAGCGCCGCCAGGTCGGCGGCATAGGCGTCGAAGATCAGGGGGACCATCAGCGTGTCGTAGAACTTCGGGATCGAGCCTGCGAACACCTTGTCGACCTTGTCGAGCTCAGTCATGACGCCCCCTGCAAATCGCTGATGGTGGCCTTGATCCCGTGCGGCAAGCCCAGTCCTTCAAGGCAGTTCCCAATGCGCGGGGACGCCTGAAAAAAGATCGGCTGCCCCATGGTCAGAGGGCAGCCGCTGGAAGCTCGTACGGGAAGTCACTGAGCAGCCAGCAGCCTAGCGAGGTTACCTTAACCCAGCATTAACGCGTAGCTTTTGGGAACACTTTTTTTACGTGACATGGACGCGACTGTAATTTTTACCACACCGCTGCCTGCACGATTCGCGCAAGCATTGAAGCCTTTGGGAATTGAACCTAAACTGCCCCGCATAACCGGCCGGGTCAGCCGGAGACAAGAATGGGAGCACATATGGGCCATCGAAGCCTGCTTGTGCGACATAGTCACGCCCATGCGCGAGCGGGCCGACTATTTCGGGTTAAAGGGATGCGTAGTCACGGCTGCGCGGGGTTCACGCTGATCGAGCTGATGGTCACTGTAGCGATCATCGGTATCGTCGCGGCGTTCGCGTTGCCGAGCTATTCGCGCTACGTCACGCGCAGCAACCGTACCGCCGCAGAATCGTACATGCTCGAACTCGCCAGCATGCAGGAACGATTCCTGGTGGATAACCGCGCCTACGCCGCGAGCCTGTCCGCACTCACGACCACGCCGGTTCCCGATAGCGTCTCCAGAAACTACACGGTCTCGATCGCGCCCACGGCTGCGGCCACGCCGCCCGGTTATGTCATCACGGCCACGCCCGCCGGTGGCCAAGCCACGAACGACAGCGCGTGCGGCACGCTCACGCTGAGCAACACGGGCGACAAGACCGCTTCAGGAACCGCAGGCGTCAGCTGCTGGAGATAACCGATGGCCTCCCCATTGTCCAACGTCGCGCTGCAACGTGGCATGCGCGGCTTCACGCTGGTCGAGCTGATCGTCACGTTCATGGTGCTGGCAATCATCGCCACGGCTGCCGCGCCATCCTTCAGCGCGCTGATCGCCTCGCAGCGCGTGCGCGGTGCTGCCGGCGACCTCACCTCGTCGGTGACGCTGTTGCGCAGCGAAGCCGTCAAGCGCAACGCCACCGTCACCATGACCACCGCCGGCACCGCCAGCAACTGGGCCGATGGCTGGATCATCAGCGCCGGCACCGAACGCGTGCGTGCCTACAGCGCATACAACGGCATCCAGATCACCAGCGCCAGTGGCAATACGCTGTCGATGGGCAACGATGGACGCCCCACGGGTGGCAGCATCGCATTCGAGGTAGCGCCGCCGACAGGATCGTCGTCGACACTTTGCGTGCAGGTCAGCGGTACCGGGCGCGTGAATACGGTTTCAGGAGCCTGCACATGAACCGTCGCCGACACGCGCCGCCTGGCCACCACGCGCACCGGCCAGCTTTCCGCAGGCAATCGCACGGTGCCACGCTGATTGAAGTACTGGTCTCGATCGTAATCGTACTCGTGGCGCTGCTTGGCACGGCCGGCATGATCGCCCGCTCGGGCCAGACGGAAATGGAATCGTACCAGCGCGGCCAGGCATTGACATTGCTGCAGGACATGACCGCGCGCCTGAACGCCAATCGCCAGGTAGTCGGCTGCTACGCCAGTGGTACCACCATGACCGTCGCCGGCAGCACGACCGTGGCTCCGCCCACCTGCACTGGCGCCAGCGATGCGCAGCGCGCGATGGTCGCGACGGACCTTGCCACATGGAGCGCCGCATTGCTGGGCAGCGCCGAAGTCCAGGGCAGCAACCGCGTGGGCGCGATGATCGGCGCGCTCGGCTGCATCGAGGCCGTCGACGCCGCCAATCAGGTCTATCGCATCAGCGTGGCCTGGCAGGGACTGGCGCAAACCGCCGCGCCAGCTTTGCCTTGCGGCCAGGGCGCCTTCGGCAACGATGCCTACCGGCGGGCCATCAGCGTGGACGTGCGCATCGGAGTGCTGTCATGAATCCGACGCACCAACCGGCACCCGTCCACGGCATCGGCCGCGTCCCTCGCCATCATGCGCGCCTCGACGCTCAGCGCGGGGTGTCGCTGGTCGAACTGATGATCTCCATGATCCTGAGCCTGGTGCTCTTGATCGCACTGGCCACGCTGTACTTCAATACGTCGCGCGCGCAGAACGACTTCTCCAATAGCGGCGAACAAATGGAGAACGGCCGTTATGCGCTCGACATGATGAGCCGTGAAATCGAGCTTGCCGGGTTCTTTGGCCCTTCGTCGCTCGCGCGCAGCGCGGTCGCATCCAGCCCGGACCTGTGCGCCACCAGTGCGGACGCACTGGGATTCTCCGCCTCCCCAGTGACCATGCCGGTGGGCCTGCTGGGTTTCGCTCCTGGCACCGTGGCGCCCTGCCTGCCGAACCTGTTGCCGACGTCCGAGATCGTTGCCATCCGCCGCGTCGGCACCACGCCCACCAATGCCGCCGTGAACGGCACCGCATACCTGCAGACATCGTTCTGTGCCAGCGACACGGCATCGCTGGCCTTCGGGGCCAGCGCGCCGGCCTTTACGCTGCGCACCAAGGCCTGCAACAATGCAGTGCCCGCCGAACTGCGTGCGGCCGTGGTGACTATCTTCTACCTGGCCAGTTGCGACAAATGCACCGGCAACGGCGACGGCCTGCCCACGCTGAAGATGGCCGAACTCGTCAATGGCGCGTTCAGAGTGCAGCCGGTTGCCAATGGCATCGAGGACATGCACCTGAGCTATGGCCTCGACCTCGACAACAATGGCGCGCCGGACTGTTACGTCGACGATCCGGGCGTGGACAACAGCGCGCTGTGCACTGGCGTACCCACTTACGACTGGACCACCGCGCTTGCCAACTGGCGCAACGTGACCGCGGTGCGCATACAGGTGCTGGCGCGCACGGTCAAGCCATCGGCCGGCTGGACCGACCAGCGCACCTACGATGTGGGCCGTGTGCAACCGGACGGCCCCTACAACGACGGCTACAAGCGCCACGTCTACGCGCAATTGGCCCGCATCGCGAACGTGGCGGGCCCGAGGGAATCCCAATGACATCGCTCCGACGCCGCCAGGAAGGCGCCACCCTGCTTATCACCATGGTCTTCCTGGTGATATTCCTGCTGATGACGATCGGGCTGGTCGGCTCCGGCGTCGTCAACACCAAGATCACCGCCAATCAGCAGTACGGCGTGGAAGCGCGCCATGTGGCGCAGCAAGGCATCGAGCAGGTCATCAGCAAGGACTTCACCGCGGCACCCACGGCCGTGAATGTTCCTGTCGACGTAAGCGGCGACGGCAAGACCGACTATACGGCCCAGGTGGCCGCACCGGTATGCCAGACCAGTACTGCCCTGCGCAATAGCGACCTCGACACCACCAGCGCCGACGATGTGTCGTGCTTCGTTGGCAATGGCAACAACGATACCGGCATCCTGACTGGCAGTGGCTCGGCAGGCGGCAATTCGCTTTGCAACGCCACGCAATGGGATGTGGCAGCCAATGTCAGCGACGCCGGCGCTACCAGCACCAGAGCCACGCTGCACCAGGGCATCTCCGTGCGTGTGCCATATGGCACCGCCTGCCCCTGATTTCACGTTCAACGAATCCTTGCGTTCATCAGAAAGACCGATCATGCGAACATCCGCTCTCCGTCTCGCGCTTGTCAGCAGCATGGCCGTCCTGACGGCGCTGCCGGCCATGGCCGAGGACATCGACCTCTATACCGGGCTCCAGCCCAACGCCGGCAAACCGAATGTGCTGATCGTGCTCGACAACGCGTCGACATGGGATGCCGCGGCCACGTTCGACTGCAAGACCGCAGGCGTGGTGGGCAGCAACAACGTCGGCAAGGACGTGGGCGCCGAACAATGCGCGCTCTACGGCGCGGTATCGTCGATCAAGACCAGCGACACCCTGCTCGGCAACCTGAACCTCGGCATGATGATGTTCGGCACCGGCAGCAATGTGGGCGGCAAGATGCGCTTCCCTGCGGCGGCACCTTACAAGCTGCCGCTGATGGACAAGACCGGCGTCGACAACTTCCTCACCTATATCAAGACGATCGACCGCCAGGCCGACAACTCGAACAACTCGCAGGTCGGCGGTTCGATGCAGGAAGCATGGGCGTTCTATTCGGGCAACATCGGGCTATCTGGCACCCAGTACACCACGCCGATCGACAACCCTTGCCAGCGCAACTTCGTCATCTACATCGCCAACGCGGTCAACAACGGCAAGCCGCAGGATACCGGCACCAAGGCCTACGATTCGCTCAAGAACGACGCCAAGGCCAGCACTACCCAGTTGCAGGAGATCGTGCTGCCAACCAGCGCGAACAAGTACCAGAGCAACTGGGGCGACGAATGGACGCGCTTCATGTACCAGACCGACGTGCTGAACAACGTCGACAACCGTCAGAACGTGACCACCTATACGATTGCGGTCACCGATGGCAAGAACCCCGACTATGTGCAGCTTGCCAGCAGCATGGGCACCAATGGCGGCGGCAAAGTCTACGTGGTACAGCTTGGCGATGTGGCCGCGCTGACATCGGCGCTGCTGGCCATCTTCAACGAAGTGCAGGCCGTGAACAGCGTGTTCGCCTCTGTCAGTCTTCCGGCCTCGGTCAATGCGCAAGGCCAGTTCCTGAACCAGGTCTACGTGGGCATGTTCCGGCCCGACGCGACTGCCGCGCCGCGCTGGATGGGCAACCTCAAGCAGTACAAGGTCGGTTATGACGCCAAGGGCAAGCTGATCCTGCAGGACTCCACCGGCGCGGCGGCCATCAGCAACGCTGCAACGGGCTTCATCTCGCCGAACGCGGTCAGCTACTGGACGGCCGACCCACCAGCCAGCTTCACCAGCAGCGGCTACGGCGCCAGCGTAACGGACTGGCCGAAGAAGGGATACTGGCAGAACAGTCCGTCCAGCGCGGGATGGGCGCTCGATTCCCCCGATGGCGAAGTGGTAGAGAAAGGCGGCGTTGCCGAGAACATGCGCGTGCAGTGGCTGACCAGCCAGAGCGGCCGCACGCTGCTGACCTGCAATGGTGTGGGCAATTGCCCGGCGTCCAGCGCGCTGCCCTCGTTCGACAGCAGCAACACGTGGCTCACCGGTACCGCTGGCCTGACCGCCATCAACAGCGGTAGCAATGGCGCGGCGACGATCACCGCGACGGAACTGCCCAAGCTGATTGCGTGGGTGCGCGGCCAGGACGAAGCCGCCGCCGACAGCACCAGCATTGCCGGCGCCGAGGGCGAAGCCGGGCCGGGCTCCCCCGTGACGGTACGCTCGTCGATCCATGCGGACGTGCTGCACTCGCGCCCCGCCGTGGTCAACTATGGCGGCAGCACGGGCGTGGTGGTCTTCTATGGCACCAACGATGGCGTATTTCATGCGGTCAACGGCAACCAGACGCAAGGTATTGGCGCGGTCCGGCCGGGCGGGGAACTGTGGGGCTTCATCGCACCGGAATTCATCGGCAAGCTCGCGCGGCTCTATACGAACTCGCCAGAAGTCCAGCTTTCCACCACGCCGTCGGGCATCTCGCCTGCGCCGCAACCACGCGACTATTTCTTCGATGGCAGCACCACGGTGATGCAGGACATGCGCGATCCGGCCAATCCGCGCATCCTGCTGTACCTGACCGCGCGACGCGGTGGCCGCATGGTCTACGCGCTGGACGTCACCAATCCTGCAGCCCCACGCTTTGTCTGGAAACGGACCAACACGGATATCGCCGAACTGGGGCAGACCTGGTCGCAACCCAAGGTCATGCGCGTGCGCGGCTACAGCAATCCGGTGGTCGTGATGGGCGCGGGCTATGACACCGCCGAAGACAGCGACCCTGCTCCGGGCACCAACACGATGGGCCGCGGCGTGATCGTGTTCGATGCCTACACGGGCAATATCGTCTGGTCGGTGCAACCGTCATGCAGCGGCGTCAGCGGCACGTGCCTGGCGGTGCCGACGATGACGCGCGCGATTCCGTCGGACGTCACCGCGCTCGACCGCAATGGCGACGGCTATGCAGAGCGCCTTTACGTGGGCGATGTCGGTGGCAACATCTGGCGCGCGGATTTTGAAACCACGGCCGGCAACGCGCCCACCAACTGGACCGTCACACGGCTGGCCACGCTTGGCGGTGCCGCCAGTACCAACAACGCGCGCAAGTTCTTCTATCCGCCGGATGTGGTATCGACGCGCACCTACGACGCCGTGTCGATTGGATCAGGAGATCGCGAGCATCCGCTCTACTCGGCTTCCACTACGCCGGGTACGGCCTACAACGTAGTCAACCGTCTCTACATGGTCAAGGACATGAACATCAATGGCGTGCCGGCAACGTGGACGCCGCTGACCGAGGGCAGCCTGTTCGATGCCACGTCGGGACAATACGATGGTTCGCGCTACGGCTTCTACATCACGCTGACGCACCCAGGCGAGAAGGCCGTGAATGCACCACTGACCGTGGCGGGCTACACGACCGTCGGCACCAACACGCCATCGGTACCGGTGGCCGGCATGTGCTATCCGAACCTGGGCACTGCACGCAGCTATTCGTACAGCTTCCTGACGGCCGCTGGCCAGAACGACAACCGCTTCGTGATTCTCGATGGCGGCGGCTTCCCACCCTCTTCGGTATTCGGCATGGTGGTCGTGGACAACAACGGTCAGAGCACGGTGGTGCCCGTGTTGCTGGGCGGCGGCAACCAGACCGGCAGCGGCGGTGGCGACGACACGTCGGGCCTGGGCGTCCAGAAGATCAAGATCGCCGGCGTGGGCAAGCGCAAGCGGACGTACTGGTACTCGGAAACGGACAAGAAGTAGGCGCGCCAGGGGGGCGGCGACCTGCCGCCTTGCGGGTTTCCCCCAAAATTCCTGGTGTGAATCCCGGTGAGACAATCCGGACGCACCGCAGAGAATGAAGCGTCGTGCCAATGCAATGAACGCTGCCACCCCAAGGGAGACAAACCATGCGTCGATTTGCTGCTTTTACCGCCATCCCGGTCGCTTTTGCCTGCGGCTACCTTGCGGCCCACACCGGCCTGGCGCCGGCCCACGCACAGACCCCGCCCCCCGCGCTGGCGCCGCAGATCTACCATCTGGCGGCCATGACCAACGAAGAGATCGGACCGCAGGTGCCCAATATGGGCACGCTGCGGACCAAGGGCCTGGTGGCGACGCCAAGCGGGACCATTGCGGTGCAGGCCGGCAATGTGCCGAAGCACTACCACACCAGCGCGGACGAGATCCAGT
>VFQP010004062.1_pt1 | contig 14083 bp, 10 predicted proteins | sample 3512351 | NCBI WGS metagenome assembly VFQP01 (sample SAMN10412372, study PRJNA504923) | tailings metagenome | isolation source: Relicate 1 Philex TSF1 revegetated site | place: Philippines: Tuba, Benguet | collected 2017-08-29 | reverse complement strand
GTTGACCGTTGACCGTTGACCGTTGACCGTTGACCGTTGACCGTTGACCGCGAAGAAATAAAAAGCGAAGGGCTTTTGTCTTTGACAAAAGCCCTTCGCTTTTTATTTCCATACGAAAATTCAATTTGTCGAAAGCCGTTTTCCCGTCAACGGTCAACGGTCAACGTCACCTTTACTTCATTACAAAATTGATCGTATCCTTTGGCGCTCCACAGTGAAGCATCCCATCTTTGTAAGTAGGGTGGCTGGTGCCGAGATAGGGATTGCGGACGGAATCGGTCTTGCTGAGCCAGAATCCGGACTGATCTTCACCGAATGCCATCGGGCATTCCTGCCAGTAGATCTTTTCCTGGTCGTAGCGGGAAATGATGAAGAGAAGGCGCAGGTTTTCTGAAAGGGAATTGAATGCCGCACGTTTGGCTTCCAGGGAAGGATTGGCGAGAATGTTGGCGGTTTCATTACGGGCATTATTGAGCGGATCGAGCGCCGTTTCGTAAATGCCGGTGGTATCTTTCTTTAATTCTTCAATTTTAAGACTGTCCAGCGATACTTTCAACTCGTTGCTATATTTTGTTACGGCCGTTGTATCCCACTGAACAAGCGCTTCAGAAAGCGAATAATAGACTGTAAGCATAGTGTGCACGGAGGCATTAAAGACTTCGCTATGCTTGCTGACAGTCAGGGGAACCGGATCGGGACCATCGGGCCCTCTTTTTCCGGTGCGGAATTTAAAAACCCAGAGCAGGTATCCGGCTGCTATCAGTATGAGTACGAGCAAAATGAGGAAAACTTTTTTCATCGAACAGCATTTGAACAAAGATAATCGCCGGATCGGGAATTGGGAATGCTTTATTTTTGCGGAATTGTTGGGGCGTTGACCGTTGACCGTTGACCGTTGACCGAAGAACGGTGAACGGACAACGGTCAACGAACAACGAACCCCAAAAGAGATTAACAAAATAAAGCAATGTTAGCAGGTTTACAGAACGTTACATTTGAATTTGGTGCAAGGGTGATCCTCGAGGATACAACCTGGCATATACAGCCCGGAGAAAGAATTGGGTTGATCGGATATAATGGTACAGGGAAATCAACCCTGCTTAAATTACTGGTGGGGCAGTATAGTCCGTCAGCTGGTACGGTGGAAAGAAGCCGGACCACTTCTATCGGATATTTGCACCAGGATCTGCTGAGTTTTGACACCACCGAATCTATACACCAGGTGGCATTAAGCGCTTTTGAAAAAGTGCTGCTGCTGGAAAAAGAGATCGAAGAACTGGGAAAAGAACTCGAAAGAACCGGCGATGAAAAGACGCTGCATGAATATTCCGACAAGCTCCATGAGCTCGAAACGCTCGGCGGGTACGATATTCATCACCGCACAGAAGAAGTATTGCAGGGACTTGGATTCTCCAATGCTGATCTGCAACGACCGTATAAAGAATTCAGCGGTGGTTGGAGGATGCGGGTGCTGCTGGCGAAAATGATCCTGCAAGCTCCGGACCTGTTGTTGCTTGATGAGCCGACGAACCACCTTGACCTCCCGTCTATCGAATGGCTGGAAAAATATCTGCTGCATTACCAGGGATCAGTGGTGATCGTGAGCCACGATAAATATTTCCTTAACCGGATGGTAACGAAGATCGTGGAGCTGTATCAGCAGGAACTCCATATCTACAATGGTAATTACGATTTTTATGAAAAAGAGAAGGCCATCAGGATCGATCTGCAGCAGAAAGCATTCGAGAATCAACAGGATTATATCCGTCAGCAGGAAAGATTCGTAGAAAGATTTAAAGCAAAGGCAAGTAAAGCCGCACAGGCGCAGAGTATACAGAAAAGGCTTGACAAACTGGAGCGGATTGAAGACGTTGCCATCGAACGGCCAAATATCCGTATCAACTTCCGTGTAGATAAAACGCCGGGGCGCGTGCTGGTTGAGTTGAAAGACATCACAAAAACTTTTGGCGAAAACACAATCGTGGATGGAGCCAATATTGAAATTGACCGTGGTGATAAGATCGCTCTCATCGGCGCTAACGGCAAAGGTAAATCGACTTTACTCCGCATTATTGCTGGGGTGGAAACATATGAAGGCGAACGCAAATGGGGACACAACGTAGAAGAAAGCTTCTATGCACAGCATCAGCTGGAAGCACTCAATATCAATAATACCATTCTTGATGAAATGAAAGAATGCGGCAGCCAGATGACAGAATTGGAGCTCAGAACGCTGTTGGGTTGTTTTCTTTTCAGCGGAGATGATAGCGACAAAAAGATCCGCGTGTTAAGCGGAGGTGAAAAAGCAAGGGTGGCACTTGCTAAAACCATGGTGAGCAAAGCCAACTTCCTCATGCTTGATGAACCTACCAACCACCTTGATATGCATAGCTGCGATCTGCTGATCGATGCGTTGAAAAAATATGAAGGCAGTTTGATCCTGGTTAGTCACGACCGTTACTTTGTATCCAAAACCGCCAATAAGATCTGGGAGATCGTTGATCAGCAGGTAAAAGAATTCAAAGGAGGATATGATGAATGGGTAGCATGGAAAGAGCGTATAGCAAAACAGGCAGCAGAACAGAAAAAGGCAGAAGGCAAAAACAACAAAACGGCAGAAAAGCAGGAGCAAAAGCCAGAGCCTAAACCGGTAGCGACAACACCAGCGCCTGCTCCATCTGCACCGATCAATAAAGAAGCAAAGAAAGAGCTTCAAAAACAGCAGCGTATTTTCCAGCAACTGGAAGAAAAGATCGCACAACTGAATAAGGAAAAAGCAAGGTTAGAAGCAGCTCTAGCAGATCCGGCGACTTATACGGATAAAATAAAATTCAAAGAAGCTGAAGATGCTTATAAGAAAGCTGACACTGAACTTTCTAAAATGAATGGTGAGTACGAACAGGTTTTTGAGAAGATCATGGAACTTGAAAAGAACTGATCTTTCTTTATATAAATTTAAACGCATCGGCAGTAAAACGCCGATGCGTTTTTGTTGACCAGTACAAAAGAGATAGCCGGCGCGGATGACGGCTGTCACTTTGATGATGAGGGCTGCATCCCGCAACTCACCTCCTCCAACCGGCCGGGCCCGGGCGCATAGCCGAGGTTAAGATTCACTAACGTAAGCCTCATGCAGATAAAAGGAGTAGCAGGCCGGGAAATGAGGAGTTATTGCATCAAACCAGATCAAGTGAGTGAACAGGGACAACTATATGGTTCATATAGATCAAGCATGGGGTGATGATATAGAAAGACTGAATACGTGTCTCGTGAAAGTCTCGTGAAGGTCCCGTCAAAGTCTCGTGAAGTTCCCGAAAAAGTCTCGTAAACATCAGGTAAATGTCAGAGCATTTAAGGCAAAACCGCTTGTCCTTTGGATCTATACTGATAATACTAAGGAGAACTAAACTTATACAAGATACAAAATACAAACTGATCAGAAACCGGAATCTTCCTTTTCTACACAAAAAAAGAACAGCCTCTGACAAACAACGAATGACTGAAAAAGCATAAACAATATAGCAGCAAAGAACTTCTTATAAAATTTTACACAATGCTTTGTCAAACAATAATAGTTATTTTCTTCACCTGTTTACATTCTGAGCCTCAACCCGTTTAATTTCCGCAATGTGATAAACTCAGGCAAAATATTGATACCGGATATGTGTTTATGGCACGTCTATTGAACAACTTGCCGGATATAAAACCTGAACCTACACAGGTATCTGTTAACTTAAAAAACAGCATATGAAAAAATTATTCGTTGCATTTGCATTACTTACTGCATGTTATTTCCTCCCGGCTTGTAAAGGCGGTGCGAAAGATGCAGACATTAAAACGGAAGTAGAGGCCGCACTGGCATCAGAACCCGGTTATGCTGGTGTAGCAGTTGGTGTAACAGACGGTGTGGTAACACTCACTGGTGAAGTGGCAGACCCTGCCGCAAAGTCCGGTCTTCAAACACACATTGCATCGGTAAAGGGAGTAAAATCTGTAACGGATAATACGACAGTAGCACCTCCGCCTGCACCTACAGAACCTGTGATAGCGGCAGATGATCCATTGACGAAAGGAGTAAATGATGCGATCAAAGATTTTCCCGGCGTAACTGCAACAGTGACTGATGGCGTGGTTGCATTAAACGGCGAGATCAAATCGGCTGACTGGAAAAAACTGAAACCAGCACTCGACGCATTACGTCCTAAAAAAATCGATCCGAAAGGGTTGAAAGTTAAATAATCAAACTACTTATTATGGCACTGCAAGATAAATACAGGGAACTGCTTGATGCAGCAAAAAATGCTGGCGTTGCAAATTTCCAGGTTATTGAAAAAGACGGGGTGTTGTATATCGATGGCGAAGCTCCTTCCGGCGCCGTTAAGGATCAGCTTTGGAATATTTATGATAAGATTGATCCGAATTTCATGGCGGGAGATGTGGTCATGAATGTGCATGTTGCTGCTGCCGCACCCGGTACGAAAGCAAAAGTGACCACGGAAAAATCAAATCTGAATATCAGGCAGGGCCCTGGCACAGATCAGCCTGTGATCGGCAAGGCTGCGCATCATTCGTTTGTTACATTAGTTAGCAAAACCAATGAGCAGTGGTGGCTGATCAGAACAGAAAAAGGTGAAGAAGGATATGCTTATGCGCAGTATCTGACACCTGAATCCTGAGAAGCATCACCTCAGACATAGCTGTACAGGTCGCATGTTTGACCGCAACTCATTTAACAACAAAGAAAAGCTGTTCGTAGTGAACAGCTTTCCTTTATTTTATCCCCCCTTCAATTATCGAGCTTAAGGCCTGCCTCGCTCCTCCCGCTTAACGCAACAACAGGAAGCACTGCTATCCTATGAAATAATATTGAGCAAAATAGAAGTATTTCTTAACTACCCCGGCATCAGATTAATCGTTATTTTGTGATCAATTTATTCCTAAATCCCCCGTTAAATTCATTATTGTTGAAAGTTCGTTTCTTCCTTCTCCTCCTGCTTCTTCCTATCTCCCTGCTGGCTCAGCGGCCAAAGCTCGGCGTTACGCTTAGCGGCGGTGGCGCAAAAGGACTTGCACATCTGGGTATATTAAAAGCTATAGATTCCGCAGGATTAAAGGTTGACTATATCACCGGCACCAGTATGGGTGCTATATTAGGCGGACTATACGCTGTAGGATACTCTGCAGATACACTGGTGAAGATCGTTGAAGATATCGACTGGGAAGCATTATTTCGCAACCAAACCAATTTACGTAGTCTTTTAATGGAAGAAAAAGAAGAGTCCTATAAATATGTAGTTGAACTTCCCTGGATCAATAACAAATTTCATTTATCCACTGGTTTGCTCGAAGGCCAGGAACTATGGCTAAAATTCTCCGAACTCTTTTTCCCTGTCTATAACGTAAAGGATTTTTCCAAATTCAATATTCCCTTCCGTTGTATAACCACCGATGTCGGAAGCGGAGAAGCAGTTGTAATGAAACACGGTGAAGTAACCAATGCCATCAGGGCCAGCATGGCCATTCCTTCATTCTTCACTGCAGTGGATTATGAAAAAGGAAAACTGGTGGATGGTGGTATCGTTCGCAACTTCCCCGTGCGCGATGTTCGCGAAATGGGTGCAGATATCGTTATCGGAAGTAATGTTGCATCCGGACTTCTTCCCTCCGATAAGATCAGGAATGTATTCCAGATACTGTTACAGGTTGCTTTCTTCCGCGAAAGCGAAGACGCAAAAAAAGAGATCCCATTAGTGGATATCTACGTACCGTTTGAGCTGGAGAACTATAATATGGGGAGTTTTACAGACGCAGCCGCTATTATCGAAAAAGGAATGGAAGAAGGCAGAAAACTCTATCCCAGGCTCAAGAGAATGGCCGATTCACTTGATGCCCTATATGGCAAGCAGGTTTGCGAACCTGACCGCCTTCCTAAAATGCCTGAAGTAATGATCAGCTCATATAATGTTAAAGGCCTCGACAAAACATCCCCTGATTTTTTTGTACATACAATGGGGTTTGTAACCAATGAAACATACTCCGCAAAAAAACTGGCAGACCTGGTAAGACGCGCTTTTGGTACGCGCTATTACAAACGAATCACCTACGCGCTCGAGCCAAAGGCAGATGGTACAGCCCATATCAATTTTGATGTAGAGGAGAATGCGCTGACATTTGCCAAACTTGGTATACACTACTCACGGTTCTCTGGTATCAGCATCGTCGGGAATTTTACCACGCGAAATTTCTTTACACCAAATTCCAGAAGCCTGGTAACCCTCAACCTCGGTGAAAGCTTGCGGCTACGCGCCGAACATCTCCAATACATGGGGCGACTGAAGAACTTTGGTTTTACGTTGAAAACACAGTTTGACAGGCTCGACTTTATATCTTATGACCAGCTCAAGCAAACCGGTCTCTATAATCAGAACTACTGGGAAGTATCGGAACGGTTTCATTACACCAGCAAACGCAATACAACGCTGGGGCTGGGCCATCGCTTTGAATGGCTGCGCTTCAAACCAACCATCACACCCGAGCTTGGCTTTGACGGCAGAAGCCAGTTCTCCACGCTCTTTGTATATCTTAACCGGAATACACTCGATCGTGCCTATTTTGCAAACAAAGGGATCAAACTGGAGATAGAAGGCGGACGGATCGTTCGGCAGGATCTGAAAATAAATTTCCTTCGCAACGGTCAGCCTCTCAGCGATCCTGATTCGCTGCGCGCAACAAACAGGCCATTCTTTTATACAACGGCGTCGGCCGAAGGATATCTTCCCCTGACAAGAAAAACAACTGGCTTCCTTACTGCACAAAGCGGTATTAATTTCGATTATGGCGATAACGTGATGAATGAGTTTGTGATCGGAGGAATGGTGAAATTATTCCGGAGGCAGGCATTATTTGCAGGATTGCAGGAAGGTTCTGTATACAGCACCGCTTATGCTGCGCTACAGGGAGGATTAAGATGGCAGGTATTCAACGCAACTTATATTACGGGGCGGGCAAACATTCTGTTCAACAATTTTATCAGCAAGAGTAAATACTTCCAGAGCAGAGACGTGTACACGGGATATGCGCTAACGTTCTCTTACAATTTTGCACTGGGGCCGCTTGATCTAAGTTTGATGTATAGTGATCAGACGGGAAAGGTTTCTACGTTTATTAATTTAGGCATACCATTTTAAGTCAAAAGTAAAATTCAAAAGTAAAAAAGTCCTGACAGCGAAAGCTCCCTCTGTCTTCGTACAGGTTTTTACTTTTGAATTTTTACTTTTGACTTCATTCCGGTCGATATTACACCCCAATTTTTTCATTCACGATCTTCAGGATTTCAGCTTCTGTTGCAACGGCATCTGCTTCTATTTTCTTTCCACGCTCAATGATATCGTTCACAAAAGCTTTATCATCATAACCCGAAGCGTTTATCCGTACATTCATGAATGCCCCCATCACTGAAGCACGCGCGCACAAAGCGCCAACACCTGCATCAGATACAGAATTTGGGTTACCGGTTTCAGCCATCGCTTTTATCACAGCCATGCTTTCAAACGCCGTTTGCATCACCTGGAAAGGAATATCGATCGCATAGCGGGTCGCTTCCTGTATAGCAGTATGCCTCGCCGCTTTTTCCGCATCAGTTGATTTGGGTAAACCAAACGCATCCATGATCCGGTTGAACGCACGCGTATCTGCATCCACCAATTCTATCAAACGGGCTTTTTGCTGTTGTGCTTTTGCGGCCCAGTCACTGAATTCTTTCCATCTGTCATCCCATCCTTTTTTATGGGAAGAGAGGTTTGCAACCATTCCTGCTAGTGAGATTCCCAGGGCGCCGGCATAAGCAGCGATAGAACCGCCGCCAGGTGCAGGACTTTCACTTGCTGTTTCATCAGCAAAATCAGTCAGCGTCATATTTACCAGCTTGCTGCCTGATTGATCTTTCAAAAGATACTCGATCACCCGCTCTTCAGGTTTGAATGGCCCAAGTTCGTCCAGGCCCATGGACTTAACAGCAATGCGGATCAGTTCCTTTTCAGACACACCAACAGAACGCTGCTGTTTCTCCAGAAAATAGCGCCCTGCATCCAGTAATGATTGCAGAGGTACCAATCCAACCAGTTCACTTCCCGTAACGCGTATACCGCGTGCATCTGCTTTACGGCAAACCTCGTCAAACGCAATATGAACAGGCGTTACGTTGATATTTGTAAGATTGATGGAGATCTGCGCGATACCATATTCTTCAATAAACCATCCGATCGCTTTTACAGATTTCAATGATCCGGGAATGGACACTGGTTTACCCTCCGCATCGAGCACCTTCTTTCCGTTCTCCATTTTCACACGCCCGGCTTCTCTGACGTCAAAAGCAATGGCGTTTGCGCGACGGGTGGAAGTTGTATTGAGATTAACATTATAGGCAATAAGAAAATCACGGGCGCCGATCACTGTAGCGCCACGTTTTGCATCAAAGACTGCCGGGCCAAAATCAGGCTTCCATTCAGGCTGACTGATCTTTTTGAAAAAGCCTTCATATTCGCCGGCACGGATCACTGACAGATTGCTGCGTGTTTTATCGGGCTGCGCGGATTCATACAGATACACCGGCAGTGTAAGCTCTTCTCCTACCCTTTTCGCCAGCTTTGTTGCGTAAGCAGCCGTTTCTTCCATCGAGATATTGGCGATAGGGATAAGCGGACAAACATCGGCAGCGCCCATCCGTGGGTGCTCGCCGGAATGTTTGCTCATGTCTATCAGTTCTCCGGCTTTTTTGATCGCAAGAAATGCGGCTTCAATTACAGCATCCGGTTCGCCAACAAAAGTAACTACGGTTCTGTTGGTTGCTTTGCCGGGATCAACATTCAAAAGGCGAACACCTTCAACAGACTCGATCTGATCAGTGATCTGTTTGATAACAAGCAAGTCGTTTCCCTCACTGAAATTGGGAACACATTCGATGATTTTTTTCATATGTGATGTTGTGATAAGCAAGGTAAATAAAAACGTGGGAATGGTATCTTACTGCCATTTTCCGTCGACCATCACACGATCCACCAGGTTATTTCCAAATGCATAAGGAATATACGCGAGTGAATTGATCTCAGTTGTGAGAATAAAATTTGCTTTTTTTCCTGGCTCTATACTTCCGGTTTCGTGCTGAAGTTCCATCGCAAACGCACCATTGATCGTTGCGGCGTTGATTGCTTCTTCGGGCAGCATCTTCATCTGGATACAGCTCATGGCAACAACCAGATTCATATTGCCCGATGGCGATGAACCCGGATTGAAATCTGTTGCCAATGCCACCGCACAGTTCGCATCGATCAATTGTCTGGCAGGTTGAAAGGGCATCCGCAGAAAAAATGCAGCTGTTGGAAGCATTGTTCCGATGGTATCAGATCCTGCCAGCAGCGCTATGGTTGCCTGATCCATCGTTTCAAGATGATCAACAGATACAGCACAAAGTTTTACCCCCACTTGCACACCACCGGAAAGATTCAGCTGGTTGGCATGGATCTTTGCCTTCAAGCCATACTGCATACCGGCGCGGCAGATCGTTTCCGTTTCTTCCTGCGAAAAGAAGCCGTGTTCACAGAATACGTCGATATAATCAGCCAGTTTTTCTTTCCCGATCACTGGCAGCATATCATGAATAATAGAATCAATATATCCCGCATGATCATGTTTGTATTCCGGCGGATAAGTATGCGCTCCAAGGAATGTTGCTTTTATAGATAACGGAGATTTTTCTTTGAGTTTTTTTATTACCCGCAGCATTTTTAATTCCGCTTCGGGAGTGAGGCCGTATCCGCTTTTGATTTCCACGGCTCCTGTACCCCATTTGGCAAGCTCTTCCAGGCGTTTCCAGGCGGAGACGAATAATTCATCCTCCGATGCAGCCTGCAGTTTTCTTGCGGAATTGAGGATCCCGCCGCCGCGTGCCGCGATCTCCGCATAGCTGAGTCCTTTCAGCTTATCAACAAATTCCTCTTCACGGCTGGCTGCAAATACAAGATGCGTGTGGGAATCGCACCAGGCAGGCAGAACAAAGCGACCAGTCGCATCAACTTCTTCATCAAACCCTGCGTGCTTCAGGCCGGTCATCGGGCCATAGCCCGCAATCTCATTATCCTCCAACAGCAGGTACGCATTATCGATGCTATCAAGCCGGGCAAGATTATTTCCACGTAAAGGAGACTCCGGCGCTCCCAACCCAGCTATTTTTTTTATATTTTTAACGAGTGTAGTTGCCACGAAGCAATATTACATGCTTTAGAGCGATTCACACAAGATTTTGCATCGACCATTTTTCACCTGTCTTATCAAACAAACATGGAAATCCCTGATTTTTCGGACCCGGCAATCTGGCTAAGTTTGCTGACCCTTACTTTTCTTGAGATCGTATTAGGTGTGGACAATATCATTTTTATCTCTATTATTTCAGACAGGCTTGATCCCGCTCAGCAAAAGAAAGCCCGGAATATTGGTTTATTGCTGGCGATGGTCATGCGGATCATGTTACTGCTAACGATCACCTGGATCCTGCGTCTGCAAACACCCCTGTTCACGCTGCCATTTATAACTGCCGAAGGACAGCCTGTAAACATCAGCTGGAAGGATCTGATCATGATGGCAGGCGGGTTATTCCTGGTCGTAAAAAGCACACTTGAGATCCATCATAAACTGGAAAAACCATCTCCTGAAACCGAAAAGAAGAAGGTTTACACGGCCTTTTCTTCCGTTGTATTACAGATCGTACTGGTGGATGCTGTGTTTTCATTTGACTCAATACTGACAGCCATCGGTATGGTAGATGAAGTATTTGTCATGATCATCGCAGTGATCATTTCTATAGCGATCATGATGCTTTTTGCAGGACCGATCAGCCGGTTCATCAATAAGAATCCAACCCTGCAAATGCTGGCTTTATCATTCCTTATCGCCATCGGCATCATGCTGGTGGCAGAAGGATTTCATCAAAAGATCAGCAAAAGCTATATCTATACCATGATCGCGTTCTCACTGCTGGTTGAACTGCTGAATATGCGTTTGAGAAAAAGGAATGAATCGATTGAATTACCGAAGAGTAAGTTGAAGGAGTAAGGAAGGTTTGAATGTTTAATAGTGAAAGGTTTAAAAGTTGTGGAGAGGAGCTGTTAAGCTGTAAAGCCAGTGCCAGTTATCCGGGTAGCAATACAGCATGATCACTGACGACATATTCCCACAGACACATTCTGCAATCAAAAGCCGGACGGATTCTGCGAATCCGATGTGTAGTTTGGAAACTACACATAACTCCGGTGGGGAGAGTCTTAACGTTTGATCCATCTGAAACTAAAACTATTAAACATTCTCACTTCACAATTTCTTTGCTTCTTTCAAAAATTCGTACTGCAGATCTTCATGCAACCCATTTATTGCAGCAAATAATTTCTTAAGCTGGTTATGATAAATATTATTGATCATTGTATTTTTTTCCAGCGGGATATCCGTCTCTTTAAGCTTGGTGCAGAAATGCAGCAGCCACTCCACTTCTGCCTGTTTTGATCCGGTATAGCGGATATGCTTTGTAATACCGCGCAGGATCTTGCGCAAACTCTTTTTAACAAAATAAAGATGGCTGAGATTGATCGTTTCAAACTGATCATCAATCTCCTGTTTTACCGCCTTGATATACCCTTCTTCGTCATGCGCTTCAAAAAGAAGATAGGTCAGCAGTTCTTTATTTTCCTTTTTAAACCGGGCCAGTCGCAGGCATAAAGCGCTGAGTTCCGATGCTTTGAGTTGCGACATTTCCTGCTTTAACTCGTGTATGGTGGCAGATTTCATGACGCAATTTATTCAATTCCGCTGCAATCCAGTTGTCCGATGATCGAACACCGGTCTACAATAGGCGATGGCCCCGGCCATCGAACATCGATCATCCAACATCGAAATTGCCATTTCTTTTACGGATATTTGCGGTCCGAAAAAAGAAATCAAAAATGAGGATAGCGATCAATGGAATGGGCCGGATTGGCCGGCTTTTATTCAGACGACTGGTGAATCATCCTAACCTGGAACTGGTAGCAGTGAATGATATTATGCCGGTAGATAACCTCGCGTATCTGATAAGGTATGATTCGGTGTATGGAACTTTTCCGGATCCGGTTGCTGTGGAGGGACATCAACTGAATGTTTCCGGGAAGACAGTTGCTGCATTTAACGTAGATCATCCATCGAAACTTCCCTGGAATGATCTTGGCGTGGATGTGGTGCTGGAATGTTCGGGTAAATTCAGTTCTGAAGCCGGTGCGCGGGAACACCTGAAATCGGGAGCAAAGAAGGTACTATTGTCTACCACCGGTTCTACCGAAATTCCTTTGATGATCTATGGCTTCAATCATAACAGCATTAACGCGGGAAGCGATATCATTTCGCCTGGTGGCTGTATGACGAATTGTTCGGTTCATGTGATCTATCTGCTGAATGCGATCGGTATTGAAACCATTCAATTGAATATACTTCACTCCTATACTTCACGCCAGGAGCTGGTGGATGCACCGCATCCGCAATTCATCCGTGGCCGTGCCGCAGCGGAGTCCATTATTCCGGTTGAAGTAGACCTGGCACAATCACTCGAAAGAGTGCTGCCGGGTATGAAGAATAAAATTGCGGCTGTATCTACACGTGTGCCTGTAGCCAATGGCGCCATGGCTGATTTTACCGCACAGCTGAAAAGACCTGCCACCAAAGATGAAGTGAACAACATCTTCAAAAAAGCAGCCGAAGGCGAATTCAAAGGCGTGGTTGGCTATACAGAAGAACCGCTTGTATCCCTCGACTATAAAGGCAATACCCATTCCTGCGTGATCGACGGACATCTTACCACCGTCATCGGAAACCAGGTAAAACTGATTGCGTGGTTTGATAACGAATACGGGTTTACCAGCCGGATGATCGACTGGCTGGAATACTGGAAGTGAAAAGTAAAAAGTAGAAAATAATTCGTGATCAGGGGAATGTTACTTTTATCATGAGCTATTTTTTACTTTTTAATTTTGACTTTTTACTTAAAAGCGTCCAGCAATTCCATCACCGCAACGCCTTCATCGGCTGTGCATGGGTTTGATGTTTTTCCAAGAAAGTAATTCGTTACTTCCTGTATCATGGGCTGTTGAACATGCGGAAGCGGATCAAATTCAAATGAAGTTGTTTGGTTTCCGCGTATTAACACAAGCGGCTCATGATTGAATACACTGAACCGGATCTCCCCTTCCGAACCAGCAATGATACAGCGGTCGGTTTCCTGTTCGTTTGACACAGCAAACGACCAGATACCGGAAAATACCACGCCACTCCTGAACAATATGGAACCCGCTACCATGTCGTCCGCGGTATATGCACCTGCCTGATTTATGGCTACTCCGGAAGCTTTCTGTATTTCTCCAAAGAAATGATACATCAGGTCAAGCTGGTGTGGAGCAAGATCATGAAACAGCCCTCCACCAGCCTGTTGCACATCCACGCGCCAGGCAGTTTTTGGAACAAGTAATTCTTCCGCGCTCAAGACCGCCTTTCTGAAATCTATACTGGCGAAACGGACATCGCCGATCGCCTTATCATCCAGCAGTTGTTTTATCTTTTTGAAAAGCGGTTGCTGCCTGCGATAATGAGCCACTACCATTCTGCCATCCATTTCTTTTACTGCGTTGCTCATCCTACGCGCACTTCCCGCATCCAGCGTCATCGGCTTCTCTACATACACCGGTTTACCTGCCGCCAGCGCAGCCAACGCATATTCCTCATGAGAAGACGGCGGTGTGGCGATATAGATCGCATTCACCTCCGGATCATTGATCAGCGCACCGGCATCACTATACCATTTCGGCACATTATGTCGACGTGCATAATCTTCAGCAAGATCCGCACTACGTCGCATAACCGCTACAAGAGAAGAATTTGCTGCTTTCTGAAACGCAGGCCCACTTTTTATTTCGGTCACATCGCCGCAACCGATGATACCCCAGGAGAGTTGTTGCATAGGGCAAAGTAAGGGAAAGTTTGGGAGAGAGGGGACGGGGGACCATAGACGATAGAC
>VFQP010004061.1_pt1 | contig 14086 bp, 16 predicted proteins | sample 3512351 | NCBI WGS metagenome assembly VFQP01 (sample SAMN10412372, study PRJNA504923) | tailings metagenome | isolation source: Relicate 1 Philex TSF1 revegetated site | place: Philippines: Tuba, Benguet | collected 2017-08-29 | reverse complement strand
CCTGGCCGCTTGCGTTGCTGGGACCGTGCAGGTGGGCGCTCGCGTGCTGCTCGACTGCTGCCAGAGCGTGCCGCACATTCCGGTGGACGTGCGGCGGCTGGGCGCCGACTGGATCGTCGGCTCGAGCCACAAGATGTGCGGGCCCACGGGCATGGGCTTCCTGTGGGGGCGCTACGACGTGCTGGAGGGCATGCAGCCGTGGATGGGCGGCGGCGAGATGATCCAGGTGAGGGGCGGGTGCCTGGGGTTTTGGGGTAAGGCCGCTACGCAGCACCACCCAGCGGGCAGCGCCAGCGTGCGCGTGCAAGAAAGGCATGGGAGGAGGATGAACCAGGGGCGACTTGGGATGCAACGCATCTCTGGGCCGCATCTTCGATCACCCTTCTGCGGTGCCGCGTTCCTCGTGCGTGCGTGCCTGCAGGACGTGTTCCTGGAGCGCTCGACGTACGCGCCTCCGCCCGCGCGGTTCGAGGCGGGCACGCCGGCCATCGGCGAGGCGATTGGCTACGGCGCGGCGGTGGACTTTTTGACCGGGCTGGGCATGGACCGCGTGCACCAGTTTGAAGAGGAGCTGGGCGGGTGAGCGCGAGGTGTCGTGCGGTGCGGTCTTTTTGGGGAAACGGGGAGGTTGACGGGGCGAGGTTCCCCTGGCTCAGGGCAGCGAGCGAGGCGTGGGGAGGGACGCACGGCGCCGCAGGCGCAGCGGCGGGGCCAGCGAGCGCCCCCCTCGGCACGCACGCTCCTCGTGCCTCCCGCGGCGCGCCACGCTCGAACGGCCGCCGAAACGCTTGCGCCGCCATCGCTTTCACCCATCGTGCGCTGCTTCTGCCTCTCCCTCCCCTCAGGTACCTGTACCAGGAGCTGAGCCGCGTGCCTGGCGTGACCATCTACGGCCCCAGCCCCCAGCAGGCGGGCGGGCGGGGCCGCGCCTCGCTGGCCGCCTTCAACGTGGAGGGGCTGCACGCCACGGACGTGTCCACGCTGCTCGACACGGCGGGCGTGGCCGTGCGCTCGGGGCACCACTGCACGCAGCCGCTGCACCAGTGAGTCGTGTGGCCTCACATGCCGCCGCCGACGACCCGACGGCCGCCTCGCCGCTCGCTCTGCGCCCGCCCACACGCGCCGGCCTGCGCGCCCGCTTCTGCCCGCCGCCGCCCCTCGCCCTGGGTGGCGACGGATCGCGCCTGCGCAAATGCCTTGCGTGCGACACACCGCCGCCGCCGCCTTCTCCTCGTGCGTCCACACTGCAGGTACCTGGGCATCAACGCCAGCGCGCGCGCCTCGGCCTACATTTACAACACACCCCAGGAGGTGGACGCTTTCGTCGAGGCACTCACCGACACCATCAAGTTCTTCAAGGAGCTCTAGGCAGAAGGCTTACCTTGGAGTCGTTTGGTGCCCAGAGGCAGTGTTGTGGAGCCTCAGCTGGAGCGCGCTCTTTGCTGCTTCTTTCGCCAACGCCACGGGGGAGGGGGGGGGCTGGTTCTTACCTGGTCGAGGCTGCTGCGCCGCTGGCTCCGCCCCTGGAACTGCTGTGCGGGGGACTGTCCAGGTTGGGCAAGGTGTACAGAGCGGCCTGCTGCTGCGGCAAGTCCGACTGCACTTTTCTGCTCAAGTTCTCTGCGGCCTCAGAAGTGTTGCAACGTGTCAGACAGTGCCGTGACAGGATCCGCCTCCTGCACGGCAACCCATTGCCGTGCATTGTCATGGGGCGTTGTCGGTGTGTGGGTGGGGAAAATGAAGAGGGCGATGGGAAGCGGTGTGCAAAGTTCTGCCAGTCAACTGCCCAGGAATGCCCCCACTCTCAACACACGCACCAAGTGCCTAACGTTTCGGCTGCCACCTGCCCCGACGCCAGGGTGGGCGCCGTGTTCGAATGCACCCAACCCCGTGCACCTCCAGTGCAAAGCAGTCTGCCCAGACGCCGGGCTGTGGGGTGACACAGGGAGAAGCGCGCCCAGCAGAAGGAAAACTTGTGGGGTCTGACGGGTTGCAGTGTCATGCCTCAGCAGGTGACCGGTCACGGCAGGTGACGGCACCACTGTATGGCCGTCACATACTAAATCAGTCACGCCCTGTGCCGTGACAGCAGAACAGTGCGCGCTCAGGCCCACACCGTGCGCGGGGGTGTTCTTGAGGGCTCTGTTCTGACCGTTCGAACAGCAGCAGTCCCGCTCGCCTACCAAATCGTCGTAGGCGGGTAGTAGCGTCCGTGCACAAGGAGAGTGCATGAGGAGGTTGGGTGAGGAGGTCAGGCACAGCTCTGCACCAAGGCCACCTGACCCATCGCAGTGCCGCGCTGTCGCCGGCCCACACTGGCCAGCGCAAGAGAGCACAAACACACACGCCCAAAGGGCAGCATTCGTTCGCATGACACGGTGGCAACGTGCTCCAGCCTGCTAGACTCTGCTGGGCACCACGTACCACGTAGCAGGCCAGAGAGATCTCTGGCCTTCACGTCGCTGTCGCGGACCCAAGGCAAGGATTGCTTCCTCACGTGCCGAGCGGGCTTGTTGTGGGCCAAAACGGGGCAAGGTGCAAGGTGCCAGCCGCAAACGAACGTTCGCCACGGCTCTTGTGTGTGCATCCATTGATCGGTCAGCTGCAAGGACGCTGCTACAAGCCGCTGAAACCATATCGAGGCCAACTTGTTGGGACCGGGGCGCATCTAGTTTGTCAGCTAGTTTTTGCGGGAGCGCAGCCGTGCGTGCGTTGTGAAAACAGCAAAAACGGGTGTCTTCCCCCCGAGAAGAGAGCAGATCTTTCCGAGGGAAAGCCAGGCGCCTCGTGTGCGTGGGTGCGTGCAGTGTGCGCACCACCGCCACACACAGCGAGAGCTCTACTGCTACTGCTACTGCTAGTGGCCGTTCTGGGAGCGCACCACGATGCTGGACATTCGCTGCATGAGGCTGTTGCCGACGCCCGGCGCGTGGTGTCCTTGGGCGCGGCCCAACCCGCCCGTCGACACCTCGATGCTCATCGTCACGTCCAGCGAGCCGGCCGGCAGGCCGTGGTACTCAAGCGGGACCTGCGCGTGCAATCGGCGATGGCGGCGGCAAGCGCAGCGGCGAGGGGTGATGATGGTCGCCGCTGCGCGAGCTGCAGAGTTGTGCAGCGGCTCGCGCACGCACGCACCGTGACGGTGACGGGCTTGGCCCCACCGGAGGCCGACTGCATCAGGCGCATGGCCGGCGCGTTGAGCGCCAGGATGCCGCGGCCCAGCGTGCTCGCGCCCGACACCAGCTTGCCGTCGCCCGCGTCCGCGATGTGCACCTGAGCATCCGAATCGAACGCGGCCGCGACACCGTCAAGAGCAGCGCCAAAGCAGATCAGCGCAACTCGTTCGCACGCACGAGGCCAAATGAGAGGCGCATTCCCCTTCCTCCCTCGCACTCACCATGAGGCGCCGGCTAGCAATGTCCTGCAGCGGCGCGCGCTTGAGCTCAAGGCGAAGCACGCCGGCCTTGGGCGCAGAGGCCGGGCTCGCGGCGCCGCCAGGCGACGAGGGCCGGATCTTGTTCATGATCAGGCCGCTCAGGCCCGACCGCGACGTGGGCGAGCTGGGGCCGCCAGAGGCGGCGGCCTCCGTGTCGGCGAGCGCGACTGCGGCGGCCGCCGCCTCGGCGATGAGGTCGCTGCCTCCGCGCGTGGGCACGGCCGCTCTGTCGGCGGTGGGCACGGCGCTGCCGTACCAGACGGGGTCTCGCGAGTGCCGCACGGCATGGCTCTGCCATGCGCCGCCGTCACCAGCCAGCGTGCGGGGGGCCTGAGCGTGGCAAGGAGCGCGAGCATGTGCAGTGGTGCGTGAGCGAGGGTCGCGTCGCGGCGCGTGGCTGAGCGCTTGGGCAGCCCAAGAAGCGCTGCTCACCTTGAGGATGATTTGGGGCGACGGCATGGACGTGGTGGCGGCGCCCGTCGCGGCGGACGGCAGCAGCGGCCTCAGCATGAAGAGCTGCCGCGCCGCCAGACGGTGGATCACCAGTGTGATGGTCACCCTGCACGGGCAGGCAGGGGCGGTCACGCGATGGGCGATGGGCGATGGGGCACGCGATGGGCGCGATCGATGGCGCGATCGATGGGCGCGATGGGCGCGATGGGCGTCGCGTTCGAGCGGCGAACTGCTCTGCGCGCGTCAGCGGCGGCGCGCTCACTTGTCGCCGGACGAGGCCGGGCGCTCCTCGCGCTTCCAGATGGTGGGCACGCTGAAGACGGCGCCCACGGGCTTGTGGTCGCTCGTGGAAATCTCGGGCGCGCAAAAGTAGTCGAGCGGCCGCACCTGCGAGTGTTGCGACGTGAGGGGTGGGCTCGTTGCGCCTCGAACTCGATCGTGGGGTGCTTTCGAGGCCTCGCGTCACGCGCCCCAGCACGGCCATCGCACCTGCTTGATGGGGATGTTGGAGCGGAAGAGCACGCGGTCGCACCACGCCGGCGAGCGCTGCATCTTGTAGAAGAAGCCCTTGCGCCGCTCCACCTTGAACGTGGGCGGGAAGTTGATGTCCGCCTCCTGTGCGCGCACACGCGCCACAGCCCCACACAAGCGAGTCGCGCCCAGCACGTCGTGTTTCTTTGACCCACGCGCTCGTCCAGGTGCGGTGGCGGGCGGCGGCGCACCTGGAAGCCCAGGAACGCGCGCTTCTCGCGCATCTCCTTCTTGAGCTGGTCCACCGCCAGCAGCTCCTTCCACCGCTTGTTCTCAATGTCCTCCACCAGCGCGTCAAAGTCCGAGGGCAGGGGCGTCTCTAGCGGCGTGACCTGCTGCGCGCCGTAGTCCAGCCTGCGCTTGTCGGGACAGCAGGGCGCCCTCACGCTTTGCTCAGCACGCACAGAGCAAGCACAGCGCCCGTTCTCCCCCCCTCCTTCCAAGTCGCTACGCTCGCCTGTAGTTGAGGTCACCCATCCAAAACACGTGGTGGTACCCGGTCAGCAGGTCCATGCCGTACGGGTCGATGCGGATGCCCTTGACAATGTCCCTGCGCGCACCGCAGAACAGAGGCGCAGGACGCGGTGGCGCAGGTGTGCGCAATGAGGCCCTCCCTCGTCGTCAAACGCCGTCGTCGCGGGCCCCCAAACCGCACCGCATGCAGCCACCACAAACCTGTAGTTGTTGTTGCGCTGCACCGTCTTGTCCTGGTGCGCCGCCAGGTGGCTGTTGATGAAGCACATCTCCGTGTCCCAGATCTGCATCGCGGGCCAGGCCAGCACACTGAGTTCGCGCCAGAGCAGCAACCGCCGCCCGACAGTGAGTGCGGCGGCAGCGCTGCCCTGCTGCAGCTCCCTTGGCGCCACACTCACCGTGAGCCCAACCGCCACACCTCCCTTGTTGGTGGCCACGCCCGCCACGCCCGTGGCCTGGCTGCCCCTCGTCACGTTGGTCACGCCGGCCACCAGGTCGTTGCGCACAAACACCGTCAGGCGCATCTGGCCCATGTGCACGCTCTTGACCTGCATTGCACGCAACGGTGCCCAGACCGCCTCAGCGTGCGGGCACCTTGACAAGGCATGTGGGCCCTGCCGGGTGACGAGCCCTGGCCAAAGGCATCAGGCCCTGCGCCCGCCACTCACCATCCAGTAGTCAGGCCCCACGGCGTCCTTGAGGCACTCCTCCCACACATCGCGGATGTTGCCGCCGCGGCTGGCCGCGCCGCCGCCCAGGTCCGTCTCCTGCACAGACGCGCGCGTTTGCGCGCGCGCACAGTGACAGCAGCAGCGGCAAACACTTTGCTTTTTGCGTGCTTGGGTGCTGAGCACGCCGCGTTCGTCACAGACATCCTGCATGTGTGGAAGGCGTCTCGAGTGCGCATGCGGGCATGCCTGGGCTGAAGCACCACGCCCAGCGCACCACGCACCGTGCGCTTGAGGGCTCTGGCGCCGTGCATGCTCGGGGAGTCTGGGGGGGCCTCGGACCGCACGCCCGCAGCCGCGACGGGCGACATGGCCGCCGCGCCAAACGGCGTCCTCGGCGTGCGCGGCGTGACTGCGTGCGCGGGCAGCGACAGGGGCGGGTCGCGTCGCCACAGGCGTAGAGCGATCGACACCCACCCGTGGACCTGCCCGCACGCGAGAGCGCACCTGCCCGGGCCTTGAAGGGGCTTCCGCTGCCGGACGTGTGGCCGCCGCCCTCGGCCTCCGACGTCGAATCCGCCGAGGTGAACGCGTCCGGCGCGGCCGAGGGCGCCCTCTGGACGCTGGAGAGATCGTGAGCGTGCACCGCCACCGCCAGGCGCGTCCTGGGCGCCGCCGCAGCCTGCCCGGCACCGGCGCTGCCAGCGCTGGCATGGGCGCGAGCAGCGTCGCTGTCGACGAGCTCCCGTCCCTCGCCGAGGGGCTGGCCGGAAGGAGCAGGCTGTGTTTGCTCGTGGGAGGGCAATGCTGGCGCCGCCTGGACGAGGTTGCTGTTGCGGCGGAAGCGCACCCCGCGCTTCTCCTTCTTTGGGGCCCCCTGCTCTGGTCCTGGGGCAGCAGCCAGAGGCGAGGGCAGCGAGCTGTTGTGGCTGAGCAGCTCGTGGCTAGCCGCGGTTGGCAGCGGCCCGCTGAGCGGCACCCGCCCGCCTTGGTGTGTTGCCCCTTGCTTGTGGAGCGGCGCCGCGCCTTGCTCGCTGCGACGGCGGGGCGGCTCCCCGTCTGCTTGCGACGACGACCTGCGCGAGACGACGGCGAACGCGAAAGCCGCGTCAAGCGGTGGAAGAGCTGCAGCTGTGGCGCACGCTTCGAGTGGCGCTGATCGGCTCCGCACTTGTTGAAGAGGCGCAGCAGGTTGCTCTCGGTCACCGAGCGCTTGGGGCTGTCGCGCGGGCTGGCACCGAGCGCCGCCAAGTTGCCTGTCGACCTGGTGGAGCGCGCCGGCGCCTCGGTGCGCTTGCTCGGCCGTGCCGTGAACGAGCCTGCGCGACGAGCAGGTTCGCGACGAGGACCACATATCACCTCGGCACCGGCCCGCCAAGTTGCGCGCTGCGCAGGGCGAGAGAACCTCGTCCACTCACGGCTGATCGCGTAGGCGTCGGTGTCCCTGTCTGACTCCTCGGTGCGCGCGGTGAGGTCCCGCACGCGGAACGTGCACTCTTGCACGCCTGCAGCGAGCGGCGGCACAGTCGTCGGGTTCCGCCGGTGGTCTGAGCCGCAGGGCACGAGTGCGTGTAGGTGCGCGGTGTGAACATCGTGGCGAAGGCTGCTCACCGATGGCGATGATGTCGTGCTCCTGGTTGTCGACGCCCTTAAGCCAGGGGCTGAGGTCCTCGGGCGGCGCCTCGTTGCCCACGTTCCAGGTGCAGCACAGCACGTTGAGCGGCCGGTGCACGCGCACGCTGGTCCAAAAGAGCTGCAGCTGCATCTGCGCGGGCGTGGAGCACGCAGCACGCAGCCCGACAGCACAAGCGAGGTGGCTGGTGACGGGCCCAAACCACTGCGCACGACCCGCGGAAAGACGCGAAAAAAGGTCTCGTCGCCGTCGCCCGTCGCACCTGCCCCTGGCTGGAGCCGTCGTTCCGCGACACGACCGTGTACCAGGTGGGGTCACTGAAGGGCTTGGGGTTCTCAGAGACGTTGCGCACCGGCAGCCGGATCTGCACGCGTCGTGCGACGCACCAGCGCACCCTCATGCGCGCGGGACCACAGAGCACCAGGTCATGCACGCGCGCCAGGCCGCAGCCGCGCCGTGCGATGGTTGCGCGCGCGCCCAGCCTGAGGGGCGAGCCAAGCGCACCTCGCCGATCATGGAGGGGCTCCAGCACGTGACCTTGTCAAAGACCTTTATCTTGAGCAGGGCGAACGCCGGGCTCTGCACCTCAAACACGAAAAAGTCGTCCCACACGGGCTCCGGGCCCTGCGGCAGCAGACAGGCAAGCACACTCGCGCTGTGAAGGACACAGATCGCAGGGCAACGAACGTGGGGCAGCATGCTCACGCGGCGCGCCTGACCAGCAGGGAGGAGGCATGTGCAGGCGCCGGCCACGCGCACCTGCACCGAGGCGGTGGTGAGGAACGTGGTCTTCTCGCACTTAACGCGCACAAAGGGCGCCAGCTTGGCGGCGCCGGCGTTGTCCTCGCCGCCCAGGCCTGTGGCGCGCACCACGCGCACCGCCAGGCGCGCCACCTCGGCCTTGCTCTTGTTGCCCGTCCTGCGCCGCAGCGCACGCAAACCACGCCCACGCCAGCGCCCGTTGTTGTCCTGGCAGCCTGTCGCAAAACTGCGTATGACGCTTGTGGCAAGCTTCAGAGGTCCTGCAGAGTGCACGCACGCTCACCAGAGCTTGATGCCCTTCTTGTCGGCCGCCAGGTCAGCGCCCAGCGGGCCCAGCACGCCGCCCGCCGCCTCGGGAGCAACGGCGGCGCCGCCCGGCGCGCGGCCGTGAGCCAGCAGCGTCATGGAGCGGTGTGCCGCTAGGCCGCCGCCAAGCCCTTTGCCGCCCGCCTCGCCCTGCTCAGGCGCGCTGCCCAGCAGCCCGTTGCCGAGCGGCGCCTCTGACTCGTCCGACGTCATCATGCTGCGCCCGTCGGCCTGGCTGCTCCCCGCCCGCAGGTCCCACCACCCCTGCACGCGCGATGGCCGCCGCTCCGTCTTGCTCCGGGGCAGCGCCGCCGACGCCGGCGACTCGGCCGGCGGCGCCGCGCTGCCGCGCAGGCTGCGGCTGCACGCCAGCGCGCCGCCGCCGCCGCCGCCGCTCGTGTGCGCGCTGGACGCCTGCGCCGACCGCGCCGTGGGCAGCGTGCCCATGGTGCTGAGCGCAGAGTCGCCGCGCGCGCCCGCCGGCGCCGCGCCCGCCGCCGCCGCGCCGCGCGCGGCGCGCGAAAAGGCGGCGTCCGTCGCCGTGTTGAGCCCAAACGTCTCGAACGCCGCCAGGCCAGGGCTGTCGGCAGACACGCGCCTCTGCAGCCGCGCCGCCTCGGCCGCCCGCGCGATGGACGCGTCCGCCGTGTCGCTCAAGGCGTTACCGGCGCCGCCGCCGCGGGGGCGCGGACGCGGCGACGGCCCCGGCGAACCGCCCTCGGTCGCCGCGCGGGGGCCCGCCGGCCGCGCCGCCTGCGCCGCCGCCGCCGACGGCTTGGCGCGCCCCGAGCTGCCCCGGCCCATGAGGGCGGCGTGTGCCGTGCCGATGAGCGTCATGAGCTCTGCCGTGCTGGCCATCAGCCCTGCCATGGCGCCAGAGTCGTGGCGCATGCTCCCCGATGCGTTGTTCCCGAGGTCCAGCATTGGCAGTGGGGTCAGCGAGCCCGAGGCGGAGCGGGGCGAGCCCGGCGGCCTGGCGCGGGGCTGCAGCGGCGACGGCGCGTGGGGGGCGGCGGCTGCCGCCAGCGGCTGCAGCGACTGGGAGACGCTGGGGGAGAGCGGCGCGGGCCAGCCGCCACTGCTGCCGGCGGCCGCGGCCAGCTCGATGGGCGTGGGCATGCTCCGGCGGCTGTTGATTGTGGCGGTCGGCGGCACGTCAGAGTGGCGCGAGGCCACGACGTCGAGTAGCTGCTGCAGGAAGCTGTGGTTGGGCAGGGAGGCGCGGCGCTGCGTGCGGGGCGCGGCGTGCGGGGCCGGCGGCGCCGGCGCCGGCGCGGTGCCGGGGTGTGCGGCGGCGGCGGCGGGCGGGGGCGGCGAGGCGGCGCGGGGCGCCCGCGGCGCGGCATACGTCTGCTGCGGGCCGCTGCACGCCTCTGCCGCGGGCGGCGGGGGGTCGCGGGCAGCCTCCTCGCGAGGCAGCGAGGCAGCGGCAAATGACTGAGCCGACTGCTGCTGCTGCTGCTGCTGCTGCTGCTGCTGTTGTGCCGGCTGTGCAGTCCCGCCCGCTGTAGACATGGTGTCGAGCGTGGTCGTGGCCGACGACGTGCCCGTCTCAAGCGGGTGCGCCGCCAGAGCGACCGCGCCCGACGCGACCTTCTCCGCCGCCGCAGCGCCCCCCCCAGGTCCCTGGGGCTGAGCGCCAGAGGCCGCGTCGAGCCGCTGCGCCGTCGGCATCAGCGTCGCCAGGGCTGAGTCGGTGGCCGCTAGATCGGCCGCCCGCCCGGCGCCGCCGCGCCCTCTCCCGGGCCTCTGGCTGCTGGCGGCCGCGGCGGGTGAGCCGGGCGGGCTGGGTTCGAGGTCCAGCACGTGAGACTGCAGGTCAAGCTTGCTGGAGCGCGCCCTGTCGCTGGAGCGCAGGTGCGACCCCGAGTAGCTGGCCTGGGCGTGCGGGCCCGAGCTGCGTGGGGAGTGGTGGTGCTGAGCCAGCACCTGCAGCATCACCCTCGGCGCCCTGGGCTGCTGCCCCGGGGCTGGCTTGCCGGCGCCTGAAAAGGCGGGCGCACGGGCGGCGGCGTCAAAGGGGATGGGCGAGGAGAGCGCCGCGGCGCCCAGGTGCTGGCTGAGCCCGTCGACGCTGCCGGCGCCCGACAGGACGTTGCTGTGCGCCTCCCTGGCCTCCCTGGCGCTGCCGAAGTGCTGCAGCACCTGCGCGTCGGGGATGGCCAGCAGCGTCCCGCCGACGGGCGCCTTGTACGGCCACGTCATGGGAATCCCGTCCTGCAGAGGTGCATGCAGTGAGTTGAAGCGCAGCAGGTGCCTCCGTTGGCCCTCCCTTCCGTGTCTCCCTGCCTTTCGTTGAGGCACTGCGCTTGTTGTGTGGCGCTCAAGGCGCTCACCGGGTGCTCCAGCGCGGCCGCCAGCACGGACGAGGCGTGGTCGGAGTCGCCAGCATGCTCAGCGGAGCACCGCCACACCTCGTGCAGCAGCTGGTCCGCCGCACGCAACGCCTCGGTCTACACGGGTCGGGATGGGGGTACGAGCGCGAATTCTAGAGTGATCATTGCGTTCGCGTTGCTGCACTGCGCTGATGCTGCCACGCGCCGCGCTCAGGGCAGCGCTGTCGTGTGGCCCCTCTGATGGGAGCGCCCCTCGAGAAATGATGGCCCCAAAGGAGAGCACGCCGTCGCGCGCCCAAGGCACACAGCGACTCACCAGCGTGTGGCTCGCGTCATCGTCAAGAGCCTCCACGAGCGCCATTGCTGCTGGACGCTCTGCTCTGCTGGGACGATAGAGGCGTCCGGCCGTCGGAGCGGCTGCAGGACAGAGGGGGCTCTGTCCTGTCAGCCCGCCGGCAGAAACCATGCCATTCTCAGCTTCACGATTGCTGCGCTGTGGGGAGCACTGCACGTGTGTGGGGAGCACTGCACGGCTGCATGCGCTGCCGGGCTCACATCACAGACCCTCAAGCAGCTCAGACGCCCGCGCAGCGATGCGCAGCATCTCGTCGACGTCCACCACCTTTTCCCGCGCCTTGCCAGCCGCCTGGCCGGCCTGCAGCTCGTGCGCGTCGATCCTCTGCCACCCCGCAAAGTCCACCGCGCGCACGCGCCGCCCCTCCAGCAGCCGCTGCAGCGCCGCGCCTCCGCCAATTACGCTTGGCCCTGGTGGCTCGTGAGCAGGATCCGCCCTGTCCCCGAGGAGCCGCCCGGCGTTCGCGTCCTGCACGATGCTCGCGACCGTCTCCTCCGCGTCCGACGCGTTGGTGCCGATGATGCCCGTCGGCCCGCGCTTCACCCAGCCGCAGGCGTACAGCCCTGGCTCCACCTGCTCAGCACGGCACCCACAGCCGCACTGCACACTGGTGACGGCGCTCGGGCGCTGCGCCAAACACGTCCGACCCACGGTGCGCCCTCACCTCGGCCGCACCAGCCTGCTTGACCACCCGCCCAGCCACGTTGGGGATGACACCCCTGGCCGCGTCGAACGGCGCGCCCTCCACCGGCAAGGAGCGGTAGCCAATGCTCACCAGCACCAGCTGCGCCGGGATGATGTCCAGCACACCTGCGCAAAGGCAGGTCGGGCGGCGAGCCAGAGCGGCGAACGCCTTCCTCAAGCACGTCGTGGCAAGCCGCCATGTCCTGTTGGGCAGGATGTTCCTCGCAGACCGTCGAAGCGGTCAGCGTGCTCCATGGGCGCTACGGCGCACCCGTGCCCACGGCCTGCGTCTGCCCCCCCGGCTGGCTGGGCGGCGCCAGGGCGGTGCGCTCCACCTGCAGGCCCACCAGCGCGCCCGCCTGGTTCCTCAGCACCTGCGCCGCCACCACACAGCAACGCCAGAACAGGCAGACTTGGCCATCCGGTCGCCCAGCCCTCACACGGGCCAGCCGGAGCACGGTGAGGCGGGCAGAACGGGAGGAGAAGGTAGTCCTTGACGCTCACCCCGGCGGGCTGCCGGTAGAACTCAAAGTGCAGGTGCCTGGCTTTCGGGTCCTCTTGAAGCGGCGCCGTCGCCTCTGCAGCCTGCGAGCAGCACGCACACGCAAGCGCGGCAGCAGCATTGCCTGAGCGCCACACCGCCTCCTCATCACGGCCGAAAAGCACCACGCCACAAGCGGGCAGGCGCGAGCGCGCACCTGGGTGATGATTTCGTAGAGGCGGCGCTTGGGCCGCTGCTGCTTGATGGCGGCCTGGTCCTCGGGCGACAGAGCCATTTGGTTGCTGGGCGCGTGCACGGCCAGGTTGGGCTCTGACACGAGCTCCTTGAGCTCCTTGGCGGTGCAGGCGGCCTGGGCAGGCGCCAGCGCGCAGCGCAGAGCTGGTGAGCTGCACCCACCACCAGGCAGCACAGGAGCTCACTGCCCTCGCCGCCAACGGCAAAGAGCACAACACGGCTTCAGGCACGCTGAGGCGCTTGGCTGGCAGAGCAGCCGCACGCTGCCTTGCCATCAACCGCCTCAGCCACCCGGCTTGTCCCGTTCACCTGCACGGGCCCCCGGCGCGCCACCAGGTGCACGTGGCGCAGCCGCGGCGCCGCCTCCCTCAGCGCGCGCAGCGCGTGCGCCGCCACGTCGGACTGCGCCAGCGCGCCCTCGAGCGGCGACCGCAGCAGCACGCGCGCGCAGTCCAGCGCCACGTTGCCTGGACAGGGAGGGGCAGGGGGACGCCACGCATTTACCAACACAGGAGCGGCGGGGCATCTCGCCAACGCTGTTGGCAGTGCAGCCTCTGCAACTGGGCGCCCACCACCTCTGCAAGGGCAAGTGCCTGGCTTGCACTCGCGCGCTCACCGATGCCGCAGACGGCGACGCTCGTGACGCGCGAGAGGTCCACGGGCAGGCGTGCGCTGTCGGGGTGGCCGTTGTACCACCAGGAAAACTGCCGCGCGCTCAGCACGTTGGGGCCATCCTGTGCGTTGCGCCGGCCCACGCGCGCACGGCACGCCCACGCGCTGCCTGCCTGAGCCAGTCGGCCTGGGATACGTCAGCCGTGCGGGTGCCCTGCGGCCAGGCGCACCTCTCCGGGTATGCCCAGGCGCTTGTCGCTCTCTGCGCCGACGCACAGCACCACCTGCATTTGAGCGACAGGCCCGGCGGACGGTCCGTTGTGCCTGCCACGCCCTGCCCGCTCCAAACGTGGCGCCTTGCCATCACATGCCCGTCAGGCGCGGCGCTCCTCTGGCCTGCTGCTTGCTTGCCAAGCCCGCAGCAGAGCAGCGACCGCTGGCGCTGCTGGCCCGGCGTCCTTACCGCGTGGAATAGCCGCCTGAGCTCGGCCAAGGTCACGTCGCGGCCCACGTGCACGTTGCCGTGGAAGCGCACGCGCTCGTCCAGCGCCACCTGGGTGAACTGGTTGATCACGTTCTGCGCGTGGTCACGGCGCCGCGGCGTGTGTGCTTTTGCCCTGCTGAGCGCTGTGCAGAGTAGCGTGACAGGGCCTGCAGACCCGTGGTCGCACACCTTGGTCGCCTGGTGGTCGGGCGCCACCCCCGACCGCACCAGCCCAAAGGGCGTCGGCAGGCGGTCCTGCAACCACATCAATAGGACACGCGGGCGCCTCGATCGCGTGTCCCAGGTGCGCATGGGGCCTACCCTGCTGCGCTGGGCGCACCACCAAGTCGACCCGCGCGCGTGGCCCCAGCCGTTTGAGCAGCTGCGAGGCGCATTGCACGGGCACCACGCTTGGATATGATGTTGTTGAGGGGACGTGAGGGCAGGTGGCACGCCATCACGTGCGTGGGGCGGCACGCTCACCCTGTCCGCCGTGTAGAATCCCGCTGGGCCGGCCCCCACAACGCAAAAGCTCAGCGGCTCATCGGAGGCTCCACCGCTGCCGTGGCCCGCCGCGCTGTCTTGCGCTGCTGCAGCGCTGAGCCCACGACACAGT
>VFQP010004060.1_pt1 | contig 14087 bp, 11 predicted proteins | sample 3512351 | NCBI WGS metagenome assembly VFQP01 (sample SAMN10412372, study PRJNA504923) | tailings metagenome | isolation source: Relicate 1 Philex TSF1 revegetated site | place: Philippines: Tuba, Benguet | collected 2017-08-29 | reverse complement strand
TCGGCCTGGTCGCGCGAGAACACCCAGTCCACGCGCGTGAGCCAGCCCTGCTGCGCCCAGGCCTCGATCTCGGCACGGTGGTGCGCGTCGTGGCGCGCGTGGCGCTCGCCGAACAGCAGCCACAGGGGCGCAACGCCATCGGGCCGCGGCGAAGGCGTCGCGCCGAGCGCGCCCGCCGCCGCGAGGCGGCCGCGGATGTGCCCGCGCAGGCCCGCCAGGCCCGTGCCGTTGCCGATCAGGATCAGCGGCCGCTGCGCGTTGTCGCCAATGCGAAAGCCCGCGTGCGCGCGCACGCGCATCGGCACCGCGTCGCCGAGGGCCGCACCCTGCGTGAGCCAGCCCGAGGCCAGGCCCGCGCTGCCGTCGGCGCGGCGCGCCAGGCGCACCAGCAGGTGCACGGCGCCGTCCTGGGGCACCGAGGCGATCGAATAGTCGCGCGGCGCGCCTTCGGCGCCCGGCACCGCGATCTGCGCGAGGTCGCCGGCCTGCCAGTCGGGCAGCGCCTGCCCGCCCTGCGGCACGAGCTCGATGTGGAACACCGGCTCGCCCGCGCTGCCCGGATTGAGGTGCTGGCGCGCGCGCAAGCGCCAGGGCTGCAGCGCGGGCGCTTCCCAATCGGGCAGGTCGCTGGTGCCGGCCAGGTGGGCCAGTTGCTGTCGCCAGCGCCGCAAGGCCTCGGGGTCGCTCTTGTCGACCTCGATGCGCTCGAACAGCGGCTGTGCGCCGCGCGCGCGCAGCCATTCGTCGAGCACGCGGCCAAAGCCGCAGAAATGGGCATAGGCCCTGTCGCCCAGCGCGAGCAGGCCCACGTGCAGGTGCGACAGGTCGGGCCGCGCCGAGGCCATCACCTGCTGCGCGAAGCGCGCCGCGCTGTCGGGCGGATCGCCTTCGCCATACGTGCTGGCCACGCACAGCAGGCGCTCGGCCTGCTGCAGGTCGCTCGCGCTGAGCTCGCCCAGCGCAGCCAGGCGCACCGGCACGCCCGCGGTGTGCAGCGCCTGCGCGGTCTGCAGCGCGAGTTCCTCGGCCTGGCCGGTCTGGCTCGCGTAGGTGACCCACCAGGCGGGCATGCCGGGTGTGGCCGGCAACAGCGCGGCCACGCGGCGCTGCGCGGCCTGCTGGCGGCGGCGGTGCTGCCAGGCCACGGTGCCGCACAGCAGGCCATAGGCCGCGACGGTGGAAAGGGCGTAGGTGAGTTTGTCGGGCGTGAAGATCATCCGGCGAGGCGCGCCATCGCGCCCGTGAGGGTTTCGGTCAGGCCGCCATCGGCCTCGCGCTGCACGAACAGCGCCGCGATGCCGTGGGCTTCGGCCAGGGCGAGCCCGGCGTCGCGGCCGGCCACGGTGAGCGCGGTGGACCAGGCATCGGCCCAGAGCGCCTCGGCGTGCAGCACGCTCACCGACGCCAGGCCATGGGCCACGGGCCGGCCGCTGCGCGGGTCGATGCTGTGCGGCAGGTGCCGGCCCTGGTGACGGTAAGCACGGCGGTAGTCGCCCGAGGTGGCGACCGACAGGCCGTGCAGGGCCACGCGTGTGGGCGGCGGCGGTGCATGGCCCGGCGCCACGGGTGGGCATTCGAGCTCGACCCACCAGGGCATGCCGTCGGGCCTCAGGCCCTGGCCGCGCAGTTCGCCGCCCACCTCGACCAGCGCATGCGCGATGCCCAGGCCCGCGAGCGCGCGCGCCACGCGGTCCACCGCATGGCCCTTGGCGATGGCCGACAGATCGAGCAGCAGCCCGCCGGGCTGCGTGGCTTCGCGCGTGGCCGCATCGAAGGCCAGGCGGCGCCAGTCCTGCGTGCGCAGCGCGGCGCACAGCTCGGTCTCGTCGGGCGGGGTGAAGCCGGGGTCGGTGTGGCGCGGCGCGGGGCCGAAACCCCAGCGGTTCACGAGCGCGCCGGCCGCGGGGTTGAACGCGCCGGCCGACGCCTCGGCGAGCCACAGCGCGGCCTGCAGCACGTCCGCAAAGGCCTCGGGCAGCGTGTGGCGCGAACCGGGCGCGGCGCGGTTGAAACGCGAAAGGTCGGAGCTGGGCAGCCAGGTGCTCATTTGCGCCACCACGAGGTCGAGCTCGGCTTCGATCGCGGCGCGCACCGCGGCCTGGCGCGTGGCGTCGCGATCGGCCCACAGCACCCACCAGGTGGTGCCCATGGTCTCGCCACGCAGGCCATGCACGCGCGCGCCCAGCGCCGGCACCGCGGCGGCGTCGATGTGGTCGGGAACCAGCACGCGGGTCATGGTCGGGGCGCCCGGGCGAGCGCGGCGGCCTTACTTCGGCAGGACTTCGAGCGTCAGGCTGTAGTTGGAGCGGCGCACAGGCTCGGCCAGCGTGCCCGCGGGGCCGGAGGGCGCGGCCGGCGCCGCGCCGGGGCCGCCGGCCATGGGCGCGCCCTGCGCCGGCGCGCGCGCCGGCGCCACGTTCAGCCAATACATGCCCGCCGCGGGCCACTTCACGCGGATCTCGCCGTTGGCGTCGGTGGTGAGGCGCATCTCGCCGAGTTCGCTGCGGTAGCGCAGGCCCGCGAGGATCACGGTGGCTGCGTAGTTCGCGGCGGGCTGCCCGTTGTCGAGGAAGCGGAAGGTGGCCGTCTCGCCCTCGACCAGGTCGTTGGGGTGCGTCACGGGCACGAGCTCGATGCCCCTGCCCGTGGGCTTGAGCGCCGTGGTGGTGGGCGCGCCGCGCGTCACGAAGGTTTCCACGCGGTTGCTGTTCTGGCTCACGCGCAGTTCGGTGGCGTCGGCCGGGATCTCCTTGGCCAGCGACTCGGCGCTGCCGCGCGCGCGCTTGGTCTCGTTGCCCACCTTGTAGCTCGCGATCAGGCCGTCGCTCACCAGCGCGAGCCGGTAGGTGCCCTGCTGCTCGAGCTTCACGTCGAACATGCTGCGGTAGCGGCCTTTGGCCGCGTTCTCGGCCTGCACGGGCTGGCCGTCGGGGCCGGTCACCACGAGGTTGTCGAGGGCGGCGGCGTTGTGCTCGTAGTAGAAGATGTCGTTGGAGATCGCGGCGTCCACGCTGACCCAGGGCTGCTGGCCCGAGTAGATGGTGCCCGAAGGCAGCAGCCAGGCGCGGTGCGCGTGGGCAGCGGACATGCTGAGCGCGGCCATGGCGGCGGTGGCGGCGAGCGCGAGGACGCGGTGGCGCAGGGTGGCGTTCTTCATTCGGTGTCTCCGGTCGGGTGTTCGGGGGATCAGGGTTTGACGGTGACGCTCACGGCGCCGAGTTCGTGCTGGCCGCTGGCCTGCGTGGTGGTGCTGCCCTTGGGCGGCCACACGAAAGGCACCTTCACGAGTTCGCGGCCGCCGACCTCGCGCGCGGCTTCGAGCACCACCTGGTACTCGCCGGGGGCGAGCCGACCGAGCGCGCTGCCCGCGCCGAACTGCACGGTGTGCTCACCGGGCGCGCGCGTGGCGCCGCTCAGGCCGTCCACGGGCATGTTCAGTTCGCGCCCGCTCTTGCGCCACCAGGCCCGCATGTCCTTGAGCCACTTGGTGCCTTCGTTGTTGCGCAGCTTGATGTCGTACCAGACCGCGAGGTTGCCCACGAAGGACTGGTCGGGCTTCTCGATCCAGATCGCCACGTAGGGCCGGTGGTACTCGGCCACGCCCAGTCGCGGGATCTCGACCTTGAGCGAGAGATCGGCGGCCACGGCGGGCCACGCGAAGGAGGCCGCGGTGAGCGCGGCGGCGTAACGGATCGGCATGGATCGACAGCTCCTGGTGTGGTTCAGTGGATGAAAAGGATCGCAAGCAACAGCGGGATCACCAGGCCCGCGCCCACCATGGGCCAGGTGCTGGGCCGGTTGGCCGCGTGGAACTTGAGGATGAGCAGGCCGGTGATGGAGAACACCAGACAGGCCACCGAGAAGACGTCGAGAAAGCCCTTCCAGACCGGGCCGGTGTGCCGGCCCTTGTGCAGGTCGTTGAGGTAAGAGATCCAGCCGCGGTCGGTGCGCTCGTACGCCACCGCCCCGCTCTCGCGATCGATGCGCAGCCAGGCGTCGCCGCCGGGGCGCGGCAGCGAGAGGTAGATCTCCTCGGGCGACCATTCGGCGTCGCTGGCCGGCAGCCCCACACCGAGCGCTTCGCCGAGCCAGGCCTGCAGCGCGGGCGGCAGCGGCGCGCTGTCGGGCTCGTCGTCCTTGAGCGCAATGGCGGCGCGCAGCGCCTCGGGCAGTTCGGCCGTGCGCTGCTGCACCACCGGCGTGGCCGGGATGTCGGCCGCGTGGTTGAGCGTGATGCCGGTGAACGCGAACAGCAACATGCCGATGAGGCAGAGCGCGGAGCTGATCCAGTGCCACTGGTGCAGGGTCTTGAGCCAATAGGCGCGCTGGGGAGCGGCCTGGGTGGCCGGTGCGGTTTTCACGGGGTGTGCGTAAAGGTGGCTTAAGCCTGCAAATTATAACTATTCTCATTTAGAGAATGCGAGGAAACGCCGCCTTTTTCGGGGGCCAGCGCCTCAGGACACGGCGGGCGCGTCGACCCAGTCGCCGCCCAGGGCCTTGTAGAGGTCGAGCGCGGCGCTCAGGCGCGCAAGCTTCTGCGTGGACAAGGCGTCGAGCGCCGAGAACAGCGTGCGCTGCGCGTCCAGCACCGAGAGCAGATCGCCACTGCCCTCGCGGTAGCGCAGCTCGGCGAGTTCGAGCGAGCGCCGCGCCTGCGCCACGAGCTCGCGCTGCAGCGCCTCCTGCTGCTGGCTGCGCGCGAGGTTGCCCAGGCCGTCGTCGACCTCCTTGAGCGCGGTGCGGATGGCCTTGCCGTAGTTCTCGATCAGCACCACGCGCTGCGACTGCGTGCTGCGGATCTGCAGCCGCTGGCGGCCGCCGTCGAAGATCGATTGCGCGAGCGACAGGCCCAGCGAGACGCTGCGCGTGGGGTCGGCCAGGCTCAGCAACGCCGAGGTGCCCAGACCGCCCGAGGCCGACAGCGACACCGTGGGCAGCAGCGCGGCGCGCGCGGCGGCCACGTTGGCATCGGCCGCGGCCAGCTGCGCCTCGGCCGATGCGAGGTCGGGCCGGCGCGTGAGCAGCGTGGCCGGCAGGCCCGGCGACAGCGTGGGCACCGCGAGCTGCGCGAACTCGCCCGCCGCAGGCACGTAGCCCTGCGGCACGCGGCCCAGCAGCAGCGCGAGCGCCGACGCGGCCTGGCGCTGCTGGAGTTCGAGCGGGATCAGCGCGGTGCGCGCGCTGAGCACGGCGGCGCGCTGCTGCGACACCTCGAGCGCGGTGGCCACGCCATTGCGCTGGCGCGCTTCGACGACACGCAGCACACGCTCGGCGGTCTCGAGGTTCTGGCGCGCGATGCCCAGGCGCTCGTTGAGGTTGAGCCACAGGAAGTAGTTGTTGGCCACGCCCGTGAGCAGGGTCAGGCGCGCGGTGCGCCAGTCGTGCTGGCTGGCCACGAACGAGGCCTCGCCCGCACGCACGCCGGCCGCGATGCGGCCCCACAGATCGAGCTCGTAGCTGATCGACAGGCCCGCGCTCGTGCTCTCGCGCGAAACGGACGGCGTGCCCGGCGCATCGGTCTGGCCGCCCGAGGTGCTCAGGCTGGCACCCACCGCGGGCAGGCGCGACACACCGGCCTGTTGCAACGCGATGTCGGCCTGGCGCATGCGCTCGATCGCGATGCGCAGGTCGGCGCTGCCGGCCTGGGCTTCGTCGAGCAGGCCCACGAGCGCCGGCGAGCCGAAGCCCAGCCACCAGTCGCGGGAGATCGGCTGCTCGGGGCCGCTCACGGCGGTGGCGTCCCAGCGCGCGGGCAGCTCCACCGGGGCGGGGCTCACGGGTTCGGTCACGGCGCAGGCCTGCAGCGCCAGCGCGCAAGCCAGCGCCGACGCCTTCAGAAGGGGGTTCAGAACAGAGGGGTTCATTCGGATGCGAGGGCAACGACCGGGTCGAGCCGCGCGGCCTTGCGCGCCGGCAGGAAACCGAAGATGAGACCGGTGGCGAACGCGCAGCCGAAGGCCAGCACCACCGGCATGAGCGCGTACTGCACCGCGGTGCCCGACCAGCCGACCACGAAGGCCACGCCCAGGCCCACGACCACGCCGATCGCGCCGCCGAGCGCCGAGACCACGAGCGCCTCGATCAGGAACTGCTGCAGGATGTTGCGCGTGCGCGCGCCCGTGGCCATGCGGATGCCGATCTCGCGGGTGCGCTCGGTCACGCTCACCAGCATGATGTTCATGACGCCGATGCCGCCCACCAGCAGCGAGATCGCGGCGATGGAGCCGAGCAGCACCGTCATGGTGTTCTGCGTCTCGGTGGCGGTGTCGATGATCGAGGCCATGTTGCGGATCTGGAAGTCGATCACGCCGTGGCGCTCGGCCAGCAGCGACTCCACGGCCGACTGCGTCTCGTCGATGCGGCTCACGTCCTGCACCGCCACGGTCACGTTGCGCAGGAAGCGCTGCCCCGACAGCCGCAGCTGGCTCGTGGCATAGGGCACGAGCACCACGTCGTCCTGGTCCTGGCCGTTGGGCGAAGCGCCGCGCGCGCTCATCACGCCCACCACCTGGAAGATCAGGTTGTTCACCAGGATGTACTGGCCCAGCGGCTCCTGGCCGTCGGGGAACAGGGCCCTGGCCACGGTCTGGCCCAGCACGGCCACGGTGGCGTATTCCTGCTCGTCTTCCTCGGTGAAGAAGGTGCCGCGCGAGACCTTCCATTGCCGCGCGAGCGGAAACTTCGACGAGGTGCCGAGCACGCTGCTCGAGTAGTCGGACTCGCCGAAGCGCAGCGTGACGGTGCTGCTCTGCTCGGGCACCGCGGCCAGCACGTTGGGCACTTCCTTGTCGATCGCCTGCACGTCGGCCAGCACCAGCGTGGCGATGTTCTGGAAGCCACGCTGGTTGGGCGCGCCCGGGCGCACCAGCAGCAGGTTCGAGCCCATGGCGCTGATGCGGTCGATCACCACCTGCTTGGCGCCGTCGCCGATGGCGAGCATGGCGATCACCGAGGCCACGCCGATCACGATGCCCAGCAGCGTGAGGATGGCGCGGAACACGTTGGCGCGCAGCGCGCGCAACGCGGTTTTGGCCGCTTCGACCACATCGCCCAGCGGTGAGATGCGGCCGCGGCGCGGCGTCCAGTCGCGCGCGGCCTGCGCGGCTTCGCCCTCGGGCGGACGCGGCCCGGGATCGGACACGATGTGACCGTCCTTGATCTCGATCACGCGCTGCGCGTGTGCGGCCACCTCGGGCGCGTGGGTGATGAGGATCACCGTGTGGCCTTCGGCCGAGAGCTGCTTGAGCAGCGCCATCACGTCGGCCCCGCTCTTGCTGTCGAGCGCGCCCGTGGGCTCGTCGGCCAGGATCACGCGGCCGCCGTTCATGAGCGCGCGCGCGATCGACACGCGCTGCTGCTGGCCGCCCGAGAGCTGGTTGGGCCGGTGGTGCATGCGCTCGCCCAGGCCCAGCGAGGCCAGCAGTTCGGCCGCGCGCACGTGGCGCTCGGCCGGGGGCACGCCCGCGTACACCGCGGGCACCTCCACGTTGTCGGCCGCGGTGCCGGTGGCGATCAGGTTGTAGCTCTGGAACACGAAGCCGAAGGCGTCGCGGCGCAGCTCGGCGAGCTCGTCGCGGTCGAGCTCCGACACGTCGCGGCCCATGAAGCGGTACTGGCCGGTGGTGGGCTTGTCCAGGCAGCCCAGGATGTTCATGAGCGTGGACTTGCCCGAGCCCGACGCACCCACGATGGCCACGAGTTCGCCCGGGTAGATCTGCAGGTCGATGCCGTGCAGCACCTCGACCGAGAGCTCGCCATTGAAGTAGGTCTTGGTGATGCCGCGCAGATCGATCAGCGGCAGCACCGGCTCGGCGGCGCCGGTGGGCAGCACCGCGGCCTCGGGCCCGGTGGGCAGCTGGCTCATCGGCGCGCTCCGCCGGCCGCACCGCCGGGCGCGCCGCCCGGGCCACCGGGACCGCCGAAGCCGGGCTGGCCCAGGCCCGTGCCCTGCGGGGGATTGCGTCGCGGCGGCTCGGCGTCGCGCGTGCCGGCGATCACGCGTTCGCCTTCCTTCAGGCCCGACAGCACCTCGGCGTGCACGCGGTTGCTGATGCCGATGGTGAGCTCGCGCTCTTCGATGCTGCCGTCTTCGAGCATCACCCTGGCCTTGGCCTGGCGCGGTCCGCGCAGGCTGCGCGGCGCGGGGCCGGCCGGGGGCGCGGCCCGCGCCGCAGCGCCCGGACCAGCACCCGGACCAGAGCCCGGCTGCGCGTCTGCGGCCTCACGCGCCTGGCGGCGTTGGTCGCGCAGCTTCTGGCGTTCTTCTTCGGACAGGTTCTGGAAGGCCTCGCGGCGCTGGGCACGCACACGCTCGCGCTCCTCGGGCGTCATCTTCTCGAAGGCCTCGCGATCGAAGCGCGGTGCCGCCGCGGCCGGGGGTGCTGCGGGCGGGGCAGCCGGGGCATTCAAGGGTGCAGCGGCCGCGGGCGCAGCCGCCGGCGCAGCGGGCGAGGCGCCCGGCTGCGCCGCGCGCTCGCGCCCGCCCTGCGGGCCGCGCTGGATCGTCAGCGCCGACATCGGCACCATGAGCACGTCCTTGGCCTCGGCCACCACGAAGAACACCTGCGCGGTCATCTGCGTCATGAGGTTGCGGTTGGTGTTGGGCACCTCGAACAGCGCGTTGTAGAGCACCACGTTGTTGGTCACCGTGGGCGTGGGCTCGATCTTCTTGAGCTCGCCATACCAGCGCCGGCCCTGGCTGCCCAGCGTGGTGAAGTACACCGGCATGCCCGCACGCAGCTTGCTCACGTCGGCCTCGGACACCTGGGTCTGCACCGTCATGACCGACAGGTCGGCCACGCGCAGCAGCGTGGGCGCCTGCTGGTTGGTGTTGAGGGTCTGGCCCTGACGCGCCGTGATGCTCACCACCGTGCCCGACATGGGCGCGTAGATCTTGGTGTACTTGAGGTTGGCCTCTTCCACGCGCATGCTGGCCTTCACCTGCTCCATCTGCGCCTTGAGCGCGTTGATCTGCGCGCGCGCCGTGCGCAGCGTGGTCTCGGCGTTCTGCAGGGTCTCGGTCGTGGTGGCCTCTTCGGCCATGAGGTTCTTCTGGCGCTGCAGGTCGCGTTCGGCCTTGGCCAGCGCGAGCTCGCGCTCGGCGAGCTGCGCGCCCTGCGAACGCAACTGGGCGCGGCTCGCGTCCACGCGCGCCTGCGAGGTCTCGGCGTCGATCTCGGCCAGCAGGTCGCCCTCCTTCACCTCGCTGCCCACCTCCACGTGCAGCTTGCGCAACTGGCCCGACACCTGCGCGCCGACGTCCACGTAGTCGCGCGGCTGCAGCGAGCCCGTGGCCGCGACCTGGTCTTCGATGTCGCCGCGCTGGATCGTGGCGGTGATGTAGGTGCTTTCGGTCTTGGCGCCCGGCCCCCAGCGGAACCACGCATAGGCGCCGCCGCCGATCAGGGCCAGCGCACTCAGCGCGATCAGGGCACTGCCCCAGGGGTGTCGGCGGACAAAGGCGGCTTTCGGGGCGCGGACCGGCGGGCTGTCGTTCATGGATCGAGGATGGGTGGGCTGCCGGCGCATGCCGGGTGATGGGAGCGGATGTTGCCGCTCAAACGTGGAAACAATGTGCAGGGGCTGCGAAGGCCTTGTGCACAGTGTTTGAAAGATTCCGGTTTAGGCTCGCCCCCATGCAGACCGGCTCCCCCGCCTCCCCTACGCCCGCACGCCCGCGCACCGGGCTCGCGCGCTTCGACACGCTGCGCGTGAAGCTGTTCCTGGCGATCGCGGGCGCCAACGTGGTGTTCGTGATGGCGGCCTACCTGATCCACGCCTGGAGCTTCGACAAGGGCCTGGTGGAGTACCTGAACAAGGCCGACGAGACGCGGCTGCAGCCCCTGGTGACGCGGCTGGCCGACGGCTACCGGCAACAAGGCAGCTGGGACTGGATCGTGGGCGACCGCCAGCGCTGGTTCGAGCTGTCGCGCGAAACCCTGGGCAACGGGCGCATGCCGCGGCGGCCCGGCGAACCCGCGCCCATGGCGGCCGGCCCCGGCGAGGCCGCACCCGCGGGGCCGCCACCGCTGCCACGGGGCGAGGGCCGGCCGCCCGAAGGCGGTCCGCCGCCCACGCTCACCATCGACCCGCGCCTGATGCTGTTCGACGCGCGCCGCCAGTTGCTCATGGGGCCCGAGGGCCGCGCCGAGCAGGCGGTGTTCAAGCCCATCGTGGTCGACAACCAGACCGTGGGCTACCTGGGCTACGTGCCGCGGCTGCAGATGGTGGCCTCGCTCGAGCGCGTGTTCCAGGCGCAACAGAGCCGCACCTACGCGGCCATCGCGCTGGGCCTGCTGGTGGCGGTGCTGATCAACGCGGCGCTGATCGCGCGCTGGCTCTCGGGCCGGCTGCGCCAGCTCGGCGCGGGCACCGCGGCCGTGGCGCAGGGCGACTACGGCGTGCGCCTGCCCGCGCGCGGCCACGACGAGCTCGCGCAGCTCGCGCAGGACTTCAACCACATGGCCGGCTCGCTGCAGGCCGCACAGCAGGCCCGTCAGCAGTGGATCGCCGACATCGCGCACGAGCTGCGCACGCCGCTGGCCACGCTGCGCGCCGAGATCGAGGCGCTGCAGGACGGCGTGCGCCGCCCCGACAGCGCCAACCTCGATTCGCTCGCGCAGGAGGTGAGCCGGCTCACGCGGCTGGTGGAAGACCTGCGCCTGCTGTCGCTGTCCGACCTGGGCGCGCTCGACTACCGCTTCAGGCCGCTGGACCTGGGCGATTTCGTGGCCAGCCACCTCGACGACCTGCACCTGCCGCCGGCGCAGGCACTGCGGGTGCACACCGAACTTGCGCCCGGCGTGGCGGTGCGTGCCGATGGCGATCGGCTCGACCAGGTGCTGTCCAATCTGATGCAGAACACGCTGCGCTACAGCACGCCGCCGGCCACGCTGCGCGTGAGCGTGCAGCGCGACGGCGCGCAGGCACGGCTGACCTGGGAAGACTCGGCCCCGGGCGTGCCGGCCGCGTCGCTGCCCCACCTCACCGACCGCCTCTACCGCGTCGACCCTTCGCGCTCGAGCGAGAGCGGCGGCTCGGGGCTGGGCCTGGCGATCGCGAGCGCGATCATCGAAGGCCACGGCGGCCGCATGCAGGCCTCGGCGAGCGCCCTCGGCGGGCTGCGCTGGGACATCTGGCTGCCCCTGCACACGGAGGCCCTGCCATGAGCGAACGCGTCCTGATCGTCGAAGACGAAACCAAGATCGCGGGTGTGCTGAGCGACTACCTCGCGCAATCGGGCTACACGGTGCACCACCTCACGCGCGGCGACGAGGTGGAGGCCTGGCTCGCCGCGCACCCGGTGGACCTGGTGCTGCTCGACCTCATGCTGCCCGGCAAGAGCGGGCTCGACATCTGCCGCGCGCTGCGCTCGGGCGCGCCCGGCCTGCCCTCGCCCGCGATCATCATGGTGACGGCGCGCGTGGAGGAGATCGACCGCCTGCTGGGCCTGGAGCTCGGCGCCGACGACTACATCTGCAAGCCCTTCAGCCCGCGCGAGGTGGTGGCGCGCGTGAAGGCGGTGCTGCGCCGTGGCGGCCATGCGGCGGGCGCTGCGCCTGCGCAGGCACCGGGGCGCGGCCTGCACTTCGACGACGCGGCCTGGCGCGCGAGCCTGGACGGGCAGGCGCTGGACCTCACGGTGGTGGAGTACCAGCTGCTCAAGGTGCTGGGCTCGCGGCCAGGCCGCATCTTCTCGCGCGAGCAGCTCATGGACGCGATGTACCGCGACGAGCGCGTGGTGTCCGACCGCACGGTGGACAGCCACATCAAGAAGCTGCGGCGCAAGCTCGAAGAGCGCGCGCCGGGGCAGGAACTGATCCACTCGGTGTACGGGCTGGGCTACAAGTACGAGCCGCCCGCGTGAAGCGGCCTCAGCGCGGCGCGAGCACCGCGAGCCGCAGGCCGTTTTCCTTCAGCTCCGCCAGCGGGTCGCGCCCCTCGGTCTGCAGCACGATGGTGCGCACCCCGGCCGCCTGCAGCGCGGCCTGCAGCGGTGCGGGCGGCTCGCGGTGGTGCAGCACCGCGGCCACCGAGGCCGCGCGCAGGCGCGGCACGAGCGCGGCCACCGCATCGGGCGTCCAGGCATCGTCTTCTCGCACGTCGCTGCCCGCCAGGTCGAGGTTGAAGCCGCTCACCAGGTAGGCCAGCCGGTCCGACAGGCTGAACACCGTGAGGTTGGCCGCCGCGGCCAGGCGCGCCTCGCTCTGCGCCGCGACCGCGAGCACCTGCTGGCGCAGCGCGGCCGCGTTGGCCTGCAGGCGCGGCCGGGCATCGGGCACCAGGCGCGACAGGTCGGCCGCGATCACGTCGGCCATGCGACCCAGGTTCACCGGGTCGAGCCAGGGCAAGGCCGTGGCCGAGGCCGCGCCCTCGTGCAGCGCAATGCCCGGCAGCGAGGCGTCGAGCGGGCGCGCCGCGTCGATCTCGATCAGGCGGATGTTCTGCCGCCGTGCCAGCGGAAACAGCGGGTCGTCGGGCCAGATCGAGCGCAGCGCCACCACGGCATCGGCCTGGCTCGCGGCCTGGGCCAGGCCCGCCGCGCCGCGACCCGTGAAGAAGGCGAGCTGCCGGTTGGCCGGCAGGCTTTCGGGCACAGGCCGCAGCAGCGCGATGCCGCTGCCCTGCACCAGGGTCTGCGTGAGCGCGGCCACCACGGGGTGCGCCACGAGCACACGCGTGGCGGCGCCTGCGGCCGGGTTGGCGGGCGCGGCGGGCTGCGCACGCACAGCGGCCAGAGGCAGCGCGGCGAGCGCAGCCAGCGCAAGAGAACGTCGGTGCAGGTTCATCCGGCGTGTCCTTTGAGGGCGGGCGTGAAGCCCCGAACCAGGGCCGCGAGCGCGAACAGCGCGCCGGCCGTGAGGATGATGGCCGCGCCCGAAGGCACGGGCAGCTCGAGCCCGATCGGCAACAGGATGCCGACCTGCGTGCTCAGCGTGGCGATCAGCACGCTCAGCCAGAAGAAGCCGCGCAGCGACAGGCTCAGCAGCCGCGCCGCCGCGGCCGGGATGATCAGCAACGCACCCACCAGGATGGCGCCGATCACCTTCACCGAGGCCACGGTCACGAGCGTCACCAGCACCACGAAGAGGTAGTCGAGCAGCTTCACGCGCACACCGCGCACGCTGGCCAGTTGCGGGTTGAAGCTGGCCAGCATGAAGCGGTTGTAGAGCGGCACCGTGAGGCCCGCCACCAGCGCGGCCACACCGATCAGCACCACGAGGTCGTGGCTGTCGACCGTGAGCACCGAGCCGAACAGCACGTTCTCGAGGATGTGGATGTTCACGCGGCCCGAGAGCACCAGCAGCAGGCTCGCACCCAGCGAGAGCGAGACCGCCAGGAACACGCCGATCAGCGTGTCGGGCGACAGGCCGGTGCGGTTGCGCAGGTACATCAGCAGCAGGCCGAACAGCGTGCAGTAGGCGAACAGGCTGCCGTAGGGGCCCGTGTACGGTTCGCCCAGCAGGATGCCGATGGCCACGCCCGTGAGCGCGGCATGGCCCACGGCCTCGGAGAAGAAGGCCAGGCGCTTGACCACCACCAGCGTGCCCAGCCCGCCCAGCACCGGGCCGATGCACAGCCCCGCGAGCACGGCGTTGACCACGAAGCCGTAGCTCAGCGAAGCCGGCAGCAGGCCTTGTTCGGCCAGGTGCTGGATGGCGTGGCGCAGGGACTCGATCAGCGCGCTCATGCCACGGGCTCCTCGGCCAGCGGCGCGTCCTCGTGCCGGCGCCGGTGCGAGAACAGCGCCAGCACGCGCGGCGGCGTCAGCGCCTCGGCGGGTGGGCCGTCGAACAGCAGCTGGCGGTTCAGGCCGCTCACGCGGTCGGCCAGGCGCGTGACCGCGTCGAGGTCGTGCTCGATCCACAACACGGTGGCGCGCCGCGCGCGCCAGTGCGCGAGCAGCTCCTCGAACACGCGCATGCCGGCCTCGTCGAGCGCGGACATGGGCTCGTCGAGCAGGATGAGATCGGGCGCGGGAATCAGCGCCTGCGCCAGCAGCACGCGCTGGCGCTCGCCCCCCGAGAGCGCGCCCATGCGGCGGGCGGCCTTGTCGGCCATGCCGACCTCGTGCAGGGCCTGCTCCA
>VFQP010004059.1_pt1 | contig 14093 bp, 13 predicted proteins | sample 3512351 | NCBI WGS metagenome assembly VFQP01 (sample SAMN10412372, study PRJNA504923) | tailings metagenome | isolation source: Relicate 1 Philex TSF1 revegetated site | place: Philippines: Tuba, Benguet | collected 2017-08-29 | reverse complement strand
CGGGCGGCGGCGCCGGCGCGGCGGCGGTGGCAGACACGTCGATGCAGCGCGACAGCTGGAGCGACGACGGGAGTGGCGCCGGGTGGGGCGCGGGTTCGACGGCGTCGGCCCCGGCGGTGGCGGGACGGGGGCCTGCGCAGCACGCGCGGTCGGACAGCCAGGGGGACGGGGAGGGCGGCGGGGCGGCGGCTGCGGCGGGGCATCCGGTGAGCAAGCTGGCGCTGCGGACAGGGAGGGCGGGGGACGGCGGGGCGAGCAGCGGGGGGCGGGGGGCGGTCGCGGTGAGCAGCGCGCCTCCGTCGACGACGGCGGGGTCGGGGTCGGGGGGGCAGCCCACGCCCGGCGCGCTGACGCCGCTGGCGGGGAGAGGCGGCGCAGGCGGCAGCGCGGCGTTCGCCGCGCCGCGGCCCCCCGCCGGCGCGTGAGGTCCCAGGTTGCTGATGCTCCTCTTTCCTTTTTGCCTGGCCTGGAAAAGACCGACGTGGGGCGCGGGCGCTTTGCCGTGGCGCGCGCGCTCCTTTTCACCTCCTTCCCAGCGACCTTTCCTGTACATGCGCTCACGCTTGGTCGCTGTGCCCGCTGCGGGTTGCGCCTTTTCTCTGATGCAAGTCGCTCCTTCAGCCTCACGAGAGACCTTTGCAGTCGCAAGCAGACACTACGACGCAGCGCTGCCAAGCCACCCTACCCAGGGAGCACCTCACGCGCCCCAAACAAGCCGAGAGCTCCTTCCACTTCCGCAGCGCATATGTGAACGCAACTACTCCGACGTGCACATGCCCTCCTTGCCCCCATCCCCTCCACGCGCGCGGTAATCATCACCACGACCACCTCACGCGCCGCACACCTCTGCCTCCCGGCTCTTTGCAGCCAAGCGGCAGCACGCCTCCCAGCATCGACGCAGCAGCACCCCCGCGCACGCGGCGTCTACCGGTCAATCTCGCCAAACACAATGTCGAGCGTGCCGATGATGGTCACCACGTCGGCGAGCATGGCGCCCTTGGCCATGGCGTCGAGCATCTGCAGGTGCGCGTAGCCCGGCGAGCGGATCTTGCAGCGGTAGGGGCGGTTGCCGCCGCGCGCCACCAGGTAGACGCCAAACTCGCCCTTGGGCGCCTCGACGGCGCGGTACGTCTCGCCGGCCGGCACGTGGAAGCCCTCTGCGCGTGCGACGTCAGGGTTGGGGGGGGTGCTGGGCGGAGGCGCGGAGGCCGCCACCGAGAGGAGAGAGCAGGATGGGGAGGGTGGTGAGAGGGCAGAGGCCGGGACGCTGAGCTCACCGGTGTAGAGCTTGAAGTGGTGGATGAGCGACTCCATGCTCTGCTTCATGGCCTGGCGCGAGGGCGGGCAGACCTTGTTGTCGGGCGACTTGTACAGCCCGTTGGGCATCTCGTTCAGGCACTGGTAAATGATCTTGACGCTCTCGCGCATCTCCTGCAGCCGCACCTGCAAAGAGCCAAGGAGACAGAGCAGCAGCAGGCGCAGAGCGCAGCGTCGCTACCAGGCCGGAGCGGGCGCTGTAAGCCATCCAGGACCGCGGCAGCGACTGTGGCGCCCCCCAAGAGGTGGCGCCCCCTGGCCCCTCGTCCCCCCGGATCGCGCACAGCGTCTTCAGACAAGCAAGGTTCACCAGGTAGCGGTCGTAGCAGTCGCCGTGGCCGGCCAGCGGCACGGCAAAGTCCATCTTGCCGTAGGCGTCGTAGGGCTGAGCCTTGCGCAGGTCCCAGTCAATGCCGCTGCCGCGCAGCAGCGGGCCCGAGCAGCCCCAGTCCCACGCCTGCAGCCGCACGCCACACGCGCCGCACAACGTCCGTCAACACCCTCGCGCCAGGCGTCCCTTGTCGCAGGCACCGCTGATGGGCGCCGCGAGGGCCAGGCGCCTGCGGCAAGCGCCCGCGGGGCGCTCCACGCCCGACGCCCCCCCACAGCGCACAACGCGTGCGCGCAGCGAGCAAAGGGCGCGCCGCCGACGCGCACACCTGCTTGGCCGTGACGATGCCCACGTCCACGGTGCGCTCCTTGAAGATGCGGTTGCCCGAGAGCAGCTCCTCAATCTCGTCCAGGCGGTGCGTGAACTGCGCGCGCGAGCGCACACACGCACACCGACCACACAGCGCAGGCTGGTGAGCAGTGCGGCCCCCCTCCCCATCGCACGCCGCTGCTCCGCCCTTCCGCGCTCCCATGCATCATGGCCCCCTGCCCGCGGGCACCTGGCGCGCCCAGTCGTAAATGTCCTTCATGATGCCGATGGGCAGATCCTGCGCCACGCCGCCCACGCGGAAGTACGCCGCGTGCATGCGCGCGCCTGCGAGCGACGCCGCGCACGTCAGCAGCGCACATCCCGCACGTCAGCCGCGCGCCAACGCCAGCTGCGACGCCACATCCCGCTCCCTCTGTGCTGCCGCTGGGGCTGTGTGGGGCTCTGTGGCCGGCGTGCAGAGGGAGGGAGGGCCACGTGAGCGTGCAGAGGGGCCCCTCGAGTCGCGCACCCGAGACGCGCTCGTAGAACTCGAAGAGCTTCTCCCGCTCCTCAAAGGCCCACAGGAAGGGCGTCAGCGCGCCAATGTCCATGGCGTGGCACGTGATGGCGAGCAGGTGGTTGAGCACGCGCGTGATCTGCAGGCGCCAGGCCAGGCATGACGAAACGCAGGCACAGGGGGGGTGAGCTCAGGGGCGCATGGACACGCGCGGGGGGGCAGCCGCCAGCAGGCGAACGCGGCAGCCAGGCGGCCGCGCCCACTCGCCGGCGCTTCCGCCAGGGATGCGCACGCAGCGGCCCCGCGCAGGGAGAGCCGCAGCGTGTGGCGGGGAGGCGCCCTGGGCCCGCGTCTGAGCGCTCACCTCGCTGTAGAGCACGCGGATGTACTGCGCGCGCTCGGGCACGGCCAGGTTGAGCAGCTGCTCCACCGCCAGCACGTACGAGTGCTCCATGCACATCATGGACACGTAGTCGAGGCGGTCAAAGTACGGGATGGCCTGCGAGTTTTAGGGCACAATCGGCGGGGGCGGGGGCAGCGCGGTGCGACGCGCGTCACCTGCGCTGCCGATTGTCCTCCTTCCCCTGCGCGGCGCGCCCTCTTTCCCACCCCCTGCGTCTGCCAGCCCGTGCGCTGAGGCTCTGCGCACGGCTGCCTCAGAGCATGCGGCGCGAGGCGACCTCCTTGCCTGCAGGTAGGTCTTGTACTCGATGAGCTTCTCAGTGCCGCGGTGCAGCAGGCCGATGTGCGGGTCTGCGCGCGGACGCAACGACGATGTGGGAGAGCCCACCCACTGAGAGTTGCCTGTGCGTGCCTGCTTGCCCCCGCTGTGCTGCAGGTGCCCTGGAGAGCAGCTAGAAGAGAAGCGCACCGGCGCGCGTGATGATCTCTCCGTCCATCTCGAGCACCAGGCGCAGCACGCCGTGCGCCGCCGGGTGCTGCGGCCCAAAGTTGAGCGTGAAGTTGTTGACCTTGGCGGGGATGAGCGGCTGCGCGGTGGCCGTGCGGCTGGCCTGCGCGGCCCACGGCGTGGCCTGCCACGACGCGCCCGCAGGCCCCGACCGCGCCTCATCCTGCCTGCGGCCGCCAATCGATTCACATCGACGCGCACGATCGTCGTCCATCAGCAGGATGTCGCCGCCCACTGCTCTCGCAGCGCGCGTGGGCGTGGGTGCGCGCTCACCCGCTGGGCACCAGGAGGCCACGCCTGAACTCGGCCTGCGCCAGGGCCGCTGCGCCGCTGCACGACGACGAAGACGACGCGCCTGCAGCACGCCCACACGAGCACGCACGCGCGGTGCAGCAGCTCAGCACTGGCACCGCTGCAGAAGGCGAGCAGGCCTGGCCTCCCTGGCGAAGCCAGGCCTCCTGCGCGCTGTAGCTCCCCGACGAAAGACTGATGGCTGCAACGCGCAGGTGCTGGCGCCTCGGACGCCGCTGATCGGGGCGCAGAGTGGCCACGACGTTCGTGATGTGGACTCCCTCGCCCCAAGAGCGCCCCAAGAGCGTCCCAGCACGCTCACCACCGCCCAGGCGGCCGAGGACGGCGCCCAGGCCGCGCAGCAGCGCCGCCTGCTTCATCGCCGCTGCTGCACTCTGGTGCCAAGCTTCCTCCTCTCGGGCAGGTGGGGGCCGGGCGCTTCCTGAGGCCCAGCAAAGCACCTGACGTGCTGCCCGCTGCAGAGGGAATCCTCGACTCGGCCTGCGAGGAGGGATCGAGCTGCTCCGAGCTGAAGCCCTCATGCTAAAGCTCCCCCACCTTTGTCTTCAAGAATTCACGCCCACGGCGCTGCCTGCATTCCCCAGGAGTGGCGTCCAAGATGGCGATGCACTGCCAGACGTCCACCTGCAGCAGCTCTCGCGCGCTGTGCTCGACGACGAGCAGGGTTCGTGCGCCCAGCCTCGCGCAGCGGCCACCGCGGCGACGAGGCGCGACCGTCGCGCGCATCTACTCTCGGGTGAGTGCGGTGCCTCCAGGCAGGCGCCTCCTTGCTGCCTGCGTCTTGCTTTCGGTGTCGGAGGGAGCGTCGTGGGGTGCGCCTCGAGCAGCAGAAGGCCCTGGGAGACCAGGGAGCACCTCAGGCACGCGCGGCGACAGTGTTCTGGTGCTGTCCTGGGGAATTCCTCTCATTCGCGGGTGCGGGCGCCACCTGCACTGCCACCTGCGCAGGACGCAGAACTCACCGTGCTGGACGTGATGCAGCCTGGGCGCACCATCTTCACCTGCAAGCCCGACGACAGCGTCGAGCAAGGTCAGAGCAGGGCGTCCAGGAGCGCGCACCCCAACGGGGCGTGCGTGTGTGTGTGGGAGACGTGCCCGGGGGTGCGGCGAGGGCAAGCACAGCGTTGCACGCTTGCCTTGCTGCACTGTGATCCCCTGCGCCTTCTTGAGCCATGGCCCACTTTGAGCAAGCTTCAACTGCTTCAGCCTGCCGCGCACACCGTGCCCGCCTGCCCACGTCCACAGCGCTGGAGCTGCTGGTGCACCACCGCGTCAGCGGCCTGCCCGTCGTGGACAACAACAACGTGGTCATCGGTGAGTGCAGCAGCTCACGGGTGCCGCTGCGCGAGTGCGTGGGCCCCTGGGCCGCGGTGCGATGCGCCGTGAGCCACGGGGCAGTTTGTGTGCGTGCTCTCCGCAGGCGTGGTGAGCGACTACGACTTGCTTGCGCTCGACCTGGCGGGCAAGAGCCATGACAGCCCTCTCTTCCCGCCCACCGACGAGACCTGGCAGGTGCGCCGCCCACCTGCTCGAGGACCGTACCTCGCGGCCCTGGGGCGGTCTGGGCCCAGGGGCGGTCTGCCAATCACATGGTGTGTTGTGCACCTGGCATGTGTGTGCGCAGGCGTTCAAAGTGGTCAAGTCAGCCATCGCCAAGGGCACGGGCAAGCGGTGAGCTCTCAGCCAACGCCTTCGCGGGACCGCCGCCGGGCACGGCTCTCGGAACTCAGGTGCATGCCTCAAGGTTGCGTGTGCGCGCAGGGTACGGGACGTCATGGCCCGGACGCCTCTCACCGTGCAGCCCAGCACCAGCCTCAACGAGGCCACCAGGTGACCCCGCGGGCGTGTGCTGCTAATGCTCGGGGCTGGCGGCCGCGCGCGTCAGCCCATCACTCAGCTCCGCCCTCGGCCAACTTTCCTAATGCTCCTGTGCCCCATTTCTCCTCCTGTGCAGCGTGCTGCTGACCAAGCGGATCCGGCGGTTGCCCGTCGTGGACGCTTCGGGGCGGCTCGTCGGCATCATCAGCCGGAGCAACGTCATCCGCTGCGCGCTGGAGCAGAGAAAGGCGGCTGCCACCACTGCTGCCCCTGCTGGCCGGTGATGTCCTGGTTCGGTGCTCGAACCACATGCAAAGGAGCGCAGCCACCGCTGGTGGCGCAGACGCGCACACACAGGAGACGCATTCGCGATCCGCAATTCGACCCGTGCAGCACAGCTTCTCGCGCGCACAGAGAGGACTCCAGCAGCGCAGGCTCGGCCGCAGCGCTGCCCCGGGGCACACCAAGCGGCCGCACAGCAGCAGCGCCCAGGGGCGTGCACGCGTCGGCCGCCCATATGTATGTCGACCACCGCAAGGTGTGTGCAGTTGCCTTCCTCCTCCTCTCGCCCTCCTTCAATGCTGCTCGGGGCCGCACACTGTTTCCCGCACCCCTCGCTGGTGCGAGCAGAGAGAGCAGAGCCAAGGCCTGAAGCCCAAGGGCAGCCCGGCCAATTCGGAGCGCAACTCGCCCTCGGGCTTCTCGGTGCGTGTAAGAGCCATCGCTCTCGCTCGCGGTGTTGGGGGCGCGCTTTTGCATCGACGATGCAGCTTGCGCACGGCAACACGGCATGCGCCCCGAGCGAGCGCCACCGCCTGCGCGCAATCCGCCCCCGCGCAGCGCTCCGATGTGGGAGCCGGGCTCTTCTCCAACCTCAACACCAACAGCGGCGCGCCAGGAGGCAGCTCACTCCCCGCCGTGGGCAAGGCGAGTGTGTGTGCACGCCCATTTTCTCTCGCAGCGCTCTTTCAGCACACGCACACAATTCGTTCACGCAGCATCAGCGTGAGGGCAGCATCAGCGTGCCCCTCTCGCTCTTCGCGGCTGCGCGGACTTGCAGTTCTCCGGGCGGCTCAGCAGCGGCTTCACGCGGAGCGCCCTCGGAGGCGCCGGGGCCAGCAGCTCATCGGCGAGCATACAGGTACCTGCGTGCCGCTGCTGCCGCTGCTGCTGCGTCGTCGTGCCCCTGAGGAACCCCAGGGCTCGCGCAACGCAGGTGCCGGGCGCCTCCTCTGCTTTTCCTCCCTCTTCGCAGGAGCGCCCCGCCGCGGGCAAGCCAACGCGCAACAGCTCGCCTGGGGAGTTCAAGTCGCACTCGTTCAATGGTGCCAGCAGCATCTTCGGCTCGTTCCGCTCGGCCTCTGGCAACTCGTCCGCGACCCCAGCGTCCCCCAGTGCAGCAAAGGCGCGCTCCGCCTTCCCGCTGGACCTGGGTGCCAGCATGACGCGCAGGGCAGCGGCCTCCACCTTTGCCAAAGCAGCCACCTTCACCGGTGCGCGCGGCGTGCAGGAGGGGGGCGGCAGTTCGCGCCAGCCGGGGCGCAGATGGCGAGCCTTGCCCAGGGCTGCCCAGGGCCCATGACAATCGTTGCCGTTTGCTGGGCAGAATCGTGGAGGGCCTCTGCTCAGCGCCGCGCCAAAGCTGCTGCCATCACGCGATGCCACCGCGCGCGTGCCGCTGCCATCCCGCCCGCGTCCCGCCCTGCGCAGCGAGCATGCCCACCCCGACGGGCAGGCCCAGGTCAACAGCGGCGCCGGCGGAAAACATGTATGTGATTGACGACGTGACAATCACGTTCGGGCACAGCTCCTTCCAGGTGCGGCGGGGCAGGGACGCGAGGCGGCGCAACAACAACCGCTGTGCCGTGTCGGATCAGGCAGCAGCGCGCAGCACAAGGGTCCTTGTCACTTGGGAACCCACGTCCCTCCTCCTCGGGCTCAGCGGCCGGGCGCCGTGCACAGGCCCCACAGCTCTTGGGAGCCGCCCGCCAGCCGTCCCCACCTGGGCGGCACCCCTGCCCAACGCGCCAGCTTCCCGCTAAACAGCAAAGTGCCACCATGGTGCGCGGCGCCGAGGCGAGTCCCTCTGCAACGTTGCGGGCGCTGCTGCGTTTTCAGGGCCAGCGGGACTACCAGGAGGACACGGTGGCGGTGCACACGACGCCCACGGCCTTCCTGGGCGGCGTGTTTGACGGGCACGGCGGCGACGAGGTGTCCAAGGAGCTGGAGAAGATCCTGCTCGGGGTGAGCCCGCGCCTAGACTACAGGGAGCAGCCAGCTGGCCGGGCGGGCGCGCTGCGATCCTGAGGCGTGGGGCGGCAGGGAGGGCCGGCGGGCAGCTGCGCATACATGGGCGCAGCAGCAGCGGGCACGTGCAGGGACCGGGCGCGGTCCCCCGTGGTTGCTCAACCCGCCGTCACGCGTCCCTGCGTGGTGTTTGCGCCGCGCCGCAGAACCTCAACCGGCGGGTGGCGGACGCGCTGCAGCGGTCGCCCGACGACATCCGGGCTGTCGAGGTGAGCACTACTAGTGCCCCCTTGCCTCCATGGGTGCCGTGTGCCGGGGCGGCTGCACAGCCACCTGTTTGCCTGCCGTCGCAACCGTGCGCAACCAAGCGTGCGCTTGCCACCTTTGTCGCGCGCCCCTCTCGAGACACAGGCGGCGCTGCGGCTGGCGTACGTGAGCACGAACGAGGACATTGCGGCGCGGCTGGACAAGGCGCAGGAGGCGGGCGCCTGCGCCGTGACGGCCATGGTCAAGCGGGTGGCGGGCAAGACGTACCTCTTTTGCGCCAACGCCGGCGACTGCCGGGCCGTGCTCTACACGCAGGGCGCTGGCGGGCCGCGCAGGTGCGGCATGGGAGGTCACGGGGGCCGCGGGCAGACCAATGTCAGGGAGGACGGGTGGGCCGGGGGAGGGGGAGCAGGGGCCCAGGGCAGCAGGCAGAGGGAGACCGCAGCATTCCGTCCGTGTTTTGCCAGCCCTGCCGCTGACCATGGCGCGCACCTCATTGGTTGCCACGCCGCGCCGCAACGCGCGCGCAGGGCGGTGCGGCTGAGCGAGGACCACAAGCCGCACCCCAACGTGTGCCCCAGCGAGATCACGCGCATCTGCGACGCCGGCGGCTGCGTGCTCTGGGGCCGCGTGCAGGTGCGACGGGGGGCGCACACCGGGCGGGCGACTGGGCGGGGGGCTTCGCTGCAGCCGCAGTGTGCGACGCCGCACACGCAGCGTGCCGCTCTTCATGGGAGGGGCCGGCTGCAGGAGGCCTGTGCGCACATTCCAGTCAACCACGCGCCTGCCGTGACCTGCGCTGCGCCACATCGCAGGGGTGCCTGGCCGTGTCGCGCGCCTTTGGCGACCGCACGCTGCAGCCGTACGTCATCGCCGACCCGCACGTGGACAGCCGGCCGCTCGACCCCGACGCCGACCTCTTCTTCTACCTCGCCTCGGACGGAGTCACCGGTGCGCGCATGCGGCTCAGGGCTTAGGGCTTGGGGCTTAGGGGGCCACCTCTGGGCGTGGCTGGCGAGGCGACCGTGAGGGCGTCCAGCTGCTGCGGCTCTACGTGACTGCGGCCTGAGCGCGTCTGATGGCTTCAGTCCCTGTCCCTCGTCCCACGCGCTCCTGCGTGCAGACATGGTGGACGACCAGCAGGGCTGCCAGCTCATCGCCGAGCACTTTGCGCGCGGCAGCAACTCGGCGCAGGCGGCGGCGGCGCTGGTCAGCGCGGCGTACCACAAGGGCAGCTGCGACAACATCAGCGTGCTGGTGGCGCGCGTGCGGAGGAGGCAGCCCGGCGACGCAAGCAGCGGGCCGCCCAACGGCGTGCCCTAGCACGCTTGTGCTGCTGCCTCAGCGGCGCCGGCGGAGGCGTGGCGGCGGCAGCAGCAGGCCGCCCGCCCAACGGCATGCCCTAGCCAGCTCCTGCCTCGGCCGGGAGCGCCAGGGCACGCCTGCCCTCGGGGATCGTTGAGGGCGGGCATGCGGCGGCGGCAGCGGCTCGGCGACGCCAGCAGCGCGCCCCAGCTTTCGTTGCCGCTGGCTTTGGGCCCCTGGCAGGTCTCAGGCCCATGGGAGGCCTGGGCCATGTCGCGACGGCGGCACCTCGTGAGCTCGGGCCTTTCCCTTCCCCTCCCGCCTGCGCGCGTGGGAGGGAGCTGCTGGCGGCTCGGTCAGTGCCAGCGGCTAGCAGCGGGCGCGCGGCGCCAGCGGTCTGGGATCGCTTGGCCGCGCAGAGCGGGCCAGAGGAGGCGGCGCAGACGGCGGGCAAGCGGGCCGCGTCCCCTCCCAGGCGTGGAGCGGCTTTGCCGCGGCAGCTGGGCAGACGGCGCCACTGCTAGGGCGGGCGCCGCGCGCGAGGCCGCGGGCTGCCGCCTGCGCGCCTTGGTGCCTGCCGCCGCGGGAAGCGCGCAGCGGGCACGGGCATGGCGGCAAAGAGCAGCGCCCTCGGCACTGCTGCCGTGGCCTCGGGAGGGACGACGGCGGCGAGGGCGCGGCCAGGTGCACACCCTGCGGTGCTCGGCACGCAGAGCACGGCGCCCGCCGCGAGCCCGCCCATGCCCTCCTGTCTCCGCCCGCGCGCGCCACACGCGCACGCGTGCGTCGGGGCGCCCCAGGGTGGAGCGCGGCGTCGCGGCGGGGCGTGCCAGGGCAGTGGCGCGCACGCGCCGCACCTGCGCCCTCCTTGGCTCACTCCAACGCCGGATCGCTTAGCGTCGCAGAGGCGACGCCCGCCGCTCCGCCGGGCGCAGCGGGGCCATGTGACGCGTCGGGGCGTATGCGAGGGGACTGGCTCCGGGCGTCCCAGATTGGCCGGGGCAGCCCTTTGTCGACGGAGGGCGGTTCCGCTCCTGGTTTGCTTGTGTGCCACCGGGGCTTGAACGAGCATGCCGCCACCGACAGTCGTTCGGGCCGCTTGCCTTGGTGGCGGTCCTCGCAGCGATGGCGGCGGGCCTCGCAGATTGTCGTGGCCACGCCTGCGGGGCGCAGCGCGCGTGCGCGTAGGCGCCACATGTGTGGCGCCCTCCGGGGGCAGGCGCCCTTTTGCGGCACGCCTTCTCGGTTGCGATGGTGCCATCAGGGCGCGGGGCCCCTGGATGGCTGCTTGTGGTTGTCGCGCCCCATGTGTGCTTCAAGGGAAAGCACCACCAAGGCAGGGCGCCTCTGCTTCAGCATCACGGGGCTCGCTTGCGCGTCCGCTTGCCCTCCTTGGCGCGGACGTTTGGGTGACGGTTTACCGGTTTTCGTGGGCGTGCGCCTGCACAACCCTGACTCTTCCACTGTCCAAAGCACGCCAAGAGCGCGTTCTCAATGGCACTATCACCGCTCCTGACGCTTTGGCGATTTTGTCACTGCGCCTGGCGTTGGTGTGGCGCGGATGCGCTTCCCTCCGTGCATTGCATATGCGCCCGCCGCCACCCGTGCCCAGGGCGAGCGCCCCTTGGCACACCCACGTGCCCTGCTGCTCGACCTTCCCAGGACCCACGGAGAACGTGCGACGGTTTGCCTCTGACGCGTGCGGTATGGGGGCGCGTGTGCCACGTTTAAGTGCCTGTCCTGTTTGCGTTTGGCTGCCCCCGTTCGCCACGCCCTGGTTTCCTGCTTTGGACTTGTGCCCCACGTTGGGGCCTGGGGGGACCGTCTCCCCAAAGGCTGCTGTCGCGCCTCGCCACTTGCTTGTACTCAGCAGCAGCCCAGGAGAGCGCTGTCGCAAGCGTCGCATTGCGGAGCTCTCTCGTGCAAGCCCGATGAGCACCCTCCGGCGCGCCGCCGCGGCCGTCGTGCGGACGGCCCGCCAGACATCGCCAGCCACGAACAGCGGCGCAGCGCCCTCCGCACCGGCACGCCTCCGCTGGTCGTGGGGCGTGCCGCCAGCAACGGCAGCGCCAGGGGCCTCGCGCGCCTTCGCAGGCGGTGGCGTTGGCGACGCGATCGGGCCCGAGGAGGCAGCGCGCCACCCTCAGCGCCCAGAGGTCGCGCGCGGCTACGGCGCGGCGAGCGCGGAGGACTACGAGAAGGAGGTGCGCGTGCGTGAGCGCGCGCAGCCTTCGCAAGCCGTCCGTGTCGCTGTGGAGCGGGCGCACCCGGCTCTGACGCACCCACCTCCCTGCGCTTTTGCGCGCCGTGCACAGGTCAGCGCTGCAGAGCGCGTGGCCGACCCCGCAAGCAGCAGCACCGGAGGAGAGCCCCCAGAGCGCCAGAGGGAGGGTGGGGAGCCGGCTGCAGGCAGCGACACACGGCGCGCGGGCGGCAAGCTGAGCGAGCAGCAGACGGACGAGCTGCTCATGGACGCAACCATGGTGAGTGCTGGCATGCACATGCATGCGCGGCGAGAGGCGCTCTCGTCATGTCCGGCAGCGGCCAGGCGCAATGAGTGTGGACGTTGTGGGCGGGCCTTGCTCTGCGCCTCAGGTGGGCAACGTGCTGCTGCGCAACAAGCGGGACCAGGCGCCCGACTCGGCCAAGGAGGTGCGGCGTGGCCCGGTGCTCTGGTCGCTGTGCGGCGCAGCCGGTGGAGCGTTTGTGGGGCCGCGCGCCTTGCAACCCCACCCAAAGGTCCTCATCCCGACAGTGTCTGCGTGCGGTGTGCCTGCCCTGTCGTCCTGTGCAGGACATTGAGGCCGTGCGCGAGGAGCCGCACATCCGAGGCGGCGGCGGCGCCCCGCCCATCACCGCCGAGGGCAACATCCGCGGGCGCACGCTGCCCAAGGAGCCCTCCAGCGAGCCTCCCATCGGCGTTGGGTCGGAGCCGCCCAGCAGCAGCTTCCCTGCTTGAGGTGCACAAAGGTTGACGGCATGGTGAGGTCTTGCGCGCGGCACCAAAACTGCAAGATTTGCGTTGGCGCGACGAAGACGACGAACGCACATTCACTCGTGAGCGCGTCGCGGCGTGTTCTCCAGCCCCTCCCCTTCCCGCGCCCGCTGCGGCCCACCACTCCCGCCGCTTCGTCTTCCCGCGTCCACCCAAGCGACGCACTTGGTGTCGGATGGCGGCCCTCACCATTCCACGAGCGCTGGCGCTGCTGGGCGCCGCGATGAGCCTTGTGGCGGTCGCCGCTGCAGGCCAGCGCCTGCCCGGGCTGGGCTACTCGCCCTTTGGCCCTGTGCCCTTCTGTTTGCCGGACGCGCAAGTGCAGAGCGACGTGCAGCGCCTCGGCCGCGTGAGCCAGCGCGTCCGCATCTACGGCGTGCAGTGCAACAACACCCACGCCGTGCTGGCCATGGCGCAGTCCCTGGGCCTGCAGGTGCTGCTCGGCGTGTGGCTGAGCACCGACACGGCCGCCAACGAGATTGTGCGTGCGCGCCAGGGCAGGGCAGTGCACTGCCGCAGCAGCCAGCAGCACACAACTCGTCAGCTTGGAGGAGAGACAGCTGCTGACAGGAGCCGCAGCACCGTGCTGCGAAATGCCGCGTTGTACGCACATCCCTCAACGCCCTGCACGCAGGAGCTGCAAGCCATGGAGAGCGTGCTGGCCCGCTGGGGCTCTCAGGCGCAGGGCCTCCTGACGGCCGTGGCCGTGGGCAACGAGGTGCTGGGCGTCAACGGCGGCACCCTGCCCGCCCTGCTCAACTACCTCGACCGCGCCAGGGCCGTCGTGCAGAAGCACGCGCCGCAGACGCCCTTGACCTGTGAGTCGGATCAGAGCCCGCCCACCAGCAGCCCACCCGCCTGCGTACCGGCGGGCGCTCGAGCGACCCTGCCAATGTTGCGCACGCTGGGGGGCTGCGCGCGCGCAGACGTGGACATCCCCGAGGTGTGGCTGGGCACGCACGGCACCATGACGGTCAAGGGCCAGGGCCTGCCGCCGGCGCCGGCGCGCGCCGGCATGCTGCCCTGCCCGGCCGGCGCGTCCGCCGCCGTGTGCGCTCTGCTGCGGCGCGTGGACGTCGCCGGCGTCAACATCCACCCCTACCACGCGGGCCTGCCGCCGACCTGCGCGGGCCTCGGCATCAAGGGCTGCTACGACGGGCCCACCTGGGTCCTGGGCAGGTGCGGCCGACGTTGGTCTCATGCACGCCGACTGAGTGAAGCAGTGGGGCCGCGAGCTGACCGGGGCTGCCAGCGAGGGCGCTGGCGTCCGCGCAGGATGGCGGCGCTGCGCAAGGCGCTCAACACGAGCCAGGTGCTGCTGGCCGAGGTGGGGTGGCCCAGCGCCGGCGAGGCGTGCTGCAGCGGCGCGCCGGCCGGCTTCCCCAGCAACGCCACCTTCCTGGCCGTGCCGTCGGCGCAGAGCTCGGCCGCCCACCTGGCCACCTTTGTTGCCACCGCCGCCGCCGCAGGTGCTCACAGCTCGTTCCCCGCTGCCAGTCCGGCGTGGCGCTCGCTGCCAGCGGTGCGGCCGCCTCCACCTACTGCGCACATCACGCATGCCGCGATGTGGCGCAGGGGAGTCGACGTACTTCTACTTCACCATGTTTGACGACGAGTGGAAGCGCGTGCACGCGCCGTGCACGTGCCCCATCAACCCGTACCTGGCGGGGTGCAACAACACGCCCTTGGCCACCACGCCGTGCACGTTTGACTACAGCTGGGGGCTCCTGACGTCGACGCGGCAGGCCAAGGCGGGCCTGGACCT
>VFQP010004058.1_pt1 | contig 14094 bp, 19 predicted proteins | sample 3512351 | NCBI WGS metagenome assembly VFQP01 (sample SAMN10412372, study PRJNA504923) | tailings metagenome | isolation source: Relicate 1 Philex TSF1 revegetated site | place: Philippines: Tuba, Benguet | collected 2017-08-29 | reverse complement strand
TGATGAGCGGGCCCGAGGTGCCGTAGCCGCTCAGGTCCGACAGCACGTAGGCGTAGATGACGGTGGCAATGGGGAAGGCGTCGGCGTTGTCGGCGCCTGCAAACGTGCGCCACGCGAGACAGGCAGGCGTAAGGAAAGCCCCTTTGGAGTGTCAATCAAGCAGAGACCCTGGCGAGGTGGGGAGGAGTCTGTCCCTGCCTGAGCTGCGACAAGGAGCCCAGGGCGCAGGCAGGTTGCCGAAGGGCACGCGCCTGTGAAGTCCACGGACGCCCACTTGGGGTCGGCTGCGACGAGCGGCACCGTGTTCTCGGCGGCCGACACCACGGCCTGCGCCACAGCACGCACAGCACGCGGGGGTCACGCACAGCGCGGGTTCCCAGACAGAGCAGGGCAAGAGATGGCGCCGCCTGGGGCTTGGGCCGGGCGGGGAGGCGCTGCAGAGGGCGTTGCAGCGTGAGTGAGCGGCGAGGACAAGGTGCACTGCAAGAGGCGCTCGCCTGGACCGTGTTGGCGATGTTGGACGTGGCTGGGTCAGTGGCCGCCACGCGGTTGCCGGCAGCGTTCTCCAGGTACGCCTCCGTCAGCCCTGCAGTCACGCGCCAGTAGCAAGCACAACGCTCCCGCTCGAGTCAGCCTTGCACCTCGACGCACACCCGCGGCCACGCTCGTGGGGGCAGAGGGAGGGAGGGGCGCATGGAATTGGCCTGCGCAAGCAGCAGCAGAGGCCTGCGCACCCTGGGCGACGCCGATGTTGGTAGGAAGGAAGCCGATGGAGTTTTCCGTGTTGGCGATGGCCTGGGCCATGATCTCGGCGTTGGTGATGGGCACTTGCTGCGGGCGGCACAGCCAAGGCACTCGCCAGCTTCACGCGCGCGCACACTGGAGCCTCGTGCGCGCAATGCTGCGGCGGTGCAGTGTGCGATCCCGGAGGATGGGCCAGGCCTGGATGCAACGCGAGGCCGCTGCTAGGGGTGGGCTGGCCTGGCGTGCGCCTGTTGCTCTCGCTCGCGCACGCACGTTCAAGGTGGTGAGCACGTCCTGCTTCCAGGTGGGGCTGGAGGCGCTGAAGTTGGAGGGCAGGCTGTCGGAGCACGCCTTGGAGAGCCACGTGGCAAAGAGCTGCGCCGTGCTGGTCTGGCCAGAGTAGGCGTACACCTGCGGTGCGGGCGGCAGCGCGACGCATGCACGCGTTAACGCCGCCCTGATCAGGGACGTCCACGTCTGAGCACAGCACGATTGAGCACAGCAGTCGCCGCCGGTGCCGGCACGGGCGTGCTTGCCGCGGCCCGAGCTGGCGCCCCGCTGTGCTGCGGCGGCGTGGCCACCGGCGGCACGCGGGGCGGCGGGCTTCCAGGCGCACCTGGATGGGCCTGTTGAGGAAGGGCAGCTGCGACAGCTGGTCGGCGTAGCTGCGGGCGCAAGCACAAGCGGGCACAGGCGGCGCTTGCAGCAAACGGCGCGGCGAGCGGGCACGTCCAGCAGCAGTGCCACGCGCCCCTGGCCGAGTGTTCCAGAGGCGGAGCAGTGGAGGACGCGGAGCAGTGGAGGACGCGGAGCAGTGGAGGACGCTGTCACCCCGAAACGCACTTGTTGTACTGGGCCAGGTCGAGGTTGGACCAGTTGTTGATGTCGCCCGTGTAGATGCTGGCCAGCAGGCACGGGCTCAGCTGCAGCGAGAACGACGGCACCTGCGCCCCACAGCGGAAGGGCAGCCCACACGCAAGCGTCGTGATCAGAGGCAAAGTGAGGAGGGAGGGAGGGTGGGCTGGGTGACCTTCACCCGTGAGGGATGGGTGCGGCGTGCGGCGCATCTGCCCGTGAACCGTTCAGCCCGCCCGCCCGCCCCCGTCTCGCCCGAAGGGCGCTGGCAGTCACGCGGTCCCACCTGCTGGTTGTAGAAGACGGAGATGGATCCGGCACAGCACCCCCTCCTGTGTATCACCCCCTCCTCCCACTAAGGAAGCCGGCGGGCTTCCTTACCTGCTGGTTGTAGAAGACGGAGATGGATCCGGCGGCGAGCGGGAGGTGCAGCGCCGGGCCGTACGTCACCAGGCTGCCGTTGGCGAGCGTGCTAAGCGTCGAGGTGCTCAGGGGCAGGTCGCCCACCTGAGGAGAAGGAGCAGCAACATCAGCGTGGGGGGGGGGGGGGGGGGGGGGGGGGGGGGGGGGGCGGGGGCGTGCGGAGCGTGACGGAGGGGTGCGCAGGTGCAGGGGGCAGTGCTCCGGAGCGCACCTTGAAGCCGTTGAGGTTGCTGATGCTCTGGCGCCACAGCGCGAACTCTGCCTGCGCCTCCACCGTGCCCACCTCCCTGTGGTTAGAGACGCGCAGGCGCACATGGGCCAGGGCAGCCAGGGCAGCGGTCCAGTCAGCGGCGCGCGCAGTCAGCTGTGTACCGGGCGGCACAGCACTCGGGGCTCAACCGAGGGCGGCCGGACGAAAGCACCAGAAATGGCGCCGCGCCGCGCGCCGCGCTGCTCTGCCCCATGCGCCGACGTCGCGTAAGGAAAGGCGGGGCCTCACCGGTAGGTGGCCTGGATGGGTGCGCGTGACTGCGACTGCAGCTCCGCCATCACGTCGCGGATGTAGCTGGCCGCCTGGCTCGACCCGCCGCCGTGCAGCTGCGAGGCAACACGACCACGACGACAACCGTCAACAGGTAGCCCACCCAGGCCGCCCAGCCCACACGGACAGGCCTGGCGTCAAGGTTCACGTTTCTCGTCGAGGAGGAGGTGGAGGTGGAGGTGGAGGTGGCGAGCTCCTCACCTGGTAGCTGCCTCCCTGCTTGAGCGCCGCCTTGTTCGCCGCCGTGTCGGTCTGGAGCGTGCCCAGCGTGCGCAGCACGTGGCTGTCGCGCTTGACCGAGATGACGTAGTCGGCCTGGCCCTGCACGCGGCAGCAAAGAGCGAGCAAGGAACGCATGACGTCCATGCCACGTGGACGGCCTGGTGGCGCGCAGCCTCGGGCGGGTGGCGCCCCGGGCGGGCAAAGGCGCGTGGAGCCGCCGCACCTGGGGCGACGCGAGCGTGGCGCTGCCCTCGACGGCCCACGCCGTCGTCGTGTTGATCTGGACCGTGTCATTCAGCTGCTGCGTGTAGCTGCGCGCAGCGAGGGGCATGTCAAAGCACCAGGGTGCTGCAGTGCCAGCGCGGACGAACAGAGGCGTCCCTGTCGCCGCCTGTGAGCTCGCATTGACGCATGGCATCGCGTGCGCCCAGGCCTCCCACGCGGGTGCGCGAGAAGATCTCCCAGGGCGCTCACTCGGCGCGCACGGCGGCGTCGACGGGGCGGAACCCGTAGGTGGGCAGCAGCGCCGCCACCTCGTCCGACAGGATGAACTGCGCCAGGTACCGCGTCAGGAACCCTGCATGAGGCGCCAGCACGGCAAGGGCCGTTGACGCAGCGTGCGGCGTGACGGCAAGAGCAGCCAATGGTCCTGAGCGCTCCTTAGGGTTTGGCAGGGCATGGCGCACCTGCTGCGCCCTGGGCCGTCAGGTTCTCCCGCAGGTACATGACGCTCACGAGGCTCATGGGGTAGACGTTGGCCCCGTTTTGGAAGATCTGGAAAAGGACGGCACACAAAAGCATCATGAGCCGAAGCGCGGTTGTGCTCAAGGCCCTTGCTGGGCCCGCCCGGTCCCGTGCCCTGATGCTCCCGCTGCCCCCAACGGCTGGTGGTGCCCCAGGCCCCGCATCACCGCACCAGGTCGGCGTTGGCCCACTCGCTGCTGTCGAGCGTCTCTGGCAGGCTCCAGGTGGATGGCACGATGACGGCGGTGGGGTCGCCCGCGGCGACGTACTCTTCGTTGTTGTTGAGCAGCGGCAGCTCAGCCAGGCCTGCGAGGTGTCGGCATGCGGGCCGTGCGCGCACCATCAAGGCGCAAGAGAGGCCCCGGCCGCGCGCTCATGCTCCTCCTGCCGTGCGGGTCGCCCCCCGCGCCCCGCGACCAACCCGAACCGCCCGCCCCGTCCCCGCTTCACCGCCACACCCGCGCCCCACGCACCCGCGTCCAGGCCCTGCTGCGACTCGATGTATCCAAACGCAAACGGCGTGCCCAGCAGCCGGTTGACCATGGTCTGCGACGACGTGACCGTCAGGCTGCCGCCGGTCGTGTCGGCCGGCCAAAAGCTCACGTTGAGCGCCGGCGTCGGCACCACGTTGCCGTTCCAGCACTCGGCGTTGGGCGCCGCGCTGCGCTCGCGGCGGCACAGGGCACGCACGCGCCCAGCGGCGTGAGCACGCGCGCGCGGCGTCGCGGTGCGTCGCGTCCACACCCGCACGCAGCGCAGCATTCAGACTCTGCCGTTAGGGGGCAGCGGGAGGGCAGGAGGATATGGGGGCGCTTGGCGCGCCCGCCAGCTGGGTGCCGGCCCCACCGAGCTGCCCCAATGGGTGCAGCAACCTCAAGTCGCAAAGCAAGGACTCACACGCTCAGGTACTTGGAGAGGGCAAAGGTGGAGCTGGAGGGGTTGCCGCGGCGGATGACGGCGATGTCCTTGTCCCTGCCTGGCGCGAGGTCGACGTCCGGGCTCAGCTGCTCCGCGTCCGACACAATGTCCTGGTCGTCCCACTGCGCACGCACGCACGGGCGTCCCAAGCCCACCACGCCGTCACGCACAGGCAGGGGGCCCCGTCGCTCGCTGCTCTCGAGTGGAAGCTGGCCGTCCCTCCCTGCCCGGCTGGCCGCAGGTGCTGCCCGCTCCGGCGATGCTCCCTTGGCGGGCGCCCTGACCGCGTTCCCCCCAGGTGCGCACCTTGGTGATGAGGCCGCTGAAGATCTTGGCGAGCGTGCATGGGCTGAGGCGCAGCTGCCCCTGCGGACGGCAGAGCATCCGCACGCCCACCGCGGTGATGAGTCGCCGCCGTCGGACCAGCCCCGTGGGCCTCGCAAGCCACACACGCTGCAGGCCTTGAGCTGGCCCTGTGGGTCCTCACTGCCCCCCCCCCTCCTCTGACGACGATGCGCTGTGGGTGAGCAAGCCATCAGCATACCCAGGGCGGCCCTCCTGTCGAGGCGCCACCTGGCGACTTGCCTCCCGCTCCGCCGCACGGCTTCATTGGCGCCCTGGCCCCTGGCGCCTTGACTGTTCGCCCCGCTCCCCTTGCGCGCTGTGGGGAAGCAGCCCATCAGCGCGCCCATGCGCCTGCTGGGCCGTGGCGCCTTCTCCCCACCCGCAGGCGCCCGCTCAGCAGCGCACCGTGGGGACGCCGGGGAACGTGGTGAAGACTGACACGCTGCCCACGCCCAGCGGCAGCGTCAGCGCCTTGTTCTCCTGGTCGATGGACCGCTGCTGCTGCTCGGCAGAGAGGCCCACGTCGCCAAAGGCAAACATGGTGCGGGTGGCGTCCACGTCGGCGAGCAGGTCGTTCTGGCCGGCGCCGGTGCCCACGCTGCGGTAGCTGAAAAAGGCGGCGGGCTTGATGCGCGACTTGAGGATCTCGGAGACCTGCGCGCAAGGCAGGTGTTGGGCACAGTGGGCAACGCGGGGTCAGGTGGCAAGGTGACGCGCGTGCGCTCGCGCTCAGCGGAGCGGCGCGCTCGCAGCCGGGCGGAAAAGAGGAGTCAATCGTCAACGGCAGATTGTGTGTGTGCATGTGGCACGGCGATGTGCTGAACGGCGGTGGTGCGAGTGCTGTTTGCGGCCGCGCGTGTGCTCGTGGCCGAGGTGGTGATCTGGTGCGCCTGGACGATGGGGCCCACTCCTGCACAATTCGCCTGCAATTCGTCGTGCTGCTTCTGCTGCTCTTGGTGCCTGCTGGCGCTTCTGGGGAGGCAGAAGCGGCCGCCTCTTCGAGCCTCGCCTGAAGGAGGGGCAGGAGAGGGGGGCGCACCTGCCAGACGATCGGCGCCACGTTGCTCGTGCCGGAGCCATCGACTTGCACGCTGGTCGCCTGCACTGGCTCGCCGTGCACGCTGGAGGCCAAGAGCACGAGAAGCGCCAGGCCGACCACGGCAGCTTCTGCCCGGGACCGGCTCATCGTCGCTGCTGCTGTCCGCGCGCGTCAGTCAACTCTCAGCTCAGCTCGCCCTCCGCTCGCGTGTGTGCCTTTGCTTCGCTTCCGTGAGAGGGCGTTGACCGCTTTGACCGAGCTGTTACAAATTGCCGGCATCACCCGGACAGCAGCAGGCGCCGGCGCAGCCTGAGCAGCTCGGCAATGCCCCCTTCCTTCTCGTTCCCCAACGCGTCGCCACTGCTGCGCGCCGGCGGCAGGGCGTCCAGCAGCAGCTCCATCTGCCCCGGCGCAAACAGCTGCGCGTAGCGGCGCAGGGCCACGCTGGCGTAGGCCGACCGCGACAGCTGGGACAGGTACCTGCGCAATGCAATGCATTGTGACGATCTTGGTGAGGCCCTGGCCCACCGCCTGCACGCCCTCCCCCGATGGGCCCACACCTGTAGGCAAAGCGCTGCGCGTTGCGCGGGACGGACGGCAGCCACGCGCCGTCGCCGCCGCCCGGCTGCGCGCGGAGCTCCCTCAGCACGCGCAGCGTGTCGCGCTCGTCCACGTCCACGTGGTGCGTGCCGGCGCGCAGGCTGCGGTAGTAGTACTCTACGTGCGGCGAGCGCCACTTGAGCACCACGGAGCTCATGGCCAGCAGCTTGGCCAGCCGCCAGCTCGCCGCCTGGCCGTCCGTGTTGAACAGGAAGCGGTAGCGGGGGTGCTGCTGGATCGGCACCGGCGCCACCTGCAAGGTCAAGCACGGCACCAAAGCAAGCCGGCCGCGCTGAGCCCCTGGCCATGATGGCTTGCTGCTTTGCTGCGGCATGAGCATCACAAAGGCGCCCGTGTGTTGAACGGCACCACAGCAAGCCGGCCCTGCTGGCCATGATGGCTTGCTGCTTCGCTGCGGCGCAACAATCACAACGCGCACCGTCTTGACGCGCACGCCGTGGTGCCTGTTTTGGTAGATGCCCACGTCCAGCCCCAGCGCCCTCCCCTCGTCCGTCTGCGCCAGCCGGTACAGCAGCACCCGCGAGCAGTTGGCCGCCATGGCCTGGTACAGCCCGGCGCGCATGAAGGCCACGTCCAGCTGCCGGCCCGGCGCGCAGTGCAGCAGCGAGTCAAAGGGGTGGTTCATCACGGGAAACAGAATGTCCTCGTGCGGGCTCTTGCCGGCGGCGGCGGCGCCGCCGCGCCGCGGCGGCCGGGCGTCGCGGCGCTGCCGCGCCATCTCGGCGACGGCCGGCGGCTCGGGGGGCAGCGAGCGGGAGAGGCTGGGCGCGTCGGCGCCGGGGCGCTTGCGGCGGGCGGCGGGGCGGGCGGCGTCGGGGGAGGCAAAGGCGCTGGCGGCGGCGGGGCACGGCACCGAGGGCATGGCCGGCTGCCAGCACTTGCCAAAGGAGAAGATGGGCGCGCTGCAGTCGCCTGCGGGCAGGCACAAGGGGCGCCGGTGGAGAGCATGCTCGTCGGGCGCGACGACGACGCTTGGGTGAGAGCAAAGTGCGCCAAACGTGTAGGGGGCAGGGGAAGGGGGGATGGGGCAGCTGTGGGCTTACGCGGTGAAGCGAGCAAAGCGCGCCAAAGGCGGGTGTTGTTGCGCAGCACGCACCCGCGGGGCAGAGCGGCTTGTCGTAGCCGTTCATGACAAACACCACGTCGGGGAAGCGCAGCCGGTGGCTCCGCACGTGGCGCTCAAACTCCTCGCCGGCGATGCGCACCTGCACGGCCGCCACCAACGCACGCACGCCACGGGGTCGTTGGGAGAGAAGCTTGAGGTTGCGTCTTCCCCCCGCCCCAGCTGACTGCCGGCCACTCTGCGTGGAGGCTGCTTCGGTTCTGGTGCGCAGAGGCAGGCCGAGCGCCTGTGCGCTGTTCCAATCGACCTCACCCTCCGCGTGCACCAGGAGCGGGCCATGGGGTACGTCCAGAACGAAAAGGTGTTGTTGCGGATGGCCACCAGCGCGAGGAAGTTGCGGCGGTAGGGCGGCCAGCGCGTGTCCACCTCGTGCAGCAGCTCGGCCAGGTCGAGCGCCGTCAGCAGACCGCCCTGGCGGCCCCGCCCCGTGCCGGCGCCCGCCGACGCGGCCGCGTTGCCCGCCGGCAGCCAGGGCTCCAGGTCGGGCTCCAGGTTGTCCCTGAGGCGGGGTGTACACGTCAGGGTCAGGCGCCCCTCCGCAGCCCGGCCCGACGCTCCGTGCACAAAAGCCGAAGATGCAATGCGCTGTGCAGAGAGAGGATGGCGGTCGCTGGGGTGCAGGCTGTGAGAGGTGGCTGGGGCTGCACGCACCGGATGAGGTCTCGCAGGTCTTGCTCGGAGACGGCGCGCTCCACGCCCGGTAGCTCGTTCGTCACCGTTATCCATGGCGCCGCCTCTTCTCCGGGCTGCGTGCGGGGGGCGATGTGGTGCTGGATGCGCTCGCACGCATTAGTGTGTGTGCATGGCGCTGCTGGGCTCCGCTGACCTTGAGGTCGCCTTGACCGCGTCCTTGCGCTGCGCCGGGCGTGAGGACGTTCCGTGCATGAGCTGCGTAGCTGAAGCCCGCCAGCATCACCGCCGCAAGCGCCAGACCCCCCCCGGGTCCCAAGCGCAAGTTGCGGCGTTGCTGCGCGCAAGAGCCATGCTGCGGCGCTCGTATTCTGCTGTCAAAGCGACCACACGTCATCCGCTTGCTTCTTAATGCATCGGGCGGCGCCGACAGCTGGACCCGGGCCCCAAACCGCGGCACATCGAAGACAGCAAGGGCGCTCAGAGGCACTTATTTGGCGGCTCTCAAAGCTGCTTCAGGAAGCCGCAAGCTCGACAAAGCCTGCAGCTGCCGCTCAACGGTTGCCAGCGCCGGTGGCGTGCGCCAGGTGGAGCGTGCCTGCCCGCTGCAGCGCCTGCAGCGCCTCGGAGCTCCTGCGGAAGTCCCGGAACGCGGACTGCGCGCCGTCGGCCAGGTGCTTGCGGGCGCCCCACACATTCTCGTCCGGCTTGAGGAAGGGCTCGTTGCCTGCGGCGAGCAGCAACCGCAAGGTGCAGCGCTCGCCTTGCTTGCGCCGGTGGCCACCCAGGCGGCTGGCGGGCACCTTGCTGCCCCCAACCTTGCCGCCTGCGCCAAGGCTCACCGTTGTACAGCTCGATCGCCGTGTCCCCGGGCGGCGCGACCCACCGGCGGCCCTTGCAGTGGCTGCAGTTGTTGGCCCTGCGCGCGCGACGCTCCACCACGCCTCACGTTGATCTACATCCCCGCGCCAGTCTGCCCCACGTGCCGGGCGTGGCATCAAGGTCCAAGGACTTGTCCCCCGGCACACGAAAGGACAAGAAAGGGAACGCACTTGACCATGGTGACCAGGCGGTCGTACTCGGCCACGAGCAAGCGCCCCACCACCACAGGCGAGTACCTGCGGGTGAGTGCACACCCGCGTCACCCTCAGCGTGCGGAGCGTGCGACGGGCCACACTCATGTGACCCTCACCCTCATGGCGTGCAAGAGAGCGTGCGACCGGGAATCTGTGGGGACATGAAGCTCGTTTGCGCGCACTCACTTTTCGACCATGCGCTGGCGGGCGGCGCGGCCCCGCCGCTTGGCCTCCTCTGGGTCGCTCGACACCTGGACACCACGGGCATGCAAGCACCATCCTCCTTGTAGCTCGTGAGGAAGCGGTGCGGGGAAAGCAGGCGCAATCTGCGCGGGTGCGGTGCGCGCCCACCCACCTCTCGGAGGCGCCGGCGCATGTGCGCTATGTCGACCTCTGCCCACCTGGCGCCGCGGAACCACCACAGCATGCTCTCCGGCACCTGCACGCACGACCATTCGCACCCACAGCCCGCAACACCGCTCTGACATCACCACTCTCACCCGCCACACCGCAACATCCACGCGTGGACGCCAAGGGTCCACAAACATGCGCTGCTCCCCTTCCCCTCCGCTGCCGTGAAGGGAGCGCCCCACCGCCTCGAAGCAGCAGGACCCCTGGTGCCCTGGCCAGCGGCGCGTCAGGAAATGACGTCCCCTCACCTCGACCAGCGTGTAGTTGACGGGGTACCCCACGCTCTCGTCCACAAAGGCCACGGGCCCCGACCAGTTGGTCACCACCACGGGCAGGCCCATGGCCATGGCCTCGCTCAGCGGCATGCCCCAGCCCTCGCCGCGCGTGGCCATGACAAACGCGTCCGCCGCCTGCGGCCGAGGCGCAAACGCGGCGCAAGACGAGTCAGCCACCGGCCACGCGCCCCAGCGCTGCCACGCCGCATGAGGGCGAGCCGGTCCGCGGCATTTGCGCGTGCACTTGGCCGCCCAGCCACCCCGGCGATCCCACATGCCCGTACCGCCTCACCTTGTACAGCTGGTTGTACTTTTCCTCCTCGATGTGCCCCGACATGACGTAAAGCGTGGGCAGGCGCGCGCGCCCCGCCGCGCCCGTCACGTTGAGGTGCGTTGCCGCCCACGCGTGCATCTGCTCCACGATGTTGGTGCCGTCCAGGAAGGGCTTGGTCAGGATGTAGAGCTCCACGGCGTCGTCCGACGTGAACTCCTGCGCTCGAGCGCACGACAGCGTGCGCCGAGCGAGCGAGCAGCTTCCTGCCTCCCAGCTTCTCTGCTGCAGGGCCCTGCCTCGGTGTTCCTGCGAGCCAAAAGCTATCACTGCGGTCGCGACGGACCTGGAGATACGCAGAAAGGAGAAGGTCCCAGCCTTTCCTGGCCTCCCACTTGAAGCAGGTTGTGAACACAAACGGCCGCCGTCGCTGCGGCCGTGTCGCGTCCTCCTCTCCAGCGCGTTTCTGTTCACCACCGGAGCCCGCCCCGCCCGCCTGCGCGCCGCCCGCGCCGCCGAGCGCGCGCTGCAGCGTCCGCCCCTTGCGCCGCAACCGCCCGTCGTCTGTTGCGTTCGCCGCGACGCCCGCTGCTGACTGCCCCGCCCGCACGCCACTGCCGCTGTTGCTGTGCCGCCCGTCCTGCTGAGTCGGGAACTGCCGGTGCCCTGCCTGCCGCAGGAACTCCTCCACCGAAAGGTGCGCCGCGCTGGCCGCCTGGGCCGACGCCACCTGCGTGTCCTGCGCATGCAGAAAACGGTGCACGCGAAAACCATATGGGGCACATGCGAAATGGAGACGCTTCCTCCCAGCTGTGCGAGAGAGTGAGCTGGAACGGTGGCGGGGAAGGTCGTCGTCGCCACGCGCGCGCGCGCAGGCCTCACCCGCGTGCGCGCCTGCGCCGCCCGCGGCTGCTTGGGCGGCTGCTGCGGCCGCCCGAACACCAAGTCGCCGAGCGGCAACGGCAGCGGCGCCACCCGGGCGGGGTCGTGCGCGTCCGTGTCCACGGCGATGGGCAGCACCCGGATCAGCGCCTCCGTCACGCCTGCCGAGGAGGGCAGGGCACGCGTCAGAGTCCCGCGCGGTGCGGTCCGGCGGGCTGCGCTAGCCACGGCGGCGAAGCGAAGAGCGCTGGAGGCGGCAAAGCGAAGAGCGCTGGAGCGGGGGCAGAGCGTCACCACGACCGTTGTGCACTGCCGTTGGGCTCTGTCACGAGCGCAAAGCCGTGCCTCACCCGAGTCGCGGAGCACCTGGGCGCTGAACTCGGAGGGCACCCAGACCTCGTCCATGCGGTTGCACTGCCGCACAAACTCGGGGTGGAACCTGCGCCGGCAACGGCGCGCCCAACGCGCGCCCTAAACGAATGCTCCTCTCTGTGCGGGGAGGAGTGGGCACATCAGCTCTTCACCCCAGCTCATGCCCCCAGCGAGCTTGCCTGTCGGTCTCTGCCATGGCACGCCCGACAGTGACGGCCGGCGCGTAGCCGATGGGCGGGCACGGCTGGCACGTGTCCCACTGCGCGTGCACCCCATGCCACGGACAACCTCAGCGAGACTTCGCGTGATGATGGAGATGAAAGGCGTCAACGCAGTGAGTTGTGGCATGCGGCTGTTTGCACACAAGCGCTGCGCCAGCAACGCCAGTCGCGTTCACGGCAGTCGCCCTTATCTGTCTCGCGCCGCCCGCACCTTGTTCTTGGGCCGGGACCAAAAGGGCGGCAGCGAGTGGCATACCACGATGGACGTCATGCACTTGGTGGCGCGCCGCCGCGCCGACTCTAGCAAGTCAAAGTCGTCGGGCCCAAAGCCCGTCTCTGGCTGCCGGTAGTTGCAGTTGCCCTCCGTGGTGCCCAGCCAGAGCAGCTCGGCCGGGAACACGCCGCCCCTGCGCAACGAACGAAGGACCCAATGCGGGGGGCGGGTGAAACGGCCGCTTCTGATGAGGGTGACGCCGGGGCCGCGCCAAAGGTCCTCGGCAGTGGGCGGCGCATGCTGTGGCCTGGGCTGGTGCCAATGTCCCTCGCTGCGCCTCCCTGGCGCCCTGTCCCACCCGCCTGCGGCAGAGCATGCTGCGCACGCGGTTCAAGGTGGCCGCTCACTTGACGGCACCGAGCAGCATGGTGGCTGCCTCCATGCCGAACGACGTCTTGTCCATGAAGGGCGCGTTCCACCACAGCGGCAGCACCTTTTGCTTGGCGGCCAGCGCGGGGTCGGGCAGCGGCCCGTCGGCGTACCAGTTGCTCGCCCTGGGGTCGCACTGGTACGTGCTGCTGCCGCCGCCCAAGTGATGACCGCGGAACACCTGCGGCGCGTCGGGGGCGTTGGGCAGGGCGCCCTCGTCGGCGACTGAGCGTGCAGGTCGGGCACGCCGCTGCTGCTGCTTGGAGACCACAGCTGCCCTTGCAGACGGGCCGCAAGGAAGTCGCGACGCGAGGCCGCTGCGCACCTGCAGGTGGTGCGCGCTGCTGAGGCCAGACCCGTAGGCCACCCGGCGTGGCTGCTCCACGTGCGCGCCGTTGCCGCCGCCCCCGCCGTCCTGATGGACGACGTGCGAGCGCAGGCTGGCCATAAGCTCCAGGCGCTTGCTGTTGAGCGCGTCAGCGGCGGGGACGGCGTGCGCGTGGCCCGTGCCGTGCTGCGCCTGGGCGTGATGGCCCTGGGCGAGCGAGATGGCCTGCTTGGTGTGCGCAGAGCCGCCCGAGAGTTGCCTGCTGGGACGCCGCAGCGCATTGACCGTGAAGAGCAGCACAGCGATGGCCGCCAGCGTGACCAGGGCGGCGGTGTGCACGCGCAGCCGGGTGCGACGCACAGCCCCGCTGCTCTGCTGGTGCAGCAGCGGCGGCGTCACGCGGACCCATGCCGAGGGATGTCCCCCTGCTCCTGCGGCCGCCCTGACGCTGCCCACACGGCGCTCCTTGAACAGCATCACGCACGCGAGCTCCTCATCGCTCAGCGATCGCGGCGCCGATTCGCTCGCGAGCGTGCTGATGCGCAGCCGCGCGAGTGCGCTGGGGCCGTCATCGCGTTCTGCTCTGCAGGAGCGAGCTTCTGCGCAGCTGCTTCGGGCGGTCGTGCAAAAATCGAATCGCACGGCAGATCGAGTTGCACGGGACTAAAGGCGGGACGAGATGACGGTCTTGACTGTCCGGACCATGAGGTCGATGCCCTGCAGCCGCTCCACGTGCAGCGCCGGCCCCCCTCCTCCGCCGCCGCCACTCCCGCCCGGTGCCGCACCCACGCCGCGCGCCGGCCCGTAGCCCAGCTGCGAGGCGTGGCCCAGCAGCTCCTCCGCCTTGAGGCACGTCTCCTGCAGCCTGCGCACACACGCCACCCAGCACCCATCTCAAGTCGCCTGCGCCCGCCGACTGGTCGCATGCCTCCCCGACGGGCCCGGCCCTCAGAACCTCAAGCGCCCGCACCTGGTGGCGAGGTAGGTGAGGTCGGCGGGCGTGCCGAGCAGGTGCGACAGGTCCTGGGCGCCGGCGCCCGCGTCCTGCAGGCTGCTCGCCGCCGCCGCCATGAGCAGCTCCTCGGCGCCCCCGCCGGTGCTGCCGGCGGCGCCCAGCACGCTGCTGGGCCCAGTCAGGTCCGGCAGCGCCCCAGGCAAGTACCTGCGCCGTTCCAGGGCCCCCAGGGTCCACACGAGCGGTGTGCGGGCTTGACCTCACTGGGAAACCCAAACCTTGCCGGACCCTTGTCAGAGCCCCCCACCTAATGAAGTGCAGCACGATGACGGCGAGGCTGCTCTCCAGCACGAACAGCGCCTTGCCTGCGCAGCAGTCGCGCAGCGACGCACACACTGCTTGGATATCCTGTTCCTGGTGTCTTCCGGTAGGTGCGCCAGCCTGAGCCATGCAAT
>VFQP010004056.1_pt1 | contig 14098 bp, 16 predicted proteins | sample 3512351 | NCBI WGS metagenome assembly VFQP01 (sample SAMN10412372, study PRJNA504923) | tailings metagenome | isolation source: Relicate 1 Philex TSF1 revegetated site | place: Philippines: Tuba, Benguet | collected 2017-08-29 | reverse complement strand
CCACACGGGCGAGCGCCGCGCTGCCCGGGGCGGAGCTGGGGCGGCCGGACGACGGCGCCGCGGGGCAGCTGCCCTGCATGGCCAGAGGCCTGCGCTCAGGGAGGGGGGTTGGCGGCGCGGGGCAGGATGCTTCGCGCCCCTTGTCCCTTCGATTCTGCTGGCTCGCCCACCGTCCAACGGGGCGCGTGTGTGCAAAACTCCCGGAAGGAACCCCATCCCCCCGAACGCCCCATCCCGAGGAAGCGCGAGGGAGGGAGGGAGGGAGCGCGATGTGCACGTTTCGAGCGCGACACGTGGTTTCTGCGCGCTCTGGCGCTTCAGGGTACGACGTGTCGGACCACGGGTCTCGGCACACAGCGAAGTGCACCCCGCAGGAAGTCGACCCCACCTGTGCAGCAGCGCCCAGGACGCGCCGTTCAGCCCATCGCCTGCGCTGCCAAAGCCGTCGGCCTCGTAGCTCCTGTCCCCAGAGTCTGGATGGGTCAAGATGTCCTCCTCCGCGGGCCGCCCTGCGATATCGCAAGATACTTCTTCCCCATCTCAAGGCCGAGCAACGAGGGCAGCCAGGAGCAGCGCATCGTGTGCTTGGACGCCCACTGCTCCCTCTGCTCCACGGTGCTCGCACCTCTGCTCCGCCAGTCGTCTCCTCCAGCCCGGGGCATCTAGCAGCGAGCGCCACCTGGCTCGAGTGCGATAGAGCCGTCTGCGCAAGGCACACCCGGCCGAGCGGACGCAGCAGATGTCCGCCCTCAGTGAGCACCTTGCCACTGAGGATGTGGACTTGACCACCTCGCCGCATGTCGATCCGCGACACTTGTGCTGATTGCGTCTCACCTCTCTCTCGCTTGCGCGCGTGTTGTCTAACAGCAGTGTGCGTTGCAGCGTGTGTTGTGTTTCCCCTTCGCTTCGTGTGTGTGCGTGAAGCGCGCAGTAAACACCTCCATGATGCCACCCTGGGCCGCACCCTCGATGAGCGGCTACGGCACGCGCCGAACGTCGCGTGCACGAGCTCGTGCAGAACTGATTGGCGACAGCCAGTCGCGCAGCAAACAGCCTGACCTCCTCGCAGGGGCGGGGATCGATCGCGATCGACGTACTCGCCGGAGGGCCCCTTCCCACGCAGTAGTACGCAGCGCCATCGAGTGCCTCCGGCTATTCTTTGAAGAAACAGCGGGACAGTCTGCTTAGCATGGGCCCTGGTGCGCCGCATCCTGCCTGCCACCTCACCGCACCGCACGCGTTCAACTGGCGCCACGCCGCCCCATGAACGCAAGTCAGAGCACCACGGCGCAGCCACCCTCGACAGCAGCCACCCGCACCCGCACCTCACCCCACGTGCAGGCGCCCTCCCTTTCACCAGCCCGCAGCACGCACGCCACGCGCTGCGCCCACGCTTGCACCGCCGCACCGAGCACGCCGCCCACCCCGCCACCCTCCCCGCCTGCAGCCCCACCCTCGTGGCGCACTCCTCCACCCACCACCCCTGCGAGCAGGTGAGAGGGCACCGTGAATGCCGCAATCTCCTCCTCGGCATCGCCCAACACATCTGGCAGCACACCAGGCCCCGGCCCTGTGCACGCCAGCAGCGCGGCTGGCGGGCGCACGCACAGCGCCACGCGCGTCAGCTCCGTAAGGGACAGGCACCGCGAGGCCCGGGCCGCCAGCTCACGCGCCACCTCCTGCTCCGCGCCCGCCGCCGCCGCCGCCGCCACGCCGCTGGCGCCGCCGGCAGCACCCGCACCCTCCCTGCCCGCGCCATCGCCGAGTGAAGCGCATGCCGCTGGCGCTGCGTCGCTCGGCAGCGGGCCGGAAAGCGGGCCGCCGGCGCCAGCACTGCCGGGCGCTGGCGCCGTGGTGGGCGGCGCGACGCTGTACACGCAGGGGTAGCCCAGCAGCAGCCCAAACAGCGTGGGCATGGGCGGCAGCGCGCCGGCGTGCGCGCCCAGCGAGAGGAGGAGTGGCGGCGGGGCGGCCGTCCACGCCGCGTCCAGCAGGCCCAGCAGCACCCCAACCTGGCAGAGCACGCCCTGCGGCCGCCGCACGACGCAACCGGCACCGGCATCCGCACCGGCGTTCGATCCCAGTGTCAGGGCCTTAAGCCTTGCGCGCGATGGCAGGCGTGCTGTGCAGTGCAGCGCCGTGGGTTCCTAGTGAGCGCGCACCTGAGCTTGCTCTGGGGTGAGCAGCACTGGCTGCAGCTCCCGCACGCCATTAGCAGAGCCTCCGCCGGCCGGCGCCCTGCCCCTACGTGAGGCGCGCTTGGCGCCGCCACCGCCGCCGCCCTCGCCGCCCACGCCCCGTGCGCGCATCTCGAAGCCGACGAGGCACACGTGCGGCCACACGCCGCCCTCCTCCTCCGCCCCGCCCGCGCCCAGCGCTGCGCCAGGGGGGCCGTCGCCGCGCTTTCCACCCGGCCCGCCCGCCTGCACCGCACCCGGCACGGCCCCTGAGGCAGAGCACGCCGCCGCCGAGGGCGCCACAGGCGCGGGGCTGAGGAGCGCCCGCAGGTGCCGCCTTAGCTCCGCCACGTTGGCCACCAGGACGCAGCCCTCAAACGTCAGCACGCAGCCTGCCAGGGCAGCAGCATCAGCAGCAGAGGGGCGGCGCGGCCATGTGCGCACAATCAGCCACCCAGCGCCGGGCGACCGCGACCTGCCTGCGACAGCAGCAGCGCAGGCAGCTTGTCGCGCGTCCGCACATTGGTGGTCTTGCCCGGCGGCGCCGCTCCAGCCCGGCAGCGCGTTGAGGGCCCCGACCAGCTCCACGACTGGCGTCGGAGGCAGGCCCGGCGGCCCGTAGTCGAGCAGCATGGCAGGGCGGGCGCCGCTGCGGACCAGCAGCAGGTCCAGGGCCAGGCGCGGGGGCCCTGAGAGCGGGGGCCTGGGGGAGGGACGGGCGCGCCGCTGCTGCTGCTGCTGCTGCTGCTGCTGTTGGTGCTGTTGTGACCACTTGCGCAGGGCGGGGTGCGCGCGGCACGCCTCCTGCAGGGCGGGCGCACGAGGAAGGACCCAGGTCATGGCCAACCATCACGATGGCAGGGTGTGGGTTGATCATGAGCCGCGCGCGCGCCAGAAACTTTGCAGCCGAGCACCTCGCCGCACCTGCACCAGCCCTGCCATGGCGGCAGCCATGTCTTGCGTCGCTGCGGCAGCCGAGGGCAGAGGGCCTGCGGGCACCTGCGGCTGTCCCTGAGCATGCATCGTCTGGAGGCTCAGCGGCGGCTGCACCCCTGGTGGGCCAGTGGGTTGCTGCAGCTCGCTTCGATGGACCGCCCCGTGCGCGCGGGGCCCTGAGAAGCTGGGAGAGAAAGAGCGCAAGTCTCAGCGCGTCTCCCGGGGGGCCTTGGCGCCGGCGTGCGGCGCGGCGGAGGAAGGCCCAGCGCTGCTGTGGCCGCGGGCTTGCTGCGGGTGGCTGCTTCCGGTGGTGGCGTGCTGCGCTGCTGAGGTGCTGGACGTGCTGCGGCGGGCCATGATTTGCGTGGTGGCGAGCGCGACGCCGTCCACCTCCTGCTGCATCACGTACAACCAGTTCTCTAGGTCGCCCACCTGGGCAGTGAGGTCGGGCGTGGGGGCAGCAGGCCGTGTGAGGGCCGTGCTGGCTTTGCGGGGCCTGGTGCTTGCGCACGAAGGAGGCCCATGAAGCTTCCTGGGCGCAGAGAGGCAGCTACCAGGCGCCTACCTGCTTGATGCCGTCTTGGAGCTGGTGCAGCAGGGACGACACGTGCGCCACGGCGCGCTGCAGGCCCTGCAGCTCCTGGCGCACCGCCACCTGTTCCGCCTCAATCAGCTTCTGCACCTCGTACACCTGCAGCAGCGGCGGCAATGCGGTGGCGTGAGGTTTGTGGGCTGAGTGGTGGCTTGGTGAGCTGTTCCTGCCTCAGGCAGAGAGCGCTGGGGCGCACGTGCAGCACGTCGTGGTTGACGAGGTCCACCGCCGCCGCCGCAAAGCGCTGCGCCTGCGCCTGGCACGTCGCCGCCGCCTCCGCTGCAGCGGAACAGCACGCGGATGGGCAGCATCACTGATGAGGCGTCAGGGACATCCGAGCGGGGACGCCGACGCACGCGGAGTGCGCACCTTGCTGCGCGCGTAGCTTGGCGTGCTCCTTGGCGGCCTCAACCTTGGCGGCCACGAACATGCGGCCGGCGCACTTGCAGCTAGCGCCGCTTCCGGCTCTGCTCCACCTCTCCGATCCAGGGCCCATCTCGTCCATGCCGAGGCGTGGGCCATCCTGCGGTCGCGTGGTTTGCGCACTTTGTCTTCCTCACAATGGACGCTCCCGCGTCGATCTCCCGCGTGCAGAGGGTGAGCGGGATTCGGGCGCCGGCGGGGTCGCGCAGCCGGGCGATCTCCAAAAGTGGCTCGCCAAGCGGCCAGGGCGCACGCCCTGTGGTGCTGCAGTCGCTGAGGGGCGCGTTGCATCCGGCGTGAGCTTGAGCACAAATGCAGGCCGTGGAGACCATGGTGGAGGACGTGCAGAGATCGTACCTCATCCCGCGGCAAAAGGAGGCGTTCCTCTGCTGCGCAAAGTGCTGCGACACCAGCGGCACCGTGCAGGACCTCCAGGCGTGGTGAGCAGCATCGCCTTGCTGTCAGGCATCGCAGAGCCCCAGCATCACCGGATGCGCCACGTGTGCACGCGCCCCACGTGCGCGGCGCAGCGTCGAGCGGTGCTCCTTGCCATCACAGCAGCAGCAAAAGGCCATCCAGCACGTGATGCAGGACTTCCAGGTGAGGCGGCTGTCGTCGTGGCTGCAGCAGCGATGGCGCAGAGCAGCGTGGCACAATGGCCGTGGCGCGGCTGGGCTCAGCCTTCCCTTCACGGCTGGCTCGTTGCGATTGAACGTATTTGGGCCGCAGGAGCGATTCCAGAGATGCGCCATGCGGTGCCAAGACGAGGCGCGGGTGAGGCAGTCTAGCGCCTTGAGCAGCGCGTGGGTGGCAGGTGGCAAGACAGGCCACAGAGAGCATGGGGGAGGCAATGCCTGGTGGCATGCTGCATGATTGGGCGTCACCAGCCCATGATCATGCGCCGTGCTCGCTGTGGTGCCTGGCAGGAGATCACGGGATTCGACCCGACGCCTGCACAGGAGGCCAAGGGACGGGTAAGCAATGCCAGCGCCCAGGCATATTGATGACTGCACGTTGCCCACTGTGCGCGTGATGATGACGCTGAGCAGCGCACGGCGACACGGTGCACGTGAACCCGCAGGACCGCTTCAACAGCTGCGTGGACAAGTGCGGCAAGGAGTTCGAGGCCAAGGTCCCACAGCTCAAGAAGGACATCGTGTCACAGGTCCAGAAGTACCAGTGAGGTGGCTGTCCCAGGCCTCGCTCGTCCGCTGGTCCATCTGGACCCCGATTGCCATGCGTGCGCGGCCGCCCCGCCCCCGGATCAGGACCCTTCCCTACTCGGACCTGCAAACTGATAAGAAGGAGGAGGAGAAGCCTGTGAGCAGCCTCTGCGTTGGAGCAGCGTCCCGGTCTCGCCCCTGCCGCGATGGCCAAGGAGGACGCGCCGCAGCACGAGGGCCCGGCCGACGAGGAGATGGAAGGGCCCGACGCAGCAGCTGGCGCGGACGACAGCTCCTCCTCGTCGTCGGACGATGAGGAGAACGAGATCCCGCCCGAGGCGCTGACCAAGCTGATGCAGCTCAAGGCGGCGCTGGAGGCCAACCCAAACCTGTATGACAAGCACGTTGAGGTGCGCGCATCATCTCTTCTTCTCCCTGACGGCAGCCGGTGGCCGGGGCAGGGGGGACGCACCGTTCAACACCGGGCGCACAGATCGCAGGCGCGGCTCACCCATCTCCGCTCAGCACGCATCAAGAGACGCTCCTCGCGTCGTGGCCCTTGCAGCTGTGCGCTGTGCCGTGCTGCCGCCATGCCTGCCGCTCCGGCGCGTGGCGCCCGCCCACGCTCCCACCGGTGCACGCACCTCGATGCACGCCTGGCGCTCTCCTAGAGGCTGCGCCCTGCCTATCCCGCGCCGCGCAGTACGTGGAGCTGCTGCGCCAGCACAAGCAGCACGTGCAGCTGCGGGAGGCGCACGAGCACATGGCGGCGCACTTCCCGCTGTCGGAGCAGCTCTGGCTCGAGTGGGTCAACGACGAGCTGGGGCAGGTGAGGCCTCCCGTGCATGGATGGATGGAGACGGGATGACCACGAGCGCGAGGAGTATGGCGATGGGGGGGCCGGCGCTGCTCAGCCGCAGGGGTGATAGTCGCTAGTGTGCGGGGGGGCGCTGGTGGCGCTCGCGCCCTGCTCCCAATCCCCAGGTGGCTAGCTTGGAGGACATTGAGCTGATCAAGAGCCTGTTCAAGCGCGCGTCCGAGGACTACCTGTCGGTCGAAGTGTGGGCGCAGCACCTCGAGTGAGAGCGCTCGCCGTGCCTTTCGCTTTGTCTGCATGGGCGGTGTGGGTCAGCCGCAGCCGCAGCCGCAGCCGGCGAACGGCTCCCTTGCGTGTGCTGCTGGTGGGGAGGAAGGAGAGGCGCGTCAGCAAGATCCGCCCCTGGCGGTGCACCACCGTGTGCCATGCTCAGCGCCTGCGGTGTTGCTGCCTGCTGCGCGCCTGCAGGTTTGTGCAGGAGCTGGACTCAGAGGTCAAGGAGCGCACCGAGGAGGGCGTCAAGGGCATGCGCGCGCTGTGCGAGCAGGCGCTCAACGCCGTGGGCATGCACCCCACGCTCGGCGCGCGCATCTGGGCCATCTTCCGGTGAGCGCGGACTGCGTGCGCGCGCGCGCAATCCAAGGCGGGGAAGGCAACACGCACGTGGCGTCGCGCTCGCCGCCGCTGGCCACCGGTGCTTCCAGCGGGGGGAAGAAACCACCGGGAGGTGGAGGTGGCATGCCTGATGGCTGCGGGCAGTGCGCGCGCCAGGCAGGCGGCAACCGAGCCCCCGCCGCCCCACCCGATGGCGTGTGTCCGCGTGGCTGGGTCTGCCTGTGCAGCGAGTACGAGGCGTCGGTGCTGGCGTCTCTGGAGGGGTCGGCGGGCCAGGCGGCGGACAAGCAGGCCGAGCGGGTGCGCGCGGTGTACCAGCGGCAGCTCAAGGTGCCCCTGGCGGGCAACCCGGAGGTGCTGGCAGAGTACGAGGCCTGGGAGAAGCAGCGCGGCAAGGTGAGGTTGGGGTGGGGTGCGAGGTGGGGTGCTTCTTGGGTACGAGGCAGCTTGGGAGAAGCAGCGCGGCAAGGTGAGGTGGGGTGCGGCGGGCGTGCTGGGCGTCTTCTTGGGGTGGGCTGGAGGTGCTGTGCGCGCGAGCGCAGCGTGTAGCAGGGCAGGTGGCGCGGGGCAGGAGGAGTGGGCGCCTGGTGCGGCAAAGCGGAAAGGCTCGTGAGGAAGGTGCCCCGAGGTGGGCCCTCGCGCAACCCTGTGCGCACGCGTGTACGTGTGTGTGTGTGTGTGTGTGTGTGTGGTGTGGGTGGTCACCTCAGGAGGTGCCGGCGCACGTGCGCGAGGCGGCGGGCAAGGCGCACGAGGCGCTGGAGCTGCGGCAGGGGTACGAGGACGCCGTGGCGCCCGGCAAGGAGGCAGACGCCGGTGAGGCGGCAGCGGGCGCTGTGATGCTTGCTGCGGGGCCTGGGGATGCGATGCGTGTGGCGGCGCGGTGATGCTCCGTAGCGGGGGGGCGCCTGCTGCTTCTGACCCGTGACTGGCTCTGCGGGGCTACAGTCTGAGTGAGGTCGGGGACAAGAGTGAGAGTGCGCCACGATGACCGTGGGTGCAGAGTTGCTGGCGGCGTACCTGGCCTACGTCAAGCTGGAGCTCAGCCAGGCGGAGCCAGCGCGCGTGCAGGTGCTGCGCTGAGCTGCAACTGCGCTTGGGCGGCCGGGGGCGCAGGCGTGCGCAGACCAGGCCGCGGCGTGCGCGTGGCCAAGCGTGGTGGGGACAGCCGGCCGGATGAGCGGGGCGCAGCCGCGCGCAAAGCGTGCGTGTGACTGGGTGTTGACGTGCGCCGTGCTGCTTGTGACGCTGCACAGATGCTGTACGAGCGCGCCGTGGCGGCCTTCCCCGTGACGGTGGAGCTCTGGTCGCAGTACCTCAGGTGGGAGGGGAGGGCTTGCTGAAGCCCTCGCCACGCACCGCGTTGCTGCGCGCCCTCGCTGGCTGACGCTGTGCGGCCCAGCGCGGACAGCGCCACGCTCGCGCACGTCGTCCTTGGGCAGGGTTGCGGGCGCGCGAGCTGACACAGAGTGATGGTGATGGTGACGTCGCTGTGGCGTGTGGGCGCGCGTTGCGCCCAGGTGGCTGGATGAGAAGCTGGGCATCCCGTCCGTCACGGCGGCGGTGGCGCGCCGCGCCGTGCGCAACTGCTACTGGTCGGGGCCGCTGTGGGCGGCGGCGTTGCGCGCGGCCGACCGCGCCGGCGAGCCCGCCGCCGCGCTGGGCGCGCTGAGGGACGCCGCCCTGGCCGCCGGGCTGCAGGTGCGCGTCTCCTCGCTTCCCCCTCCCCGCACGCCCTGCCCGCCTGACCTGCCTCTGCCTTCGCTCCGCGACGCAGCGGCGCTGCCAGCCTAGCTGAACGCATGGAACGCGCGCGTGTGTTTGGGATTTGCAGCTCTTTCAACGCCTCGGCGAGGCCGGAGCCCAGCTGCCGGGCGTATCAGGTGTCTCGCAGCGCACAGGCACGCGTGTGCGTGCCTCAACGCACCTGCTCCCTGGTTGTTCCTGGTGGCGCTCACAGAGCAGCGAGGACTACCTAGAGGTGCTGCTGGCACACCTGGACGGGCTGCGGCGGCGCGTGCGCCCCCCGCCCGGCGGCAACAAGCAGCAGCCGCCCCAGGCCGAGGGCGCCGCCGAGCTGCGCGCCGCCTTTGCGCACGCGTCGGGCGTCATGGCCCGGCTCTTCCCCGACCAGCCCGACCGCGCGCTCAGGTGCAGGAGGCGGCGCCGTGAACTAACTGCTTCCCACGGGCGGCGGAGAGTTGCACCGCGGGGGGTTCTGTTTTCGAGCTCCTGCTGGCGGCCTGATGCGCTGATGGTGGTGGCGGTGCTGCCGCGTGTGCACGCAGGCTGCCCGCCTACCAGGCGCATGTGGAGGCGCACGTGCTGGGCGACGTGGCGGCGGCGCGCAAGGTGTGGGAGGAGCTGCTCAAGTCCTCCAGCCTCAACCGGTGAGCGCGTTGCCTGCGTGGGAGGGCGCCGGCAGCAGGGCCACCAGGAGGACGTGCCGCACTCGAGGAGTGCACGCCCGGAGTGCGCCGCCGCTCTGGAGGAGGAGGAGCGCCCGGGACACGCGTTGCAGCACGTGGTTCTTGGTGGTGACGTTGCTGTTGGTGGTGCGCTGCAAGTGGCGCAGGTACGCCGAGGCCTGGTGCGCGTACGCCGGCATGGAGCGCGCGCTGCGGCACATCAAGGAGGCGCGCGGCGTGTACCGGCGCTGCTTCAGCCGCAAGCTGGAGGAGCAGGGCCAGTACACCGTGTGCGCCGAGTGGCTCCGCTTTGAGCGCGAGGAGGGCAGGTGACGAGGAGGAGGAGGAGGGGGATTGCACTCGTGCGTGCGTGTGCGTGTGGTTCTTCCCTGCTGACATCCCTGCCGGGTCCGGTGCGCACCAGGGCTCGGAGGGCGCAAGAAGGGTTGGCCTGTGCGCTTCGCTGTGGCGCAGCGCGGACGACTACGCCCAAGCGCTGGCCAAGGCGGGCCCTGTGCTCGACGAGATCGCGGCGGCGGCGGCGGCGGCGGCGGCCGGGACGGCAGACGCGCAGCCGCAAGCCAAGGGCAAGGTGTGTCGTGCGCAGCGGGGTGGCGGCGGGGCGAGGCGTGTGCAAGGCTTGCCGGTGCACGTTTGGTGTGGGCGTCTGCCCGCTGGTGTGAGGCGGCGGCGGTCATCACGAACGTACTCGCGTAGGAGGCCAAGGCGGCCAAGAAGCTGACGCCCGAGGAGATCCTGGAGAAGCGCAGGGCGAGCGACCCCAACTACCAGAAGAAGCTGCAGAAGCAGCAGCAGGCGCAGGGCAAGGCGGGCGCGGGAGCCACACAGCAGCAGCAGCAGCAGCAGCAGGAGCCGGCGGCACCAGCTGCAGGCGGCACGCGCGACAAGGACGGCTTCCTCATGCCGCCGCCCAGGAAGCCTTCCGCTGCCGGTGAGTGCTGCATGGGCTTGGGGGGGGGCTAGTGGAGGGCGCCGGTCGTCCAAAGAGTTTTGCCACAGGAGGGAAAGCAGCAGGAGAGCGCGCGAGCACAATTGCATGGAGTGCGATTCGCCTCCTTTGCCCACTGCGGGCGTGCCGACGCCGTCGGTGCTGCTCGACTTGAGCAACTCGTGCCAAATGGCGCCAGGTGAACAACTTGTGCGCGCGCTGATCATTGGCGAGCGCGAATCTTCTTCTGTGTTGCTTCAACGGCGACATGTAGCGCGTGTTGCTCCTGCCGCCGATCGCTGGCTGTGCTCGCAGGTGCGCCTGCCGCGGCCGGCAAGAGCAAGCGCGCTCTGGAGGAGGACACGCACGCCGAGGACGAGGAGCCAGCACCTGGAGCCAAGCGCGCCCGCACGCAGGGCCCCAGTGGAGCAGCAGCAGGGGCGCCAGCCACAGCGGCGCAGCAGCAGCAGGAGGAGCCCGCGGACGAGGACATGGGCGCGCCAGCAGCAGCACCAGCAGCAGCAGCAGGAGGCGCGTCGGAGCAGCCAGCAGGGGAGGCTGGGGGGCAGCAGCACGGCAACCGCAACGAGCACACGGTGTTTGTGCGTGGGCTGCCGCACGGCACCACCGAGCAGCACCTCAAGGCCTTCTTCGCCGAGTGCGGGCAGGTCAAGGCGGTGCGCATCCCCAAGCACCCCAACGGCGAGCGCCGGGTGAGTGAGCCAGCTCCTCTCTGCACAGCTGCGTGCGCGACGTGGGCGCCGTGCAGGTCCCCCTGTCCCCTCCAGCGCCTGCACCTTTACCGCGCGCCGCACAGAACTTTGCCTACGTGGAGCTGGGGGACGAGGCGGCGCTGGCCAAGGCGGTGGAGAAGAACGGCTCCAGCCTGCCCGACACGGACGCGGCGCTCATGATTGCAAAGTCGGCGCCGCCCGGCGCCTCGGGGGGCAGGGGCGGGCGCGGCGGCCGGGGCGGGCGCGGAGGGGACTTTGGCGGCGGGCGCTTTGGCGGCGGCGGGCGCTTTGGCGGCGGCCCAGGGGGCAGGGGAGGGGGCGGCTTCCACGGCGAGGGCGGGGGCGGTGGCGGTGGCAGGGGCGACGGGTACCGCGGCGGGCGGGGCGGCGAGGGGAGAGGCGGCGGCCGCGCCACGCTGGGGCTGGGGCACGCCGGCCGCGGCAGCGCGGCGCACCCCAGGCCGCACCTGCAGGTCTCGGACCAGCCCGGCGCCGGCGGCGGCGGTGGTGAGTGGGTTGGCTTGCTGATGGCTTGGGGGCTAACCCTTGCTGCTGTGCGTGCTTGACGCTCCAAGTGGCTACCTCCCTTGCACCCGGCGTGCGGCGCAGGCGGGGGCGCTTCGGCGGGCGACACGGCGCCAAAGAGCAACGCCGACTTCAGGGCCATGCTGCTGGGAGGCAAGCAGCAGCAGCAGCAGCAGGAGTAGCAGCAGGACAGGAGCGCTTCACCTGAGCTGTTCGCCTGCGTTCAAATTTGGCCGATGAGGGGCCCAATGAGAGCGCGAGATCCGCGCGCCATTCCGGCCCGCCAGACGCGCGAAGCAGCAGCACCTGCAGCAGAGATGGCCGCGCTCGTGAACAAGAGCCTCAACACGGCGGTGGCCTCGCGCCCCGCTCGCGCGTCGAGGAGCGCTCGCGCCGTGGTCGTGCGCGCCCAGGCGCCCGACGTGGTGCGTCCACGGCCATCGCGCTGCACAGGCGGGAGTGCGGATTGCTGGTCTTCGCATCGGCGCCAGGAGATGCACGCGAGGCGCTGCTGAGGTGCGCGCCCTTTTTCGTTTGGCAATCTCTCCCTGCAGGACCGCCGCGCCGTGCTGGGCGCCATCGCCGCCTCGGTGCCCGCGCTGGTGAGCGCGTCGCCGGCCCTCGCCGCCTATGGCGACAGCGCCAACGTGTTCGGCAAGGTGACCAACACGTCGGGCTTCGTGCCTTACGCGGGCGAGAACTTCTCGGTCCTGCTGCCGGCCAAGTGGAACCCTTCCAAGGAGCGCGAGTTCCCGGGCATCGTGCTCAGGTGCGCACTGCCCACGCTGTGGTTGGCGCAATCGGATCCACCCCCGACCCTCTGGCCACGCGCTTTCGCGCCCCGCCAGGTCAGCTCGTGCGCCGAGCGCCAAAGAGAGCGATCGAATAGAGAAGCTCGATGCGCGCAGGTACGAGGACAACTTTGACGCCGTGAACAACTTCCTGGTGATCGTCCAGGCGAGTGCACAAGGGGCGCTTGGCCTTCAGGCCAATCGGGAGCAGCAGACGGAGCGGCAGTCCAGCAGCCTTGAGAGCAGCACAGCGGCAATCCAACGGGCAGCTGCTGCCCATGGGGAGCAGCGGCTGGTGGTCCTCAAGCGCCGCCGCCGACGGTGATGCGCTGTGCGTGTGCTCTCTCCTGCGCCCCGCAGAAGGCCAGCGCCGGCAGCGTTGACGGCTACGGCAGCCCCAGCGAGTTCCTCAGCAAGTACTCGTTCCTGCTGGGCAAGCAGGCCTTCGACGGTGAGCCGTCCGGCAGCTTGCTGGGGCCGAGGGCGGCGCAGGGAGAAGCAGAGGGACGGGGAGCAGCTGTGGGCGGGGCATGCGTTGAGGGGCAGACAGGCGACGAGGTCGGGCGTGGCGGTGATCCCGCCCACGTGGTGGCGCAGGTGAGACCATCTCGGAGGGCGGCTTTGCGCCGGGCCGCGTGTCGGCGGCCTCGCTGCTGGACGTGGCCACTGACAAGGACAAGAAGGGCAAGACAGTCTACAAGTTCGAGATCCTCACCCGCACGGGTGAGCGCGCCTGCACCGGCGCTTTGTGTTTGCACGTGCGGATGGGCAGGCGGGGCGGAGTGCAGCTCCTGACCGGGCGTGGCCGATGGTGGTGACGGTGCGTGGCTCGCAGCCGACGGCGACGAGGGCGGCCGCCACCAGCTCATCAAGGCTCTGGTGAGCAACGGCAACCTGTACATCCTCAAGGTGCAGGCCGGCGACAAGCGGTGGTTCAAGGGCGCCAAGAAGGAGTGCCTGGGCGTCTTTGACAGCTTCACCGTGGCGTAAAGCGCCCTGGTGTGAGGCCTGGGCCTGGCGGGCGCGGCTGGGGTGCGCCCCGGGCACCTGGCGGCGGCACCAGGTCTGGCAGCAGCTTCCGAGGGGGTGGCATGGGCCATCCTTCGGCGGCGGCGGCGGCGTGGCCGGCGTGGCTCTCTTTCTGGCGTGCCCTCGCTACTCATCATCGTGCGGCGCCGGCGGCTGCACACTTTTTGGAGCCTTTTTCTTGCGAACCGCCGCAGCAGCAGTAGCAGCAGCAGCACGGGCGGCGGTGGGGCGGCGGGGGCGCGCAGGAGGGGAGCCACGGCACGGTTGGTGGTTGAAGCAACAGTGGCGGAGCGGGAGCAGCTGGCTGCCCTTTGCGGCCGCGCGGCTGGGGGAAAACGGTGGCTTTGGCACCCAGCGTGTGCGTCGAACCCGTGGCGGTGAAGATTTTCCCACGTGCACCGCGACTCTCGCACACCCTTGGGATGCCCCCAGATTGCTTGCGTGTGGATGCACCTCCAGCGCAACGCAATCAACCTCTCTTTCCAGAAGTCGGAGTCCCTCTGCCGTCCGCGGTGGGGGTGGAGTCCTCGTTGCCTTTGGGCGGCCTGTGGCACGCTGCACGCTCTCTTCGTCACCCTTCGTTTTCCTCTGAGAGCTCCGCTGCAAGGCCGCCCGCACGAGGCGGGCACACAATTCGTTCGAGTTGAGCAAGCTTTTGCACCTTGCAGCAGCAGCATCCCGCGACATGGATATGAAGGACCAGACACATGCAGTCTCTCTCTCTCTCTCTCTCTCTCTCTCTCGTCTCGCATTCTCTCAAAACAGCAAACACCACGACGCCACCACCACACTCGTCCACGTCACACGCCACAAAAGCCTCACGTGGCCACGATGACGCCCGGCTCCACCCTCCGCTTGGCCCCCCCCTTCTTCCCGCCCGCCCCCTGCTGCGACGCCCCCGCCGCCTCGTGCTGCTGCTGCCCGCCCTCCACCGCCACG
>VFQP010004054.1_pt1 | contig 14105 bp, 13 predicted proteins | sample 3512351 | NCBI WGS metagenome assembly VFQP01 (sample SAMN10412372, study PRJNA504923) | tailings metagenome | isolation source: Relicate 1 Philex TSF1 revegetated site | place: Philippines: Tuba, Benguet | collected 2017-08-29 | reverse complement strand
CATCGTCGCGAACGAAGGAAGCAAAGGCGTCCGCGAGCGACCCGCCTGCTGCCGCTGCTGCTGCGGCGGCGGGGGAGCCTGAGGGCGGGGGCTCGTTGTGCGGTTGCTGCAGCTGGGCGCCTTGCGGCGGATCTGGCAGCGGCGCCGGCTGCAGCGGCGGCACGAGTGCTGTGTGGGGCCAGGGCGGGGTAGGTGTGGAGGTGGGTGGGGGCAGGAGGGTGATGGCGTCGCCTTGCGGCGCGTCTGCCGGAGCGTCGAGGGGAGTGTCCGACAGCGGTTGCTGCGGTTGCGGTTGGTGAGTGAGGTACGCGTCTGACAGCGCAGCGTAGGGGTCGGTTGGCGGTGGTTGGGACCAGGGGGAAGCGGCGGCAGCGGCGGGTGGCGCCCCGCCCGCGCCGCCGTCGTCGCCTGGCTGCTGCTGCGCGCCCGGGTACGTTGCCTGTCCTGGCGCCCCGGGGGCCGCCCAAACAGGCGCCTGCTCCGCCGCGGGCGGCAGCGGGATGAAGAAGCTGGGCGGGGTGGCGGACTGCGCTGCGGTTGCGAGTGGCGGTGGCGGCACGCCGAAGGCGGCGGCCGGCGGCGGCGGCGGATTGGGAAGGCTCGCCGCTTGCTGCCCCCACCATGTTGTGGTGGGCGGCGGCGGCGGCGGCGGCGGCGCGTCCCCTGCCCCGCCCGCCTGTGCGGCGGTGGGCAGGGCTGGCTGCGCGTGGCCTGCGAGTGGCGGCGGGTGCAGCGCGCCCCCGAACGACACCTCCACCTGCTGCTGCTGCTGCGGCGGCTGTTGCGGCTGCTGCTCAGGCGCTGCTGCGCTGCTCCACGGCACCGGCGCGCTCCCGCCGCCCACTTGGAAGGGGCCGGGCGGCGCCTCGACCACCACCGGCTGCAGAGGCGCCGCCGACGGTCCAACCCTGTCGTCCCCGTTGGCGTCTGGCGCGCCCGCCGCCGCAAAGAACGCCACGTCGTCGTCCGCCGCCGCCGCCCCTCCGCCCTGCGCAACGGATGACGTTGGGAAGGCGCCGGCAGCACCCTGCGCGTCGCCGCCGCCGAAACGCGTGGATGGCGGCGGCGGGGAGGTGATGGGGAAGGGCAGCGGCGGCGGCAGCGGCCACTGCGAGGGCGGCTCGGCCGCGCCGCCACCGCCAAACAGCGACGTGCCGGCGGGAGCGGGCGCGTCCTGCGCTGGCGGTGCCGGCGGCGGGAGCGGCGGCGGCGCTGCGAACCAGGAGGTGGCAGACGCAGCGCCGCCGCCGGGCCCTCCATGCGCCGTGCCGTAACCCGCCGTGGGGTCCCAAGCGCTGGTGGGCGCCGTGGCGGTGGGCCCAGGGGCGGCGGGCAGGGTGCCGTCGCCCCAGGCCATGCCTAGAGAGGCCACGGTCTCTGGCGGCGCGTTGCTGGAGGGCCAGGCGGCGTGCCCGCCGGCGCTGGGCGCTGTGTGAGCGGCGTGGGCGTCGGCCGCGGCGGGCCCTGCAGGCGGCTGTGGCGGCGGCGGCGCTGACTCCGCTGCAGCGTCGCTGCGTGCGGCTGGCGCGCCGAATGGGATGGCCCCGGACGCCACCACAAAGGGCAGCGGCTGAGGAGTGGGGCCGGTGAAGTTGAAGGTGGGCGCCGGCGGCGTGGGCGGGGCCTGCACCTGCCGAGGGCCCATGGGAGGGGGCGGTGCGCTGCTGTGGGTGCTGCCATTGGCGGCCGGCGCGAGAGGAAGCGGCTCTGCAGGCGTGTGAGCATGCCGCGGCGCGAGCATGGGAGGTCGGTGACTGCCGTGCTGCCATGCGGCGAGATGAAGCTGTGCTGTATAGAGCTAGAGCAGGCGCGCACCTGGAGCTGGAGCGGCTGCTGCCGGCGATGGCTGCTCCGAGCCTGCGGCCGTGCACGCGGCGCGCGGCGGCCCACCGCAACTCAGCGCCTCAGCCATCACCACCGCCAGGCAGTAGTAGTGGTGTGCGGTGCCTCTGGCACGCACCTGGCGCTGCTGCTCCCGCTGCTGCTGCAGGTGCTTTGCTCGGCGGGGTGGCGCTGCCTGCGGCCTTGGCCCTGCGGAACTCCTCGAGCTGCGGTGGAACAGCGCGGTGGAAAAGCGAGCGGCACGGCAGCCAAGTCGAGAGGGCGCGTCGCGGGCGAGGTGCGTGACGCACACGCGAGCGCCGCAAGATCTTTTGCTGCTCAAGAGTGTTGTCCCGAGCCCGTCCTCGGTCAGATGTCGCTCCGACACGCGCCAAGGACAGCGAGCAAGCTGTATGGAGCGTCGCCGAGTGACGATTCCACGGCCTCTCGCGTCCAGGCTGCCTGCACACGCGCGAGAGCTGGCAGCCCACCTTCTTCCGTCCAGCCTCCGCGAGCGCCTTCCGGTCAGGCGCTCCCATGACGAAGGCTGCGCCAGTACCGCTGTGCTCTCAAGCTCTGCACCACCCAGGGGCAGCGCAAGCGCAACACGCATGCCGCGGTCGAGGTCTGCGTCTACCACCCCCGCGCGTGCTGGCGCCGAGCACGAAGCAGTCGTGAGCATGCGGCAGCTCAAGCAGCTGAGGCAGCCGCCCAGGCACCAATGCTGTTGGAGTCACGCCGTGCTGCTGCCGGCCACGACGCCCGTCGCCGCCGCCCACCGGCGCACGCAGCGGTGGCAGCACCCAGCCTGCCAGAGCTTGCACCAGGACGCGCCCGACGCTTCTGTAGACGCCAGCACCGTCGCGGGAGGCCAGCCGTCGGCGGACAGCCTGCGGCGAATGGTGGAAGAGGTGCGGGCCGAGGAGGAGGCCTACCGCGCGCGGCGTGAGCAGATGGAGCTGCAGCTCATGCGGATGGCGCAGCAGGACATGCTGGCGGCGCGCAAGCTGCAGATGGCGCGCAACCGGCCCCCTCCCGCTCACCCTCCCGGCACTGCGCCTGCCCCATCCTCCGCCAGCAACAGCGCTCCGCCCGCGGGCGGCAGCGCTGGCAGCGCGGGCCCGCCCGCGGCGCGGAGACGGACGCTCAAAAAGTCCAAGCGGATGACAGCCATGGCGGCGGCCGCTGGGCTGCTGCGCGTGAGCGTGCGTGGCGCTCACACCGTGGGCTGTCCCCCAGAGGCCAGGTCTCACCCGAGGGCGCCAGCAGCAGCAGAGTGACCCAGTGAGGCGGCCTCGCGCGCTCTGCCCCGCTGCAGGTCAACCCGTCGGGCGGCCAGCCCTCGAGCACGTCGAGCGCGGACGAGGACGAGGCGCCGTCTGCCAGCGGTCGCAGCAACGGCTTGCCGGCTGGCGGCAGCGGCTCTCCCTCTCCCACAGGGTGAGTGAGTGAGCGCCCTGGAAGGCGCAGGGGAGCGGCCGCCGCCCTGCGGCGCACAGTGTGGGCGTGACTCGTGTGCGTATGAGCCCTCGGCTGCCTGGCCGCAGGGACGCCCACACAGGCGGCGCACTGGGGTGGGGCGGTGCGCTGGGGCCGGACCTGGCTCAGCCCACGGCCCCTGCCCTCCCGCTCGGGGCTGGCGCATACCTTCAGCAGCAGCAGCAGCCGGGCGCGGAGGGCGGCCAGCAGCAGGGCGGGGACGCCGACGGCGGAGGCATGTGCGTCATGCCAAAGCCCATCTTCATCATCTCGGACTGCACAGGTGCGGGCGGGTGCTTATGGCCACATGCGCAGCTCGCTGTGCTGCCGCGGAGCATCAGCGCCGGGCACGGGTCGCGGGCATGGTCGTGAACGAATCGTTGCTGGCGCAGGGGAGAGCGCGGCCAGGACCGTGCGCGCCGCCCTCAACCAGTTTGAGTTCTGCTTCAAGCAGGTCAGGACGCCGGGGCGTGCGGTGTGGCGTGCCAGCGCGCTTTGGGAGCACCTTTGTGGGAGCGCGTCCAGGCCCGACGTGGAAGCGTCATGACGGTGCTGCGTGATGTGCCGCAGGCGGCGCCGGCCACCATCATCGTGTTCCGCTTTGTGGAGGACGAGAAGAAGGCGTACAGCATCGTCGAGACGGCGGCCAAGGAGGACGCGCTGGTGGTCTACACCCTGGTGCGTCGCCATTTGCGTTGCATCTGCTTGCCTGGTGCATGGCCATGGCTGCGAGTGGCTGGAAAGAAGCCAGCACCTCAAGAGCGCACGCAGCAAGCTCTTGGACCCCAATGGTTGATCCTGTCGCCTCATCGCGCCAAGCGGAGCAGCCGGTCGAAAAGGCTCACGCGAGAGCAGGCCTGGCTGAGGATCGCATCACGGCGGTGGCACGACTGTGCTTGCGCGTGCTCCCGCAGGTCAACCCGGCGTCTCTCAAGGCGGTGCAGACGGCGTGCAAGCTCATGAACGTCCGCAACGTGGACCTCTGGAGCAACCTCCTGGTGCGCCGCTCTTCCTTGCTTTCCGTGAGGGGGGGTCGCACAGTGCGCGCCCGTGGCTCCTGCCCTGGTGCAGTCGGCGGGACGCCTGGCGTCCAAGCAGATGCATATTCCAACACGCACCATCGCGTGCCCGCGCCCCTCCTCCTACTCCTCCTTGGGTGGTGGGCGCAGGACCACATGGAGCGGCACCTGGACGCCGAGCGCAGCGGCGTGCCCATGTCGCACTCGAGCCGCCGGCCCGTGCTCACCGAGGACTACTTCAAGCTCATCGAAGCAGGTGAGGGGCGGCGTGGTGGGCGCTCATCGAAGCGGGTGAGCCACGCAGGCGTGGTGGGCCGCCTGCCGCCGCCGCTCTGGTCAAGCTGGCGATGGCCCAGCGCGCACGGTGCAACGCTGACTTTTCCTGCCGCACATCATCATCTGCTTGCCAGACATGGCTCCACCAGATGTAAAGCTCAACACACACACAGTTGAGAGCGTGCGCGCAGCAACGCACGTGCACGTACTCTATTCATGGCGTGCGGCGCGCAGTTGAGTACACGCGCAAGATGGACGACGGCGCGCGGCCCGAGGAGTGGAAGACGGCGGACCTGCTCATCCTGGGCGTGAGCCGCTGCGGCAAGACGCCGCTCTCCATCTTCCTGGGCCAGAGAGGCTACAAGGTACGCGCTAAGGACTCGTGGGGAGGCGGACGTGCGCGTGGCACGTCCGTGGCGAGTGCGCAGGGCACAGCGGCTGCAACGCAGCGGCTACAGCGCAGCGCAGCACGCCAGCGCGGTTGCGTGGCGCTGGCGCGTGCAGGTGGCCAACCTGCCGCTGGTGCCGGGCGTGCCCATCCCCAAGGAGCTGTACCAGATTGACCAGACGCGCATCGTGGGGCTCACCATCGACCCCAACGTGAGGCTTGCTGCGTGGGGCCGTGATTGGGCGGCTCGCGGCTGCCGCAATCGAGGCCATGCGGAGGGCGAGGGCTGCGTGCCACGCTCCTCATCAACGTGCGACACTCTGCCGCCGCAGGTGCTGATGAGCATCCGGCGCAACCGCGTGGGGCAGATGGGCGTGAGGGACTTTGGCATGCCCATCGACTATGCAGAGATCCAGGTGCGGAACCCTACCTTGCTGGCCCTGCGAGCTCAGCAGCTGCTCCGCTCCAGCTCCGCCCGGGCTGGAGCGGCCGGTGCTCCTTCTGCCACCCAGCGGGCCGTCGGTCACGCTGTGCGGGGCTGCTTGCTGCGCTTGGCGATCATGTGCGCTTTGCGCGTGCAGAAGATCCACAGCGAGCTGGCGTTCGCTCAGCAGCTGTACGCCGCCAACGAGTGGCCGGTGCTGGACGTGACGCTGCGCGGCGTGGAGGAGACGGCGGCGCGCATCCTCAAGCTGCTCAACGACAAGCGGGGCGACGCCTCGCCGCAGTGGTGAGGGGCGCGGGGCGCACCTTGCTGGGGGCAGGGGACGGGGGGAAAGGGAGGAGGGAAGCGAGGGCTCGAGGTGTGCCCCGTGGGTCACGTGCGGTGCGCAGGGTCGAGGAGATGTACGGACGCATGGCGGCGCGCTCGGCGGCCAGCAACGGCAACGGCAACGGCAACGGAGCGGGCGCGCAGGTGCGCACCCTGTCAATGCCCACAGCTTGCTAGGGGCCCCGCAGGCTTGCTGTTGATGCCCACCGTGCTCGACGTTGTGCGCATTGTGCAGGCCGAGGGGCGACCGGTCCGCAGCCTCGTTTCGGAGCAGATCTACGGCGGGTTCGCGGGAGAGCAGTTCCTGGTGGAGGGGTTGTACTGAGTCACTGGGAGCCTGCCGGACGATGACGGCCACTGCCGGACAGGTTTACGGGCGGGTGGAAATCTGCACCAGAGCGAGAGCGCAAGGCACGAGCGTACCGATGGTGATGTGCAAGCCGAGTGCCTCAGTTTCCTGGCCCGCTGTTTGCAGCAGTTCGCAGCGCCCGACTCGGGCGGCGACCTTTGGGCGGAAGGGCAACCTCCCACTCTCTCGCCTTGCTCCCCACAGCCGCGCAATGGCACAACACTGAACACTGAACACACACTGGCTCAACGCACACAGCCATGAAGCACCACGACGGCTCGTGGGAGCCCAAGCATGACCCGGCGCACGCCATGCCGACGGCAAACGGCGGGACGTCCTCGCTCCACCGGCTTCTCACTGCCCAGCACAGCAGGATGGCCACTGGCGTCGCGACACCGACCAGGTGCTTGGCTCTGCTTGGCTCTGGCAGTTCTGCCCAGCGTGCCCCTTTGGGCGTGCCCTTTGGCCGCAGCATGACGGCGCGCAAATCCGGGGTCCGGTAGATTGCCAGGGCCACAGAAAAGTGTTGGTCCCGACTCTCTCGCACTCTCTTGCTGCACTGCAGTGCACCCTGTGCCGCGCTCCACGCTGGCCCTGGCAGCTCCACGCCGTCGGCGCCGGCGCCGGGCGCCTCTCTCGCGCTCTCGTGGGCGCCCGGCCTCATTGGCACCACCTCAACCTACACCATGGCTCCAGACGGCCTCATCACACCTTACGGGCACTCTGCCGCTGGCTGCCGCGGCGCCCGGACGCTGCTGCCCACCCTGTCGGCCCGCCCGAGCGCAGCCGCAGCGGCCGCCGCCGCCGCCCACAGCAGCAACAACTACAACAACAGGCCCATGTCCAGGCTCTCCAAGTCCACCTCGGCGAGCCAGGCCGCCATCCTCAGCGCCCTCCAGCAGGACACGCCCGGCCTGCCCACGCACCACCTGCTCCTCTCCTCTCTGCCCCCTGACTTCGCCCTCCTTACCTCCCAAGCGACGATTCCGTCCGCCTCGCTGGGCTCCACGGCGTGCACCAGCGACGCCGGCTTCACGACGCTGCCCTCCCACAGCACCGCCGCCAGCCTCAGCAACCTGGGCAGCAGCATGGCGGCCCAGCCCGCCGCCACGCACGGCCCATCCCTGCTGCTGCAGCAACGCCGCTCGGGCGAGGCGCGGACGGCGGCGGCGGCGCCGCCGCTGCCGGGCATGGCCGGCACGACGTGGCCCTCGGCTCCCACGCTGCCGAAAGAGGCCTTTGCGCCGGGCGCCCAGGCCGCCCTGGCGGCGCAGCTGCAGAGCCTGGAGCGGCAGATGGAGGCGCAGCTCCGACTGGAGCAGCAGCAGCAGCAGCAGCAGCAGCAGCAGCAGCGGGCGGACGCGCCGGCCGCCAAGCCGGCCGCCGCGCACCGGCAGCAGATGCACGTGGCGCTGCAGCACGTGTCGCACCAGCAGCACGCCATGCAGCGGCAGCACGCCATGGTGCAGAAGCTGCAGGCCAGGGCGGCCGCTGAGCCGGCGGTGGCGCCACAGGTCCACCAGCGCGTGCGCAGCAGCCAGAGCCAGGCCGCCGCTGCCGTGGAGCAGCAGCAGGACGCGATGCACCTGCACGCGCTGGCCACGCTGGGGCAGCTGCTGGGCCTGCCGGCGCTGGCGGCCGGTGGGGGAGACGGCGGCGGGCTGCCGCCGCCGCTCCCCAGCGCCGCTGCCGCAGCGGCTCCGCCCTCGGCAGCCGCCATCGGAGCGCCCCGCAGCGGAGGCGCCGCGCAGGAGGTTGCGCTGGCCAACGGCTGGGACGTGGTGCGGCACGGCCTCACCCTCGCGCTGCCCCCAGGCAGCGCGGAGGACGCCGGCGCGCAGCCGCAGAGCGGGCCCCCGAGCGGCGGCGCCTCTGCGACGCTGCGCTTCAAATCCCTGCCCTCTGGTGCGCGCTAGCTCCATGGGATTGCTCAGCTGGTCACTGCGGCAGTGTGCCGAGGCAAACCGCGCACCGTCGCCTCTTGTCTTTGGTGGTGCGCTGCAGACACGGACGAGCTGTACCTGTACCGTTTGTGCTCTCCGTACGGCGCCATCCTGTCGTGCAGCGTGCAGGCGGCCCACCACGCCACGGGGCACTGCCGGTGCGTGCACGGGCGTAGTGCTGCACCAATGTGTAGCCTTGTAAAGGATCGCCAGGTTGGTGATGAGTTGGCGCACAGACGTTGACTGTTGCGTCGGTCCTGTTGCTGTACACGCACGCAGGGCCGAGGTGGTGTTTGACGACCCCGAGCGGGCCAGGCGTGCGGCGCAGTGGCTGCACGGCATGCGCGTGGGGCACGAGCAGCTGCACGTGACCGTCCAGGCGGCGCCCGCCACCCGCAACGCTGCCGCCGCCGCCTGCGCCCCCACGCCCGCCGCCGTCAGCGGCGCCTCGGGCGGAGGCCTACCGCCGTCGCTGGCGCTGCACGCTGGGCGCGAGGGCGCCGGCCACGCCGACGACGCTCCTCCCCCTGGGGCCCGTACTCTTGGCGGTGCGTCGCCGTTGGCGCCGCGCATGGACGCGGCAGCGGCGCAGATTTCTGCCACATACGTTCAAGTGCTGGAGGCAGCCACCGAGGGCGCCCTGTGCCCGGCCGCTCCGCTCGACTCGCCGCGCCAGCACACACACATTTTCTTCGGCTGAGGCTCGGGCTTTCTTGAGAGCGGGAGAACACACTCACACCGTCGGCAGGGCAGGTTCGGAAGCCACACAGCGAAGGCCTGCGAGCGGTGCGCATCTGGAGAGCACCCGTTGGACGTCAGCAGCCTGTCGGGAGAACGCATGCACGCATCTGCCTTGAGCACGTGGTTGACTAAGCTCGGCGCCTTGACTTGATGATCACTAGTGCTTGCTTGGTTTCAAGAAGCGTGCAGGGGCACAGCACACGCCGCCACAGGTGCGCTGGCCCCGTGCACAGGAGGACCCCCAGCCAGCCTCCTCCAGTCCCCAGTCATCCCTGTCATTGTCAGAGATTGCATGACCGTGCGAGGTTTGCTTCAAGCGTGCGCTGCACGCCGTTGGGACTTGTCACACGAAAAGCTGACTGAAGCGCTTGCTTGTGGCAACCATTGGGTCAGGGGGTTGTTAGCCCTCGCTCCTCCACCGCTCAGAGCACTTGGGGGTAGCGGGTGCCTGCCTCCCACCGTCGTCATCGCTTTGCTGCTCTCAACGCTGCGCACGGCCGCCATTTGGCCCCTTTCAGACCTTGCTTGCTGTGACCTCAACGCTTCTCGAAGCTTCGAGAAGCTCGCTCGCCCCCTTATGAAGGCCTGGGCGTCCGCTCGTGCGTCATGCGTGCTTGCCGTCGTCCTCTCTCATCGTCGTCCTTCAAGCGCGGAAGCGCAGTGGTCCCTGCCTGTGGCCGAAGCTGGCTTGTTGCGGTGCTAATCCATGGCGCACCGTCCTGCAAGAGTGTGTGGGGGGCTTCAACGCGATGCACCGCGATCTCCGTTGTACGCGTCCCGCGCACGCGATGCACCGTTGACCGCACGGCCAGAGATGCAGCTGCGCCTCAGGAGACCTCTAAGCTGCGCATCCTCAGCACTGCCACTACGCACTTGCTTCCTTGCGCGCCCGCTCTTGCCCCGAGCCGGCCCGCCCGCCTCGTCCGCCCCAGATCGAGAGCGGCAATTTCAGCCGCCACTGGTCATGCGCCACTTGATCCAGTGCATGCATGCTGTGCGTGTGCGCGTGCGCGTTGGCGGCCAGAGCCACATTGGGGCGTCTTGCAGCCCCTGGGGCCATGCGCTGCGCAGCGCAGCGCGCACAGCCCCCGCGTCGAGTTCGCACAGCAAGGTAGCTAGGTGTTCACCAACACCTGCGCAGCCTCGTCGACGGCTCGTTTGGCGGTCCGATCGCGCTTGAACCGAGGCGCAGCTCGAACCACGCGAGGGGGCCAGCGACCAGCGAGCGCTGCTGGCCGAGCGGCGCAGCTGCGAGAGGACCCCACCAACAGCAGAAGTGCGCAGGTGACAGGTCGTTCGCGCGCGTCCTCGACGACGGTGCGCTGCGTCTCTATGTTGCGCCAGCACCTTCTCCAGGCCCGCGCGCACCACCACGGCAGCGAGGCGCCGCGCAGCAGGCGCGATCCAGCTTGGCCGCCCAGATCGCTCACGTTGGCGCGTCGCCCCAGCGGCGCCGGCGTTCGCTCCTGGGGCCGGCTCCTGCTCGCCTGAAGCCGTCCCCACACGCCTGTGCTGCGACTGCAGGCCGGAGAGGGCCAGGAACAGAGAGCTGAGAGGCAGCCCTCCCACCTTCTCAGCGGGCGCACCCTGTGGTCGTGCCGCTGCGGCTGGCGGGATGGCGGCGGGCAGCGCCACCCGGGCGCAGCTCAACGCCATGGCAGCCAACATGGAGGAGCAGCTGCGGCAGGCGGGGCCGTCGCTCATCAAGCCGCGCGGGGCCATCAACATCTTTTCCGCTGAACAGTGAGCGGAGGCGGGGGAGGCCGCGCCCGCCGCGGTCACTTCTGCAGCGCCGCGACGCGTACGGTTGGCTGTGTGCGATGGATGCGCCATCACCTGCAGGCCGCAGCAGCCGGGCATGCCCCAGCTGGTGCAGCGCTGGCACATGCTGGCGGTGCCGCAGCGGCAGGCGTACGAGGCGCGCGCTGCGCAAGAGGCGCAGAACCACCTGGTGCGTGTAGGAGGGACGCACCGCTGCTGCTCGCCCAGAGATGGCGTCGCAGCGCGGCTTTTGTCCTCGTGCGAGGATCCTCAGCATACGTGTTTCGTCCTTGACGCCGTGCTGCCGTGCCGCGCGCTCCTTCCAAGTGCCCGTCCCGCAGGCGGTCCTGCAGCAGTACCGCATGTGGTACAACGAGTACGTGCGGCTGTGCGGGCAGTGCGGCCGCCCGCCGGTGCAGGCGCTCAGCCCGCAGCACATGCTCTCGCCCTTTGCCCAGGAGCAGCTGCAGCGGCACGTGCAGCACCAACTGGCCACCGCCGCCGCCTGGGGCATGGCGCCCGTCGCCGCGCCGCAGCCCCTCGTCTACTTTGCCGCCGCCCCGCCGCCCGCCGCCCAGCTCGCCGCGCCCGTCGCCGCATACGCCGCCCTGCCCCCTGCCGCCGCCGCCCTGCAGCCAGTAAACGGCCCCGGCTCCGCCGGTGGCGGCGGCGGCGGCAGTGGCAGCAAGGGCGGCAGCAAGAAGGGCGGCGGCAAGAAGGGCAAGAGCCGCGCGCTGACCGAGGACGACGACGAGGAGGACGGCGCTTACGAGGACGACGAGGACGACGACCCCACCTTTGTCGGCGGGCCCAAGTGGGGCAAGTGGGGCGGCGGCCGGGCGGGCAGGGCCGCGCTGCTGGCGGGCAGGGCGGCCAAGGCGGAGGCGGGCGAGGGCGGCGGCGGCGGCGCGGCGGCGGGCGCGCAGGGCGAGGGCGCGGCGGCGGCGGCTGCCGAGGAGAAGCGCTCCGACTACAACGTCGCCAAGTCGCTGGATGACCTGCCCAAGCAGGTGCGTGTGGGCTACCGCGCGGGAGTCTGGACTCGCCGTGTTTCCTTGGCTTTTCACGTGCAGTTGGCAGAGGCTGTTGCCATGCGTGTGCTGATCTTGCTGCTGCTGCTCTTGCATGGTGGTGTGCACGTGGGTGCAGCTGCCTGTGTCGTGCGCGGGGTGCACCGGCACGCTGTTTGTGGACGGCATGTACATTCAGTGCCGCTGCTCGCGCTGCGTCAAGGCGCCCCAGGGGGTGAGTCGCGTGGCCGCCCGCCCAGAGCTCTCTGACGCCAGCAGCGCTCGCCGCTCCAAGGGAGTCGACAGCCCCGCCGCCTCGACGCCGCAGCCACGCCCGGTGCTTGCGTGGCGCCCTGCATGCTGCGCTTGCCCGCAGTACACGCAGTTCCACCCTACGCAGTGGGAGCAGCACGCCGGCTGCGGCGCCTCCAAGAAGTGGAAGTTCAGCATCAAGGTGCGGATCCGCCTCGCCTCGCCGCTCCGCCCGATGTGATGTGATGTGCTCCCTGCGGCCAGCGTGAGGGGAACCGACACCCGCTCTGTGCTCACGCCGCCCGCACCACACGCGCCTGTGGTCATGGGTGGGCCGCAGATTGAGCCGGGCAGCGTCCCCGAGGTGCCTGAGCGCGGCGGGCCCATGCCGCTCGGCCGCTTCTTCGAGATGCGCGGCGTCGACTTCCGGCCCGCCCGCACCATGGGTGCGTCCCGGGCAGCACGCGCCTCGCCCTAGCCATCGGTGCCCCTCAGGGACCTGTGCTCTGCGCACAGGTTGCTTGCGTGTGTGTGTGGGCCCCAGCGGTGGGGCAGTTGCCCCGTGCTCAGCGTGTTTCTCGCGCGCCGTGCATTCACATGCGTGGCGTGGCGTGGCGCCTCCGCGCAGGCGGCGCGCCGGTGCTCGAGTTCGTGGGCGTGGCGCTGGTCCGGGAGCGGCCCACGCGCGGGCTGCTGCGAGAGGTGCGGCGCCACCCGCCACCCTTTCTTGACTCGCCCTCTCACACGCGCTCCTGCTCACGCCACGCTTCTGTCGTTCCCCGGGCAGTGCTGCTGCGCTCGACGATGTCCCCCAGTCGCGACAATGCACACAAATGCACAACTCCTGTTCCTTGCACTCAGGCGTCCGAGGACCCGGAGCTGATGGGCCTGCTGCTGCGCGACGGCGCCTCGCTGCGCGACGTGACGGCGTCGCGCCGTGCGCAGCTGGAGAAGAAGGCCGAGCTGCGCGCGCAGGCGGCGGCGCTGCACCGGCAGCAGGGCGGGCCCGGCGGCGCCGGCGGGCCCTTCCGGCGCGTGTACGGCTCGGCGTCGCGCCACGTCATGGTGCAGCCCTACATCAACCCCACGTGGCCGCCGTACGAGGACGTGACGCACAACAACTACATGCCCATCAAGGTGGGCGGCTCTCTCTGGAGTGTGGCTCTCTCTCTCGTTTCTCTGGAGCGGCCTCTGAAGGAGCCTGCAGAGCGGCCTTGGTCTCTTCGCCCAACCTGCACCTGTGTCGCCGCTGCTCGCCGCGACCATGTCGCTGCGGCAGCGGCACCGATTGTTGCGAGCGCGCTGTTTGCGCTCGACTGCGCGTGTGCGGCGCAGGTCCGGTGGGCGGGCGACCACTGCTGCGTGTGCGGCAGCGACGTCGACTACGACTGCGACCAGCTCGTGTCGTGCGACGCGTGCGGCGTCACGTGCCACCAGAGCTGCTACGGCGTCCAGCAGCTGCCCGGCCCCACCGACGTGTGGCTCTGCCGCGCCTGCGAGCTGCGCGAGGAGGTGAGCCCGCCAGGTCCCGCCCTCCTGCACCTGAGCCATGCTCGCGCTGCCGCCCGCCAGCCTGCGCGGAAGGCAGCCCAGCGGCGATTGTGCCGCAGCGCACGAACTGCGCCACGGCTCGCTTCGTGAGGAGCCGTTTGCAGAGGGCCGTGCCGCCGACGCGCGTGCTGCGGGCGTGCTGTGCGCGTGCTGTGCGCGTGCGAGCAGGGCAAGCCGGCGCCGCAGTGCTGCCTTTGCCCCGTGACGGGCGGCGGGCTCAAGCCCACCACGCTGCCGGGGCTCTGGTGCCACGCCGCCTGCATGCAATGGATCCCCGAGGTCACGTGCCTCGACCCCACGCGCATGGAGCCCATCGACCGCATCAACAGCATCCAGAAGGAGCGCTGGGAGCTCATCTGCTGCATCTGCAAGCAAAAGGTGAGCAGGCCATTGGCTCCTCGCTTGCTGTCGTGCGAGTCTGGCAGCGACTCGCCACCGCACGCTGGGTTCCACCCCAGCCTGGGCCTTGCCTGGTCTACCTTGACACAGCCAGCGCTGGCTGTCCTTTCCTTTCCTTTCCCGCGCTCCCGCCTGCTCCCTCTGCAGATGGGCGTCAACGTGCAGTACTCACATCACGACGCCCCTGCCTCGTGTCCCGCCCTGCTCCCTGTGCAGATGGGCGCCAAGGTGCAGTGCTCGAGCTGCTACACGGCCTTCCACCCGCTGTGCGGCCGCATGGCGGGCCTCACCATGGAGATGAACGAGGCGCCGGGCGGCAAGGGCGGCCTGCAGCTGCTCAGCCT
>VFQP010004052.1_pt1 | contig 14107 bp, 15 predicted proteins | sample 3512351 | NCBI WGS metagenome assembly VFQP01 (sample SAMN10412372, study PRJNA504923) | tailings metagenome | isolation source: Relicate 1 Philex TSF1 revegetated site | place: Philippines: Tuba, Benguet | collected 2017-08-29 | reverse complement strand
CGGCGCTGGACTGGACGCAGCGGCGCAGCCAGCAGGGCTTGCCCAGGCTGTTCAGTGCTGTAGGCCTGGCGCGCGAGACGCTGCACCAGGAAGCCCCGGAGCTGGCTCGTCGCGCCGATCACGTGATCATCGATGGGCCACCGCGCATCGCCGCCCTCGCCCGCTCGGCATTGCTGGCAGCGGATCCGTGTTGATCCCGGTGCAGCCCAGCCCCTACGACCTGTGGGCCAGTGCGGAGATGGTCAACTGATCCGCGAGGCGCAGGTGTTCAGGCCCACACTGCGCGCGGCGTTCGCCATCAACCGCCGCGTCAGCACCACGGTGATCGGCCGCGAAGCGCGTGGCGCCTTGGCCGACCAACCGCTACCGGGGCTGCAGGCCGAAGTACGCCAGCGCATCGCCTTCACCGAAAGCGTGGCGGCCGGTCGCCTGGCACGTGAACAAGCACCGCCATTGCGTGTGGGGTCAGCAGCCTGGTCGACGAGTTGCTGAGGTGGTCGCCATGAGCGGCAAGCACATCGGTATCGGTGCACGCCAGTTGGCCGATCCGCAGGCCGAAACCTAGATACGCCAGGGCGCCGCCGTCGACAGCGGCAAGGTCGAGCACTACAGCGCCCGACTGACGTTGGACGTGACGCCGGCACTGCGCACTGGTGGCCTTCGACCGCGGCATGAGCATGGCGGAGATGCCGCGCGAAGTGCTGAAGCAGCAGGCCACGTCATGACGCAGGGGGCTCACCAGGCATGGCGAACGCTGACACGCTAGCACGCATATATCCGCCCTGGGTTGGAAAGTGCTCACTACGTCGCCACCACCGCTGATCTACAACACGTCCGACAGCGTGCCTGCGGGCAGGTATCGCACTTCGCCGGCCAATTCGCTGGCGCCTGGAGATCTGATGCTGGTTCACCTAATGCAATGGCTGCGCAGCACGGCTACCTGCTGGCGAACGAATCGCTGTTGAAGTCCGTGGCGGCGATGGTACCGCAGCACGTGTGCAAACAAGGTCGTCAGAGGTGATACGCATCAATGGCGTCCTTGTTGCCAGGCTCTTGAGCAGAGATCGACAGGCTCGCGCGTTGCCAGCCTGGCACACCTGCCAGCGCCTAGTTGGCGAGGAACGGCTCCTGCTCTGCAACACAAACCCGAAGTGATTCAACAGTCGCTACGTCGGTCCGGTGTCTGTCAGCGCGGTGATCGCTCTGGCGCAGCTCTTGTGATCAGACTCATGTCGATGAGCTGTCGGTTATCGCGTCGATCCAGATGTCGTAGCGTGTGCTCAGTCTGCGCGCATTCAAGCACCACGGTGCTGCGGATACCTCTGCCCTCGGCTACCGTCCAGAAACTGCGAGATCCTTGGTATGCCCCCAGCCTGATTACCCTATTCAGGTGCACAAAGACACGGAAAAAGCGGAGGGCAAGATAAAAGGGGGCAGCACTTCGTTGGCCTGAAAAGCAGTCTGCACGGGGGCTGGAGACGGCACTCAATGCATGCATAGGCGTGCCGTGCACAGCGCAAACGCCAGCCGGTACTGGCTTTTGCGCGTGCTTAGCACTCCTCATTGCGATCAGCTTAGAACAGACATCGATAACCGAACCTACCGCAGATACAGATTCATGTCCGCTGTCTGTAGCCCTTGGGCCACAAAACAGCTCTGGCTCGGCCATTTTGTAGCCCGAAAGCCTGCATTAAATTTTATCAATGCCCAAAGGGTACGGCTGACCTCTCTCTACGAGATTTCTAAAGTTCTGAAACAGGCGCGCTCATCAACGGCTTGAGCATTAGACAGTGAGCCGAATAGGCTCGCTAATCGGCTCATGGTTGAACAACCTGTATGAATGGCCCTCTCTAACCCACTTTTTACCCGAGCAGCATGGTCACTCGCCAAAGACTCGCCTCTTTTCGAATGAATCACAGGGGCGCCTAAAATTGCTTCGAGCGTGATTCCACATCTTCGGTATGAGTCGTGGTAATAAACCGTCTGATGGCCGCGATGACCTCACCACCTTGCTCAAGATAAGGTACATGCCCCGAATCTTCGATGATCCGACCACAGGCGTTGGGCATTCGCTGGAGCATAGTCTCAAGGGTAGACGGCATGAAAACCTGGTCATGTCGCCCCCAGATCACCAACGTTCTGGAAGATATCTTTGGTAACCGTTCGAGAAGCTGATCTAGGCCCTCACGCCTAAAATCCTGGACCGCCCGCTGCACAGCAGTGAACCTCAACCTACCGCTCGCGACCATGGCTCGAGCCAGACGCCCTCGCACTTTTGGCGGCTCTTTGAACACCAAGCTCCAGAAGCGCTTCATCTCCTCGACAGTACGATAGCCGAAGACTGTACCCTCCCCTTGCAGACTGGCTTTCAATTCTGGTCCCAGCGCCGCCAGCCCAAGACCGGCAGGCGCCAATAAGACCAGATGACTGACGCGCTGGGGGTATTTCGCAGCATACAGTCCGGCCACGCAGCCACCCAGAGAGCTACCAATCAGCACAAAAGGGCGCTTGGCTATCGTTTCCAGCAACCCCTCAAGCTCTGCCAGCAACGCGTGCGGACCAAAGCCCGCACGCGGCTCGTACAAGGACTGGCCATGCCCCGGCAGATCGACAAAGACGCAAGGGTGACAGCGCGCCATGCTCATGATCGCGGGCCCCCACTGATCCTTGCTGGAGCCTAGGCCGTGCACGATGACCAGGGTCGGGCCTGTCTGCCCACAAGTGTTTTGCAGGTAAGCCAGGCGTCCCTGCTCACTCGTGTGCCATCGCAGCTTCAAGCCGAACTGCCAGCGGTGGACTAGGCGCAAGGTGCCGAGCAAAAGCCGATCAATGCTGTTCATCCGCCACCTCTTGCCGCTTGCGACCACTGAGCCTGGAAAAGAGTTGTTCCGAAAAGCGCAGTTGACACAGTCCCACGCCTGAAAGCGTCAACGCGGCACCGATTGCCAGGCGCTGGCTGATGCCTTCATCAAGCAGAATCTGGCTGACGGCGATCGCAAACACAGGCACCAGGAGCAGGTACGGACTCAATTGCTGCATCGAGTTGCGACCGAGCAACCAGAACCACAGCCCGAACCCCAGCAGGCCGCCGCTGAGCGCCGTATACACGACCGCCCACCAGGCCTGGGCGCTGGCCGCCTGGACGCTTACCCATTGTCCGCCTTCCTGGATGAACGACCACAGCAGTAGTTGCGGTGCGGCAATGACAGCAGTCCAGGCACTCAACGCCAGCGGATCCAACGGCCCGAAGCGCTTGGTCAAGACGGCCCCGACCGCGAATGCCAGGGCCGCCAACGCCACCAGCAGCATGCCGACGAACGTTCCGCTTGCCGACGGCTTGGCCAGCAGCACCAGGACCCCGGCAAACGCCAGCAAGACGCCCACCAGCACGCGCACCTTAAGCACTTCGCCCAACAACGCGAACGCCAAGATCAGAGTAAAAGGTACCGTCAACTGATAGATGATTGCCGAGGTCGAGGCGTCTACCCTGGCGATGCCGCAATAAAGTAAGCCAAAGTGCAAGGTGCCGGTGATCGTCGCAACCAGTGCCACGGCCCCGAACTGCTCGCGCTTGATACGCTTGAGCAATGGTAGGAGAAACAGCGCCATAATCGCGTAGCGCATGGCAACCATGAGGATCGGCGGCAACTCGGCGCCGCCAATCTTCACGGCGGTGACCTGCGCGCCCCAAAGCAGCGCGACCAGTAGAGCCAGCAATGAATCTTTCAATGGCATCACGGTTATCCCTTCTGAACCTGAATGGGGCGCAGTATCCGTTCCGGCTTGGCCGGCACGAGCCCCGTGGGATGGAGTCGACAGTGGTGCTCGCAGAGCCGATCCAGCGTCTCGCGCAAGGCCTGCTCCGCTTCCGGGTCGTGGGCCAGTTGCGTCTCGAAGCACGGCGGAAAGCCGGAGCCCACCAGGATCATTTTGTTGAGCAGCACGTTCAGCGCAACCTGGGAAAAAACTGCCGTGTGCCCATAGCGCCGGCCGACGACCGCAATTGCTGCGAGCTTGTCGCGCAACGGCCGCTGGCGTGGGCGAAGGAAGCCGTATCCGACCCGCTCCAGGAACGCTTGGAAGCGACTATTGGTACCGTAGGCGTGCATGACGGGGAGGTAGAGCACCGCATCGGCGCGATCCAGCCGCGCCACTAAATGCCCGACATCGTCCTGCAACGCGCAATCCTGCTCCGAGCAGGCGTTATCGGCGTCGCAGTAGTCGATCCGGTAGTCCTTGAGCCAGATGTCATCGACCTCTGCCTCCTCGCCCAGGTGGCGGCGCACCAGCGCCACCACCCGTGCACTGACCCCACAAGGCCGGCTGGAACCGACAATGATGGTCAGGTTCATGATTCAGGACGCCTCCCGCGGCCCTTCTTCACTGACCAGGTAGGCCCGCAGCGCCTCCTCCATCAGTTGCCCGGTCAGCCACAACGTGACACGTGCCACTTCCTTGATCTGGCGACGATGCTCTTCGGTCTTCACCGCACGTTGCATAGCCATGCGTACTTCCTCGGCATGCTTCTCATCGATGGTCGAGTGGGCGACGAAGAACGTCATCTGCTCGTCCTTCAGGCCTAGATCGGCGCGGAACCTTTCCAGGATCGGCTGGATGTGCTCGTAGACGTCCTCGGCCCAGTAGCTGTAGCCCAGTCTTGCAACCGGCCCCTTGCGGATCGCGACGTCATTGAGGAAAGCGATCAGGGCCTGGGTCGGTGCCAAGGGCGCCGGCATTTCCTGTGGCAGCAGCCCGACCGATTCGAGGTCGCGCAACACCATCCGCTCGTGACCCAGCTCTTCCAGTGCGTGCTTGTAGACGAAACGCAGCAGGGTTGTTTCTTCCGGATCGGCGCTGAATGCGCACGCGGCCTGGTTGACCGAGTTGTAGCGAGTGTAGTGGTACACCTGCAGCATCAGTTGCTGATAGAGCGCGGGCGAGGTGGGGTTTTCCTGGCTGAATCTCCAGTAGGCGCCCTGCTTGATCTGGGCCCAGCCCGCCTCAACAATGGCGTCGAGTTCCTTGAAGAATGCTTGCATTTCAAATGGCTCCTTTAACGTTGTGGTAAACATTTTCGAGTTCCAGATATACGAGGCTGTAGCGCCGCTCGACCTGTTCCCCAGTCCAGGTAACGTCATCCACCAGCACACGTCCGCCTAGGCCGACATACAGGGCGGCCAACTGACCGCGGCACAGTGCCGAGATGAACCGCAGGTGAGTGTTAGCCTTCAGCCAGATGGCCGCTTGCAGGAGAAACAGGCGCAGGTGCCGTCCTCCGCGGTAGCGCTCGTCCAGCACCAGGCGATTGGCATCGAAGGCATCGGTCGGCTGCTGGAAATAGGTGTGCACATTGATGGCCCGCTCGACGAAGCTCACGCCATGGCCTAAGGGCGTGACGCGCAAGGTCCCGACCACTGCGTCGTTGTCCAGATAGACCAGGTGATAGGACAAGGCGTCGCGCAACTGCTCCCTTCGCTCGAAGTCATCCTCCCTGGCCGGGTTGGTTCCCAGGTAACGGTTGCGCAGTTGCCGGACGGACTCGAACAGCTCATTGGCGTGGTCGATCACGCGAACAGACAGGTTCATCGCTGGCCTCACTGACCTGGACGCTGATCGACGATGCGCGCTTCTTTCCAACTGAACCAACTGCCGAGGTTCACGTGTTCGGCCAGATCGTCCACCACCATGACAGTGGCCTCGACCCCCAGCCGTTCGCGCAGGCGTTCCTTGATCAGCAGCACCAGGCGGCTGCGGTCGCCCTCGAAGAAGCGCGACATTTCCAGCTTGGCGATGACGGTATCGCGATCATTAGCGCGACTGAGAACGATCTGATAGCCGAGGCACTGCTCAACGCCTTCAAGCAGCGCCTGCTCAATCTGCGCGGCCGAGAAGGCATGATCGTTCAGTTGCACGGCGTCCTTCACCCGACCGACCACCTTGACGGTCTGGCGCATCGATTGCGGGTAGCCGGGTCGCGACTGGATCGAGACCAGGTCGCCGGTGCGGTAGCGAACCAAAGGCTTGCTGCCGGGAATCAACATGGTCACGCACAGCTCACCATCTCCGGAGCTGCCCAGGCTTTCCCCGGACTTGGGATCAAGCACTTCGATGATGTAGTTGAGGCGATGGGGGACCAATTGGTCATTGGAGTTGCAGGCCGCGATGATCATCGCTTCCTGGGAGCCATACAGGCTGTTGTAGGCCTGCGCGCCCCACAGGCTGTAGAGGTTGTTCTTCAACGCAGGCGTGCACAGTTCGCCGCTCATCATGAAGGCGCGCAGAGCGAAATCTTCGCGCGGGTTGAAGCCCTGGCGCTCGGCTTCCTTCGCCATGGCCAGCAACAACCCCGGGGCAGACGCGAGCACGCCGATACGCAGGTCTTTGAGCAACTGCAGGGACTTGGTCCAACCGATCACCGGCGAGTGCGGCCAGATCTTGGCATTGCACAGGTCGAGTTGGGTGCAGACGTCACCCAGGGTATCGCCAAAGGAGTGGACCTCGGTCGGCCCCATGATACCGACGACCGTCTTCTCCCCAGGAAAATGCTTTTCGATCACGGCCTGGTAGGCCATGGCCAATTGACGATTGCTGGCGTAGCTTTCTTTACGGTCCCGCGGGCATGGTGTGGCAGGCCCGGTGGTACCCGTGGTCTCGTAGTAGAAGATGCTGTCTTCGAGGGGGCCAGACAAGATGTCGAAGCCGGCCTCGCGCAAGTCATCCTTAGTCGTGAAGGGTACGCTGGCGAGGTCATTAAGTGTCAGCGAACGCTCGTCGACCTGAGCAAGGTGCCTGGAATAGAACGGCGAGAATCGCTTCACATGGCCGATCACTTCTCGCAATTGTTCCTGATGCCATGCCGCCAGCTCGGCGTCGCTGAGGACGTCAGTCCAGTAGGCATGGTGGATCGGATCGTACCGCTTCTTAAATATCTCTAGATGCTCTTTCATGTCAGCCGCTCAGGGTTAATGGGTTGCTGTAACTCAACGGCCGCTACGTTAGTGACTGAAGTTACAAATACCCAGTTGAGCTATTACACAGTTGTGCGCGCACGCATTTCCTGTTATGCACACGCGCTTCTACATGCGCAGAGACAGCGTTTGCGCTGATCAACATTGAGCAATTAATGAAAGATGAAATCGTCCCTGTTTACGGTTGACAGCTCTTGGGGGCACTGGTAGTTTCGCCTCACTGCTGTTGATTTGCTGCAGTGCCTAGCCAAGACTGGGATGTCTAAAATGTACTATCACCTTTCTGCTATCAGTTCCTCCCATAGCTGCCCTGACAGCTGTTCCCGGGCCATTCTGGCCGTCTTCAAAAGCAATATCTGGCGTCGCTAATCCAGCGAAGACCAGCTTCTGTCTGCTGCCTGCCAGCAACATCCTGACTCTTCATCCATGAACTCGAAGGCATTCGCGCCTCGTGTCCTGCGCGTCGCCCGGCCGCAATCCGTTGCCGGCTTTGTATTGCGCGCAGCATAAACCGCGTTCGCCCCGCACATTCTGGATATTCGCCAACTCATATTCATAGTGTTTGCGCACTTAATATTTCCGTGGCGCTCTTTTATTGGGGCGTCTGAATCACTGCACCTCGAAAATGGTACTAACCGTGAACAAAACATTAATTGATGTCAAAGTTATTCGCCGTGAAGAGCGTCGATCCATGGATGCACTGGGTATATATGCACTTGCCGCATCTCAATTGGGTCGTGAGTCTGCCTTCATTCTTGAGTCACTCTCCGGCCCGAGCCGCGACCGCCGGGCGACGATCATCGGGCTCGACCCGCTTTTCGAAGTGTGCATCGATGAGGGTCAGGCACAGCTACGCGGCTGTCCCGCGCTTTGCGAGCATCTGTCCGCCCACCTGCAACAAGACGGCGTGCAGATCGATCGCGAGCACAAGATTCACCTACCTGACAGCGAAGCCGCGTGGAACCTGCTCCGGGCCATCCAGGCGGCCTTCCAGCCGGCTGTCAACGCTCCTTCCAGCCTGGCGTTCTTCGGCTACTTTTCCTACGACTGCGTTCGGCTGATCGAGCGGCTTCCCGACCTGGCCGAACATACCCGCGGCTACCCGCTCATCGCCCTATCGGTCTACCAGACGCTGGTGTATTTCCACAGCAACGGCATCGTCGAAACCCTGATCAACAACCACCCCCTATGGGCGAGTCGCGCCTTGGAAGACTACCCCTTCCTGAACGCCACCGAGCCAGCTGAAACGCCAGACCTGCCAGCGTACCCAGAGGCCTTCGAGGAAACCCGCACAGTCTCTCCGGCGCAGTTCCGCGAACGCGTCGAATTGGCGATGGAACATATCCGAGCCGGGGACATCTACCAGATCCAGCTCGGCCATGAAATCCGGATTCGCTCCCAGATAACGCCGCTCGACGTGTACCAGAACCTGAGACTTCGCAATCCGTCTCCTTACATGTATTTGGCCCATATGGGCGGTATCGACCTGATCGGCGCCAGTCCCGAGTTGTTCGTCCGGATTAAGGACGGCCTGATAGAGATGCGTCCGATCGCCGGCACCGTCGGCAAGAAGCCTGGCGTCGACCCGACCGAACTGGTCCTGGAGTTGACGCGTTCGCAGAAGGAGCGCGCCGAGCACCTGATGCTCATCGACCTGTGCCGTAACGACATCGGTCGCGTATGCCAGGCCGGCTCGCTGGAGGTCGATGAGTTCATGCTGGTGGAAGAGTATTCGCACCTCTATCACATGGTCTCGAACGTCCGCGGCCTGTTGCGCCCAGGGCTCGACGCCTACGACGTGATCAAGGCCTCCTTCCCCGCCGGTACCATGTCCGGCGCTCCCAAGGTCAGGGCGATGGAACTGATCGAGGGCATGGAAAGCAACCGCCGTGGCATCTACGCCGGGGCCATAGGCTTGGTCGGTTTCGATGGCAGCGTTAACACCGCCTTATGCATCCGTTCGACGGTTTTCGACGAGGGCACCTACCACCTGAGGGCCTCCGCCGGAGTGGTCGCCGACTCGGTCCCCGAGATGGAGTGGAAGGAAACGTTGTACAAAATGGGTTCTGTGTACCGGGCGGTGACCGGCAAGGAGATTGGACTGTGAAAGTATTCCTCATTGACGCCTATGACAGCTTCGTCTTTATCATCAGCCAATACCTGGAACAACTAGGGCTGGAAACACGCGTCGAACGTCACGACGTGCAAGACCTTATCCAGCGCATCGAGGCGTTTTCCCCGGACTTCTGCGTGCTGGGCCCTGGCCCCGGGCATCCGGCCGATGTTGGCTACATCGAGGTGATCAATCACTTCCAGGGACGCCTGCCGCTGCTGGGCGTATGCCTGGGCCACCAGGCCATCGGCCTGGCCTTTGGCTCCCAGGTGTGCCGGGCCCCTCACGTGATGCACGGCAAAGTGAGCACCATCGAGAATGACGGCAAGGGCGTCTATGACCACACCGATGCACGTGCCATACAAGCCACTCGCTATCATTCGTTGATGATCAGCGACCAGCAGCTACCCGACTGCCTGGAGGTGACCTCCAGATCCACGGACGATGGCTATGTAATGGGCGTGCGTCATCGTTGCCTGCCTGTGGAAGGGGTGCAGTTTCACCCGGAAAGCATCCTGACCGAAAACGGCCTGGACCTGTTCCGCAGTTTCATCAAGTGTTACGTGCGTTAGTGATCCGCCAGAAGGGGCACCCGCCCCTTCCTTCTCGTGCTGCAGCTGTTTCATTCGCGCCACAACAGGAGCGACTCGTTTATGGACAAACACAACTCCCTCAGGCCGCCGGCCGGGCGTACCTTACCGCCGGCCGCCTTCATGAACCTCGCCAAGGATGCCAACCGTTGCGATTGGGAGCGCCAGTTGAACAAAGTGCTGCGCCAACTCGGCTTCAGAAACTACCTCATCAGCCTGGGCCCGGCCACCCCGAGGGAAATCGACCCTCTCGCCGGCATCATGACCACCTTTCCCAAATGCTGGCTGGACCAATACCGCAGTGAGGGACTGATCGACATCGACCCGATACTCAGGCACTGCCGACGGGAACTGGTTCCTTTTTTCTGGGACCGCGAACGACGGCGTGCCCGGGGACGCTCTAGGCACTTCTGGCAACAACGCGAGCAGTACGGTCTACGAAGCGGCCTGAGCATTCCGCTGCGCTACGAACTGCTCTGGGGGACATTGAGTGTGGCTCTCGATGACACCGATATCACCGAGCACGACGCGTTTTCCAACACCGCCGTCTATCAACTCTTCATGCTCATTCCCTATCTGCTCGCCGGAATGAGCCATCGGTTGACGGGACCATCCCAGCCCTGCAAGGACCTAACGCCCAAGGAAGTAGAGTGCCTGCACTGGGCTAGTGTCGGTAAGACTACCTGGGAGATAAGCCAAATCCTGACCTGCTCCGAACGTACCGTCGATTTTCACCTGCTCAATGCCCGGCGCAAGCTAGGCTCGGTTAGCCGCCAACAAGCTGTAGGTATCGCGGCTGCTCGTGGGCTTGTCATGCCGACAGTCGTATCACGTGCCTGCCAGCACCATAAATAAGAGCAACGCGTCATCGGGTCACGATGGCAAATAGCTGCGTCAGTGCGTCCTGCACCTGCTCAGACGCAGAACAAGCGGATGGCGTTGGCTATGGCCGAATAGCTATTGCTGTATATCTGCTCCGCAGTCAGACCCAATCTGGGGCTGCCGGGCAAATGACCGGTACGCAACACGATCAAGAACACTAGCGCAGACAGCGCCTGATGAAGAAGTGACACACACCAACAGCCCTAGAGCCGTCCAAAACACCGACGCAGAGAAAAGAGCCCTCGAAAACAGACTTTTCCCCTCCCGCGGACGCGGCTTGTGCAGAAAAAACACGCAAACCTTGGGGATAGTGAAACGGAGGCACCAGGCCAGCCGTCGCGCGTGGCTGCCAGTCTGGTGAGGCTTTCACGCTGTGAAAATATTTGCAGGGACGATGCAGTTCTGAGTGTCCACATTTCGTCCACACGGCGACGAGACAATGGCAAACGGTGCCTGGCAATATGCCTAAAGCTGGATATCAGGCAGTTTTCCCAGAGGACAAGGCATCCTTATGCAGGCTCATAATCCTTTGGCCCACGGTTCGCAACGCGAACCCCAGAACTGAGCGAGAGCTTCAACACAGCCTAGGCCGGAAGCAGCCTCTGCACCAGACTACGCCACAGCAAGTTGCTGCTATAAATGCCCGTCTCCACCATCTCCCCATGGAGCGTAATCATGGAGATAGAGATGGATACTTCTTCGCGTACTACCGAGGTTCTCGATACCGCGTCTGACCAGCCCCTCCCCTTACCGGGCACGGAAGCCTACGAGTCGCTTCCGCAGTACCCGAAGGGCAGCCCCCTGCCCTTCCGGCGCACAATCCGCAAGCATGAGCTTAGACAGATCGTCCCCCTGGCTGAATCAACGATCTACGAAATGGAACGTCGTGGCGAGTTCCCCAGGCGCTTCAACCTGACACCACGTTGCGTGGTCTGGGATCTGGCCGAGGTGGAGGCCTGGATCGAGGAGCGCAAGCAGGCACCGCGGCTCAATATCAGCAAGCCGGATGTTTACCTCAGGAAAACCCGCCCAGTCCGGGCGGGCTCAAACCAAGCATGAAGTCGGTGCCGTCCTCATCCGACAAGGGCTTGCAGTTCCTTGGAGGCCGGGCGCGTTAGCCGTCGCTCTTCCTTGGCTAGGTTGACCTGCAGGGCCACCTGAGCCACATCCAAGACACCGCTAGGCAGCAAATAGCTGCCTTTGGCTTGCAGCCAGGTCAGCACGTCCGCCAGGTGCCAGATCGATGCACTGCCCTCATGTACTGGTGCAGGAAAGCTGCTCGGATAAGCCAACATCAGCTTGCGCATGTTCTGCCGCGACACACCGACGATCTCCGCCACATCGGTGAGACCGACCAGATCTGGTGCCACCTCGATCAGCCTGGCCGACGGTACGGCACTGCGCACATCAGCCAGTGCGCTGCGTACAGCCGCCTCAGCGTTCTCCGCTTCACGGGTGAATTCCAGCGCCAGACGACCTGGCTGACCAATACCGATCAAGGCATCGTCGCAGCCGGCCTCGCCGAGGCGCTCGACCAACGCTTCCGGGTCACGGTCATCGTCGGCCAATTGGTATTTCAGAGTGAAGATGTATTCCATAGCGCTACTCCTCTGCACCCTCAGCGGTCTGCCGCTGCTTACGGTGCGTGGTGCAGTTGTCGACGACGCGCCGAAGGGCACGCGCATGGTTGCCTGGGTTCTTTGGTGTGCTCCACACGCTGGTGATGCAGAACTCGCCGCAGCGACACTCTTCATCGTTGTAGGGACAATAGATTCGCCCCCAAGCGTGGCTACCACCCAGCTCTATGCGCCAGCCCTGTTCTTCGGCATGCCTGAGTGCTTCTTCGACCTCTTTCTTCGAGTGAGAAGGGCGGGTCATCAGTGATCTCCAGTATTAGCATGACTGGCAAGGTTGTCAACTGACAACCTGCCCTCTCCTTAAACCGTGGCACTCAACACCGGCACTACAACGCTGTCCGGCACTAGTTGGGGAACATGAGTGCGGCCATCTATCCAGGCGTCGATCATGTCCGCCCACTCCTGCAGCATGTGCCGGCGCTGCTCCGCATACTCGGCCTTGTTGTAGACCGAGCGCGAGGAGCGACCATCCTCGTGAGCCAGACATTTCTCGATCCAGTCGCCGTTGAAGCCCACTTCGTTGAGCAGCGTGGAACCAGTCCTGCGCAGGTCGTGGACGGTGAACGGCTCCAGCGGCAGGCCTGCTTCCTTCGCACGGGAGGCGATGAGCTGGGTGATGCGGTTCAGGGTGGCGTGCGACATGCAGCGGTAGATGTCATAGCGCGAGGGCAACACATAGCGGGAACCGGCCGCACAGGTGTGCAGCGCCACGAAGATGTCCAAGGCCTGGCGCGACAGGTAGACAACGTGCGGGTTACGCCCCTTCATCCGTTCCTTGGAGATCGTCCAGGTGGCGTTCTCGAAGTCCACCTCGTCCCAGGTCGCCTCAATCAGCTCGCTCTTGCGTACTAAGGTCAGCAGCACCAGCCGCAAGGCCAGCTTGATCGTGGGATACGCGGCGATAGTCTCCAGTTGATGGAAGGCCAGCCGAATTTCGGTCGGGCTCAGCGCCCGGTCCTTCGGCACGAAAGTGGCGATGGAAGACGCCTTAACGTCGTCAGCCGGATTCTCTACCTTCTCGCCATGCAGGATCGCGAACGCATAGACCTGTTTCACGATGTCGCGAATATGGACCGCAGTTGCCGGCGCCCCTCGAGCCTTTACCTTGGCACACAGGGCTCGCAGATCGTCAGGGGTGATTTCGGTCAGCAGCCGGTTTTCGAAGACCGGCAGGATGTCGCGGTCGATGATGCTTTTGCGCATGGCGCGCGTGCTGTCGGCCATGCGCGCGCCGGTCAACCACTTCGTCAGCGTTTCACCGAAATTCTTGGCAGCGTTCAGGCGCCGTTTAACGCGCTGCTTCTCTAGGGAGGGAGACTTGCCCAGGGCGACCATGCGCTTGGCATCGAGCAGCTTCTCGCGAGCCATGGCCAGGGAAATGCCAGTTGGCCCATAGCGGCCGATGGTCAGCGTTTCTCGGCGTCCATTGAGACGGTAGTCGTAGCGAAAGGTGACGGTACCGGTAGGCGATACCGTCACGTACATACCATCGCGGTCGGAAGCCTTGTACAGCTTGGACTTGGGCTTGAGATTGCGCAGTTTGGTATCAGTAAGCATCGAGGTTTTTACTCCTGTTCATGACGGCTTTTACCGTCAAGGGTCAGGAGACCTGTTGATGCCGGGAAAGCCGCACGGGGCAAGCTTTCCCAAGGAGCGATTTACCGTCAAAGACCGGTTTTGACCGGATAGTAAACAGAACGGTCTCAATCCGACCGCTGTTTACTACCGTCACCGCTACCGCCAATTCGTTCTGCTAATCGACGATAGGCCTCGATAACCATTGCAACGAATTTTCTTTTAAATCAACACGTTGCAGCTGGCTATCGATACATCTCAATGAGCCCAGAAGGACTCGACATCACTCCCACTCGATGGTCGCGGGCGGCTTGCTCGACACGTCGTAGGTGACGCGGGAGA
>VFQP010004051.1_pt1 | contig 14110 bp, 15 predicted proteins | sample 3512351 | NCBI WGS metagenome assembly VFQP01 (sample SAMN10412372, study PRJNA504923) | tailings metagenome | isolation source: Relicate 1 Philex TSF1 revegetated site | place: Philippines: Tuba, Benguet | collected 2017-08-29 | reverse complement strand
CGCCGCCGCCAGCACCATGGGGATCTTGACCAGGATGCCGCTGTACGTCCACATCTGCGCCCCAAAGGCACCCCAAGGCACCCATGCAGCAGAGCACGTGATTGGCAGCACCAGTGGCACAGCGCGCGCAGCGTGTGGCGGGGCGGTGGCACGCACCTGGAAGACGTAGGCGAAGCGCTCCATGGCCGCGTCGGAGATCGACTGCATGAAGGCCGTCATGGCCGCGATGAGCTCAAAGCCCGGCGGCTGCACATGCATGCACACGAGCAGCCCTCTCGGGCACGGCACGGCAGTGAGCGGCACGGAGCGCTTGGGATCGGGCCTGACAGGTCGACGCCCACCACCGCGCTCACCTGCAGCGTCTCTCGCGAAAAGGTGGCGAGCTTGCCCGCCGCCTCGCCCATGAGCGCCGCGCCCAGCCCGTACCACGCCACGGCCGCCAGGCCCAGGAACACGTGGCTGTTGGTCAGCAGCATGGTGGGCAGCGACGACACGACGTCCACTGCGGGGCAGGCGCAGCGCCACGCGACATGCTTTCGCGCTGGTTGCCGCTCGGCACGCCGACCTGCCAAACACCGACCCTCACCCCAAAAGAGACCCAGCACCACCCAGGCTCACCCAGCTTGGTGCTGGCCTTGACCAGCATCTTGAGCATCTGCTTGGACGACTTGGAGCGTGGCTTCTTGCTCTTTTGCCGCGTCACCAGCACCAACGCCATGGTGCCCAGCCCCGCCGGCGCCGCGCCCGCCGCCGAGCCGTTCAGGCCCCCGCCGCCCGCCGCGTCGGGCGCCGCGGCGCCGCCCGGCGCGTCGGGCGAGGGGGATGCGCTGCCGGTGCTGCTGGTGCTGCTGCTGTGGGCGGTGGCTGGCATGCCGTCCACGACGATGTAGGTCTGCACCTCGACGATGGGGTCGCCCTCGGCGCCGCCCATGACGGAGATGGCCTCCCAGCGCTGCTGCTGGCTGGCCGCCGCGCTGGCGCCGTTCGCAGGCGTGCGCGGAGGGCCCGCCCAGGGCCCTCCCTCCACGCCCTGCGTGGTGCTGTCCACGACGTGGTCGGGCGGCGCCGGCGGCGGTTGTGGGCTGCCGCGGGACGACAGCTGCGGGTCCACGTCCACCACCAGCACGTCAGGCACCTTGTCCGCAGCGATGCTCGCTGCTGCTGCTGCCGCTGCCACCGCTGCTGCAGCCTCAGGCTCAAGGCTTGTAGCGTCCTGCAGCTCGACAGGGAGGGCCGTCTTGGGCGTTGTGGATTCTGCCGTCTGCGCCGTCGCACTGGCCACCACGGACGGCTGCGACGCCGTCTTGCTGCTCTCGCTGCTGGCATCCGTGCTCGCGCTCCACGGCGCAGGGGCTGCAGCCCTGGGCGGCAGGCGCAGAAGCCTGGGCGGCAGGCGCGGCTGGCACGCGATGGCGAGCACGCCGCTGCTCTGCAAGTGCAGCGGCAGCGCCTTCATCGCGCTGCTGGCCCGCTCGCTGCGCTGTGTGTGTGTCCGGCTCCTCAAGAATCACATGGTCGTCGAGGCGTCGTGGTGGCACGAGGAGGAGGTGCTGACGACGCTGATGGTGCCGCGCGTGCGTTCTTCGTGTTCTCGGTCGCCATGGACATCGGGCTTTGGGGTGACTGCGAGAACGCTGCGTTCCGGCGCTCAAGACGTGGTTTAGCAGGTGCTCAGGGCCTCTGCAAGCTCCCATCGGCCTTGCGGGGCCCAACTGCTGGCCTCCTGCGCACCGGCGCATCACGTCAGCGCAGCGCGGCCACAGCGCGGGGCTCGCAGGAGCACAGGAGAGGCTGCAGCACCTGCCAGCAGCGTCACACCAAGCCATCAGCGTGCTGCAGCTGCCAGATCTGGGCTTGGCACACGCGGCTGAGCTCTGAGCTCGGGGAGGTAGAGCACGATGGCCGACGGCAAGAAGCGCAGCGGCGCCAACGGCCAGGGCAAGCGCGTGAGCGCCAAGTGAGCGATCTGCGTCGGCCCATCGCGTCGACTGCTGCGTGCACCGCGAGCCGCGAGTGGCCACGCCGCGTTTGGCGGGAGAGCTCCTGGATGCGCCTGCGCTGCACGCGTGCACGCGCAGGGCTGAGGCGGTGGTGCGGCTGGACGATAAGGACGACAGGGCCAGCAGCAGCGCCAGCTCCTCAGAGGACGAGGGGGGCCGCGGCGCACGCGCGCCCCCCGGCGCGCGTGCACGTGGAGCCCAGCCCCAGCAGGATCAGCAAGACGTCATCGACCTGATGGAGAGCAGCTCCGTGGACCTGAGGACCGCATCGGACGACGACGCTGGCGGGGGCGGAGGCGGTGGGGGCGGTGGCGGAGCCGCAGGCCCGTCAAGCGCCGCAGCCAACGGTGAGCTCCTCACCACTGTTTACCCCAGTGCAGGCGCGACCCTGCACCCAGGAGGGCACCACCTCATCATCACCTTCCTCGCTGTTCCGCCGGGCCTCACGCAGGCACCGAGGCGCCGGCAGGCCAGAAGAAGAAGGCGGTTGGGCGGCCCAAGAAGCAGCCGGCTGCCGACGGCCCAAACGGCGCCGCGCCGCCCGCCGCCAAGGGCGCGCGCAAGCGTGCGGCGCAGGGCACCGACGGCACTGCCGCCAACGGCGGCGCCGGCGCCGGCGCCGGGGCTGCCAAGCCCAAGGGCAAGGCCGGCAAGCGCGCGGCCGCCGCAGCAGCCGCCCAGGACGGCGGCGACGAGGAGGACGGCGGCGACGGCGGCGGTGGTGGTGACGACGAGTGGAGCCCTTGGGGTCCCTTCACCGACGAGCCTCAAGAGGGCAAGAAGGAGGGCGGCGGCGGCCCCAACGACGACGTGCTGGAGGACGTGGACGCGGCGGGCGTGGGGTATGACTTCAAGGAGAGCATGGAGCCGCCCCCCGAGCTGCTCATGCCGCTGCTGCCCTTCCAGAAGCAGTTCCTGGCCTGGGCCGTCAAGCAGGTGAGAGGACGGCCCGGGCGCGTCGCGCAGGCGCTGGCGCTCCACGTTGGGTGGCGGACCTCACCTCACCTTGCTGTTGCAGCTCAACTTGCTTGCTGCCGCGCGCGCAGGAGCAAGGCACCGTGCGCGGCGGAGTGCTGGCGGACGAGATGGGTGAGCGAGCGGCTGCACACCACGCGCGTGCTGGTGCCCGCCTGGTGCAGCGCTACCCACACCCTGCCGCTTCGCCTCACCGTCACGACCGCGTGCCCGCAGGCATGGGCAAGACCATCCAGGCCATCTCTGTCATTGTCACGCACCGCACCGACGACTTTGCGCCGCACACGGTCGTGCCGCCCGCCGCCGCCGCCGTCGTCGCCGCCAAGCCCCAGGGGCCCCGACCGCGCATCGCCCTGCCCGGTGCCGCCGCCCCCGCCCCCGCCGCCGCGGCCAAGCCGTCCGTCGCCGCGCCCGCCGGCCCCGCCGACCTGCCCGCCCCGCCGGGGCCCTCCGCGCCGCACCCGCGCGCCCCCGTGCCGCAGCCGCAGCAGCAGGCGGCGGCGGGGAGCCGTGCCGAGGAGAGCGGCGAGGAGAGCGACGAGGTGGTGGTGGTGGCGGACCTGCCCAGCCCCGCCGCCGGGGCCGCCAAGGCGGCGGCGGGAGGAGGAAGTGCCGCCGGCGCGGGCGCCCAGGGCGCGCAGCCGGGCGCGGGGACCTCCAAGAAGCCGGAGGGTGGCCGCAAAGCGGGGGAGTTCCACGCTGACGCGCCCATGGTGGCACCCGACGAGCAGGTGCGCCTGTCGTGCGTCTGCTCACTTTTCCTTGTGCACACCGTCTGGCCGGGCAGTGCGCGCACGCAGAGTCACTCATGGGTGTGGTGGTGAGCAACGCGTCGCCCTCCTGCCCTGTGCTGGCTGCCCCTTTGGTGCGCAGAGCGGCCTCCCGTTCTGCAAGGCCACGCTGGTCATCTGCCCCGTGGTGGCCGTCATCCAGTGGCGCCAGGAGATTGCGCGCTTCACCTCGCCCGGCGCGCTCAAGGTGCGAGTGCGGGTCGGCAGCACCCGCCCTCCACCACCCGCTGGCCAATGCGCAGACTAGGGCCGTGCGTTGTGTGTGCGCGTGCGCTGCTCACGCCGCGTGCCACCGCCCTGCTGGCGCCCGGCGGTGCGTGGTGTGCAGGTGCTGGTGTACCACGGGCAGCGGCGCGTGCAGGACCTGCAGGCGCTGGAGGAGGCCGACGTGGTGCTCACCACCTACAGCGTGATTGAGAACGAGTTCCGCAAGTGAGCACAGTCAGGGTGGGGGGGGCTGCGGGGTCGGAGGGACGCCTGCCCTCCCACGTTCCTTCTCCACTCGGGGCTGCAGCATCATGACGCCACGGCGTGGATGCGAAGCAACGACGCGCCGCTCCGCTTCTCCTGCGGGCGTGCTTGATCATCGGTGCAGATACATGATGCCGTGCAAGGTGACGTGCGAGTATTGCAAGGTCCGGCTGTACCCAGAGAAGCTCAAGGTCCACCTCAAGTGAGCGAGCGTCCTGACGCTCGCTCACTTCACGCGCAGCAGCACAAGCCCACACTGTGGCTCTGCGCCCGGCCAATGGCGCGCAGCAGTGGCCTTCCCTGGTGGCTCACCAGGCCCGCTGGGCGGAGTGTGGTGTTTGTCCTCACACGTCTTGCCCTTCGGCCCCGCACGCGCGTGTGCCAGGTACTTCTGCGGGCCAAACGCCGTCAAGACGGACGCGCAGGCCAAGCAGATCAAGAAGCGCGCGCGCGGCGAGGGCGGCGGCGGCGCGGCGGCAGAGCTCGAGGACGACGACGAGGAAGAGGAGGACGACGAGGAGGACGAGGAGGAGGACGAGGACGACGCGCCGGCGCGCAAGAAGGCGCAAGTGGCCAAGGGTGCGAGGGGCGGCAGCACTTGGCGCGTGCTTTTCTGTGCTCACGGTGGCGCGGCTTTCTTGCAGCAGGGGGTGCGTGCTGCGCGCGCTGTGTGCAGGCAAGGGCGTGCCGACCAAGAAGGGAGGCGGTGGCGGCGGCGGCGGCGGCGCAAGCAGCAGCAAGGGCGGGCGGGCGGCCAGCGGCTCCAAGGGCGCCGCCTCCTCGCGCGGCAGCGGCAAGGGCGGCGGCGGCGGCGGGTCGGCGGGCAAGCCACGTCGCTCGGCCTCCCTCGGCAAGGGTGGCAAGCGCAAGGCGTCGGCGACGTCGGCGTACAGCGACGGCGAGGAGGAGGAGGGTGGGGGCGGCAGCAGCAGCAGCGAGTACGAGCCCACCGAGGGGTCGTCTGGCGGCGAGGAGGAGGACGAGGAGGAGGAGCTGTCGGCGTCCTCGGGCAGCGACGCGTCAGAGGACGAGGGCGAGGACGGCAAGAGCAGGTGCGTCCCTCATGCGCGCGTGCTGGGCGGTGCTGCCAGCCGTACGCGATGGACGCGTCAACGGCCAGCGGCGTGCGTGGCTCAGCGCCGACTCAGGCGAAGGGCGCTTGCGTCGCCAATGGTGTTTGCGCCGTGTGTGCGGCGGCTGTTGTGCTGCGCAGCGCCAAGAAGAAGCAGAAGGTGGCGGCGGGCGGCAAGGGCAAGGGCGGCAAGGAGGGCAAGGGCGGCATGAGCGCCAAGCGCAAGAACGCGCTGCGCGCCTGGCGGGAGGCCGTGTCGGGCGGCAAGGGGCGCGAGCAGGTGCGCGCTGCAACAGCGCCCGCGCTCGCCGGCTCGCTTCGTCCCGTGACGCTCCCAGGTGGCGCCCGTTCTGCGCGCCGCACGCCGCTACCCGTGTGGAGCAATGCGGCCACGTTGAGAAGCTGCTGCGGCGCCGGCGTGCGCGTGCGCTCGATCCGCAGGCTGAGGAGGAGGCGGAGCGCATGATTGCGCGCGAGAAGCAGCGGCTGGCCGCCAAGGCCGCCGCCGCGCGCGCCAAAAAGGGCGGCAAGGGCTCGCCCGGCGACGACGAGGCGGGCGGCCAGATGGAGGGCGTCTCCATCCTGCACAAGGTGCGAGGCGCTGGTGCACAATCGTGCTGCAGGCGGCTGCACGGCGCAGGCTGCGCAGGCTCGGGAGAGCGCGCTCGCGTGCTCGTCCAGGACAGGTCTGTGTTGCCGCTGCTTGCGGGGGCGAGCGCCGCAGGTGCGGTGGCGGCGCATCATCCTGGACGAGGCGCACTGCATCAAGGACCGCAACTCCAACACGGCCAAGGCCACCTTCGCCCTCACCGCCAAGTGAGCGCAGCGGCAGCAGCCGGCTCTTTGGCGCGTATGCATACGCCCCCGCCGCCTCGTTGGCGAGCCAGGTCACGCGTGTGCCATGTCGTGGCGCTCGTGTGTGGTGGTGGTGGTGGCGCCTCACCAGGTACCGCTGGGCGCTGAGCGGCACGCCGCTGCAGAACCGCGTGGCCGAGCTCTACTCGCTCATCCGCTTCCTCCGGTGAGGAAAGCAGAAGTGCCACAAGGTGCTCCGGGGCCAGCGCACGCCTCACCCACCTCGGACTCCTGCAGCCCGAAGCCTGTTGCTGTCTTGCGTGCGCTCACATCGCCAATGCAGCATCTACCCCTACGCCTACTACTTTTGCGGCAAGAAGGAGACCAAGGTGCGCGCTGCGCCCACCATACCGGCACGCCGCGCACGCCCTCAGGCCCTCCCCGGCCAGCGTGCCGCATCCTCCCGCCCGCCCGCCTCGCACCCACCGCGCCTCTGCCTGCCGTCGCGCCCATGACGCGCCCGCTCGCGCAGGCGGAGGCGGCCAAGAAGCGGCGCCTGGAGAAGGAGGCGGCCAAGGAGGCCGCCAAGGCGGCCAAGGAGGCGGCAAAGGCGGAGAAGCAGGCCGCCAAGGAGGCCGCCGCCGCCGCCAAGCTCGCCGCCAAGAAGCCCCCTGCCGGCAAGGCCAGCGGCAGCAACCCCAAGGCCGCTGCCGGCATCCCCGCCAAGGGCGCGCCGCCGGCGTCGGCTGGCGGCGCCGGGGGCAGCGGCGGCGGCGCGCTCACCATTGTCAACGGCACCAGCAAGGCGGGGGCCGGCGGGGGCGGAGGCGGGGGCGCGGCGGGCAAGGGGTTAGCGGCGGCGGCGGCGGGCGAGGGGAGCGCGCATGCGCACGCGCACGCGCACGGGGAGGGCGAGGCGTGCGGCGGGGCGCTGGGCATGCCGGGTGCGTGCTGCTGCGCCAAGCTGGACTTCCCCTTTTCCCTGGTGAGCCTCCTCCGCCCAGCTGCTTGAGCGCTCAGTCGTCGCACAGCTCTGCGCCTCGTCAGCGTGTCCTGCCAAGCGTGCGGTGCTCCGCAGGCCGTGCAAGTGTGCCCGCACTGCAACCACCGGCGCACCAACCACTTCTGCTGGTGGTGAGGCGCAGTCCCCTCGCAGTCCCCTCGCAGACGTTGCTGCGTTCCAACCCCTCACGGTGCTGTGCCGACTCCCCGTCTTCCGTCTGTTCTTCGGTGCCCTCCCTGCCCACGCAGGAACCGCTTTGTGGCCAACCCCATCAAGTGAGCGCACACGTGGCGCCGTCTGCATGCCAGTCATTGAGCCCAGCGCCCTGCCTGTCGCGCTCATCAAGACCTTTGCGCGACGCTGAATGCTGCTTGCTGCGGCGCGCGCCGTGCTGCGTTGTGTGCGCAGGTTCTCGGGCTACACGGACCGGGGCCGCCGCGCCATGCTCATCCTCAAGAACGAGATCCTGCCGCGCATCCTGCTGCGGCGCACCAAGACGCAGTGCGCCGACGACCTCGCGCTCCCGCCCAGGTGCGGCGCTGTGCACGCTGCGGTGCTGCGCGGCGCAACCCCTACCAGAGCGCCGGCGGGGGCGCTGCAGCCTGCTCGCTCGTGGAGTGCGCACAGGCTGGGCCCGTGGGGGAGGAGAAGACGCGCCAAGTACCTTCGTGCCTGCTCGGCTCGCCTTCCTCGGTCCGCGTGCACGCAGGACGGTGATTGTGCGCAAGGACCGGTTTGACGACCGCGAGGCGGACTTTTACGAGGCGCTCTACACGCAGAGCCAGGCGCAGGTGCGTGTGCGTTTTGCGCAGCTGCCTCTGGCAAGCAGACGCAACAGCGAGCGGTGTGCGGTCGGCGTGGCTGTGCAGCGGCCGCAGTCGCGCACCTCGCGAGCTCATGCTGCGCCGCTGACACTGCGTCGCCGCTGCCGCTGCCTCTGCCCCTGCGCAGTTCAACACGTACGTGAGCTCTGGCGTGCTGCTCAACAACTACGCGCACGTCTTCGACCTGCTCATCCGCCTCCGCCAGGCCGTGTGCCACCCCTACCTCGTCGTCTACTCGGCCACCTCAAACACGGGTGCGCCTGTTCGCACCCGTCTTGCTCGATACCCCAGGCATACCCGTCTTGCTCGATGCCCCAGGCACCTGGCTCCCCACGCGCACCCGCTGCACCTTCTACTCACCGCTGCCGCCTGTGGTGGAGGTGAAACGCAATGCGTGCCGCGCCGGTGGCCCACCGGAGACTGCCCCTTGATCACCCCCCCCTTCCTAGCAGAAAGCGCGCACGGCCCCCCCCCTTGTGCGCGCGCGCCATCTCTCACGCAGGCAAGGACCTGGCCGGCAAGCTGCTGCCCTCCGCCGCCGAGGGCGAGGGCGAGGGCGGAGAGGGCGAGGTGGCGGACACGGGCCTCATGGCCGAGGAGCTCGAGGACCTCAGGGAGCTGGAGAGGGAGCGGGGCACGGGCGCCGCCGTGGGCGGCGGCGGTGGCGGCGGCGGCGCTCTGGCGCGGAGGAACTCGTCGGCTTCGGGTGCGCCCTTGACCTCCGCTGCCGCACCGCTGGGGGTCACTTTGCCGCACGCGGCCCCACCCAGACACAGGATGCCCTTTTTGAGTGTGGTGTGCAGGTCGCGTGAGCGGGGGCGGCGCGGGGGCCAAGGCGCCGTCGCGGCAGGCGTCGCTGGCGTCGCCGTCGGGCGGCGCGGCGGCGCTGTGCGCGCTGTGCCACGAGGAGCCCGAGGACGGCGTGGCGGCGGCGTGCGGGCACGCGTTTTGCCGCGCCTGCGTGGTGGACCTGGTGGAGGCCTGCGGCGGCGACGGCAAGCAGGTGCGGGCGCGCCCGCCACCCTGATTGCGGGCAGCGCCGCCCGGGCGCCGCGTGACATGGTAGGCATGCCCTTCCTGTGGTGCCGTGGCGTGGTGCAGGCGGCGGCGTGCCCCGCGTGCGACAAGCCCCTCACCGTCGACCTGTCTACGCCCTCGGCCGCCGGCGCCGGCGCTGCGGGTGCCTCAGGCGGTGGAGGCGGAGGTGGCACGCAGGCCCTGGGCGGGCGCGCGCCGCGCAAGACGTCCATCCTCTCGCGCATCCCGCTGTCCCAGTTCCAGAGCAGCACCAAGATCGAGGTGCGGCACGCGCCCTCCCTTCCCTGCCTCGCCTCGAACACACGGCGCTTTGCGTTCCCGTGCCGAGCTGACGTGCTTGCTGCCGCTGCGCAACGTGTCCCCTGCTCTCCTTCCCAGGCGCTGCGGGAGGAGGTGCACCGCATGGTGGAGCGCGACGCGTCGTCCAAGGCGCTGGTCTTCAGCCAGTTCACCTCGATGCTCGACCTCTGCCAGTTCCGGCTGGAGCAGGTGCGCGGCGCGCCGCGCGCGCGCTAGCCCCCTTGCTCCTCCGCCCTGCCGCTGCACTGCCGCCCTGCTCGCCGTCCTCTTCCCTCTCCCGCCTGCTGCCGTGCCGCCGTGATTGTTGCGTGCGGCTGGATCAGCGGCAGGCGGCAGTGCGGCCTCGCACCTCGCGCCGCTGCGGCGTGGTTGCGACGATGCGTTGTTGCGGTGCGCAGGTGGGCGTCAAGTGCGTGCGGCTCGAGGGCAGCATGGCGCTGGACCAGCGCGAGCGCATGATCAACAGCTTCACGCACGACCCCGAGGTGAGGTGACGCGGCCGGGAGGCGAGGAAAGGCGCAACGGGTGCCGGAGAATGCGACACAGGCTCGACTGGCGCCTGCGACGCTGGAGCGCTGCGCCGGGCGTCCGCTCCGCGCGAGGAGAGGGCAGCGTCGTGGGCGAAGCGGTCCTCTCCCTCCCACCTGGCCCCGGAGGGCTGCCCTGGCACGCGTCTGCGCGGGGCGGGGCTGCATACGTTGCGCGCGTGCGTTTGCGCGTGTGCGCCGGCAGGTGCGCGTGTTCCTCATGAGCCTCAAGGCGGGCGGCGTGGCGCTCAACCTGACGGCCGCCTCGCACGTCTTCCTCATGGACCCCTGGTGGAACCCCGCCGTCGAGGTGAGGGGGAGGCCTGGAGGGAGCCGGGGGCACTGTGGGCGTCTGTCTGGCCATGTCGACGGGGAGCAGGATCGTGGACAGGCGCGTGCTCGCACAGCGGGTGCGGGTGCCTCGCGCAGTTTGGGGGCGATGCCTTGTTGGGGGGAGCCAGTGTGCTGACGAGCCTGTGTGCTGTTTGCATGGCGGGGCGGTTTTTGCTGTGGCGAAGCTGCGAGCGGCAGATGCGAGGATGATTGGGCACCAGAGCATGCGTCACCCGCTGCCAGGACACGGAGGGCGGCACAGACCTTGGGCACGGCTGTACCCGCACCCAAAGCACAAGAGCGGAACGGAGTGGCGCAGCGTAGGGCGAGCGCTGCGGCACGTGCAAACAAGGCACGGGGCACGCCATGGAGAGCAGCTGGCAGCGAACACAGAGGACGAGGGAGGAGCAAGAAGGGGACGCGTGGCGCTCTGTCCACGGTGTTCAGAGGAGCGTCCCCTTCCTGCTCCTCCCTCGTGTCTGTGTTCGCTGCCTGCCCCATGCCTCCTTTGCACGTGCCGCGCGCGCGCTCTCCCCTCTGCTTTGCTCTGCGCCACTCCGGCCCGCTCTTGTGCTTTGGGTGCGGGTACAGCCGTGCCCAAGGTCCGTGCCAACGACCGTGTCCTGGCAGCGGGTGACGCATGCCCTGCCCCTGGGCTGGTGCCTAATCTTCGTCGCTGCTGATCCTTGCTGCCTTGCCACGGCGGTGAACCGCCCCGTCATGCAAGCAGCACAGCGCTCGAGGATGGAGGCGTTGCGCCCTGCGCCGCCCGTCATCCCCTGCGGCTGACTTGCGCAGCGCCCTGGGTGGCTGCGCGTGTGGCTTGCGTGGCGCAGGCGCAGGCGCAGGACCGCATCCACCGCCTGGGGCAGTTCCGGCCCATCACGGTGGTGCGCTTCTTCATCGCCGGCACCGTGGAGGAGCGCATCCTCAAGCTGCAGGTGGGGGCCAGCATCCCGTGTGTTCTCAGCACCCGCTGGATGGGAGCAGCCGCCGCAACGCGCACGTGCTTGCCTCCCGCCAGCACGGGGACGGTGCCAACCCCAGCAGTCAGTGTTCGTCAGGGCGGCGAGTCGCCGGCGCCCTGCCTGCTGACGCTGCTGTGGCGCGTGCATGCGTGCGCGCGCGCAGGAGAAGAAGCAGCTGGTGTTTGACGGCACGGTGGGGCGGGACATGGACGCGCTGGCGCGCCTCACCGAGGACGACCTGCGCTTCCTCTTCTCGTGACGGACGCCACACGCGCCTGGGGAGAGGCGGGGAGTGCTTGCTCATGCTGCCGCTGATGCTGATGAGGAGGGAGCAGGGGATTGGGTATGCCGAGCCTGCGGAGGGCCAACAGGCACCGGTGCCGATTGCATCAGGGTGTGCGCTGGCCTCACACATCGCATACTCAGTATCTGCGCTCCTGGGCTCGCCCTGCTCGACCTCCTCACTACTCCTGCAAGTGCATGAACAGATCGCCTCGGCGTGCAGAGCCAGGGCCACCGCGGGGCCACCACAGCAGTGCCGCGCCGTCACAGTGCGATACGCGCAAAAAGAAAGCCCTGCTGCCGCCACGCAACGTTGTTGAGCATGAATCAGTCACGTCCGGCACCACGCTGTCGCTCCTACGGCACACCACGCAAGGGGCGCGCTGCGCCAGCTGGGCTGCCTTTCCAGTGGCTGCTGGTCGGGGACGGCTCGGTGGACGAGGCGCTGCCAGCCACATCCTTGATGGGTGGTGCTGGGCTGGGCGGGTCGTCCTTGCTGTGGTCCCGCGGCCGCCACAGCTCCAGCACGGCCGTGGTGAGGAAGACCACCGCCGGGATGACCACAGAGGGGACGAGCCACTGCGCAAGGTTGGCCTCCCTGCACACACACGCACAGGTGCACAGCGTTGGGGCTGCTCACTGACGGGAGCGCCGCGCCGCAGGACGCGCACACGGTGCTCGGGGCCCAGCCGGCCGCTCACCTGCGCTGGTGGAAGACGACGGCCCCCGTGATGAGGCAGACCCACGCCACGAGCAGCGCGGTGCGGCCGGTCCACCAGTGCAGAAGGTTCCACGCCCAGCGGCGGGGGCTGCTGTTGAGCGGCCGAAGCGAGTGCGCCACCAGCACCTGCGCGGCCACGCGCAGCATTCGCACCACGTGGTCACGTGCCCTGCACCCTGCAATGCCCACCCGCCCACCAAACAGGCTCCCCAGGCGCCCTGCGTACTCACCTGGAGCCCCATGAGGGCCACCGTCACGACGCCAAGCACCTGGTGCGCTAGCTGCGTCGAGTCCTTGCCGCTGAACTCCTGGGACCTGCGTGCACGGCCCGGGCACGCCGCGTGACGCCGTCAGGCCACCACGGCACGCCCCAGCCGGTTCACTTGCTCCTTGACTAAGCGCAAACGGCGAAACGGCAAGAGCCGCGCCGCACCTGGGGAACTCGACCATGGCGATGGCAAAGCCCGTCACGGTGAGCGCCAGCGTGCCCCATCCCAGCGCCACGTGCAGCTGGAACCACGGCGCCAGCGCCCTGAGCCCTCCTGGCAGCGCCGCGCCCAGCGGCAGACGCTCGGGCAGCGCCCACTTGTGCCGCGCCAGCAGCTGCCCCAGCGGCGCCAGCGCGCCCCACGCCACCAGCAGGCACACGGCGTGCGCCACCACCCACTGGTCCGTGTCGGGGGCCACCGCCTGCAGCGGCGCCTGCGGGTCCGTCACCAGCCTGCGGGCATGTGAAGCAGCGGCAACAGCACCCGCACGCGTAGGGCCCAGTGGTGCAGCGGTGTGGCGCCCAGAGCACGCCGTGCAGGACAGGCGTCGCGCGGCGCTCACAGCTGGAAGCCGCCGTCGTGCGCGTGCTCTCCCAGGCCGTCGTCAAAGGGCGCGCCCAGCGCCCAGATGAGCTGCAGCGGCCGCGTGGCGTCCAGGCCGCCCAGCTGCGCCGCGGCGGCGGCGCCGAGGGGCGGCGCTTGGGCGGACAGGCGGGCGGGGCGGCCGAAGCAGGCGAGCGTGCGGCCGTCCTGCGTCTGCACGGCGCCCGTGTAGAGCGACCACGAGGGCTGCGCGGTGTCCTGCAGGCTCACCGTGTAGCCTGCAAGGGTGGGAACAGCGTTCGGTTGATGCAAGATGCACACACAGCGTGTGCAGATGCGCATACAGCGTGTGCAGCGTCGCCAGAGGGCCAAGTCATTGTGGTCCGCAACCGTGGTGGTCGCGGGCGTGCAAATGGTGCACGGTGTCGCTCACTATTGATGCTGTACCAGGTGGCGCGTGGCGCGGCGCGCGGGTTCATGTCGTCCTGGATGCCGATGAGCGAGAGGCTGGGCGACATGTAGCCGGGGCGCTCTGCGCGGCGGTGCGTGGGTCCCGGTGCAGGGCAGGCAACTGCGACGGGCCGCCCTTGCTGCTGGCTGCGCCGTCCCAGCACGCGGTCGCACGCATCAAGAGCACTCACCGGTGAAGCCCAGCGACACGTAACCGGTGGTGGTTCCCTCAATGGCCATGTGAAGCACGCCCTGCGTGTACGCCCGCACGGCACCCACCGCAGAGCTGCTCAGTGCTGCGCACCCGCACCGCCACGCTGGCTCTGCCGCACACCGATCAGCGCCCTCACCCAGCCGTCAGGCAGCTGTGTGGCGTTGGTGGCCGCGGCGGCCGCCGCCCCGGCGCACAGCGAGCTGGGCGCGGGCCCCCCGACCGAGTAGTGCAGCACGGCGTTGTCCGCCAGCATGCGCGCGCAGCTGTATCCCCACGGGGAGGGCTGGCAGGCTGGGGAGGAGGTCTTGAGCATGGAGGGCACCTGCACCAACGGCATCGCCAGCCACACTGCGTCAGACCCATGCGGCATGCAGCAGGTGAGGGGCATGGATACGGTCGCAGGCTGCCTCACCACCAGCGGCGCGGGCGGAGGGCGTGGTGGGCTGGGGCGCGGGGGGCTGGGGTTTGGCGGGGGGAGGGGAGGGCGTGGAGGCGGGCGAGGCGTCCCGGCGGGGGCAGGCGGATCTGGGCTGG
>VFQP010004050.1_pt1 | contig 14110 bp, 11 predicted proteins | sample 3512351 | NCBI WGS metagenome assembly VFQP01 (sample SAMN10412372, study PRJNA504923) | tailings metagenome | isolation source: Relicate 1 Philex TSF1 revegetated site | place: Philippines: Tuba, Benguet | collected 2017-08-29 | reverse complement strand
CGTGGGGCGAAGGCTGGCTCGGCTTCCGCATCGGTATGCGGGGCCATTTCAACGACTATCGCGACACCGCTGTCCGCGGTCTGGGCCTCGAATGCGGCCTCAAACAGGACGGCACACTCTTCATCGGCCCCGGTTCCGACGGGACGAAAGCTAGCCTCAAGTTCCCCCTCACGTTGGAACTCCGCTCCCGCGAAGGCGTCCTGACCCTCAGCGCCAACGGCGCTTCGATCGAAGCTCCGGCCCCCGAAGAATACACACGCGGCGGCATTGCCCTTGTCTGCCACGCTGGCCCCCACCAGGCGAAGTTCCCGCAGTGGTTCGAACCGGAAGGAGTCAACGCAGGTAAGCCCAATCAGAACCGCGGCGGCAACTTCACTGCCTCCTTTGTCAACTGGAGCATCGAAGGTCCCGCGGTAAAGACCTTCCCCGAGCGCGCCTGGGGGCCGATCCTCTTCGCGCAGCACACGCTGTCCGGCGGCATTCTGAAACTTAGCGCCCAACTCGCCCCGCTCGAAGGCGACGAAGCCCCAGCCACTCTCTTCGTCGATGGCAAGGCCGTGGCGGAGTCGAAACCCGAGGTCTTCTCCTCGACGGCCACCTTCAAAACGAACGTCGATGCCGGCCGCGACCACACCTATGAGATCCGCTTCCAAGGCGCGACTTACAAAGGCGAGATCCGCCGCGATCCCGTGGCCAATCCACAACTCAAGGTCGGCTCCCTCACCTGCCAAGGCGACTTCGGTTTCCCCCACGAAGACATCGCCCGCAACTTGCGCGTCCTGAAGCCAGACCTCTTGCTCTTCACCGGCGACCAACTTTACGAAGCAAATGCCGGCTACGGCGTCCAACGCTCGCCGCTGCCCGCCGCGCGCCTCGACTATCTCCGCAAGTGGTATCTCTACGGCTGGGCCTGGGGCGAGTTCACCCGCAACACGCCCACCGTCTGCCTGCCCGACGATCACGACGTCTACCACGGCAATCTTTGGGGCGCGAGCGGTCGCCGGGCCGAAGGGCAGGGAAGCGCCGACTATCCCGTCGAGCAAGTACAGCAGGACTCCGGTGGCTACAAGATGCCCGCCAACTGGGTCAACATGGTCCAACGCACACAGACCTCTCATTTGCCTGATCCCGCCGACCCCACGCTCGTCGATCAAGATATTACGGTCTTCTTCACGGGCATGAAGTTTGGCGGCGTCAGCTTCGCTCTTCTCGAAGACCGCAAGTTCAAGAGCGCGCCGCGAGCCCTGATGCCCGAAGCGAAGATCCGCAACGGCTGGCCTCAAAATCCCAACTGGGATGCCGCCAAGTCTGGCGACGTTCCGGGCGCCGAACTCTTGGGTCCGCGTCAGGAGAAGTTCTTGGAATCCTGGGCCCGAGACTGGGAAGGCATATCGATGAAGTGCGCCGTTAGCGCCACGATCTTCAACAACCTGTGTACGCTCCCGCGAGAAGCCACCAGCGATAATGTGACGCAGAAACTGGAGGTGCTGCGTAACACGTCCTATGCCGCCAACGAAAAGCTCACGATGGATCACGACTCCAATGGCTGGCCGCAGACCCCACGCAGTCGGGCGGTGAAGTTGATCCGCAGTTGTCTCGCCGTGCATCTCGCCGGCGACCAGCACCTGGGCAGCACCATTCAGTACGGCGCGGACGACTTTAACGATGCAAGCTTCGCGCTGTGTAGCCCCGCGATCAGCAACATCTTTCCGCGCCGCTGGTTCCCGCCGCTCGAAGGACGAAACAAGGAAATTGTGAAGAGCATTCCCGTCACGCCGCGCCACATCGGCGAATACCTCGATGGCTTCGGCAACAAGATGACGGTGCATGCGGTCGCTAACCCGCATCTCTATGGGCAAGTTCCGCATGCGTTGCACAACCGCGCCCCCGGCTTCGGCTTCGTCGTCTTTGACAAAACGAAGCGTGAGATCACTCTGACCAACTGGCCCCGCTGGGCTGATCTCTCGAAACCCAGCGCCAAGCCCTACCAAGGCTGGCCCATCACCATCAAGGACGAAGACAATGGATTGAACCACGCCAAGCACTTCATCGAAACTGCTGCGCCGCTTGACGGCGTAGTCGAAGTCATCGACGAGTCGACTGGGCAACTCGCCTACATATGGCGAACTCCAGGCCCGCGCACGAAGTTCAAAGTCTGGAAGCCTGGCAAATACTCAATACGGGCTGGCGGACGTCTCCAAAAGGGCCTCACGGCGCGATAGATTAGAGGGCGATATGAATCGCCGCCAAGCTATCGCTCTGCCAGTAGCTCTGCCCCTTGCCGCCGCAGCCGCCGCGGCGCCACCCCGTGTCATGAAGAATCTCGGGACGGCAAGTCCGGGGCTCGGCGCGCGCATCAAGGCGATGGGCAAGAACTGGGATATCGTCGAGTACGCCCACGAGAAGGGACTCGGCGCGCCGCACATCACCATGCCGCGCGAGTTCAACCAGGCCATCTTCGACAAGCTCAAGGCGCAGATAGAGAAATACGACATGCGCCTCACCATTCTCGTCCGCACCCCGCGCACGGAAGCCGATCTGCCAAACTACGAAGCCTTCGCTAAAGCCGCCGCCGGCTTGGGGGGACGGGTTGCTTGCTTTCACGATCCCTTCTCGGGACGACGCTATGAACAGTTCCAGGATGCCGCCGGCTACCATGCGTTCTTCGACCAATGCAAGAAGGGCGTTAAGCTGGCCGAGCCTATCCTGCGCAAATACAAGATCCCGCTCGCCATCGAGAATCACAAGGCGTGGCGCTCAGCGGAACTTGCCGATTGGGTCCGCTCCATGGGCAGCGAATACGTCGGCGTCTGCCTCGACTTGGTCAACAACGTCTCTCTCATAGAGACTCCCGAGCAGACTATCGATACCTTGCTGCCGTACACGATCTACGTCAGCTTCAAGGACATCGGCGTCGACTTCTACAAGGATGGCGTTCTGCTTTCGGAGGTCCCATTCGGCGAAGGACACCTCGACCTCAAAGGCTTGGTTGCCCGCTGCCAAAAGAAAGACCCGAATATGATCTTCCAGATCGAGATGCTGACGCGCGACCCGCTGCAGGTCCCGATTTTTACCGAGCAGTATTGGAAGGTCTTCGACGAGAAGAGCCCCGTGCCGCCGCGTGATCTCGCCATGCTGGTGGATTACGTCCGCAAGCACCCGCCGCGCGTGCCGCTGCCGCGCACGAGCGGGCTTAGCGACGAGCAGCGACTCAAGCTTGAAGACGAGTGCAACCAGAAGTGCATCGACTATGCGCGGGCGCACTTGCCTTTCTAACTACTGCGGAACGACCCTGGGAAAAGTGCCCGTCTGACCGGTGGTCTTGAACGTCTTCGTCTTGGCCCAGGCTTCGGTGACTTCTTTCGGGAAGCCGGCGAGCAGCCTCTCATAACGAGCCGTAAGGTCCTTCACGACCTCTGGCTTCTCGGGCGCGATGTCGTAACTCTCGTCGATGTCCATCGCGACGTTGTAAAGTTCCGGCTGGGGCAAAGGCAGATTGATACGGCCCGAGGCGGGCGCGGGGCTGTAGACCTGCGAGTTGTAGCGAGACAAGTGCAGCTTGTATTGGCCATGGCGTATGCATTGGGCATGCCAATTGTCGAAGTAGAGCAAGGCTTCGCGTTCGATCGCTAGCTGCTTGCCGCTCAGCACTGGTGTGAGGTCGATGCCGTCCAATGCTTTCGCGGGAAGCTTCGCGCCAGTGAGGCTGGCAACAGTCGGCAAGACATCCATCGTCGAGGCCAGCGTTGCATTGACCTTGCCCGCGGCGATGCGGCCAGGGAGCTTGGCGATCAAGGGTACCCGCACGCCGCCTTCGTAAGTCGAGCCCTTACGGCCGCGCAGGGGGCCGGGGCTGCCGAGATACCACGGGCCGTTGTCGGAGCTGAAGATCACCAGCGTGTCGCGTTCCAGATTATTGCGCTTCAGGGCGCTCAGCACCTCGCCAACGCCATGGTCGAGTTCTTCGACGACATCGCCATAGATGCCTTGGGCGGACTTGCCGCGAAACTTCGCCGACGCCCCCAGCGGAATGTGTGGGAAGGTGTTCGGGAAGTACAGGAAGAATGGGTCGCTCTTCGCGCGATCAATGAAGCTCACGGCTTCGCGGGTGTAGTGTCCGGCGAGCGTGTTCATGTCGGCGCGTGCTTCGACAGTTTCGACTTTGCCGCTACCGCTGCGCAGGATTACGGGCGGGTCCATGTCGTTGCTGTAAGGGATGCCGAAGTACTCGTCGAAGCCGTGCGCCGTAGGCAGATGCTCCGGGTGGTGGCCTAAGTGCCACTTGCCTACGCACATGGTGCGGTAGCCCGACGGCTTCAGCATTTGCGCGATGGTGGTTTCGTCTTTGGGCAAGCCTTCGTTGTCACGCGGGAAGAGGACGCGGGGGATGTTGACTCGCGTAGGATAGCGGCCAGTCAGTAGCGCGGCGCGAGAGGGCGAGCAGACGGGGTTCGCCGAGAGGCATTGCGTAAAGCGCGTCCCTTCGGACGCGATACGGTCGAGGTTCGGTGTGCGAATCTTGCCGCCATAGCAACCGAGATCGCCGTAGCCGAGGTCGTCGGCGTACATGAGGATGACGTTTGGCTTACGGGCTTGCACAGCCAACGCTGTAGTAGCGGCCAAGAAGCCGCGACGAGTTAACTGATCCACCATCTTTCCCCTGGGGCCAAATGGGCCTTGGCGACGTCTGGATTGAGCTCGATGCCTAGGCCGGGCTTCTCGCGAATGCGGAAGTAGCCATTCTCGAAGATCGGGCCGTCGTGGATGACGAGGTCCTGCCACCAATCGATGTAGCGTGCCAGTTCGTGTACGCGGAAGTCGCGCATCGATGCCGCGGCGTGGGCCGAAGCGATGGTGCCGACGGGACTGGCCGGGTTATGCGCGGCGGTGGGGATGTAGTAGTTGTCGGCGAGGTCGTGGATGCGCTTGGACTCCAGGAGCCCGCCGGACTTTGGAATGTCGATGTGCACGATGTCGCAGCCTTGAAGCTCGATCAGTTTGCGGAAACCGTCGCGGCCATAGAGGTTCTCGCCGGTGCAGATCGGGATGTTAACGGCGTGCGTGACGCGAGCCATGACCTCGGGGTTGCCGGGCGGGACGGGATCTTCTAGCCACATGGGCTTGAAAGGTTCGAGTACGTTGGCCATGTTAATGGCGTCGCGCACATCGTACTTCCAATGCGCCTCAACGCCCATGTCGATGTCGGGGCCGAGTTCCTCGCGCACGGTGGCCATGGCTTTTTCTATGCGGCGCAGGTCCTTGGCGGTGAGTCCGCGCGTGTAGCGGTCGTGGCCGGGTTCCTTATACTCAGGATCGGCTCGTGGCGGGATGCCGTCGCCTTGGAACTTGAAGGCTGTCCAGCCAGCCTTCTCCGCTTTGCCATCCCGAACTTGCTGACGCCATTGCTCCATGTCCTCAGGGTTCGTTACGTGGCCCATCGTGCGGTAGAAGCGCACCTTGTCGCGGAAGCGGCCACCGAGTAGATTGACGCTCGGCGTTTCGAGCAGCCGACCAGCGAGGTCCCAAAGAGCGATGTCGATACCACTCGCCGCCGTAACGGTGACACCGGCGAGCGCGCCTTGTCCCGCGCTCATCATGAGGATCTTCGTATAGAGCTTGTCTACGTTGAGCGGATCTTCGCCGATGAGCAGCGGCTTGAACTGGTTGAGGATCAGGTCCTTGACGCCAAAGCCCCAGTAGGCTTCTCCGAGGCCATGCACGCCCTGGTCGGTTTCGATGCGCACCAGGTTCCAGTCCCAGGTGCCGCGAACGATCATCACCTTGACGTCGGTGATCTTGGCCTTGGGTTTGTTAGTCTTCTGCGCGAGCAGCGTGGAAGCGGCGCCACCGAGAAAGCTAGTTCCGAGGAAGCTTCGGCGAGAGATCATCTGGGGTCTCCTAGGTCATAAGCGTTCGTGGCCACGATCCTGACGCGGAACGCGCCCACGTTGTTTTGCCAGTGGCGGTTGTCGTTGACGGCGAGGCGAAAGCGGCCTGTGCCGATTGCTTTGCCGCTGAAGTTCTTGCCGATGCGTTGGACATCGCCATTGCCGGTGCGTGCTACCACCGCGCCGAAGGGATGGCCGTCCACGAGATTGGTCTTGTAGTTGGGGCCGGGGACTTTGAGGCCGTCGGCGTCTGAAGCCCAGCCATCCTGGTTGAAGGCGTTGCGCACAATACCTTTGGCGCTAACGATCAGGTTCGAGTCCGCAGCGACTTCGATGCCGCTGTCGAGGTACTCAATCTGCGTGCAGTGCTGCAGGGCTTGGAGATCCGCATTCTTTTCGACCCGAGCCTGCCGCACAGCAAGGCGGCGGATATTGGACCAGGGAAGAGCCTGGCCGGCGACGTTGATCGTGAAATCGCCGACCTTGGCGCGGAAGGCTTCGCCATTCGATAGACGTAGCATCGAATCCGTGCGCTCCAATTGGTCGAGGCCGTCGGGCATAATGCGCGCGAAAAGCCGATAGAGAGGGCGCGGCTCGTGCTGATCGGTGTCTTTGTAACTCGCCAGTAGAGGTGTAAGTACTGGCAATCCGATAGCCGTGAGCTCGTCGACGGCCGCGGGGTTGAGCTGCGCCAGAAGGCCGTCTATACGCTTAGCTTCCTCGCCCTCCGCGGGTGTGCCATTGTGCAGCGAAAGCAGCGACCGCAACGGGATGTTGCGGCCGCCGGCTTGGATGTTGATCGATTTGGTCGTGCCCTCCACGCGCTTGCCATCTTTCAAGAGAACTTGGACGGTTTGCGCGGAAAGGACTGTCATTAAGGTGAGTGCGAGGGCTAGCTTCATGGCAGTTTAGGAGTGTTTGGTCCGAGCTTATATTCATTGACCTTGTACTTGAAAGTCTTCCAGTCCGGGGCGGCGCGGCCATTCAAGTCCCAAACGACTTTACCCGCCATGACCGTGAGTTCGTTGGTGAGACGTTGGGTGCCGTTCATGCGGACATTGGCGGAATCGAGAAAGCCGAACTGGCCTTTCTCCAGTTTCAGCACCGCGACATCGGCGTGCGCGCCTACGCTCAGGTGGCCAAGCTCTTCATGCTTGATGTTCTTGGCGGGTTCCCAGGTGGACTTGGCGACGACTTGCTCCAAGCTCATGCCGAGGTTCAGGAACTTGCTCAAGAGATTGGGCATGTCCTTGAAGCCGCCGTTCATGGATCCGACGTGCATGTCGGAACTGATGGTGTCGGGCTGGAAGCCTTGTTGCATGGCGGCGTTGGCGACATGCCAGTAGAAGCTGCCGCCGCCGTGGCCGACATCGAAGAGGACGCCGCGCTTGCGGCCGTTGATCATGGCTTGGTTGACCTTTCCGTTGAGCACTTCATCGCGATTACCGGAGAAGCAGTGCGTGTAGATGTCGCCCGCGCGGAGCTTGTCTTCGAGCAGGATGCTAAGGTTGCGCTCTTCGTTCAGGAAGCCGAAGTCGACCATGACGGGTAGCCCCGTGGCCCGGCCTGCCTTTACCGCGCCGTCGACGCTAGGCCAACCGTCGCCTTTGTAGTGGGCGGTTTTGAAGCCGACGATGACACCGGGATAACGGCGCGCGGTTTCGGCCGCGGCTTCCCATTGCATGTCGCCGGGATCGTTTTCGCCGTCGGGGCCCATGCCGCCGCCGACGATGTTGAGGAAAGCAAGAATGCGGGTCTTGGCGCGGTCGATGACGCGCTGTTTGAAGTCGGCGAAGACGCGATGTCCCGCGGTGCCGGCGTCCACCATGGTGGTGACGCCCGTTCGGAAGCTCATAGGGTCCGGATAGACGCTCAAGTCGCCGGTGTAGGCTTGCCGAATGCCGGTGCCGGCATAGACGTGGACGTGCAGATCGATCAAGCCAGGAGTGACATAGAGGCCTTTCACATCGGCGACCTGGCGCGCGGCGGAGGCGGGAATGTTGGCCGCGACTTTAGCGACCTTGCCGTCCAGGATCGCCACGTCCATTGGCGCGTTGATCTTGTTCTTCGGGTCGATCAAGTGCCCGCCCTTCAAGAGGAGGTCGTAATCCTGCGCGGACAAGAGCGCGCCAAATAGAGGAATAAGCCAAAGAGACTTCATGAGAGTTCTTATCCTATCGAAAGTCGTGATATCCATGAAGAAACGATGAAGTGCCGTTTGCGAATTCTCTTGCCTCTGTGTTTCGCCGTGGTGTCGTGGGCCCAGATGCCTGAGGTGAAAATGCGCAAGGCAAAGAAGGAAAAGCCTGAGATTACGCAGACTCTCGAAGTGCTGCCCGATCCGCCGCAGGCGGTGAAAGTGGAGAGTTCGCGCCTGGTGTTCTTCACAAGCCCGTTGTCGAGCAAGGGACTGTTGAGTCAGCAGATCAAGGATGCGTTGAGCGCGATCCGCAAGCAGGCCAAGGGCGCGACCATTGTGAAGCTGCGCGGCTTTGTCGCGGGGCGAGGGGATGCGCGGCGTTTGTCGAGCGCAACCAGCGAATTGTTCAGCGAGTGGAAGCAGCCGATTCCTGCGGTGAGCATCATCCAGGTCGGTGCGTTGCCGCTGGAGGGGGCGCAAGTGCTGATCGAGGCGACGGCGGAAGAACGCAAGCCCGTGAACATGCATGGCATTGAATTCTTGGAAGGTCTCGAAACGCTGCGGGCCTTGGACGAAGCGGAGAATCTCTCCAGCGTGTCTCCCCTCTTGGAAAAAACTCTGGCGCAGTTGCAAGGGGACTTGGCGCAAATCACCTGCTACGTGAGTGCGCTTGATGAGGCGTCGAAGCTGGACGCGATGATCGCTTCGAAGTTCCCGAATGCAGCGAGGAGCCTCGTACAAGCGCAGCGGGCGACCGGAAGTGGGTTGGCTCGTTGCGAGGCTGTGCGGCGGCGGACGGCGGGCGAGGCGGAGCGCCTCGTGCTGACTGCAACACAGATCGGCTTCGGTGCGGAGCAGAAAGATCGGGATCTTCTGGAGTCACGGATCACGAAGCTGATGGAGGCGCAAGGGGGAAGCGCGACGCATAAGAGGGCGTACGCAGTTACGCGCGGAGCAGGAAAAGGCTTCGGCAATCTAACGATCGTCGAGGGTGTTGGTTCGAATGAAGCGGTATTGGCCTTGGAGGCCGTGGGAGTCGCGAAGCCTTAGCCGGCTAGTTTCATCTCAGTTCGCATTTCGCGGCTAATCTGGCGGGTGGCGCGGCGGCTGATCAGGTCGGCGACTTTGCCGAGGAGGCCGGGGATGTCTTCCGGGGCGACCAATGTCGGCTTCTTGCTGGCATTGGCCTCGGCGTCTGACTCAGTATTCACCAGCGCTGTCGCGGGTTGGTAGTCCATCGTCCGAGCATGTGCTAGTACACGTAGTCCTGAATCTTTGGTCTCCATGTCGCGGTCGGTCAGGACAAGAGAGTATTCTTGACTATCTAGTTTTTGCATGGCTTCCGCAGCGCTGGCAGCCGAATCAACACGGTAACCGCCTGCTTCCAGAAGGGTTTGCAGGGTCAAGCGGGCTGTGGGGTCGTCGTCGGCCAATAGGACGCGAGCCAGGCGCATGGGCTTTTTGGGGGCGAGAGAGGGGTTGCGCGTCATGGATCGTAGTCTCAATTCCAGTATATGTATTCCGGTTCAGAATTCCAGAACTAAAATAGGTCGTAACGCGAATTGAATCAATATCTTAAGCGTACTAGTACTAAGTAAAGATTCGTTTGAAGAGCTTAGGGACGTTGCTGAGTTGCCGTTCGACGGAAAAAGTATGGGCTAACTGCTCTGCTTTCAGATACTTCTGGATTTCCGGATCGGCGGCGCAAGCCTCTCGGAAGTCGCGGCCAGTGTCCCAGCAGGTCATGGCGTGAGTTTGTACTAATTTGTACGCCGTTTCGCGCAGCATGCCAGCCTCGGCAAGATCGAGGAGGAGCTGGCCAGAGAAAACGATGCCGAGGGTGGCGTTGAAGTTGGCTAGCATACGGTCCGCGTTGACCTTCATTCCTTCGACGAGCCAAGTGGTTTTAGCGAGGAGATAGTCGGTGAGGATGGTCGAGTCGGGGAGGATGACGCGCTCCACGGAGGAGTGGGAGATATCGCGTTCGTGCCAGAGGGCGATGTTTTCAAACGCAGCCTGGAGGTTGGAACGGACCACGCGGGCGAGGCCGCAGATCTGTTCGCAGACGATGGGGTTCTTTTTGTGAGGCATCGCGCTGGAGCCCTTTTGGCCGGGGGCGAAGGGCTCTTCGGCTTCGCGGACCTCGGTGCGTTGGAGGTGGCGGACTTCGAGGGCGATCTTCTCCATGGTGGCGCAGAGGAGAGCGAGGGCGCTGATGTAGTGAGCGTGGAGGTCGCGGGAGAGGACTTGGCTGGAGACGGGCGCGGCTTTGAGGCCGAGCTTGGCGCAGATGAGTTCTTCGGATTCGGGCGTAAGGTGCGCGAAGGCGCCGACGGCGCCGGAGGTCTTGCCGACGCGGATGTCTTCGGCGGCGGAGAGGAAGCGTTGCTGGTTGCGGCGGAGCTCGTCGTAGAAATTAGCGAGTTTCAGGCCGAAGGTGATGGGCTCCGCGTGGACGCCGTGGGTGCGACCGATTTGGACGGTCTTCTCGTGCTCGAAGGCGCGTTTCTTGAGAGCGGCCAAGAGGGCATCGACGCCCTGGGCGATGATTGCGCTGGCTTGTTTGATCTGGAGAGCCTGGGCGGTGTCGACGACGTCGTTGGAGGTGAGGCCGAAGTGGAACCAGCGGGAGTGTTCGGCGGCGCCTTTGGCCTTCATGGTTTCGGCGACGGCGGTGTTGAAGGCGATGACGTCGTGTTTGACTTCGCTTTCGATTTCGGCGATGCGGGCAACTTCGAAGCCGGCGTGGGCGCGGAGAGCTTGGGCGGCTTCCTTAGGGACAAGGCCCAATTCGGCGAGGGCTTCGCTGGCGGCGAGTTCGACATCGAGCCAGCTTTGGTACTTGTTCTGGTTGGACCAGATTTTGCCCATGGCGGGGCGAGTGTAGCGTTGGATCATATTTCAATAGCGGCGCACTGTTGGCGCGGTTCAGCGACGATGAGTTCGGTGGCGGAGAGGCCTTTGTGGCGGAGGGCATCCATGGCGATCATGTGGACGAGCGCGGGGAGGTTGTTTTGTTCGCTCAAGTGGCCAAGGATTAGACGCTTGGTGCGGTGGCTCATGTCTTCACGGATAAAGTGACTGGCGCCTTCGTTGGAAAGGTGGCCGCGGCGGGACATGACACGCTGCTTCAAAGCCCAAGGGTAGGGGCCGACTTTGAGCATTTCGAGATCGTGGTTGGATTCGAGCAGTAATATGTCGCAACCGGAGATGTGGACGCGGATGGAGTCTGGCATATAGCCGAGGTCGGTGGCGACGCCGACCTTGCCGGCTTGCGATTCGAAGGTGTAGCCGACGGGATCGATGGCGTCGTGGGGCAGGGAAAAGCTTTGGACCTCGAAGCTGCCGAACTTGAATTTGGAACCGGCTTGGAAGGTTTGGAAGTGGACGTCGGCGGAGCAATCGTCTATGGCGGCGGCGGTTTGGGCGGTGAGATAGATCGGCTTCTTGATTTTGCGCGCGATGCCAGCGAGGCCGCAGATGTGGTCGATATGTTCGTGGGTGACGAAGATGGCATCGATGGATTGGTAAGGGATGTTAGCGGCTTCCAGGCGGCGGAGTGCTTCCTTACCGGAGAGGCCACAATCGACGAGGATGCCGGTTTCGCCGTCGCTGAGGTAGGCCGAATTGCCGGCGCTGGAAGAGGCGAGAACTTGGAAGCGCAGAGGAGATGCCACGAGGGAAAAGGATTGACCTTTGAGTTTAGCAGGAGGGCTATGAATGCCGGCGCTTCTGATTGGGAAGAGCATCCATGGACTTGAGGGTATAGGATGTCCACATGCTTCGACGTAGCTTTTTTGCTTCCGCCCTTGGCGCGTTGGGCGCCTGGGCGCAGCCCGCTAAGCGTCCTAACATTCTCTTCGCCATCGCCGATGACTGGAGCTATCGTCACGCTTCGCATTTCGGCGTTCCCTGGTTGAAGACCCCGCACATCGACCGCGTGGCGAAGGAGGGCGTGACGTTCACGAACTGCTTCACCTCGAATCCCAAGTGTTCGCCTTGCCGGGCGACGATTCTGACGGGCCGCAATTCCTGGCAGACCAAGGAAGCGGTGACGCATTTCAGCTTCCTGCCGAACGATTTCCCGGTATACACGGCGCTGCTGGAACAAGCCGGCTACTTCGTTGGCCTGACGGGCAAGGGCTGGGGGCCGGGGGACTTCAAGTCGACTGGCTACAAACACAACCCGGCGGGAAAGTCTTGGGACCAGGCGAAGCTGAAGCCAGCCTATAGCGGTATCGGCGCCATCGACTACTCCACGAACTTCGATCTCTTCCTGAAAGACAGGCCGTCGAATCAACCTTTCTGCTTCTGGATGGGTTTCCAGGAACCGCACCGCGTCTACGAGCAAGGTTCCGGGCTGCGGGCAGGGAAGCGGCTGGAGGACGTGAAGCTGCCTCCGTATTATCCGAACAACAACGCGATCAAGAGCGACTTCCTGGACTATGCGCTGGAGGTGGAGTCCAACGACAATCATTTGGGTAAAGCTCTGGCTTCCTTGGAGCGGATGGGTGAACTCGACAATACGCTGGTCGTGGTTACTTCCGATCATGGGATGCCGTTTCCACGATCGAAGGGAATGATCCTGGAGGAGGGCTTCCACATTCCTTTGTTTGCGCGCTGGGGGAAGAACATTCAGCCGGGCCGCGTGGTCGACGATTTCATCAACGCGAGGGACTTCGCGCCGACGTTCCTCGAAGTGGCTGGGGTGTCGAAGCCGGGTTCGATGACGGGGAAGAGCTTCCTCGATGTGCTGAAGAGTCCGAAGTCCGGTTGGGTGGACGAGACACGCGACGTGATGCTGGTCGGCAAGGAGCGGCACGATCTGGGGAGCCCTCAGGATCAGGGGTATCCGGTACGAGCGATCAGGACGAAGGAGTTCCTCTACATTCGCAATTACTACCCGGACCGCTGGCCTGCCGGTTATCCGGAGACGGGCTACCGCAATGTGGACGACTCGCCGACGAAGACCTTGTTAATTTCGAGCTTCGACGAATACTACAAGCACAGCTTTGGGAAGCGGCCGCCGGAGGAGCTTTACGCGATGCCGGGAGACCCGGACTGCATGGATAATTTGGCGTTGAAGACGGAGTTCCAGGACGTGAAGCGCAAACTGCGCGAACGCATGGAAGGCATGCTGCGGCAGGAAGAGGACCCCAGAATGTTGGGTCGTGAAGACTTCTTCGACACCATTCCCTACACGGGGCCGGCAAAGCACTCCTGGGCGAGCTGGCTTAAGTATCAGTAATTCTCGGATGCTAGCCTAGCAATGTGATCCTTTCGACAATGATGCTGGCGGCGTTGTGTGCGCAGGCGGCTGCTCCCGCGAAGACCGCGCCCGCGAAGACGGCTCCGGCTAAGACCGCGCCCGCCGTGAAGAAGACGGCTCCGGCCGTGCCAACTGCCACGGGCGCTCCGAAGAAGACAACAACTACGACTGCGAGTAAGAAGATGAGCACGACACCGAAGCCGGCCGCTACTGCATTGGCCAACGACGACGAGAAAACGATTTACGCATTGGGGCTTTCGATCCATCGCTCGCTGGGGCAATTCAATCTGACGCCGGCGGAGTTGGAGATTGTGAAGACGGCGTTGAGCGACGCGGCGGCGAATAAGCCGGCTGTCGAGATCAACGAGTTCGGGCCGAAGATCCAGGGCCTGATGATGTCGCGCCGCGATGCGGCTTCGCAAAAGGAAAAGGCCGTCGCGGCTGAGTTCCTGGCGAAGGCAGCGGCGGAGCCGGGTGCGGTGAAGACCGATAGCGGCCTGGTGTATCGCATGGTGACAGCGGGCACGGGCGCTTCGCCGAAGGCGACGGATACGGTTAAGGTGCACTACCGCGGCACGCTGACGAATGGGACCGAGTTCGACTCGAGCTACAAGCGCGGGGAGCCGGCATCGTTCCCGCTGAATGGCGTGGTGCCTTGCTGGACGGAAGGCGTGCAGAAGATGAAGGTGGGCGAGAAGGCGGTGCTGGTGTGCCCGTCGAATCTCGCGTATGGCGATCAGGGTCAGGGGCCGATTCCTGGCGGTGCTACTTTGATTTTTGAGATTGAGCTGCTGGGTATCGGCGGACAATAGC
>VFQP010004049.1_pt1 | contig 14111 bp, 12 predicted proteins | sample 3512351 | NCBI WGS metagenome assembly VFQP01 (sample SAMN10412372, study PRJNA504923) | tailings metagenome | isolation source: Relicate 1 Philex TSF1 revegetated site | place: Philippines: Tuba, Benguet | collected 2017-08-29 | reverse complement strand
TGCCGTCGATCAGGTCCACCGGGTCGAGCACGTTGCCTTCGCTCTTGCTCATCTTCTGGCCCTGCGCGTCGCGCACCAGGCCGTGGATGTATACATGTCTGAACGGCACGCGCCCGGTGAAGTGGGTGGTCATCATGATCATCCGGGCGACCCAGAAGAAGATGATGTCGTAGCCCGTGACCAGGGTGGTGGAGGGCAGGTAGAGGTTGTAGTCCTCGGTGGGGCCATCGCCCACCTCGGGCCAGCCCATGGTGCTGAAGGGCACCAGCGCGGACGAATACCAGGTGTCCAGCACGTCGGGGTCGCGCGTGAGGTTCTTGCCCGGGGCCTTGGCCTGCGCCTCGGCCTCGTTGCGCGCCACGATGACGTTGCCGTCCTCGTCGTACCAGGCCGGAATCTGGTGGCCCCACCAGAGCTGGCGGCTGATGCACCAGTCCTGGATGTTGTTCATCCACTGGTTGTAGGTGTTGACCCAGTTCTCGGGCACGAAGCGCACCTGGCCGGACTGCACCGCGTGGATGGCCTTGTCGGCAATGCTCTTGCCAGTCGCGTCGGGCTTGCTCATGGCCACGAACCACTGGTCGGTCAGCATGGGCTCGACCACCTGGCCGGTGCGGGCACAGCGCGGCACCATGAGCTTGTGTTTCTTCACCTCGACCAGCAGGCCAGCGCCCTCCAGGTCTGCCACGATCTGCTTGCGGGCCACGAAGCGGTTCAGCCCCCGGTACTTCTCAGGGGCGTTGTCGTTGATGGCCGCGTCGAGCGTCAGCACGCCGATCATGGGCAACTGGTGACGCTGGCCCACCTGGTAGTCGTTGGGGTCGTGCGCGGGCGTGACCTTGACCACGCCGGTGCCGAAGGCGCGGTCCACGTACTCATCGGCAATGATGGGGATGTCGCGCTCGCACAGCGGCAGGCGCACGGTCTTGCCGATCAGGGCCTGGTAGCGCTCGTCCTCGGGGTGCACCATCACGGCGGTGTCACCCAGCATGGTTTCGGGGCGGGTGGTGGCCACCACCAGCGAGCCGCTGCCGTCCGACAGCGGGTAGCGGATGTGCCAGAGGAAACCGTCTTCCTCCTCGCTCTCGACTTCCAGGTCAGAGACGGCGGTCTTCAGTTCCGGGTCCCAGTTCACCAGGCGCTTGCCGCGGTAGATCAGGCCCTGCTCGTACAGCCGCACGAAGGTCTCGGTGACGATGCCCGAGAGCTTGTCGTCCATGGTGAAGTACTCGCGCTCCCAGTCCACGCTGTCGCCCATGCGGCGCATCTGCGTGGTGATGGTGTTGCCCGACTTCTCTTTCCACTCCCACACCTTGGCCACGAAATTCTTGCGGCCCAGGTCGTGGCGGCTGACCTTTTGCTCCTGCAGCTGGCGCTCCACCACGATCTGCGTGGCGATGCCGGCGTGGTCGGTGCCCGGCACCCAGACCGTGTTGAAGCCGCGCATGCGGTGGTAGCGCGTCAGGCTGTCCATGATGGTCTGGTTGAACGCGTGCCCCATGTGCAGCGTGCCGGTCACGTTGGGCGGCGGCAGCTGGATGGCGAACGAGGGTGCGTCGGCCTGCGGCGTGCCGCTGCCGCGTACGCCGGCGCGGCCGTAGCCGCGTTTCTCCCACTCGGGGCCCCAGTGCGCCTCGAGGGCGGCGGGCTCAAAGGATTTGGACAGGCTTTGCAGGCCGGGCTGGGCCGGGGTGGTGTCTTGGCTCATGGGGGAGAAGTGAAAACGGCAGCCCAGGGGCTGCCGTTGCGCGCTAGGGACGTGAAGTGCTGATTTTACGCGGCGTCCAACCCGTCGGTGGCGAGGGCGATGCACTCGGTCAGCAGCTGCGGATCGGCGATCTGGTTGGCCATGACCAGCACCAGCCGGGCGTTGAGCAGTTCGGACTGTTCGCGGCTCAGGCCCTGGTGGGCGTCCAGCAGCTGCTCGTAGAAGCCGTCGGCGTCCTTGAACTCGGGCGTGGTCTTGGCGTGGATCAGGTGTTTCATGGCAGTTTCCTCAGTGCAGGGCCAGGGCTTTTTCGAGCGCAGCCACGAGCTGGCCGTCCACCGCCTCACCGGTGGCGGCCAGGTAGCCGTCGGGGCGGATCAGGGCCCAGGCATGGCCGAACACGTGGCAGGCGCCTTGCAGGTGGCCCACACCGCGCGGGTTCAGGTCGCGCACATGTTCCACCGCCTGGGCAGGCGCGTCGGCGTCCAGCACCTGCACGCTCACCAGCGGCGCGTGGCGCGAGAGTTCGGCCAGGCGCTTGCAGGCGGCGGCCGACAGGTCGCCAAAGGCCAGCAGCAGCAGCCGGCCGTCGGCCCAGCGCAGCAGGTCGTTCAGGCAGCCGGTGCCGGCGCCCCGGCCGGGCCAGCGGAAGTGCACGTTCTGCACCGATTGGCCACCGGCACTGCCCGGCAGGTAGCTGCACACCGGCGAGCGGGTGTAGGTATTGGCCACGGCCATGCGGCCGGTGTTGACCAGGGTGCGGGCAAAGGGGTGCTGGCGCGCCAGACCCAGCACCGCCCGGCGGAACAGGCGTTCGGTGTCACTGCCCGGGCGCAGGAAACGCGCCGTGCGGTTGGTCACCCGCACATTCTCCTGCGCGGCCTGGTGGCGCTCGTCGTGGTAGCTGTCGAGCAGGGCTGGTGCGGCCTGTCCGCGCAGCACGGCGGCCAGTTTCCAGGCCAGGTTGTCGGCGTCGGCAATGCCGGTGTTGCCGCCACGGGCGCCAAACGGGCTCACCACCTTGGCCGAGTCGCCCATGAAGTACACGTGCCCGGCGCGCATGCGGTCCACACACTCGCTGCGGTAGGCGTAGGGGCCGACCCACACGATCTCGACCCGGGTCTCTGGGCCGAACTGGCGGGCCAGGCGCTCGCGCACCACGTCCTCGCGGCTCACCTCTGCCGCGTCGCTGTCAGGGGCCATCTGGTAGTCGATGCGCCAGACGTCGTCGCCCATCAGGTGCTGCCAGACCGCGCGGTTGTCGTTGAACGGGGCCTCGATCCAGGTGTGGCGCTCGGTGGGCGGGTGGGTGTCGAAACGCACGTCGGCGATGCACCAGCGGTCGTCGCCCCGCTTGGCGGTGCTGGGCACCTGCAGCCACTTGCGCAGCGGGCTGTGCGAGCCGCTGGCGTCGATGACGTGCTGTGCCTCCATGCGGTAGCGGCCGTCCGGGGTTTCCACCTCCAGCGTGGCGCAGGTGGCGTTCTGCTCGAAGCCGACCAGCCGGTTCTGCCAGCGCAGTTCCACATGGCCCAGTTCGGCGATGCGCTCGACCAGGAAACCTTCGATGTAGAACTGCTGGATGTTGATGAACGGCGGCTGGCCCGACAGGTTGAAGGCGCTCTGCTGGCGCAGGTCGAAGCTGTAGACCTCGTCGTGGCCGGCGAAGGTGCGGCCCACGCTCCATTGGATGCCTTTGGCCGCGATGCGGTCGCAGATGCCCAGACGCTCGAAGATCTCCAGCGATTTCTGGGTGTAGCAGATGCCGCGCGACGAGGCGCCCTTGACGCCCACCGTGTTGTCTTCGTCAATGAGAACGGCGGCCACGCCCAGTTGGGCCAGGCGGGCGGCCAGCGTGAGGCCGGTGATGCCGCCACCCACGATCACCACCGGGTGGCGCACGGCGTGTGGCAGGTCCAGTTCGGGCGGGCGGCGGTAGGGGTACTCGGGCAGCGTGTAGCCGCTGCCACCGGTGAATTCGTAGCCGTTGGTGTAGGCCGGGTCGCGGTAGGTGTCGGGGTTCATGGCGGATTGGGGTCAGGCGGCCGTGCCGGGCACGAATTCGGGGCGGTCGTTGTGCTGGGGTTTCAGCGGTGCGCTGGCCTGGCCTGCGGCGCGCTCGTCGCGCCACTGCTGTTTGCGCGCGTTCCATTCGGCCAGCCGCTGGTGCACAGTCCGGCTTTCCTGCAGCATCTGGAATTCATCGGCCAGCTGGGCGGTGAGTTCGAGCCGGATGCCGTTGGGGTCGAAGAAGTAGATGCTCTTGAAGATGTGGTGATCGGTCACGCCCAGCACCTCGATGCCGTGGGCCTGCAGCCGGGTCTTGGTGTTTTCCAGCTCCTGCACCGTGTCCACCCGGAAGCTGATGTGGTTGACCCACTTGGGCGTGTTGGGTGAGGGTTCGGCCGCGATGTCGTCGCCCAGGTCGAAAAAGGCGATGAAGGAGCCGTCCTGCAGGCGGAAGAAGAAGTGCGTGTACGGGCAGTACTCGCCCGTGCTGGGCACGTAGTCGCTCTGGATGATGTGGTAGAGCGGCAGGCCCAGGATGTCTTCGTAGAAGTGCCGGGTTTCCTCGGCATCCTTGGCGCGGTAGGCGTAGTGGTGCAGCTGCTGTACGGGCGCGGGCGGGGGCAGTGCCGAGGTGTCCATGGCGGTCTCCAGATTCACCATTGAGAAATAGATTTACTTTAGGTGAATTCTAGTCCCCTCTTGCGCGGGTGTCGATCCGGGACATCCATGGGTGAGAATGGTTATCAATTAATTCTATGAGGCCCATAGCCAGGATTCATCGGGCAGATTGACCGGAACAATTAGACGCGATGGCGGGTGGACGGCTATGGTCTTCAGGTCGCCCAGGCCCGCCCGCTGTGGAGCGGGTCCGGTGGCATCCCATCAACCCCAGGAGACCACGATGCCCGCATTGAAAGGATCGAAGACCGAACAAAGCCTCAAGGAGGCGTTTGCCGGTGAATCGCAAGCGAACCGCCGCTACCTGTACTTCGCGAACAAGGCCGATGTGGAAGGCCAGAACGACGTGGCGGCGCTGTTCCGCTCGACCGCCGAAGGTGAAACCGGCCACGCGCACGGCCACCTGGAGTTTCTGGAGCAGTCGGGCGACCCGGCCACCGGCCTGCCCATAGGCAGCACGCGGCAGAACCTGGCCTCTGCCGTGGCGGGTGAGACGCACGAGTACACCGACATGTACCCGGGCATGGCCAAGACCGCGCGCGAAGAGGGTTTCGACGAGATCGCCGACTGGTTTGAAACCCTGGCCAAGGCCGAGCGCAGCCACGCCAACCGCTACCAGAAAGCCCTGAACGAGCTGGTGGACTGACCGCTGAGCGTCGGGCGTTGCGGCCGCCGCAGCGCCCTTCGCCCAGCGGTCCCCCACGAAGGAAGAACAACATGGCTCGCGAAGGCAACCTGGAAGCACCCACGCGGCACGCGCTCGACTGGAAAAACCCTGCGTTCTACGACGAGGCCCAGTGCCTGACGGAACTGGAGCGCATCTTCGACATCTGCCACGGCTGCCGCCGGTGCGTGAGCCTGTGCGGTGCGTTTCCCACGCTGTTCGACCTGGTGGACGAAAGCCCCACCCTGGAGGTGGATGGCGTGCAGAAGGCCGACTACTGGAAGGTGGTGGACCAGTGCTACATGTGCGACCTGTGCTACATGACCAAGTGCCCGTACACGCCACCGCACGAATGGAACCTGGACTTCCCGCACACCATGCTGCGGGCCAAGGCCATCAAGTTCAGGAAAGGCGAGGTCAAGGCGTCGGAGCGTTTTCTGGCCTCCACCGATGTGCACGGGCAGTTTGCCGGCATTCCCGTCGTGGTGCAGGCGGCCAACGCCATCAACCGCACCCAGGCGGCGCGCGGCCTGATGGAGCGGGTGCTGGACGTGGACAAGGACGCCTGGCTGCCTGAACTCGCCACGCGCAAGTTCCGCTCGGGCGCTGCGCGCGCGAGCGCCACGGTGGTGCAGGACGGGGACAAGACGCCGGGCAAGGTGGCGATCTTCGCCACCTGCTACGTCAACTACAACGAGCCCGGCATTGGCCACGACCTGCTGAAGATACTGGACCACAACGCCATACCCTACGAGCTGGTCGACAAGGAACGCTGCTGTGGCATGCCCAAGCTGGAGCTGGGCGATCTGGACGCCGTGGCTGCCAGCAAGGAGGCCAACATCCCCGTGCTGGCGAAATACGCTAAGGCCGGGTACGCCATCCTCAGCGCGGTGCCGAGCTGCACCCTCATGTTCAAGCAGGAAATCCCGCTGATGTTTCCCGACGACGCCGACGTGCAGCGGGTCAAGGAGGCGATGTGGGATCCGTTCGAGTACCTGAGCGCCCGCAAACGCGACGGGCTGCTCAAGACCGAGTTTCCGGTCAGCCTCGGGCGCATCAGCTACCAGATACCCTGCCACGGCCGGGTGCAGAACATCGGCCGCAAGACCGAGGAGGTGCTGCGGTGGATTCCGGGTACCGAACTCAACACGGTCGAGCGCTGCTCCGGGCATGCGGGCACCTTCGGCGTCAAGAAGGCCTACCACCAGACGGCGATGAAGATCGGCAAGCCGGTGTTCAAGGCCATGGCCACCATGAAAGACGGCAGCCAACCCGACTTCATCAGCTCCGACTGCCCGCTGGGCGGCCACCACATCGCCCAGGGTTTCGAGGTGAACGGACTGGGCGCCCCCACACTGAAACACCCGCTGAGCCTGGTGGCCACCGCCTACGGCTTGAAGTGACACGACCATGCAACTGACCGGACACATCACCCCCGACAGCCTGATGACACTGGAGGCCTACACCCGGTGGCGCAAGACGCACAAGCCCGAAGTCATTGCGCACCGCAAGCTGCGCACCGTGCACCTGGGCGAGCACCTGACGCTGCAGTTCGAGAGCGAGACCACCGTCCGCTACCAGATCCAGGAGATGTTGCGCATCGAGAAGATCTTCGAGGAGGAGGGCATTGCCCACGAGATCGAGGCCTACGCGCCGCTGGTGCCCGACGGCGGCAACTGGAAAGCCACCCTGCTGATCGAATACACCGACATCAACGAACGCCGCCGCGAGCTGGCGCGCCTGATCGGTGTCGAGGACCGGCTGTTCGTGGAGGTCGAAGGGCATGCGCGCGTCTACGCCATCGCCGACGAGGACCTGGACCGCGAGAACACCGAAAAGACCAGCGCGGTGCACTTCGTGCGCTTCGAACTGGCGCCCGCCATGCGCGCCTCCGTCAAGGCCGGCGCCGCCGTGCGGCTGGCCTGCGACCACACCCACTACCCGGCGCACGTGATGATCGCGCCCGAGACACTGGCCAGCCTCGCGGGCGACCTGCGGTAGGCCTCAGGTTTCGGGATAATCCGGGCTTCCCTGTCGGAAGCCCTTTCTTTATTCAGAGCCCATGCTGTTCCTGTTGTCACCGGCCAAGGCGCTGGACTACGACACGCCACCGGTCACCCCCACCCACACGCAGCCGCTGTTCGTGAAGCAGGCGGCCGAGCTGATTGCCGTGCTGCGCGAGCAGTCGCCACAGCAGGTTGCCGAGCTGATGGACCTCAGCGACGCCCTCAGCGGCCTGAACGTGGCGCGTTACCAGGCCTGGAAGCCGAAATTCACCACCCGCAACGCCAAGCAGGCCGTGCTGGCTTTCGATGGCGACGTCTACGGCGGCTTGCAGGCCCCCACGCTGACCGAGGAGCAGCTGGCTTGGGCGCAGCAGCACCTGTGCATATTGAGCGGCCTGTACGGCGTGTTGCGCCCGCTGGACCTGATGCAGCCCTACCGTCTGGAGATGGGCACGCGGCTGAAAACGGAAAAAGGCAACAACCTCTACCAGTTCTGGGGCCGCCAGATTGCCGAGTACCTGAACCAGCGCGCCGCAGCCGACAAGACGCCCGTGGTGGTCAACCTGGCCAGCGAGGAGTATTTCAAGTCGGTCGACCGCAAGGCACTCAAGCCGCGTGTGGTGACCTGCGCGTTCGAGGAGCTGAAAGCCGGCAAATACAAGGTCATCAGCTTCAACGCCAAACGAGCGCGCGGCCTCATGGCACGCCACGCCATCGTGAACCGGCTGCAGACGGTGGAGCAGCTGCAGGGTTTTGATGCCGAAGGCTACCGTTTCGTCCCGGGCGTGTCCGAACCCGACCGGCTGGTGTTCCGGCGCGATGCCGCTGCCTGAAGGAGGCTGCCATGACCCAGGCCGTCACCCCCGAATTGCGACAGTGGATCGTCGAGCAGGCGCGCGCGGGCTGCAAGCCCGAGGCGGTGCTCAAGGCCATGACCGACGCCGGCTGGCAGGAAGATGTGGCGCTGGACGCGCTGGAAAAAACCCTGGGTGACCACCTGGCGCAGCAGCCTGCCACGCCGGAAGTGGCCGTGCCCACGCCGATTCCCTTGCCCGACCTGCGGGGCTCGCCGCGCCGCGTGGATGCCGGTGACCGCTGGGTGGACGTGCTGTTCGCGCTCAACCACCCGCGTGTGGTGCTGTTCGGTAACCTGCTGTCGCCCGAGGAGTGCGAGGCACTCATCGCCGATGCCGAGCCGCGCATGAAACGCTCGCTCACGGTAGAGACGCAGACCGGCGGCGAGGCGCTGAACGAGGCGCGCACCAGCGATGGCATGTTCTTCCGTCGTGGCGAAAGCGAACTGGTGACGCGTATCGAGACCCGCATCGCCCGGCTGCTGAACTGGCCATTGGAAAACGGCGAAGGCCTGCAGGTGCTGCACTACCGGCCGGGCGCCGAATACAAGCCGCACTACGACTACTTCGACCCCAAGGAGCCGGGTACGCCCAACATCCTCAAGCGTGGCGGGCAACGTGTGGGCACGCTGGTGATGTACCTCAACGACCCGGCCCGGGGCGGCGGCACCACGTTCCCGGACATCGGCCTGGAGGTGGCGCCGCAGCAGGGCAACGGCGTGTTCTTTGCCTACGACAGGCCCCACCCGGCCACCCGCACGCTGCACGGCGGCGCGCCGGTGCTGGAGGGCGAAAAATGGGTGGCCACCAAGTGGCTGCGTGAAAGAGAGTTTGTCTGATGACCGTCGTGACCCCTGAACAATCGCCGCTTGGAAAAACCTCGGCCTATGCCGACCGCTACGACCCCTCGCTGCTGTTCCCGCTGCCGCGTGCCACCAAACGCGCCGAGATCGGCATTCCGGGCGCGGTGCCCTTCCTGGGCGCCGACCTCTGGACCGCCTATGAGCTGAGCTGGCTGGGCCCGCGTGGCAAACCGCACGTGGCGCTGGTGCACTTCACCATCCCCTGCGAGACGCCCAACATCGTCGAGAGCAAGTCCTTCAAGCTCTACCTGAACAGCTTCAACAACAGCACCTTTGCCAGCGCCGATGAGGTGTGCGCCAAGCTGCGCGCCGACATTTCCGAAGCCGTGTGGCGGGGCAGCGAGACCACTGCCACCGTGGGTGTGAGGCTGCTGCTGCCCGAGCAGTTCGAGCGTGAAAAGGTGGTGGAGCTCGATGGCCTGAGCCTGGACCGCATGGACGTGGAGTGCGACCGCTACCAGCCCGCGCCCGATCTGCTGAGCGCCGATTTCAGTCAGGCGCCAGTGACCGAGGTGTTGCGCTCCGATCTGCTCAAGAGCAACTGCCTCGTCACCGGCCAGCCCGACTGGGGCAGCGTGCGCATCGCCTACAGCGGCGCGCCCATCGACCAGGCCGGCCTGCTGAAGTACCTGGTGAGTTTTCGCAACCACAACGAGTTCCACGAGCAGTGCGTGGAGCGCATCTACATGGACGTATGGACGCGCTGCAAGCCCACCAAGCTCAGTGTGTACGCACGCTACACCCGCCGCGGTGGGCTGGACATCAACCCTTGGCGCACCAGCCACCCGCAGGCGTTGCCGGCCAATGTGAGGAACGCCCGTCAATAGCGCGCGGCCGTGATCGCCTGCAACGCGGTTCGCAGTGAGGCCACGGCGGGCAGTTCGGGGACGTTGCGCAGCGTGAGGAACGCCGAAAAATCGATCTGGAACGGCTGTGCGAGAGAGACCTGACGTATCCGCCGGTTGGCCACATAGAGGTTGATGGCGCTTCGTGGTGCGAACGCGATCAGATCCGAGCGTGCGGCGGTGGCCAGGCTGGTGTGGAACGACGGTGATTCGATCTCCGGCACTGGTGGCGCCAGGCCCAGGCTGGTGAATGCCGTGTCAAAAACCTGGCGCGTGTAGCTGCCTCTTGGCGACGCGATCCACGGTGCGTCGCGCAACTGGGCCAGCGTCAGGCGGCGTCGGCGAGCCAAGGGATTGGCTGGCGAACACGCGACCTCGAAACCCTCGTCACGCAACGGAAGGGTGTCAAACCGGTCCTCGCCATAGGTCTGCATGTCGCCCACCCGGCCTATCACGCAGTCCACCTGCCCGGCGCAGAGCATGTCCAGCACGGCCGATACGGCCCCTTCGTGCAATTCCAGCCTGGGGCGTAGGCCCAACCGCGACAGCTGCTCGACGGCTTCCGGAATGAGCGACACACCCGCCAGTGGCAGGGCGCCAATTCGCAACAGTGGTCTTTCAGCTTGGGAGGCCAGTGCCTCCCTTGTGGCATCCAATGAGCCGATAGCGATCTTCAGCCGGTCCAGCGCATGCAGACCGGCGGCCGACAGCGTGCCGCCGCGCACGTTGCGGCTGACCAGCTTGCACCCAAATGCATGTTCAAGCTCGTGCAGCATCTTGGTTGCGCTGGGCTGACTGATCTGCAACGCATCCGCAGCGCCGGTGAGTGACCCATGGGTCGCGATCAGCTCCAGCAGCTTCAGGTGCCGTATCCGCAACCGGTCGACGTAATGCGTGACCCTAGAGCTGCGCGAAGGGCCATTGGCAAGAGGGATAGCCATCAATATTTTGAATGAATCAATTCAAAATCAATAGTTTACGAGAATGGACCGAGCGCTGCAGAATTTTGAAACCGGACTGCCACACAACAGGAGACACCCATGGTTTCGCACCACATCCGACCTTCTCACACACTCACCCGGTCCGTGTTGCGGACCTTGGCGGCGTTCTGCCTGGGCGGCAGCGTTGCGGCCTCGGCGATCGCGCAGGACACCGGCTACCCCCAGCGGCCTGTGCGCCTGGTGGTCAGTTATGCCGCAGGCAATGTCACGGACATCCTCGCACGCATCGTTGCCGACAAGCTGACGGAGAAGTGGGCGCACCCGGTGGTGGTGGACAACAAGCCCGGCCAGGGCGGGAGCGTGGGGGCTCAACTGGCTGCAAAAGCGCCAAACGATGGCTATACCCTGCTTTTTTCCGCCATGGCGGCCCTGGCCATCAACCCGCATGTCTACCCCAACCTGGGCTACAACGCCCTCAAGGATTTCACCCCCGTGATCAACGTGGCGTCTCCGGACGCACTGGTGGTGGTTCCGGCTTCGCTGGGGATGCAGAGCTATGCGCAACTGGTTGCCTACAGCAAGGCCAACCCGACGGCCATCAGTTATGGCAGCGCCGGCAATGGCACCGTCCCTCATCTGAACATTGAGACGCTGAAGGCCGAAACAGGGTTGGTGGCGCAGCACGTGCCCTACAAGGCCGCAAGTTCGGCGCTGACCGATCTGGTGGCCGGGCGCATCCAGCTGCAGAGTGATGCGACGTCCGTTCTCATGCCTCAGGTCAAGGCCGGGAAACTCGTGCCCCTGATTGCGTTGACCAGTTCCGGCAAGCGTATGGCCCAGCTGCCCGACGTGCCGACGATGCCGGAGGTGCTGCCCCAGGTGAAACCCGTGGTCACCTGGCTCGGTATCCTTGTCCCGGCGGGTACCTCAGCGGCCATCGTTGCCAAGATCCACCGCGACGTGTCGGCGATTCTCGCGATGGGGGACGTAAAGGAAAAGTTCACCAACGCCGGACTGGAAATTCAGGGCGAGGGTCCGGACGCCTTTGCCAAGACCCTGGCATCCGATTTCGAGCGGATGGGCAAACTGGCCAAGCAAATCAACCTGAAGGTGGACTGATGTCGTCAGCGGGATTGACGGTTGAAGTGCGGCAGCGGCCGCAACCGCTCAAGGGGGTGCGTGTCCTGGATCTCACCACTGTGTTGGCTGGCCCCTATTGCACTTACCAGTTGGCACTGCTGGGCGCTGAAGTCACCAAGCTGGAAAGACCCCATGGTGGCGACTGGGCGCGAGGCGGGGCACGGATTCCGGAATGTCCGGATTTCTCGGCGCAGTTCGTGTCCCAAAATGCCGACAAGCGTTCCATCACCTTGAACCTGCAGACCGATGAGGGGCGTGAGCTGGCTCTGCAGCTCATGGAGCGGGCGGACGTTGTGGTGGAAAACTTTGCCGGTGGTGTGGCACACCGCCTGGGTGTCGGCTTTGAGCAGATCAAGCTCCGTCACCCTAGGGTCGTGTATTGCGCCATGTCAGGCTGGGGCCAGACGGGCCCGATGGCCAAACGGCCAGCGTACGATCACATCGTGCAGGCCGCCTCGGGCGTGACGATGCTGACGGGCAGCGAGGAGACCGTGCCCAACCGGATCGGTCCGCCGCTGTTCGATTACCTCACCGGCATCTATGGCGCTTTTGCCGTGGTGGCGGCCCTGCGGGAGCGTGACCGTACCGGTCAGGCCCAGATGGTCGATCTCGCCATGCTCGACGTGGGGCTGGTGGCGATGGCCTCAACCCTGTCCACGGTGCTGAACGCGCAACTGCCCGTACGGGCTTCCGGCAACACGGCAGCCAGCGGCGCTTCGGCTTCTGGCATCTTCGAGACCGCTGATGGGTGGCTGGCGCTGACGAGCAACCAGGACGCGCAGGTGGAACGTCTGTGCGAGGCCGCTGATCTGTCGGAGGTGTTGAATGACCCCCGGTTCTCGTCCGAGGTTCAGCGGCAGCGGCACATGGCCGCCTTCCGCGCGGTGCTTTCGGGCCGGCTCAAAGAACGGTCTGCCACTGAATGGGAGTCGTTGCTGGCTGCCGTCCGCGTGCCAGCCACCCGGGTGCGCACCATCCAGGAGGCCCTGGCGGAGCCGCAGGTCCGGCAGCGCGCGGTGGTGCAAACCGTGAACGACCCGCTGAGCGGCTACCCCTTGGCGGTTCCGGGCATCGGGTTCCTCTGGAACGGAATGGCGATCGGGCCCACCCAGGGGCCGCCTCGGCTGGGCGAGCACACCGACGAGACGCTGCAAGGTCTCGGCGTGGATGCCGAGCGCCTCAGTGCCTTGCGTGCCTCGGGCGTGATTTAGCGGACAGGCCGCTGGCGCATGGGGTGTCGCGGGTCAGGGCAACCTGAACACCTCGATCGAGCGCGCCAGCGCCTCGGTGCCGTCGCTCAGGCCTTCGGCCGAAGCCGACGACTGCTCCACCAGCGCGGCGTTCTGCTGCGTCACGCTGTCGAGCTGGGTCACGGCCTCGTTCACCTGGGCGATGCCGATGGACTGTTCCTGGGTGGCGCTGCTGATCTGCTGCACCAGCTCGCTGACCTTCATCACCTCGGACACCACGGCGTCTATGGTGGCGCCGGCGTCTTTCATCTGCCGTGCGCCGGCGTTCACCTGCTCGGTGGACTGACCGATCAGGTCGCGGATTTCCTTGGCGGCGTTGGCGCTGCGCTGGGCCAGCGCCCGCACCTCGCTGGCCACCACGGCAAAACCCCGGCCCTGTTCGCCAGCCCGTGCGGCTTCCACGGCGGCGTTCAGTGCCAGGATGTTGGTCTGGAAGGCGATGCTCTCGATCACCTGGATGATCTCGCCCACCTTGTTGGACGAGGCCTGGATGGCGCTCATGGACGAGGCCACGGCATCGATCGCCTGTTTGCCCTGGGCGGCCACTTCGGTGCTGCGCCGGGTCTGCTCGGCCACCTGGGTGGCGGTGTCGGCGGTCTGGCGCACCGTGCTCGACAGCTCCTCCATGGACGAAGCGGTTTCCTGCAGGCTGCTGGCCTGCGATTCGGTGCGGGCCGACAGGTCCTGGCTGCCTTCGGCGATTTCGCGGGCCGAGCGGCTGAAACCGTCGATTTCGGTGCGCACGTCGCCGATCACTGCGCGCAGGTTCACCTGCACCTGAAGCAGCTTGCGGATCAGCGTGCCCATGGGCTCGGGGTAGTGGGTGTTGACCGGGGTGTCCAGGCTGCAGCTGGAGAGGTCGCGCGCGAAGCGGTCGGCCTCGGCAATGCCGACCGAGAAGCGGGAGTGGAACCACAGCAGCACGCCCCCGGCGCCCAGCAGCAGGCCCAGCAGTTGCGCACCGGCCAGCGCAGTGCCCTCCAGGCCCAGGCCCAGTGGGGCCAGACCCAGCACCACCATGACCAGCAGCGACAGGGCCAGCCGTGGCGTGGCTGACATGCGGCCCAGGGAACCCAGCCAGTCGCGCCAGCCGGTGACGCGCACCTTGCCGGCGTGCAGGCGGAAGCTGGCGCGCCCCTGCTCGCGCTCGGT
>VFQP010004048.1_pt1 | contig 14112 bp, 9 predicted proteins | sample 3512351 | NCBI WGS metagenome assembly VFQP01 (sample SAMN10412372, study PRJNA504923) | tailings metagenome | isolation source: Relicate 1 Philex TSF1 revegetated site | place: Philippines: Tuba, Benguet | collected 2017-08-29 | reverse complement strand
GAATCCCGAGTCGAACTCTTCGAGTAAGTTATTTGAGTAGAACTGAACTTCACTTAAGCCGACGTTGCTTTCATTGCCATAATTGTCCAGAATCAGGATCTGGATCGAGGAGGCAAGTACCTCGGTCGGCAAGACGATGATTTGGCCACCCAATGCCCCGCCTGTTCCCTGCGAAAGTGTATAGATCCCCGCCGACATATTGAAGCCGCCGGAGGTATAACGAATCTCCACTCTCTTCGCCCCTTGACCCAAGTCCCCCGAGTTGTAATTCCAAATCTTTAGCGACCGAATCATCGAGCCTTGCCCGAAGCCGGCATTCACCTCAATGTAAGGTGAAGGTGAGCCTGCGTTCACATTGTCGGCCAGCCACATGTCGCCAGCAAGAGTGTTGTGAAGGTTACCAAAGAGTCCGGAACCGTCAAAGAGGGAATTGATGCTGCCCGTAGCCGTTGACGTAGCGCCAAAGCTGTTTGGAGTCAGTAAGGAAGCGTTGGTGGTCGGAGCCAGCAAGACCCCAAGCCCTAGGGCGACACACCACAGCTTTCGCATGAATCAACTCTAGCCCTCTCTAGTACTTTCGGCAAGGGTTTTATGCCCTTAAGTACTCTTCCGAGAAACCTTAGCCTCCAAGCTCTAAAAGACCCTAGAAGTAGACTTCCCTCCGTAACCCCGTCAAAGCGTTATGACGCCTTAATTTTAGGTGATAGAATCGCCATAACGAGGAGGCTCCCATTCGTTCCCGTCTAACCTTGCGTCTCGTTTTCGCAAGCTGCTTCTCGCTCGCTCTCGCCGCTGCCGCACCGGCCACGACGCCGCATCCCCAAGCTGCGACTTTTAAGCAATACTGTACGTCCTGCCATGGCAAAGCCAACATGGGTGGTGTCAATATCGAGGCCCTGCTTTCCGAGCCCACCGTAGCCGACACCTACGCCAAATGGAAGAAAGTTGCCGAAGCCCTCGAGCAGAAGCAAATGCCTCCCGCCAAAGTCAAGCAGCCGAGCGATGACGAGCGGACAGCCGCAGCATCCTGGGTGCGTGGCCGCCTCAAGGAATATGCAACGGCCCATGCCGGCGATCCTGGCAAAGTAACCGTTCGTCAATTGACTGCCGGCGAGTATAACTTCGCCATCGAAGATCTCACCGGGCTCAAGCTCAACCTGGAACGCGACGCCTCGGCCGATTCCGTGGGCGGCGAAGGCTTTACCAACTATGGCGACACGCAGTTCATGCAGGACTCCACTCTGGAGCGCTATCTCGAATCGGCTAAGCGCGTAGCTACTCATGCCGTCATCGGCTCTGGACCACTGCAATTCTTCATCGACCCAGGCAAGAGCGGCCTCGAATATTCGGCAATCTCCCGCATCCGAAGTATTTATGACAAGTACGGCTTCCGCGCCTCCTCTGGCGAAGGCGGCAAGCCTTACAACCTCGACTACTACGGTCGTGCTTTCCATGCGGCTTACCGCTATCACAACCGCGCCGCCTTGGGCATGCCGAAGGCCACTTGGGAGCAGATCGCCAAGGAAGAGAAGATCAGCGCCCGCCTCAGTGAGCATCTCTACAACCAACTCTTAACTCCCACTCCGACTTATCCGCTCAGCGAAGCAGTCAAGCTCTGGAAGGAAATGCCAAAGCCTGGTTCAGGTGATTCGAAAGCCGCCGCCAAGAAACTCCAGGACTTTGTAATTAATTACCCGCGCTGGGTCTTCGGCGCCGGCGCCTGGGCCGAAGGCGGCCGAGGCGACGAACGCAACTTCCTGATCACCGAAGCCAGCCTCACCGCCAAGGCCAGCGGTAAGCTCCGCGGTTTCAACCGTGGCCGTCCGGGCCGCGAAGCCAAGTTCTACATCATGGTTGTAGACCTGAATCCCATGGCCGCCAAGCCCGCCCGCGTCCAATTCAAGAACGCCGAAATCCGCTTCCGCAAACGCGACCGTAGCGGCTCCGGCAACATGCCGATCGTCAGCGTGCTCGACGAGGCTTCGAAGGCAAAGTTTGGCATCTCGTCCGAAGCGGGCTCGATGGACTTCACCGTCCCGGCGAATCAAGTCCTCCCGATCTCCGTCAAGACTCCCGAAGAAGTTTTCGGCACCGAGTTGTCTCTCGAAGTATCTCTCCCCGAGGAGTTCAAGGACTCAGTCCTGCGTGTGACCGTGTCGGATGAGCCGGAGATCAATAAGGGAACGCCTTTCTCCGTCATTCTGGGCTTTGACAAAGACCCAGGTTATCTGAACTGGAAGAAGAACGTGCTCGCCTTCTCCGACGCCATGCCGCAAAATTCGCATGCCGAGGCTACGCCCGCCGATAAGGATGTCATTCCGCCGCCTTTCGACAATACATACAATCAGCCGGAGCGCGACCGCTTCCACGTCAAGGTGAAGTACCACCGTGACGACCGCTTTATCGCCGAGAAGATTCTCGAGCCTGCCGTCCGCAAGCAACTGGACGAAGCCTGGAATGACCTGCTGGGTTCCTTCGAATACCACGACGTCTTCTTCGACTTCGTGGAAGAGAAATTCAAGCTCAACTTCAAGGACCGCAACGTCGCTTCGCTGAAGCCCGCGGAGATCGATGCGATCCCAGCCGAGCCTCGAAAGTATGTTGTCGATCTAAAGAAGAGCTACGACGCCATCCAGGCCGCCTTCCTAAAGGCGCAGCCGGGCCACGTCAACGACGCGCTGGCCTTTGCCGAAAACGCCTGGCGACGTCCCTTGACGCTCGCCGAGAAGAACAGCTTGCGCCTCTTCTATACGAGGTCCCGCGACGTCATGAAGCTGGATCACGACAAGGCGATTCGGGCCCTCATCGCCCGCATTCTCGTTGCCCCTGCCTTCCTCTATCGGGTTGAGCAACAACGCTTGAGCTCCGCTGCGATCATGCAGCCAGTCGGCTTGAAGACTGGCGAGATCAAGCTTACGCCTTACGAACTCGCCAGCCGCTTGAGCTTCTTCCTCTGGTCCAGCATTCCGGACGCCGAGCTCCGTCGCGCCGCCGCGGCCGGGGAACTCGACGACCCGAAGAAGATCGCCGCGCAAGTCCAACGCATGCTGGCCGACCCGAAGGCCTCACGCCTGTCGAGCGAACTCTTCGGCCAGTGGCTGGGCTTCTACCGCTTCGACCATTACACGGGCATCGATCAAAGCCGCTTCCCGGAATTCAACGATGAGTTGAAGCAAGCGCTCTACAAGGAAGCAACCTCGCTCTTCGACTACATTGTTCGCGAAAAACGTCCCCTGCGCGAAATGTTCACGGCGGACTATACCTTCCTGAACAAGCGCCTCGCCGAGCACTATGGCGCCAAGCACGAATTCAAGCCCGGCACCGAGAAGGACATGGTGAAGGTCGACAACGCCAGCGCTTTTCATCGCGGCGGCATGTTGACTCTCGGCGCCGTGCACGTCGTCACCTCCGCGCCCCTGCGCACCAGCCCCGTGAAACGCGGCGACTGGCTGCTGCGCCGTGTCTTCGGTACGCCGACGCCGCCTCCGCCACCCGACGCCGGCATGCTCCCGGCCGACGACAAGAAGTTCGCGGGCCAGACCATGAGGGAACGCCTCCTGGCGCACCAACGCAATGCAACCTGCGCCGGTTGCCATTCCCGCATCGATCCACTTGGCTTTCCGCTCGAGAAGTACGACCCTGTGGGCCGCTGGCGCGACAACTACGCCGATGGCCAGCCGATCTACGATAGCGGCGACTTGAAAGACAAGAAGATCCCCGGCATCGATGGCTTGAAGCAACATCTCAACGAGAAGGAAGCGCTTGTGATGAATCAGTTCGCGCGTAAGGTCCTGGGCTTCGCCCTCGGCCGCACCGTGATCGGATCGGACGACCCGCTTCTCGAAGACATCGCCGCCACGGGCGGACAACAGACCTTCGCCGCGCTGGCTACGAAGTTAGCCACAAGCAAGCAGTTCCGATACCGGCGGGCCGACGCTCCAGCCGCCGCCCCCGCCCCCAACCCCACTCTCAGAGGTGCACTATGATCCAGAAGCAAAGCTCACGACGGAATTTCCTGCGCGGTGTCGGTGCCTCGCTGACGCTGCCTTGGCTGGAGACCTTGCAGGCCAAAGGCGGCCCTAGCGCGCCGCCGAAGCGCTTCGGATGCATCTACTTCTCGAACGGTGTCGAGCCCATCCACTGGTTCGCTAAAGGTTCCGGCAAGCAAATGGAACTTGGCCCCGGCCTGATCGACATGAAGCGCCACACCGGCGACTTCACCTTCATCAAAGGGCTCTACCACCACCAAGCCTTCGTGTCGACCAGCCCCCATTTGGGCCGTTCGCCGAACTTACTTTCCGGCGCAAAGGTTTCCTTGGACCCGACCGTGATCCAGGTCGGCACCAGCTTCGACCAGATCCTCGCGCAGCGCATTGGCAACGCCACGCCGGTGCCGAGCCTTGCATTGGGTATCGAGCCGAATGAGTTGCGCCTGGAAGATGGCCTCTCGATGATCTATGGCTCTTGTATCTCCTGGGCCACGCCAAACAAGCCTGCGACCAAGGAGATCTATCCGGCGCGCGGCTACGACTTGCTCGTAGGCGATGGCTCCGGCCGCAAGCTGGACCGCAGCATCCTCGACGCCGTCATGACGGACTCGAAGTCCCTGCAGCCCAAGCTTAGCCGCGGCGACAAGCAGAAGATCGACGAGTACTTCGAGTCGATCCGCAGCATCGAGCGCCGCATCGAACTTGCCGCCAAAGAGAATCGGCCCGAGGGAACGGGCTGGCGTCCCAGCTTGACCAAGCCCGACATGGCTCGGCCCGAGGATAAGTTGCCGCAAGACGTGCCGCAGCACATGAAGCTGATGCTTGACCTGATCGTGCTTGGCTATCAGATGGATAAGACGCGCATTGTCACCTTCATGATGAACAACGACCTCTCGCAGATGAACTTCAAGTTCCTCGAAGGCGTAAAAGGCGCCTTGCACCTCGACCTGACGCACAACCAGAAGGCGCCGGAACTCGAGGCCATGTACCTCAAGACGAACCAGTTCCACGTCCAGCAGTTCTCGTACCTGCTCGACCGCATGAAGTCCATCGACGAAGGTGGTTCGACTCTGCTCGACAACTCCGCGATGATGTTCGCTTCGAGCCTATTCGACGGCGACGCGCACTCTGCCGATCACTTGCCGATCCTTTTGGCCGGCAAGCTAGGTGGCGAACTGAAGCCCGGGCAGAACCTCGACTACTTCGAGAAGGGCGAAGACAACCGCCGCGCCTGCAGTCTCTATCTGAGCCTGATGGACAGGATGGGCGTCCAACTCGATAGCTTCGGCGACTCGCGCAAGCGCATCAGCGAAGTCTAGGCGCTGACCTTCAGATTGGCGAAGTGGGCGATGGTGGAGCCTTCGAACCAAAGGGCGACCCCGCCTTTGGCCTCCGCGCCGCTCTTCAAGTCATTGACGATGAGCGTGGGCTGTGTGGCGTTATTGACATAGAGCCTAGCCTTCACGCCTTGCACTTCGATCCTCAAGTGGACCCACTCGGCCGGCATCATGTCGGCGTAGGCTTCATAGCGCGAGGGCGTTTCCTGCCTTAGCTTGGACCAAGTATAAGTAGGGTGCGAGATGTACTGAACGGAGTGGTTGCGGCGCTCCTGGTCGTCGGCGCGGCCATTGGTGGGGCGGATGTAGAAGCAGTCGTAGGTCTTGCGGTCGGGCTGGACACGGAAGGCTACGCCTACAAAGCCACGAGCGCCGCCGCCCGCGCCCGGCGCGGGTTCTCCAGCTAGATCGACTTCGATGATTCCGTTGGAGAACTCGACGCCATCGACCAAGGCCAGATGGTCGCCCTCGGGTTGCGTGGCCACAAGCTTGTGGCCGCTCTTGCTCTTGAAGGTGACAGCGGTGCTGGCCACGTTGTGGAGCTGAAAGTTCTGGGCCAGGGCGAGGCTGGGAAGCGTGGCGAGGAAGGTTCGGCGGTGCATGGCTACTGGTTGGTTACGTTGGAAGCCGGTGAAGGTTCCAGGTATTTCTTGTACCAGTTGACGTAGCGCTGGAGACGGTCTTTGGCGAAGCTGGGGCGGCGGATGCCGTGGAACTCGCCGGGGTAGATGACAAGCTGCGTATCGACTCCTAAGCTCTTTAGGGCTTGGTACATCTGCTCGCTGCCGGCGACGGGGACGTTGAAGTCCTGCTGGCCGCAGAGGAACAAGGTGGGCGTCTTGATGCGGTCAGCATGCAGCAGTGGGTAGCCGAGCTTGACGTACTTGTCGAAGGCCTTCCAGGGCGGGCCGATCTCGTTGTCGTATTGCAGGATGTACTGATCGGCGCCGTAGTAGGAGACGGTGAAGGCGGTGCCCGCGCCGCTGACGGCAGCTTTGAAGCGGGTGGTGGAGGCAATCAGATAGTCGGTCAGGATGCCGCCATAGGACCAGCCCCCGGTGCCGAGGCGTTCGGGGTCGGCGATGCCGGAGGAGACGAGGTAGTCGGCGCCGGCGAGCAGGTCAACGACTTCCTTGTTGCCCCAGTCGGCGGCGATAATGTTGCCATAGGCCTGGCCGCGGCCGGCGCTGCCACGGTAGTTGACGGCGAGGACGGCGTAGCCTTGCGCGGCGAGCAGTTGGCGCTCGAAGGAGAAGCTGTGCTGGTCCTGGCTATTCGGGCCGCCGTGGATGTTGAGCAGGGCGGGGTACTTCTTGCCGGTGGTGTAGCCGACGGGCTTGAAGAGCAGCGCGTGGACATCGTTGCCGTCCTTGGCCGGGAAGGCCACTTCTTCGACTTCGGCAAGTTGCAGCTCGGCGAGGAGCTTGTCGTTGTGGCCGGTGAGCTTCTTTAAGCTGGCGCCTTCGAGCAGGTGGACCTCGGGAGTCGTTTGGCTGGTGGCGACGAGCATGGCGGTACAAGCGGCGTTGCGGTCCATGCCTTGGAAGGTGCGTTTGCCGGTGAGGAGCTTTTCAATGGGGCCGCCGTTGACGCTGACGCGGCCGAGCCACATGGAGCGGTCGTCAGTGACGGCGAAGTCGACCGACTTGGCATCGTTGGTGAACTTGGGCGAGGAGACGCCACGGTCGAGCGAGGCGCTGAGCATCTTCGGCTCACCGCCACTGGCAGGAACAATCATGAGACGAGCCATCGAGTAGGCCGAGCCGGAAGCTTGTGCGCCTTGGGTGTAGGCGATGTATTTGCCGTCGGGGCTCCAGGTGGGGCTCGAGTCGCTGCCGGTCCAAGTGGTGAGGCGGCGGGGCGTGGAGCCCGGCTTGGCGTCGACGATCCAGATGTCGGAGTTATTGGAACGGTCGGGGTCCCCGGGGCCGCGCTTGGAGGTAAAGACGATCTGCTTGCCGTCGGGGGAGAGCTCGGCGTCGGACTCATCGAAAGCTTCTGTAGTGACCAGTTCCGGCTTTTTGGCCTCGAGGTCGTAGAGGTAGAGGCGAGTGCGGTGCGGGCCGTGGATGTAGCCTTGCTGATCGCGTTTGTAGGCATAGCGGTCGATGACAATGGGCTTGGGCTTCTGCTCGGATGGCGGCTTGGAGGCGTCTTCGTCCTGTTCCTTCATGGTGAGGAGGAAGCCCTTGGAGTCCGGCAGCCATTCGAAGGCGGAGAGGCTTTGCTTGAAGGCGGTGATCTGCCTTGCCTCGCCGCCTCGGCGGTCCAGCAGCCAGATTTGCGAGCCTTTGACCTTGGGGTCGGGGCCGGTGCGCGAAGAGGTGAAGGCCAGGTACTTGCCATCGGGACTCCACTTCGGGCTGGACTCGGATTCCGTGGATGAGGTCAGGCGAAGGTTGTCCTTGCCGTCGGCCGAGACAGTCCAGATGTCGGTGTCGCGCTTGTCGGTTTCGGCGTTGACCGTGCTGAGCGTATAGGCGATGGTCTTTCCATCCGGAGAGCAAACGGGCGCTCCCACATCGACGAATTTGTGGAGGTCGTCGAGCGAAAGGGGGCGCTTGGACCCTTGGGCGAGTAGGCACAACGAGGCGCAGAGAGAGAGCAACACAGGGCGCATGAAGCCTAGCGTAGCGCCATCGAAGGCTGGAATCTAGAAGCGGTAGCGGAAGTTGACGTAGCCGTTGCGGCCGATTTCCGGGTAGCCCTGGACGAGGAAGTAATTCCGGTCCAGGAGGTTGCCGATTCCCACTTGGAGTTCGGCTTGCTTGAAGAAGCGGTAGCTGCCGCCGATGCCAAGGTTGGCGAAGCTAGGAGCGCGCTGGACGCGTCCGGCGTCGTTGGCGTTCCAGCGGCCGCCTTCGTAGCTCAAGTCGGCGAGCAAGGTCAGGCAGTTGACGGTATAAGTCGCCGAGCCGTAGATCTTGTGACGAGGCGTGTCGAGCATGATGACCGAAGGCATCGTCTGATTGCGGCGGCTGAGATAGGTATAGTTCGCGTTGAGCTGCCAGACATAGCCGATGCTGGTGCGGATGCCGGTTTCGCCACCCAGATAGCGGGCTTCGCCCAGGTTGCGGAGTTGGAAGACGTTGGGCTGGACGAAGAAGCGCTGGGTCGAATTGGAGACTTCGCTCCAGAAGAAGTTCGAAGTGAGGAAGGTCCTCATGCCGAGCAAGTGCGCGAGGCCGGCCTCCCAGTTGTTGGTGCGTTCCTCGCGGAGATCCGGGTTGGGAATAGCCTGGCCCATGCGGTACGAATAGCGGTCCTTGATAGTGGGCAGGCGGGTCTTGCGGGCCATCGTGAAGTGGAGCTTGGTGGCTTCCTTGATGGTGTAGAAGAAGCCGGCCTGGGGGTTGAAGGCCCAGACGTCGCGACGGGCGAAGGGCAGAACGGCGCCGCTGACAAAGTTTTCGGCGTTCAAGACCTGGAGGCGGTCGGCGCTGAAGCCGAGAACGGCCGAGGCGCGTTGGCTCAGACGAACGGTGTCTTCAAAGCCGAAGGAGAAGCTCTGGTCGCGGAAGCTGCGCATGGGTTCGCCGAGGTTGCCTTCGCGGTGCGTGTCGTCCTTGTAAAAGAAGGAGGACTTGACGGTCTGGCGCTGGCCGGCGCGGGTTCCGAACTCCAGCGAGGTCCCATTGGTGTCGTCGTCATAAGGGCTGATGAAGGAAGACGGCAGCGTCTGCGTGCAATAGCAAGAGTTGTCGTAGGACTTCAGCAGGTTGTCGAATCTGTCGTAGTAGAAGCGGGCGCGCAGGTAAGTGAACTCGCCGAGGCCCTTGTTGCCGACGAAGTAGAAACTCTCTTTGTCCCAGGAGGGCCATTGCCAGTAGCGAGGGCGCACGGTGGAGTCCGTGCCGGCGTAAGGCGGGTTGCCCTTCTGGCCTTGCTGGTTGGCGTAGGTGAAGGTGTACTGGTCTTGGGCGTTGGGCGTCCAGCCGAAGCGGACGCGGCCCTTGTAGTCCTGCTGGAAAGCATTGTTGCGGCGGCCGGTGAGCTGCAAGGGAATGGGAACGAAGTTACCGGAGAGCGGGAAGGTATCGCTGGAGAGCCAGGCAAAGCCGCCCTGGGTCCAGAACTTGCGCCAGCGGGCTCCGACGTTGGCGAAGCCATTGATCTGGCGGCCAGAGGCGTATCCGGTACCGAGGTCGAGGTTGAGCGGTTTGGTGGGGGACTTGGTGATGAGGTTGATGGCGCCGCCTAGGGCATTGGGGCCATAGAGCGGAGAGCTGAAGCCCTTGGAAACCTGCATTTCGCCGATGTCGAAGGTGAGGAAGCGGTCCATATCGACGTATCCGTCGTAGGGGACGTAGACGGGGATGCCGTCGATGTAGAGCGGGACCTGGCGGACATCGAAGCCGCGGATGAAGACGCCTCGTTCGTTGCGGGGGCCGATGCGCTGGATGGAAACGCCAGGCACCAGGTTCAGTGCTTCGGGGACCATGCGCAGGTTGCGGGCGCGGAAGTCGTTTTCGTCGAGGGTTTCGGCGGTGGAGACTTGAGGCAATTCGGCGTTGACATTGACTTCGATGCGGCCTAGATGGAAGGCGCTGCCGGGCTTGGCGCGGAGGCGCTCTTCGAGGAAAGCGCGGAGGGCGGCGGCGTCCTGGGCGGTGTCGGAGGTGGCGGGGGGAATCCGGTTGGGCCCGAGTTCGGCTTCCATCTCGCGGCGGAGGGCGCGGAGGTCTTCGGCGGCAATGCCCTTCAGGCGGGTGAGCCAATCGATTTCGCGGTCGCTTTGCTGGGCGGAGAGGGCGCCCAGTAGAACGGAGAGCAGGAGCAGATACTTTATAAACACGACAATGTCTTGTTTACAATAGCATGCTGTGTCGTGCTAATCTTACGCTGTCGCGTATGTATCAGCAGCATGGATGGCTCAACCGGACGCTTGTGGCGATAGTGTGGACCGTGGCCGCCCTGGCGCAAGAAGCGCCGGTACTCGAAGTTGGCGGAGACGTAAAGAGCAGTTTGCGGCTGAGCAAGGCCGACTTGGCGGCCATGCCGCGGGCTTCCTTAGAGACATTGAACGATGGCGTGGCGACGCGCTATGAAGGCGTGTGGCTGCACGAGCTACTGAAGAAGGCGGGCGCGGCGTCGGGGACAGAACTGCGAGGCAAGGCGCTGGCAAGTTATCTGCTGGCCGAAGCTTCCGACGGGTATCAGGCTGTATTCTCCTTGGCCGAAGTCGATCCAATGTTTACGGAGAACCAGGTGCTGGTGGCTGATAGCGCGGACGGCAAACCGCTGACGGGAGCGATGGGGCCTTTCCGGCTGGTGGCGCCCAAGGACAAGCGCGGGGCGCGATCGGTGCGGATGCTGGCGAAGCTGCAAGTAGTGCAACTGAGGAAGTAGCCGATGCGCTGGTACTGGATCGCGTTGGCATTGGCCTGGGGATTGGCGCTGAGCGTCGCGGGACGAGCGGCCGATTTCCAGTGGCAACTGCGAAAGGGTTTTCGGCCTCCAGCAACGCCGGCGGATAATCCGATGTCGGCCGCCAAGGTCGAGCTGGGCCGTCATCTGTTTTACGACAAGCGGCTTTCCGGGAACGGCACGCAATCCTGCGCAAGCTGCAACAAGCAGGAGTTGGCCTTTACGGCCGGCAAGGCGCGGGCGGAAGGATCCACGGGGCCATTGCACTCGCGTTCGAGCCTGAGCCTGGTGCACGTGGGCTATTTTCCGGCGTTGACCTGGGTGAGCGCGACGCTGGACTCGCTGGAGGAGCAGGCGCTGGTGCCGATGTTTGGAACCGATCCCGTGGAGCTTGGGCTTAAGGGCAGGGAAGAGGCGCTGTTACGGCGGATTGAGGCAGAGCCGATTTATCAGCGGTTATTCCCCGAAGCTTTTCGAGGAGAGGGGCCGAGTGTCCAAAACATTGCGAAGTCCCTGGCGGCCTTTCAACGATCTATCATCTCGGTGCGATCGCCTTACGACCGCTATCGCTATGACGGCGAGGAAGCGGCGCTGAGCGAGGCGGCCAAGCGCGGGGAAAAGGTCTTCTTTTCGAGCGAGAAGGCCGGTTGCTTTCAGTGCCATGGCGGCTGGACCTTCGCGGGGCCGCTTCGTTTTGAAGGTGGAGCGAAGACCTTGGCCGAGTTGCACGATACGGGACTGGGTGGTGAATTCCGCGCGCCTACCTTGCGGAACATCGCCGTGACGGCGCCTTATATGCACGATGGCCGGATGGCGACTTTAGAGGAAGCCGTCGAGCATTATAACGAGGGCGGGCGCGGGAAGGCGAAGAGTCCAATCCTGCGGAAGTTGGGACTGACGGCGGCGGAGAAGGCTGATCTGATCGCGTTCCTCCATAGCCTGACGGACGAGGAATTGTTGCGTGATCGCCGTTGGTCCGACCCCTGGAAGCGCTAGGCGCGCATGTATTCCAGGAAGCGGCGGGCGTAGCGGTCGAGGGTGGCCATGTCGGAGCCGTCGCGGAGCGGGGAGCACATTTCGTAGCAGATGGAGCCGTTGAAGCCGTAGGCTTTGAGGGCGCTGAAGAAGGCCTTATAGTCGATGAAGCCTTCGCCCATGGGGACGGCTTGGATGAAGGGCGTTTGGGCTTCGTAGTTCACGAGCGTGGGCTGGTATTTGTAGCGGGGTCGCTTTTGGTAGTCGGCGACCGTGGTGTGAATCGTCAAGGGCGCGAGGCGCTGGGCGGCCAGAGTCAGGTCTTCGCCTTGGAGGGCGGGGGCCCAGGCGTCGTAGAGGGCGAGGCAGTTGGGCTCGGCAACGTTGTGGATCAGGTCGAGCATGGACTCGTGACCGACCGCGAGATCGTGGTGGTTCTGGACGCCAAGGATGACGTCGAAGTCCGCGGCGCGGCGCGCGGCTTCCTTGAGAGTCTCCGTGACAAGCTTCATTTGCCGACCGTAATCTTGCGTGGGATGTTCGTAGCCGGTGAAGATGCGGACAATTTTGCCGCCGAGATCGTGGGCGAGGCGGGCGAGTTCGGTCAAGTAGGCGAGGTTGATTTCCTTGGTGGGGATGTCGGTATGGTCGAGGTCCGCGGTGAGGTTGCAGTAGCCAGCAAGAACTAGGTCCTTCAGCTTGTAGTGTTCGAGGCGCGAGCGCAGATGAGCGCGGGCGGCGGCGTCGTAATCAAGGGGCGAGACGTGGGGACGTTTGGCGGCGAGCATGACGCCGTCGTAGCCGAGTTCGGAGGCTTTGATAAGAAAGCCTTCGACGTCGAGAAAGGGTTGGCCCCAGAAGCCGGCGTAGCTAACGGAATGAAGGAGCAATGAGGACATGCATGGATGATGATGTCATAAAGATATGGCAGTTGACCTAGTTGTCCTTTACGAGCATCCGGAATGGCAGAAGCCATTGTTCGCGGCGTTGGAGAAGCGGGGCATTTCGTTCGTCGGCTTCGATTTGAAGAAGGCGGCCTTCGATCCGGACGCCGTGCCCGAGGGGCGCTTGTACTTTAATCAAGCAAGCCCGAGCGCGTATGTGCGGGGGAATACGAGGGCGGTGCCGTTGTGCTTGAGCTTGATGCGGTCCTTGGAGACGGCGGGGGCGCGAGTGCTAAACGGGTCGCGGGCCTTTGCGTTGGAGTTGTCGAAGTCGGCGCAGGGGGCGTTGCTGCAGAAGCTGGGGATTGCGCATCCAAGGTCGCTGGCGTTTAACGATGTGGAAACGGCGCTGGCGCGTTGGCAAGGCGGCTGGCCGGCGTTGGTGAAGCCGGAGCAGGGGGGCAGCGGGGCGCGGATGTTTTTGCTGGAAGGTCCTGACGATTTGCGGCGCTTGTTGGAGCAGCAGCCGGAGCTATGGTTGCCGGATAACTTGCTTCTGCTTCAGGAATACTTTCCCACGCCCGCGGGGCAGGGGATTGTGCGGATGGAGTTCCTGGGCGGGAAGCTGCTTTACGGGATGCGGGTGATCTCGCATGGGGCGTTTAACTTGTGCCCTTCGGAGGTTTGCAATCCAGGTGATGGAAGCGCAGGGCATTGCGATATTCCTCCGGTGAAGCCGGTGGAGTTTTATCCGTATGGGGAACTGCCGCGCGAGGCGGCGGAGATGGGCGAGCGCATCGTGGCCGCTGGCGGCTTGGACGTGGGTGGCATTGAATACCTGGAAGCTGCGGATGGGCGACTGATCTTCTACGACGTGAATGCCAATTCGAATTTGCGTCGGCCGATCGGGGAGGCGTTTGGCTTCGATCCGTTTGAGCGGGTGGTGGATTTTCTTGAGGGGGAACTGCGGCGGTTGTGAGCGACGAGTTCGTTTTGCAGTCCTCGGTGCTGCGTTCCGGTGAAGAGCGGTTCCCCGGGAAGTTGGCGGGTCAGGAGGCGAGGCTTCGTTTTTTTCTTGCGGCGGCTACTCCCTGATGAATGCTTCGGTGGCCGTGCCTGGACCTTGCTTTGCTTGATTGGCAATCCGGCTGATCTGAATCTGCTGTCTCGGGATGCGTAGGCACGGAAGGCAGACTGGCTGGAAACCTTGGCCAGTTCGTTTATTCAGCCGAGAGGGGGAATGGCAAAGGAGACTGCTGCGACGCGCTGCGATGCCTTAAATTGCGGCGGAGGGGAAGAAGGCGTTGGCGCAGATCGTCTTGGAAAACGCAGAAGATCGCTTTGTGTATGAGGCGACTTGATGACGGCAGGGGATAATGTGGTGCTTGCGCGGGCTGCCCCATGCGATGCAGCAATTCCAGGCGCCGAAGATACTGCCGTAGGGCGCTGGTGGGAGCCGGCGCCCTACGGAGGGTCCGCTGGGCTTGCTTCGTTTTTTCGCTTTTGGGTTACGGTGATTTGGTTTTTCTGGTGGGCCGGGTACGAGCCGGCCGTTGGGTT
>VFQP010004047.1_pt1 | contig 14112 bp, 21 predicted proteins | sample 3512351 | NCBI WGS metagenome assembly VFQP01 (sample SAMN10412372, study PRJNA504923) | tailings metagenome | isolation source: Relicate 1 Philex TSF1 revegetated site | place: Philippines: Tuba, Benguet | collected 2017-08-29 | reverse complement strand
GTGTGTGTGTGTGTGTGTGTGTGTGTGTGTGTGTGTGTGTGTGTGTGTGTGTGTGGAGAGTGTCACAGTCATCACTGGAGTGGGGCACTGGCGCAAAACAGCAACTTTTTGGTCTTCCTTTTTCATCTGTGAATGACCTGCCACTCCTCAGCATCCATCACAGACCACAAATGCAGTCAGCAATGCAGCTGATGTCATATGGTACAAGCAGATCAACAACGATGGAATCGCTGCTGAAAGATAAAAAGCCAATGAACTGGCTGGGAATGTTTGTACGTTGTGTACAAGTGTTTCTAGTAGTGCGCAATCTGAAACAAGCGTATGGGTAAAACTGCAATTCATAATCCACAGGGCACGATTGCAATAGGTTTGGCTGCTCTCAGCCTGGCATGTGGATTGATCACTGCTCTACTGGCAATTGGCGTGTGCGTGTTGTATGCAACGCTGGCGTTTGCAGTTATTGCAGGCATGGAGGATGTTCATCTTACCGCATCGCAGTACTCCAACCAACCACACTCGACCACCACCACCACACAGGTGTCATACTCAGCTGGGTTATGATTGCAGCAGCAGCCTGTGCAGCAGCAGGGGCAGCCATGTTGGGTTGCATGGCAGCGTTTGCATTGCCCGCTTATGCATGGCTGTGTGTGTTGCAAGTGATATGGGGCTACCTAAACACACCAACGTCTTCCATGTCAAGCCACTCACCTGAGAGTGTTGAGCGCGCAGATGGCAAGGATGAAGCAAACAAGCACAGCAAGCAGCCAGTGGAGATGGTTGTTGATGATATGCACCATGAGAACAAGATGCACCCACGAAAGGTCATCAGCACACACGACAACTCTCCCAAACTGCGTGCTGCGCACATATCCGCACAGTACAGTGCAAGCAATGGCAGTAGTAATAGTCATGTACACGTGGTTGGGCCTTATGTTGCAGATGATGGGTTGACATCATCATCATCACCAGCTGTACCCAACAGCTGTGGCAAGGGAGCAAGCTGGCATGCTGGTGGTGGTGCACCATCTGTACCCACCCTTGCATGAATGTACTGATAACAAACAACCCTTCCCGACTGTCTTTGTTGGTTGTTCTTCACATGGTGTACACTATTTGTCAATGATTGTTTGACGATGATGTTGTTTTTTGACCATGACAGGGTTGTTTTTCCCCCATGACGTTTTTTGATGTTCATATTGCAAGACACCTCTTCACAACCGTGTGTTACACACACCAGTCCCATGCATACACGCTCCTATTCAACGCTCAGAAACACACACAGCACAACACACATACACAGCAAAACACCAACACGCAAAGCACCACATGGTTGTTATAAACGATCCACTAGAACCAACCACGCTCCTTTCTGCATTTCCCAACACCACACAGCATCTCCTTCCATGTGCACCCATCATCTATGCACACCACATCCATGCGCATACAAGCACCCACTACGTGCTGCTCATGCCAGCAGCACATTGTGCTACACCATATCACACACAACACCTAGTCAAACCCACGACACCTAGTCAAACCCAACACACATCACACACACACCGCACTGACTTGGTCAACGCACTGAATTGGTCAACACACTGACTTGGTCAACACCCTTTGACTTAGCGTTGGTAGCGCATGGTGGCACGTTCAAACCCAACAGTAGGAAACTGCTTGGCAAATTCCTCCACTTCTTCCCTCAGTGTCACCAGGGCAGGTGGTGTGGAAGATTCCAGTGCTTCCCGAAAGTCCTTGAGCTTGGGGCCACTTGCCTTTTTAACATCCACTGCAATTTGCACAGCACTGGGTGTGTGTTGGGGTGTGATGTTGGAGGTTTGAGGGTATGTTGGAGGTATGGTAGCACATCAGCAGCAATGGTTGTTGCTGTATATCACCCATGTACAGTTGCTGCATGCACACATTCACACACCTCCAACACAGTCGGTCTACACATACACACACCCAAACCCTCCTTGCATCATCCCCCCTCCACACACAAACCCCACTCTTCACACAAAAACCCCCACACAACCCCCCTCCACCCCCACCCCCTCATACCGGTCTACGAATTCTGCCACCTTCTCAAAATCACTCTCAACAAACCCCCTACTAGTGAGTGCAGGTGTGCCCATTCGCACCCCACCAGGCACCAGAGCAGACACGTCACCTGGTACTGTGTTTTTATTGGCTGCAATGTGCGCGAGTTCGAGGACACGTTCTACACGACTTCCATCCACTCCTTTGGGGCGGAGGTCTACAAGGAGGAGGTGGTTGACAGTGCCTGGGGTTTGTGGGGGTTTGTGGGGGTTTGTGGGGGGTGTTGTGGGTACGTGGTGGTGTGGTGAGGGTGTTGTGGTGAGGATGGGTGGTGTGGTGAGGTACTGGGCAACACATCATCCTGCATAGCCCCAGCAATCAACAACAACAACCCAATACTACCCCCTCCCTCCCAAGAAAACAACACACACACACACACACACACACAAAAACAACAACACACCTCCAGACACCAGTGAGTAACCCCCCCACAACACACACACATACACAAACACCCCCACCCACCCACCTCCAGACACCAGTGAGTGCCCCCGTGATGCAAGTCCCTGTGCCAGCGCTTGGCAATTAGACAGTACTTGTTTCTGGTAGGCTACAAATTCAGGGGTTGCTGCTTGTTTCAGCGCACATGCTAGACCAGCAATGGTGTGGTTGTGGGGGCCACCCTGTGTGTTGTGGGTGGTACATGAGTGACTGGTGGGTAGTACATGTGTGGTGGGTCATATACCAGTGAGTGTGTGTGAGCAATATACACGAGCGCGTGATGAGATACTATACACGAGCGCGTGATGAGATACTATACACGAGCGCGTGGTGCTCAACATACCCACACCACACCACACCCATCCTCAAGAACACACCCCCACCCACCACCCACGACCACACCTGCAGCCCTGGAAACACCGCCCAGTTGATCTTGTTCTCAATGTCATACATAACAGCATTCCCCTTTTTATCCGTCCCCCGCTGCCCCTTGCGATAAAATATCATCGCCCCCCTGGGACCCCGCAATGACTTGTGTGTGGTCGTGGTCACCACATCCGAATAGTCAAAGGGGGAGGGAACCACCCCGGCTGCGACCAAACCGCTAATATGTGCCATGTCTGCCAGCAGCCAGGCGTTTTGCTTGTCAGCAACCTCACGCATGCGCTTGTAGTCGTAGAGTTGAGAGTAGGCAGAGGCGCCTGCCACGATGAGTTTGGGTCGGAAGAGTTTGGCTGTTTTTTCCAACATGTCATAGTCGATGATGCCGGTGGTTTCGTCCAAGCGGTAGGGCATGGTCTGGTGATGATGATGGTGGTGGTGTTGGTGGTGTTGGTGGTGATGATGGGTGTGTGTTATCGTTCATGTTGTTGTTCAGGGTAGGTTGGTAGGGAGATATGTAGGCCACACAACACCACACGCACACCCATAATTGACACACGTACACCACTACAACGTGCACACAACACACGACCATGTACACACCATTATAAACACCACCATACCCACAACCCACCCACACAACATACCTCAAAAAACACAGACACTGCGCTAATCTTCTTTGTGTCTGTTTGATATCCATGAGACAGGTGTCCCCCGTGTGGCAAATCCAAAGCCATGATGCGATCGTGGGGCTGCAGCAGGGCAGTGTAGACTGCAAAATTAGAGGGGGAGCCTGACAGGGACTGCACATTGACACCCCATTGTTCAGGGTCGAGTCGAAATGCTTCAAGTGCACGTTGCTGTGTTTTGTTTTTGTGTTTTTTGGGTATTATGTGCGTTTATGTGCGTTTATGTGTTTATGTATGCGTATGTATGTGTATGTGTGGGGTTGGGGGTTGATGATGTACTGTGTGCCACCCACTGCTCTACATTCCCCACCAAAACACCCACTGCCCTACATTCATCCACTCCTTACATTCACCCATCCAATCACCCAATACCCACCCAACACCCATACCTGGCACAGGCGCTCAGCTTGATCAATAAACTCATTTCCACCATAATACCGCTGCCCAGGGTACCCCTCACTATACTTGTTGGTCATCACACTGCCCACTGCTTCCATCACCGAGGATGACACAAAGTTTTCAGAGGGGATGAGCTCCAGACCCTGTTGGGGGGGGGGTGAGAGTGTGTTTGTGTGTTTGTGTGTGTTGGTGTGCACATGATGGTATAGCAGTGTGAATGTGGCTCGTGTGTGCGTCAGTATATTCGTGTATGTTGGTGTGTATGTACTGGTGTATTTGCTGGTGTACATGGTGTATTTGTTGTTGTATTTATTGTTGTATTTATTGTTGTATTTATTGTTGTACTTGTTCTGTATACGGGCACACATGTGTATGGAGTTGCGTGGGTGAACATTGCATGTGTACTACAAGCCACTGCAATGTGTACAGACACACACACACATACATGTTGTGCATTGTGGCATGTTGTGCATGTTGTGGTGCACATGGAATCCACACAGCAACTCAACACGACCACCACCTCACCATACCTTCCACTGTCGGTTTTTTTCATGTTCGATGATGTCATACAGGTCTGGATCCACCTCAATCAGTGGTGCATTGAGGGTCTTAGGCCACTGTGTGTGTTGTATGAAGCCACAATTGTGCATTCACAGTGTGGGTATGTACTTGATGAGTCCCTACTATACACCCACCACACACCACCATACCGTCACGTGGGAGCGTGATGTGTCACTCTGGAACCGCGAGTACTCCTCATCATTTGGCAATGCCTGTGTGCCAGGGTACAGTGTGGGGTATGTGCCAAATGGAAAACAACACAAAAGATAGCATCATCCCCATAGCATCTCCTACCTGGGCAGCATAGTTTCTCCACAGAGAAACCTGTGAGTATGATACGTATGTGCATACACAACCTATGTACAGTGTATATACATGAAATCCACAGCCAACTAGGCAACATACACTTGCTCGCAGGGCGAGATGGGGCGAGCCAAGCACGTTTTGCGAGCGCCTAAACAGACTCATGGTTGTGTTGTTTGCAGCTCGTACCGCGGTGACTGCACCGTCACGATCTGCACAGTGTAGTTGAAACTGCGCAAGTACTCGATGTGGTATGTTTTTTGTTTTTTGTGGTGGTGTGCCAATGTACCCCACCCATCAGCAATATCATTGCAAACACACATAACAGTATGGTCTCATCCCTGTTGATTAACAGCCCACCCAGCGTGGGCCATGCAATGACAAGCAGCAGATCACCATCAAAGCTGTTTGGACGTCCACACAGCAGCCATGGTGTTCAGTGCAAGGTAAATATATACTGCTGCAGATTGCTATACAAACATCTACTACGCACAAACATCACAAACACCTTATAATCCCACCAGGCATCATCTGAGAGAGGTGTGGATTTGGTCCTCAGCTCTGGCTTTCTCAGCTTTGCCAACCACGCTGGCTTCCTTGCAGCAATGCAGGACGCCAAGGTCCCCATTGCAGGAATCATGGGTACCAGTGCGGGTGCTTTAGCTGGTGCACTCTACTGTGCAGGCTACACACCAGAGCAGGTGGTGGAGGAGCTCACACGCGATCGCCCACTTGCGCTGTTGTGTCCATGCTGGCAGCCGTGGAAAGGTGGGGTGTTGAGCCTGCACAAAGTGGTGGAGCGGTTGGAGGAGTTGCTACCACCTAGCTTTGATCAGCTGCAGCGAGAATTTGCGGTAAGGATTGTGTGTTTCAAGGGGGTTTTGTGTTGCAAGGGGATTGTGTGTTGCAAGGGGGTTTTGTGTTGCAAGGGGGTTTTGTGTTGCAAGGGTTGTGTGTTTTGGTTGTGGTTGATTTAGGAATTGTACACTCCATGAAAGTTTTGTACACAAAAACAATACACATACATACACACAATGCATCTTGACACACAATGCATCTAGACACACAATGCATCTAGACACACAATGCATCTAGACAAACCCATGCTGCATGCGGCATACCTACCTACAATACAACTGCATACTACTACAAAACACAAAACACAGGTGGGTGTGGTGGGTCGTGATGGTGTGTACAGGGTATTGGACAAGGGGAGGCTGGCACCTGCTGTGGTAGCTTCAGCAGCCATTCCTTTGCTGTTTGCCAATGTGGATGTTGATGGTAGGGAACGTATGTGTGTATGTGTTGCATGAGTATATGTTGCATGTGTATGTTGCATGGATGTGTATGTTGAATAAACGCAGAAGCTGCTTGTTCCATGACAACGGTATCCTTCCCCATCCCCAACCTCTCCTCCATTCGCATCACCCACATCACAACACAGGACACCCAGGTGGCCCCTTCAAAGATGGGGGTGTCATAGATCGCATAGGGCTCACAGGCTGGCGCACCCGCCGCCGCCAACAAGGACGCGGCATGGCATCCACCATCGCCCCCCCCCCCGCAGTGGTGCATCTCATCCGCCGCTCCTCTCCCTTTAGTGGGGCAGATGATGTGGAGGCAACAGGGGAACGGCGTGTGACGGTGGTGCGCAGCCCCAAGAGTGGTGTGAGTCTGTGGTCGCTGGGGGATGTGGGGGGGCAATTCGAAGCAGCAAGGGAACGGGCGGTGCCAGCTGCGTATGCTGTGATGGAGCGACAGGGCACCAAAGAGGCTGCCACTTGAGGGTGATGATGATAATGAAATATTGATGTGATGCTGGTGATTCTGAGTCGCTTGTTCAAACGACATTATTTTACGACATGACATTTCGTCAACTTTTGCAGTAAAAACCACAACAACCATTGTTTACAAAACCACAACAACACACCCTCGTCTACCCCTCGACAACAAGTTGCAATGCAGACAATGACGTGTCCACGGGCACCACCGACTCCAGTGCACGTTGCAGGGCCCCCCCCACCCCATCGGGCTCCCCCGACGTGTCGACCAGTGGCAGCAGGGCCGCCAGTGCTGCCGGGGGCAGCTGTCGCACCCGCAGCGCCTGGAGCAACAAAACGGCCCCCAGGGCTCCCTCGGGGTCCTCGTGTGCCATGGCGGCCCCTGCTTCCTCTGCCAGCGCAGTGGCCAGGGCGGTCCCCTGGGGGGCCTTGAGGAGGGCCCCCCTCAGGGGGTCCCCCTGGGTGGCCCCTTGTGTTGTGTCGCCCCCCTCTGCGGCCCCCTGCGTCTCCAGTGCACGTGCTGCTATGGGTGTGAGCCATCGATGGCTGCTACAGGCAACAGCAAGGGGTGCCGCAGCGGCAGCATGGCCGAGCAAGGCGGGGAGGTGTTTGGTGGCCACTGCACGCAATGTGGTGCTCCCTACAGTGCTGTCTTCTGCATGTGTTGCTACATACTTGATTACCTGACTGGCAGCAACACCAAATGCGTCTGCTGTATCTGCGGGAAGTTGCTCAGGGGCAAAGGTGGCGCTTTCGGCAGCGTGGGCAAGCAGGCGTGTGGCATGGGCAACAGCAGGGATGGTGATGGTGGATGTTGCTTCACCCGCTGTGGGTTTCGTGTATGGTGGGGGATTTGTTGTGCATCATCTCTCATTGTTGTGCATCATCACATTGCTGCCTACACAAGCAAATACAGCACATGTCACTATCCGAACTATCTGCACAATGTACGATCCCCAAGGAGTGCATTGTCCTACAACAAAACCTACCATGCAGGGCTGTGCCACATGCTTTGAGTGTGTCCTGAATACCACCACATGCCCGTTTCACATCATCTGGTGTTGTCACCAGCCCACACAATCGCAATGCAGCAACATCAGCCAGCAGGGCAGTGAGGGTTGTCAACACCTCTAAGCCACTAGCTGCAGCAGGACGAGTGGTGGTCTGTGCTGCTGTGGTGGTGGTGGTGCCCTTGCGACGTTTGTTTTTGGTGGTGGCTGCGGTGGTGGTGGTGGTTGTGGATGCTCCCTGTAATGGTGTTTTGTGGTGGTAGTGATGTGAGTATGTGCATATTGTACATACAATGTGCAGAGAGAAAGACAAGGGGATACCCTCAATCTCACACACCCTCACCACCCTCACATACCCTCACCCACCCCTACACTCTCACCCCCTCACACAACCTCTCCCACACCTGCCAAGCAGTGGTACTAGCCAATACTGTTGACAATGCAGCTTGCATGTTGACAATGTCCTGCACACCCTGGAGCCATGGTGCTTCTGTGAGGGGCATTGCTGCTTGCTGTGCCTGTGTGTAGGTGTGTTGTGTGTAGGTGTGTTGTGTGGGTGTGGTTTGATGGGTGGAAGCATGTGTATGTATGTCTGTATTTTTGGGTGTGTCATGGTTGACAATGCACAGCAGCACATGTGTATTATACAAACCATCATACGATGATAATTACCACACCCCTTGTCTTCACCCCCACGTCCCCCCCCCCCACCATCCCCTCACCCACCCACCCACACCTCTACAATGCCCTGCAGTGCCTCCTCCCCATGCACACAGCTATGCAACAACGCCCGTGCAGCCACCATAACAGCCTCCAGCATACACCCTTCCTCTTCCTCCACACCCCCTTGGCCCTGCTCGAGGGCCTGACAGCAGCGATCCACACACACACGTGCAACCAGGAATGCACCATCCGCGAGGATGGGCATGGTGTTGGTGGTGAGGAGGGTGGTGAGCAAGGTGGGATCTGTGATCAACACGTGGAGGCACCTGTTGGGGTGGTGGGGTGGGTGGGGGGAGGTGGAGGTTTGTACAGTGTGTGTTGTGAAGAGGTACATGTTAGATCTACACCAACCACACAGCACCATACCGCAGCGCATCCGCGGGTGCAATCACACCCCGTAACACACCATCCACCTCCACCTCCACATTGCGCATTGCCTCCCTCACCCGCACCCCAGCGTCCTCCCCCCCCAAGGAGCATGCCAGCAGGTGCACCAGGGCCCCCCGCAGGCCCCCCGCCATGAGGCACCGCAGCATGCCCAGAAGCTGTGGGGTGGCACATGACAGCACAACACCCCGCATGAGCTCCTGTGCACACCACGTCGTCACCCCCTGTGCTGCGGTGCTTGTGGGCACGACGGCGGCAATGTCGAGGATGGCCTGGGTGGCGGCCGGGGTGGGGGCCCTTGTGAGCATGCCAGTGAGGTTGTCGGGGTGTTGGTAGAATGGGAGTTGGGATGCGTCGGTGGTGCCCATGGTGTGTAGGAGGGCAGCAAGGGCGGTTGCTATGGCTTCCCATGATGCTGGTGTTTCTTTGGAGGACTGTGTGTGTGAATGGGGAGGGGGTGTACGTTGGGTTCTGCAACAGCAACACATAACAACAGCAAAACACATACATCATCATCGTCCTCTTCACCCCCTGGGTGCGCTGCATCCCCTTGTTCCTCCTCATTGCGACCTCGATGTCCCCCCTTGCGTTTCGTCCCCTTTTTCCCACCCCTTTGTTTCCCAACCCCTGCACTTGTAGAAGGACCCCCTGTCTCTTCAAGCGCACCCCCCCCCCCTACAATTTCACAATGCAACAGATGCGTTTGCAATGCCACTGCCAACTCCACAGGGGCCCCCTCAGGCAGGGCCCGTTTGGACACCTCACCCGCCAACAGCCCACAAAACGCCACCCCTGCCATTGGGTGCTTGCGCAGCAGGGCCACCACAAACGCAGGCCCCTCTTCTAAATTGGGGAAAAATGAGGGGAGCAGCAGTGCTTGTATTTTGCTCGACACGGCATTGGTGTCGGTGGCAATCAGTTGTAAAAGGGCATCCAGGGGAACCAGTTCCCAATAGTGCACGTCTCGTACACAGCGCACAGCGTGGAGTATATCCAAGAGGGTGGTGCGCACTTTGAGGCTGGGGTCAAATGCCAGCTGACCCAGGTTGGGGAGGGTTGCCTTGAGTATGGGTTGTGCAAGTGGGTTGTCTAGCAGTTTCAGTGCACCTTGTAGTACAGCAGCACGCACTGCTGGGGAGGTACCATCAAATGCCAACTTGCCTGTTTTTGTTTGTTTATTTATTTGTTTGTGTGTGTGTGTTGATGATTTAGTAATGTATAAAAAAAAATCATTCCATACATTACACCCCAAACACTCGTCACACCCCAAATATCATCAGAAAACCTCATACATCACACAACCCCATGCATCACCCCCCCCCACATACATCACACTCTCCCCCCATACATCACACCCCATACACATCACACACCAAATATCATCTTGGCAAGGCTCGCAGTTTCCCCAGGTGGCACCAACTCCCAATACTTGTCCAACACACGTAGCACAGCATGCACAGCAGCAACACGCACAGTGGGGACCGTGTCTTGTAGGGCGCCTGCAAGCAAGCTGAATTGTTGTGCTAGGAGGGCATCATTATCCTCTACACTAGCCTGTTGTTGTTTGTGTTATTATTTGTGTTGTTTATTTTGTTATTTGTGTTGTTTGTTTTGTTATTTGTTTGTTGACGAGGTTTATGTGCATGTATTGTTGTTCATGTGTTGGGTGGTGTATGTTGGCCGTGTAATAATGACTGATGACACTGCAAACTATACATACACACAACCCACTTTCAACAAACAACACTCCCACTCCCACCCCCACCAAAACACAAACCCCCACCACAACAAACCTCTGGGTCATTCAGGGGAAAGGCATCTGCGAGCAATTCCAGCGCATTGGTGCGCACCCCCACATTGGGTGCCGTACACGCCCTGAGCAGAATTGGCTCATACAGCCGACACAGCAGTGAATCCACACCTGCACATGCCTTTTGCTTGTGCAAACCACTGAGCACTGATCGTAAATTGGATGCCATTTCCGGAATGGCGGCATGAATGGCCGACAACATGAGATCCTGGATTGCGTCGTGCTCTACAGCATACGCGCATGGTGTGGATGCTGCATCACGCCATGCGCGAAACAGCACATCACCATATGCTTCAAGGACAGGACGGCGTCCACTGGGGACCTGGTTGCGGATGACAGCCATCAGCTCTGCGATGAAGCTCACCTGTTGTAATGGTGGTGTGTTGTTTGTGTGTGTTGTTTGTGTGTGTGTGTGTGTGTGTGTGTGTGTGTGTGTGTGTGTGTGTGTGGTGGGGTAGGTCTTCCCCCACAAGAAACAACACATACATGCTCGTCCATACAACACAACAAACACCTGGCCCATGACAAAAACTCCCACGCACAACCGCAACCACGCAACCACCCCCACCCACCCACCCCCCACAACAACATACATCCAAAGTGAACAAGTAGGCCAAAAACCTGCGCCCCTCAGACACCCTCAAAAACACAGGGCTAAACATGGCACGCAACATGAGACGCTTTATATCATCCGATGACGCATCTTGGTAATCCAACAGCGCCAATCCCTGACGCATGGCAAACACGCGCTTGACATCTGCTGCTTTTTGTGTTAAAAGGGCCCGCACAAGTAAAAAGGGGACTGTTTGCACGACAAGGAGTTCACGGGAGGGCAGTTGCTTTTGCCAATAGGCTGCACAGAGGGAGGATACGTGCTCTTGCAGGTCGAGATCATCGCCTGCAGCCTGCAGATGTGGATGGATGTGGATGATGGGATGCAGGATGGACGTACAGTGCTGCACACGCTACATGCAATACAGACAAATAAATGTATGCATGCACCATGGCATGCAATACACACATCCTCTACCCTCGTACACAAAAACACACCAGGAGTGCATTGTCGTGCAGTGCAACAATGGTGTTGCGCAATGGCTCTGACAGTTGCTGTGGTGCTTGTTCTGTGATGATCTTCAAAAACCATGACATTGCTTGCAGTGCATGGGATGCATCCTCCTATGTTTGTTGTAGGTGTGTGGTACACAGGTATCGCGTGTGCGCCCTCCCTCTACACCCCGTCATCCCGTGGCATCCCACAACCTTGATGATCTCTGGGTCACTGCCAGGTGTCGCAGACCCTGCAAGTGCTTGCTCAGCACTTTCATGATAGCGTGCAATTGTGGCATCCACCTGTGGGATCAAAAATGGTGGGCTGCTGTTGTTGTGCACCCCGGGACCCTCATGACCAACCAAAACACATACTTTGGCAGCAAGGGCGTCGTCCAGCTGTGCCTTTTGCTTTGCTGGCCATGATTTCACGAGACTTGCAAGCTCTGCAGCCCCGGTCTTGGTTCGCTGTGTTGACAGATGATGTGTAATCAGGTTGCATTGAATGGGGAAGAGCTGTATAAGCACAACGTACGTGCTGCGACAGCCATTTCGTAATGTTTGATGGATCATCAGCACGTAATGCTGCCAACAGGGCAGACACTTGCTGTTTTGTGCTGGCCATTACAACATATCGTGATGGGGCTTGCTCTAGGTGACGTTGGATGGAATTTCTTGTTTGTTGTTGTTTTAGTGTACTGTGTGATGTTCGTTTCGTGTTGGTTTGTGTTGTAATAGTGTTCTGTGTATTATTGCGTAGTTTTGTTTTCCGATACTTTGCAAGGTCCAGACGTTGCCTGTGTCGTTTTGCATACAGGAGTTGATACCCTGGTTGATACCCTGGTCACACATAAACACAATATGTGCACTCAACATGGAAACCACATGCCCTAGACTGATGTCCACCTGCTACCAATACATATCGACATAGCACTAGTCCCAAGTCTCATTCAACAGCATTCATGTCAAACTCTCTGTAATTGAGGGCACATGCTGTCTTGTTTACAAAGAGATGCTGCATGGTGCAGAACTGTTGTGGCCACGTTCCATACATATCCAGACCATAAAACTCCACATACAACAGAAACAACAATCAATAAATGCCATAGGATGATGCAGCAACCCTGTGTATCAGCGGCATCGTCAACACTGATGTACTTGCTCCTCATTGCGCTCTTGCACACAGTACACTGTGGCAACCCACTCATCATTGCCCATCGGTATGTGTACAACTACATTGTAGCACGGGTCCATCCTCCAACAACGCACATCATCGTACTCCACACCACCACACACAGGGGTGCACCATGTCAATACCCTGATGAGACCATCGAGGGGTACAAAGCAGCCATAAACTATGGTGTTGATTATCTTGAGATGGATTTGATTCGCACCAAGGATGGACACTTGATCTGCCGTCATGACATCTTGCTTGAAATGTCAACTGATGTGGTGCAGAGGGAGGAGTTTGCCGCGTATAAGAGTACACATGTGATGCCTGATGGGCGCAACCTGACAGGGTAGGATGTGGGGGGGATGTGGGGGGTGTGGGGGGGATGTGGGGGATGTGTGGAATTGAAACAAGCAATACACGATACAATACATGATATAATACATAATACATTACATGAATACACGATACAATACATGATACAATACATGATATAATACATAATACATTACATGAATACACGATACAATACATGATACAATACATGATATAATACATAATACATTACATGAATACACGATACAATACATGATACAATACATGATATAATACATAATACATTACATGAATACACGATACAATACATGATATAATACATGATATAATACATGAATACATGATACAATACACGATACAATACACACACACAATACACACAGGTGGTTTGCTGCTGATATGACATTGGAGCAGATACAGGAATTATATGCAATACAACCCCTCTCATTTCGTGACCAACAACAAAATGGGAAATACAGGTAGGTACTCTGTGTGTATCAATTTGTTGTGTGTTCAATTTGTAACCTCTGTGTGTATCAATTTGTAACCTATGTGTTCTGTTTGCACATGTTTTTCCCCTCACACAACCATACACATGTTTTTTCCCTTGCACAGCCATGCACACGCCGTCTCACACAACCATATGCACACACTGCCTCACTAATCCCACCCACCCACCCACCCACACAAACCAGGGTCCCCCAATTTTCCGATGTTGTTGCAGCAGCAAAAGCAGCAGCCGCAGCAGGCACCCCTGTTGGTCTGTACATGGAATCCAAGCAACCCAGCTTTCACCAGTCAGTAGGGCTACCACTGGAGGGGCACATTGTCCAGGCCCTGGTGGAGCTGGGGGTGCGGGAGGCCGGGGTCAAAGTGATTCTGCAGTCATTTGAATTAGAGGTGTGGGTGGGTTGGAATGTATGTGGGTGGGTTGGAATGTATGTGGGTGGGTTGGAATGTATGTGGGTGGGTTGGA
>VFQP010004046.1_pt1 | contig 14115 bp, 12 predicted proteins | sample 3512351 | NCBI WGS metagenome assembly VFQP01 (sample SAMN10412372, study PRJNA504923) | tailings metagenome | isolation source: Relicate 1 Philex TSF1 revegetated site | place: Philippines: Tuba, Benguet | collected 2017-08-29 | reverse complement strand
ATGATGTAAAGGATGATGTCTTTTGCACCAACCCCTTTTTTCAACTCGCCATTTACCTCAATTTTCATGGTTTTAGGTTTCGATTGTTGCAAACACTGTGTTGCAAAAACCTGCTCCACTTGTGAGGTACCGATACCAAAAGCAATGGCACCAAAAGCACCATGCGTAGAGGTATGGCTATCACCACAAACCATGGTTTTTCCTGGTAAGGTAATGCCTAATTCTGGACCAATTACGTGTACAATCCCTTGAAAAGGATGACCTAAACCATAAAGTTCTACGCCAAATTCAGCGCAGTTTTTGGTCAACATATCTACCTGATATCTCGAAAGTTCTTCCTTGATGGGTAAATGTTGGTCTAAAGTAGGTACGTTATGGTCGGCAGTAGCTACCGTTTGTTTCGGACGGAAAAGTCCGATGCCACGTTTTCTCAAACCATCAAAAGCCTGAGGCGAAGTAACCTCGTGAATTAAATGCGTATCAATGTATAAAATATCAGGAAAACCTTCTTCACGTTTCACTACGTGAGCATCCCATATTTTTTCTACTAATGTTTTCGCCATCTTTTTATAAATTGTTTTTAGTTAGTTTGTCAGTCTGAGCTTGTCGAAGACTTTTCCGTAAAATTAGAAAAGAATTCCTTCGACAAGCTCAGGATGACATTCTTTTTTAATTTTATGCAGTCTTAATCGACTTCATTGCAGTCATCGCTTTACGCAATTTTCTACCTACAACCTCTACTTGGTGGTCACGTAAAATCTCATTAATTGCTACCAATTCAGCATTATCAACCGAGCCATCTTTACCTTCGTTAAAGTTTTTACCTACTAAATCAGTATCTACTGTTTTCATAAAATCAGTTAGCAAAGGCTTACAAGCTTGGTCAAATAAGTAACAACCGTACTCCGCAGTATCAGAAATTACACGGTTCATTTCGAACAATTTCTTACGAGCAATCGTATTGGCAATTAACGGAGTTTCGTGTAGCGACTCATAGTAAGCACTTTCTGGTTTGATACCCGCTTCAACCATGGTTTCGAAAGCCAATTCTACACCAGCTCTTACAAAAGCAACCATTAAAGTATAGTTATCAAAGTATTCTTGTTCGCCAATTTTCACATCACCAGCAGGGGTTTTTTCAAAAGCAGTTTCGCCAGTTTCCGCTCTCCATTTCAACAGGTTCGCATCGCCGTTAGCCCAGTCAGCCATCATGGTACTAGAGAACTCACCGCTCATGATATCGTCTTGATGTTTTTGGAACAAAGGACGCATGATGTTTTTCAATTCCTCAGAAATATGGAAAGCTTTCACTTTAGCCACATTACTCAAACGGTCCATCATGCCACTTACACCACCATGTTTCAAGGCTTCGGTAATTACCTCCACACCATATTGAACTAATTTAGAAGCATAACCAGCGTCAATTCCTTTTTCAATCATTTTATCGAAAGAAAGGATAGAACCTGTTTGTAACAAACCACATAAAATGGTTTGCTCGCCCATCAAGTCAGATTTAACCTCGGCCACGAAAGACGATTTCAATACACCAGCTCTGTGACCACCAGTACCCACGCAGTAAGCCTTAGCTTGCGCCAAACCTTTACCTTCTGGGTCGTTTTCTGGATGAACGGCAATCAGGGTAGGTACACCAAAACCTCTTAAATACTCAGCTCTAACTTCAGAACCAGGGCATTTAGGTGCCACCATAATTACAGTAATGTCTTTACGGATTTGCATACCTTCTTCCACAATGTTAAAACCATGAGAGTAAAGTAGGGTAGCACCCTGTTTCATCAACGGCATCACCGCATTTACCACCGCAGTATGTTGTTTGTCTGGAGTAAGGTTAATTACCACATCAGCAGTTGGGATCAATTCCTCATAAGTACCTACGTTAAAATTATTGTCGGTAGCATTTTTCCAGCTATCTCTTTTTTGCTCGATAGCTTCCTTACGTAATGTGTACGATACGTCCAAACCGCTGTCTCTTAAGTTTAAACCCTGGTTTAAGCCCTGAGCACCGCAACCTACAATTACCAGTTTTTTACCTTTTAAAGCATTTACGCCATCCAAAAACTCATCGTTAGCCATGAAATCGCATACGCCCAATTGGTTCAATTTTTCTCTAAGTGGTAATGTGTTAAAATAATTTGCCATTTTTCTATTTAGTTTTGAGCCCCGCCCAACCCTCCCCAAAGAGAAGGGCTACAGCAGGATGTTTATTTTTTTCTTAGTTTCTATTATTAATCTTTAGTATTTTATCTTTCAGCTTTTTTTCTAGTAAAGCATGGTTCTGCGCTCTTCGGTTACTGCGGTCCCGCTTTTTGCTCTAATCTTTTTGTTGGCACTGCCATTAATAATTGTCATGCTGAGTTTATCGAAGCATCTATTAACAACCAATCCTTCAACAAGTTCAGGATGATACAACAAAAAGTATTTCCGCTTCAATCGGGTTTAGTTAACAAAAGTCCGAAGACCGATGTCCGATGACCGAAGTGTTAAGTCCCTTATCTTCGGACTTCTGTCTTCCGACCTCCGACTTTACATCGTAAAAATCTTATCGCCCTTATCCAAGAACTCATTTTCTATACGCTCTTCGCCTGGTTCGTCTGCTTCAAATTCTTTCAGTTTTTCGTGGAAACCAGCGCTATCTTTAATAATTGCAACCCTTGCCGAACGAACAAATTCAATCAGTTCATAAGGCTCAAGTGCTTTTACCAAAGCATCGGTTTCTTCTTTGTGACCAGTTACCGAGAATACTGTGTAATCTTTGCGAATTACCACCGCTGTTGCGCCATACTGTCTCAATAACCGCTCTACCGTTACTTTTTCGGTAATTTCTTCTGTAGACACCTTGTAAAGTGCCAGTTCTTGCCAAATTACTTCGCTATCGGTATTGAAGTACACTTTCAGGACTTCAACTTGTTTTTCGATCTGACGAGCTAGTTTTCGTACAACTTCATGACTTTCGTTAATTAAAATCGTAAAGCGGTGTATCCCTGCAATCTCCGAAGGAGAGGTATTTAAGCTATCAATGTTGATTTTTCTTTTCGAAAATATAATCGAAATACGGTTCAGTAAACCAACCCTGTCTTCAGCGTAAACCGTTATTGTGAAGTCTTGCTTACCCTCGTAGTCGGGTTGGCTTTCTATGTGTTTTATGGTGTCGTTACTCATTGTTCTTTTCTTGTCGTCATTTCGACCTTGTGGAGAAATCTTTGAAAATGGATTATCTAAAGTTCTCTCCATTTCGCTGCGCTCCAGTCGAGATGACGTGTGTGCAATTTTCTTATTTCAATCTAATTTCACTTACGCTACAACCTTGTGGTACCATTGGAAAAACGTTATTTTCTTTACCCACCATTACCTCTAAAAGGTAAGAGCCTTCGTGATTAATCATCGTTTCCAATGCTTTTCTAAGCTCAGCTCTTTGGTCTACTTTACTAGCTTCGATGTAGTAAGATTTAGCCAATGCTACGAAATCTGGGCTAGTGATATTCACGAATGAATAACGTTTATCATGGAACAATTGCTGCCATTGGCGTACCATCCCTAAAAATTGATTGTTCAAAATCAAGATTTTTACTGCTGCACCAAACTGCATAATCGTACCTAATTCTTGCGGTGTCATTTGAAAACCACCATCACCAATAATGGCAACTACGGTGCGTTCTGGAGCGCCATATTTTGCGCCAATAGCCGCAGGAAGTCCAAAACCCATTGTTCCTAAACCACCAGAAGTTACGTTACTACGAGTTTTGTTAAATTTAGCATAACGGCAAGCTACCATTTGGTGCTGACCAACATCCGTCACAATCACCGCATCGCCACCGGTAAGTTCATTTAAGGTACGTAACACTTCGCCCATGGTCATTTCTTCTCCCGTAGGGTAAAGTTCAGGAGTGATGACTTGATCTATTTCCTGCTGGTTGTAATCTCTAAATTGAGCAACCCAATCTTCGTGTTTATTTTCTTTGGCTAAGTTGGTTAAAATAGGAAGCGTTTCTTTACAATCTCCCCAAACACCAACTTCCGCTTTTACATTTTTGTCAATTTCGGCAGGGTCGATATCTAAATGAACAATTTTGGCTTGCTTTGCATATTTATCCAAGCGGCCAGTCACGCGGTCATCAAAACGCATCCCAATCGCAATAATCACGTCCGCTTCATTAGTTAACACATTTGGACCGTAATTGCCATGCATACCCAACATACCTACGTTTAATGGGTGGTCGGTTGGTATTGCACCTTCGCCCATAATGGTCCAGGCGGCAGGAATGCCAGTTTTTTCAATGAATGCTTTAAACTCTTGCTCTGCATTTCCCAAGATTACGCCTTGGCCAAACAATACAAAAGGTTTTTGAGCACTGTTAATCAACTTTGCAGCTTCTTCAATAAATTCTACCCTAACTTTTGGTTTAGGTCTATAACTACGGATGTGGTTACATTTTACATAAGCTTCAAACTCATCGATTTGCAGCTGGGCATTTTTGGTAATGTCAATTAATACAGGGCCTGGTCTGCCACTTTTAGCAATGTAAAAAGCTTTTGCCAATACCTCTGGGATTTCCTTTGCATCGGTAATTTGGTAGTTCCATTTGGTTACCGGTGTAGTAATGTTAATGACATCAGTTTCTTGAAAAGCATCTGTACCCAAAAGGTGCGCAAATACTTGTCCGGTAATGCAAACTAAAGGTGTGCTGTCAATTTGAGCATCGGCTAAGCCTGTTACCAAGTTGGTTGCACCTGGGCCGCTGGTTGCAAAACAAACACCCACCCGGCCGCTCGTTCTTGCATAGCCTTGGGCAGCGTGAATGCCACCTTGTTCATGACGTACCAAAATATGCTCTAGTTTGTCTGCATAATCGTAAAGCGCATCGTAAATTGGCATGATTGCACCACCTGGGTAGCCAAAAACAGTGCTTACGCCTTCCTCAATAAGGGCATTTAACAACATTTGCGAGCCCGAACCTTTAAAAGTAGGGGAGCTTGTTGTCGCCTTTTTCGTGGCTGTATCTTGTAAGGTTTCCATTTTCTATATTTTATGGTTTTTGGTCAATTTCTTATCCCTCTTGGGTTAGTTTTTTATTATTTCTTATCGATTTTAAAACCGATTTTTTCTCTGTCTTTCCACTTCAATTGTGCAATTTTTTCATCTAGTAAGTTATCCATTGCATCATATAATTCATTTAGCTGTACATCGTGTTCGCCAATGCGCTCTTTTATTTCTGCTAACTGCTCATTAATGTTGCTTTGTTTCAGCAAAATTTTCCGAATGTCAACAAAGGCTCTCATAATGGCTATGTTCATTTCAATTGCCTTTTCACTTCTTAAAACCCCGCTTAGCATGGCTACTCCTTGCTCTGTAAAAGCGTAGGGTAAATTACCTCTATGTTTTTGTGAACCGGTCACAATTTGTGACCGGTTCATCATCACAATTTGTGACTGGATGCTTTGAAATTCTACCGTCGTAAGCTGAAACATAAAATCATCTGGAAAACGTTGTATGTTACGTTTTACGGCCTGATTTAAAACTTTTGTCTCAACTTCATAAAGAACAGCTAAATCAAAGTCGAGCATTACTCGCTCTCCTCTTATTTCATATATTCTGCTTTGAATACTTTTAATGATTTCCATAGCAATATTTTTCTTGGTAGATGTAATTTGCTAAATTTAAGCTTCGTCGGTTACACAACCGCCAGCTGCATCTGTTACTGTTTTGGCATATTTAAACAATACACCCTTGGTGACTTTCAGCTTCGGTTGTTGCCATTTCGCTCTACGTTCAGCAATGATTTCGTCACTCACTTTTAGCGTAATTTTATTATTTACCGCATCAATTTCAATGATGTCATCATCTTCAACCAAGCCAATTAAACCGCCTTTGTAAGCTTCTGGCGTGATGTGACCTACCACAAAACCGTGAGTACCGCCAGAAAAACGACCATCAGTAATTAAGGCAATAGATTTACCCAAACCAGCGCCAATAATTAATGAAGTTGGTTTTAACATTTCAGGCATTCCTGGTGCGCCAACTGGACCTTCATTTTTGATGACCACCACATCGCCCGGCTTAATTCTGCCACTAGAAATTCCCGCAACCAAATCTTTTTCTCCATCAAATACCCGAGCTGGACCTTCAAATCTTTCGCCTTCTTTACCAGAAATTTTGGCTACCGAGCCTTTCTCGGCTAAGTTGCCGTACAAAATTTGTAAGTGACCAGTAGCTTTAATTGGATTGTTTAGTTTCTGGATAATCGGTTGCTTGTAGTCCATGATAGATTTTACATCTTTCAAGTTCTCCGCTACAGTTTTTCCGGTAACGGTTAAGCAATCGCCATGCAATAAGCCTTCATCCAACAAATATTTTAACACAGCCGGCACACCACCGTATTGATGTAAATCTTGCATTAAGTATTTGCCGCTTGGTTTAAAGTCTGCTAAAACAGGGGTAATATCGCTCATGCGTTGGAAATCGTCTTGCGTAATTTCTACGCCAATAGCTTTACCCATGGCAATGAAGTGTAATACTGCATTGGTACTTCCGCCTAAAATGATGATCGAACGAATGGCATTTTCAAAAGCCTTACGGGTCATGATGTCAGATGGTTTAATATCTTTCTCTAAAAGGATACGGATATATTTTCCTGCATCTAAGCATTCATTTTTCTTCTCCTCGCTTATTGCAGGGTTTGATGAAGAATAAGGTAAGCTCATGCCCAAAGCCTCGATTGCGGAAGCCATGGTGTTGGCGGTGTACATGCCACCACAGGCACCGGCACCTGGACAAGTGTGTTTGATGATTCCTTGGTAGTCTTCTTCTGATAAATTACCGCAGATTTTCTGTCCTAATGCTTCAAAGGCAGAAACTATATTTAGCTCTTCGCCTTTGTAATGTCCCGGAGCAATGGTGCCTCCATAAACCATAATTGAAGGGCGGTTTAAACGAGCCATGGCCATAATCGCCCCTGGCATATTCTTATCACAACCTGGAATGGCAATTACGCCATCGTAATACTGGCCACCACAAATAGTTTCGATACTATCCGCAATTACATCGCGGCTAACTAAAGAGTAACGCATACCATCTGTGCCGTTGCTCATGCCATCACTAACACCAATGGTATTAAAAGTAAGACCAACTAAATCGTTGTTCCAGACCCCTTTTTTAACCACAGCGGCCAAATCGTTTAGGTGCATGTTACAAGTGTTGCCATCGTAGCCCATACTGGCAATGCCCACTTGCGCTTTCGCCATATCGGCATCGGTTAAACCAATTCCATAAAGCATGGCCTGAGCTGCGGGCTGGGTAGGGTCTTGCGTAAAAGTCTTACTGTATTTGTTTAATTCCATTTATATTATGTTGTTTGTTCTGTTCAATTCAAAAAAAAACCGCCTCTTTTGGGGAGGCGGTTTCGCTAACTATATTTTTTTAATTATATACAACGATTGCCTTCCCTCGGTTGAGGAATAATGATAATGTTGTTAATAATGACTGTGTTCAATTGCATGTTTTATTGCTTCGAACCCAAACATACTAACAAATTATCAAACTACGAAATCTTAAATAATGACTTCGTAATTTACTTTCTCTAGTACCAAGTTTTTATATGCTCTTTGTAAGGTAGCGCCAATACTATCTCTCCATCTTTGTCTATATACTGTTTCATCTACAGTATGGATACCCGCAACTTCTACTGCTGTGCCACAGAAAAATGCGCCATCTGCCTCTTTAAGAAAATCTACGGTGATTTCTTTTTCAACCACTTCGATATCTAACACTTTACAAAGTTCTATAATGGTAGCTCTGGTAATACCAGGTAAAATGTTTCCTTTTGCTGGCGTAAACAATTTGCCATTTTTCTCGATGAAAATATTGGCGCCAGATCCTTCAGCAACCAAACCTTTGTGGTCTAACAGCAAAGCTTCATCAAAGCCTTTATTTTTAGCATCTGATGTAGCTAAGATAGAGTTGACATAATTGCCACTAATTTTAGCCTCGATTTTCGTAGATTTTGGATTAGGACGTTCGAAAGGAGAGATGCAAATTTTCAATTGCCTATCGCCTAAATACGCTCCCCATTCCCAAGCACAAAGCATAATAGACGTTTGCTCTGGAGCAACCAAGGTCATTTGTGGCTCGCTAAAAACTAGGGGACGAATGTAAGCGTCTTTGAAATTATTCAGTTCGAGCAGTCGATAAGTTTGTTTAATCAGTTCGTCAACATTCCAAGTGAATGGAATACCTGTAAGTTCGCATGAGCGTTTTAACCGCTCGAAATGCTCCCTGGCCTTGAAAATACGTGTAGCATTGTGGGTTTTATAAGCCCTAATGCCCTCAAACGCAGCAAAGCCATAGTGTAACGATTGACCGTATAAATCAGTCTTTGCTTCCTCTGCCTTTACAAATTGGCCGTTTAGATAAATAACCGTGTTCGAATTGTAATAATTCATATATCGTTGCTATTATTTTTTTTCATGTGAAATAGCCATGTTATTCGATCTGTGTTTCTAAGACACCGCTATTTCGTAGTATTTTGTTTAAAAAAAGCGTCCCATTTTTTCAAGAAGGGGACGCTTTTTAGATGTTACATCAATATCGTTATAAGGAACCCTTGGATTGTTTATACAGTGCCACATTAAGCAGCAGCAGCGCGTTGCTAACAAAGAGGCTAATGTTGCTGTTTTGTGTGATTGATTTCATCTCTTTTGAGTTCTTTGTTTTGTTATCGTTTTATAAATACCAATTTAGTATTTGGTTCAAAAAATAGCAATAGGTAAAATGAAATAATTTTATTTAGAATATAATTTTGATTTTTTGTTTTTTGTTGAATTATAATTCTGTATAAGAGGTGTTTTATCTGTCAAAACATTGCGAAGTGTAGACCAAATATGAAAACGGTATTCGGTATAAATATTATGCTTGCATTGTAATTTTTCAGATTTTCTGCCTAAAAAGGGGAAATGATAGAGAAAGATGGAGTTAATACCGTTTGTTTTCTTCCCTAAATTAAAGTAAAGTTTAGCTTTATTTTTTAGCTAGTCTTTCGTTTCAAACAACCTCAAATATTTACTCGGTACTAATCTCTTCCATTCGGGATGTCTTTTCACATAAGCAAAAACCAATGGACATAAGGGCACCAATTGGTAGGTGTTTTCTTCAAGATAGGCAAGTGTCTTTTCTATCAATGCAGTAGCTGCACCTCTGCCAGCCAAAGCATCAGGGCTTTCGGTGTGGATGAGCTTGATAATTTTCTCGTTCTCTTCGTAATCGATAAATGCGGTGTGGCCGTCTACGCTTAATTCAAAGCGATGGGTTTCTTCGTTTTTAATAACAGGTAGGTTTAAGAATTCTTCTTTCATTGTCTTCGAGTTTAAATGATATCAACGAAGTTAGTAAGAAAGAATTTTGAGAGGGTTGATGTATGGTAATAAACGATATACTTGCGTACGAATTAACTCTTAAGCAAGGATTTCTCATGGCGCTAGATTTCTGCTCATTCCTCGTCGAAATGACGGGAGGAAGTGTTACAAACAAAAAGCCCCAAACTTTCGTCTAGGGCTTCTTAAACATTTTGATGTTTAAAACTTAAGCTACAACCGCTTCAGCTAAAACAATAATTTTATTATCCAGTACTTCTACTACACCACCTTTAATGTTATAGATGTTTTCGCTTGCAGTTTCCTTAACAATCACTGGCCCATCTTCTAAAGTAGAGATAATAGGAGCGTGGTCTCTTAAAATCTGAAAAGAACCCAAAGTTCCAGGAACAGTAACCGCAGTTACCTCGCCTTCGAAAACTTTTTTATCTGGAGTTAATATTTCTAAAGTCATTCTTGTTAGATTTGAGATTTGAGATTCGAGATTTGAGATATGCATCTCGTCTCAAATCTTTTATCTTAATTTATCATTAGTGAGATGTGAGATTTGAATTTCGTCTCAAATCTCACATCTAATATCTCACATCTTAATTAGCTTCTGCCAATAATTTTTTACCTTTTTCAATAGCATCTTCAATGCTACCAACTAAGTTAAATGCAGCTTCTGGATACTCGTCAACTTCACCATCCATGATCATGTTAAAACCTTTGATGGTATCTTTAATATCAACCAATACACCCTTTAAGCCTGTAAATTGCTCGGCTACGTGGAAAGGTTGAGATAAGAAACGTTGCACACGACGAGCTCTAGATACAACTAATTTATCTTCCTCAGATAATTCGTCCATACCTAAAATCGCAATGATATCTTGAAGTTCTTTGTAACGTTGTAAAGTTTCTTTCACACGTTGAGCCGTGTTGTAGTGCTCATCGCCTAAAACCGCAGGGTTTAAGATACGTGAAGTAGAATCCAATGGATCTACCGCAGGGTAAATACCTAACTCAGCAATTTTACGAGAAAGTACCGTAGTGGCATCTAAGTGGGCGAAAGTTGTAGCCGGAGCAGGGTCAGTTAAATCATCTGCAGGTACATATACCGCTTGTACAGAGGTGATTGACCCGCGTTTAGTTGAAGTGATACGCTCTTGCATTAAACCCATCTCTGTTGCCAATGTTGGTTGGTAACCTACCGCAGATGGCATACGACCTAATAAAGCCGACACCTCAGAACCTGCTTGCGTAAAACGGAAGATGTTATCAACGAAGAAAAGGATATCTTTTCCAGCGCCTTCGCCATCACCATCACGGAAATATTCGGCAACGGTTAATCCTGATAAGGCTACACGAGCACGTGCACCTGGAGGCTCGTTCATTTGACCGAATACCAAGGTTGCTTTTGATTCTTTTAATTTTTCAGTATCAACTGCGTTCAAATCCCATCCACCTTTTTCCATAGAGTGTAAGAATTCGTCGCCATAGTTGATTACACCAGATTCGATAAACTCACGAAGTAAATCGTTACCCTCACGAGTACGCTCACCCACACCAGCAAATACAGATAAACCTGCATAAGCTTTAGCGATGTTGTTTACCAATTCCATGATTAATACGGTTTTACCTACACCGGCACCACCGAATAATCCAATTTTACCACCTTTTGCGTAAGGCTCTAATAAGTCGATAACTTTAATACCTGTGAAAAGTACTTCAGTTTCTGTAGATAAATCTTCGAACTTAGGAGGAGCATTGTGGATAGGGCGACCGTCAGTTTTATCCACTGTATTGATTCCGTCGATCGCTTCACCAACTACGTTGAACAAACGACCTTTAATTTGATCGCCAATAGGCATTTTAATTGCTGCACCAGTGTCAACTACATCCATTCCACGAACTAAACCATCTGTAGAGTCCATTGAAATTGCACGAACGCGATCTTCGCCTAAGTGCTGTTGAACCTCAAGAACGATTTTTTGTCCATTTTCTTTAGTAATCTCTAATGCAGAGAAAATTTTAGGTAAAGTGGCATCGTTAACAAAGCTTACATCGACTACCGGTCCTATAATCTGCGCTATCTTTCCAATATTAGGCATATTTTGTATTTGGTAAAATTATAAAAATCAATCCCGATAACTATCGGGACTTAAAGGCAGTTTTGTACGCCTGCTTTTCGGTTGGCAAAGTTAAAACTTTTTAATGTAATTTTTATATAGAAATAAAATGTTTTTCAACAGTTTAATAAATGATAAATTAGCCGCTATGAATACAGTATTAGTTACTGGCAGTAACGGCCTTTTAGGGCAAAAAATTACCGAACAAATTATAGCAGATAATAGCGTGAATTTAATTGCTACAAATCGTGGAGCAAATAAATATCCCGTAAAAGAAGGTTACGTTTACGAAACGATGGACATTTTGGACGAGGTGCAAATAAAATTGGTGCTCGAAAAATACAAGCCAGATGCGCTGATCCATACTGCTGCGATGACCAACGTAGATAGCTGCCACGAAAGTAAAGAAGCCTGCTGGCAACTGAATGTGGAAGCTACTAAGTATTTGGCTTCATTGTGTGATAAAATGGGTATACATTTTATATATGTATCTACAGATTTTGTTTTTGATGGCTTGAATGGACCCTATAAAGAAGAAGACGAACCGAAGCCGGTAAGTTTTTATGGAGAAAGTAAATTGGCCGGCGAGAATGTGGTGCGAGAAATGCGAGGCGACTGGGCCATCATCAGAACAATTTTGGTTTATGGTATTTTGAAAGACATGAGTCGTAGCAATATTGTACTTTGGGCAAAAGCTGCGCTCGAAAAGAGAAATCCAATAAACGTAGTAAATGACCAATGGCGAATGCCTACGCTTGCCGAAGATTTGGCGAGTGCTTGTTTGCTGGCAGTGAAACATAAAGCAAAGGGTACTTACCATGTTTCTGGAAAAAATATGATGAGTATTGTTGAGCTCGTGAACCGTGTGGCAGATTTTTGGAACTTGGATAAAACAATAATTAACGAGGTAAGTTCTGATAGTTTGTGTCAGGAAGCGAAACGGCCAAAAAAGACTGGATTCATTTTAGACAAAGCAATGACAGATTTAGGCTACCAACCTCATAGTTTTGAACAAGGATTGGCTTTGGTGCGGAGTCAGTTAGAAAATAGCGGGCTGTAAACAGTTTTCAGTTGGCAGTTCAATTAACCTATTAAACAATTGCCGCCTCAACAATTAGCTAATTATCACATTAATAAATTATCAAATTAAATAATATGTCATTACAAGTAGGAGATCAAGCTCCAGATTTTAAATTAAAGAGTACAGAACTTAAAGAAGTTTCATTAAGCGATTTTGCTGGTAAAAAAGTGGTAATTCATTTTTTTCCGTTGGCTTTTACCGGTGTTTGTACCACGCAGCTTTGCACCATGAGAGATAACTTTGGTTATTACGATGGTTTAAACGCCCAAGTGCTAGGTGTTTCTGTAGATTCGCCTTTTACCTTAGCTAAATTTAAAGAGGAACAAGCTTATCAGTTCCCGTTATTATCTGATTTTAATAAAGAAACAGCCGCGGCTTACGGTGCTTTGTACGAAGATTTCTTAGGGATGAAAGGTATTGCCAAACGTGCGGCCTTTGTGGTAGACGAAGCAGGTAAAATTGCCTATGCAGAGGTGTTGGAAGATGCTGGTAACCTACCAGATTTTGCTGCCATCAATAAAATAGTTGCAGGCTAATTGGTCTGCTAACCTTTTCAATCTTTTTTGAATAACATAGGGCGCTCTAACTATGCTTGGGGTGCCCTATTTATTTTCTTTTGCTACTTATTGTCGTGTCGAAATTTTCAGTATCGGTCGAAATTAGTTGCCATGTTTAAGCTACTTGGCTGGAGAAATTGCTGCTAATAAAACTGCGGATCGTTTGAAAAAATGAAGCTAAATACCATTTGTGTTTAGCTTTTTAATATATTAAGTTACATTTGTATAACCATGCCTTCCTACCGTTCATATTCTGATAGCGAATTATCTTATCTGCTTACGCAAGATGACGAACAGGCCTTTACTGAAATTTATCACCGCTTTTATGGCTTATTGTTTATTCATGCCAGTAAGCGTTTGAACAGTGATGAAGAAGCTAAAGACGTAGTTCAACAGCTGTTCGAATCACTGTGGTTAAAAAGGGCTCTGGTTAAGCCAGACGGCAACTTATCGGCTTATCTTTATAAGGCTGTTCGGCATCGTATATTAGATATATTTTCGCACCAAGAGGTAGAAAATAAGTATGTAGATTCGCTACAGAACTTTATTGATCAAGATCACGTACTAAGCGATTATAAAATTCGGGAAAAGCAGATGAAAGAGCTGATAGAGCGAGAAATTGACTCCCTACCTCTTAAAATGAGAGAAATATTTTTACTTAGCAGGATGCAGAACAAATCTCACAAAGAAATTGCTGAAGAATTGGGTATCTCGGAATTAACAGTGAAAACCCAAGTAAAAAGGGCATTGAAAATTCTTAGATCGAAATTGGGTTTGGTGGTTTATGTAGCTTTTTTGCTAAAATTAAGTTGATAATCTTTTAATAAGATAACGTGAGTTGGGGATAAGAAAATTATGCTATTTGCTAGCGATAGTGCTTCAAATCTTCGTTCAGCTAATTTTCGGTATCTTATTTTTAACTATTTTTTGTTTTTTTAATGGCGTTAAAGAGCGCTTACGCGGTTTTCGGGCCGCACCAATAAGCCAA
>VFQP010004045.1_pt1 | contig 14116 bp, 25 predicted proteins | sample 3512351 | NCBI WGS metagenome assembly VFQP01 (sample SAMN10412372, study PRJNA504923) | tailings metagenome | isolation source: Relicate 1 Philex TSF1 revegetated site | place: Philippines: Tuba, Benguet | collected 2017-08-29 | reverse complement strand
GTATGGGTGGGGCGGGGGGGGGGGATGCGTTGTGTGTGGATATGCAATGTGGGTGGGTGGGTGGGTGGGGTGTGATCATGTGGTGTTTGAGATGAAAGGGTGATCGTGCACCCTCCCGTATGTCATCGTACATGCTACACATTACATACCCATGTGTACAGTACACTCTGCATATCAATGTACATGCTACACATTACATACCCATGTGTACAGTGTACTCTGCATATCAATGTACATGTTTCACCACACACACCAACACAGGGTCGTACATGGACCCAGTTACAACCCCACCTTGAGCCCATGTGGTCAATGGTATTCCGTGCTCTTGATGACCTTGTAGAACCCGTGCGTTTGACTGCCATGACCACATTCAAGACCCTGAGAAATGTAACTGTCAGACTGGCTGATGTGCAGCTGACCCAGGGACCTGTGGCGGGGGAGGCGCTGGGGGTGGGGCTGCAGGTGTTGCTCAAGCAAGGTTGGTGGGGTGGGGTGTTGTGTGTGGTGGTGGTGGTGGTGGTGGTGGTGGTGGTTGCCATGGGGTACATACACGTTCCACACCCACAAACAACCACACACCCAATACTTCCACATACACCACTACACACACACAAAACCCACAATACACCCACAGAAAACACCCACAAAAAACCACACAGGTGTAAGCAACACAGCATCAGAGGTGGTTGCTCTCAGTGTGGACACGTTGTCGAAGCTCGTTAAAGTTGCATCTCCTGTGTTGCTGGTGCCTCATGTGCCAATGTTGGTACCCGTGATGTTGGAATCGTTGAGTGGATTAGAGGTGTGTGGGTGTGGGGTGTGTGGGGTGGGGTGTGGGGTGGGGGTGGGGGTGTGTTGTTGTATTATTTTGTGTGCAGGGCTGTCAGTGTCACGTTGTTTTGTGTGTATGTTATTCGCAATACCACAACCATCATATATACCCACACATACACATAATAAACACACAACATACCCATCAAATACCAACCTACATAACCCCCTACTTGTGCACATAGGATGCACGCCTGAACTACATTGAACAGCATGCAGACCGACTGGGACTTGATGGGGGTCGCCTTGAGGGGGCCCGTGTGGCAGCAGCAGGGGCCTCCCCCATGTGGGACACCCTTGATGTGGCATTGAAGGCGGTGCCCTGTGACGAGGATGGACAGGTGTGGGTGGGTGGGTGGGTGGGTGGGTGTGTCTGGGGGTAGGGGCGTTTAGGTGCGTGAGTGTGTGTTGGTAGGTGGATGTGTAGGTGGTTGTGTGGTTGTACATGCACAATAATACATACATATGATGACATCACTCACCACATGTACACACACACACACACACAGATGATGACATCACTCACCACCAAGTTGGTAGGTATGCTGCGCAGTGGTGTTGGTCTTGCTACACGTGCAGGCACAGCCAAGTTTATTGGACAACTTGCAACACGTGCTGCTACACAAACAAAACCTCATGCTGCTACACTACTCAAGGTGTGTGTGTGTTTGGGGAGGGGGTGTAGGGTGGGTGGGGGGTAGTGGTGCGTGTGTGTATGGTGTATCTGTAGGGTGGTTGGTCATGTGTGTTCTGTATGAGAGAAAGGATATTGCACATGTGTACATTTGAGAATGGGTAGTGCACATGCATACAACGCATACTGCACACATACACATGCACATATACACATACACATACACATGCACACCTACACCTACACATACACATGCACATACCCTCACACCTGCCTACCTATCACACACACACACAAAAAAACAAAAAAAACATAGGCACTTGTATCAGCTGGTGTGTCAGAGCGATCAGGGACTGTGCGTAAAGCAGAAGCAGCAGCAGCAGCACGTGTTGCATTGTTGTGTAGTGAGACACGCACAGCCAAGCTTGCACGACAAATACAAGAATTGTCAGGGTATGCAAATCCAAGTATATCATCTCCACATTATTGCATGCACACACCAACAGCACAAAACATCCACCACTATACACCCACCCACGATTGCATGCACACAACAACAACACAAAACACTCATCGCTGTACACCCCCCCCCCTCATCCTCCCCCCCCACGCACACACACACTTACAGTAATGATGACAACGTAGGTGCACGTCGCTTTGCTGGTCAACTCTCAAAAGAACTCGCACGTGGTGCTGCTGATGTGTATGCTGCTCATGCATCTGTGCTGCTCCCATTGGCATGGTTGGGGTTGCATGATGAGGAGGCTGATGTGGCTGCTGGGTTTCAGGGTGCATGGGAGGATGGCAGTAGTAGCACGTATGATGTGTTGTATTGGTGTGTGTTGTATTGGTGGATTTTTGGGTGTGTGATGATGCAGGTTGATTGGTGTGTTGGTGTGTGTTGAATTGGTGTGTGCTGTATTGCTGTGTACTGTATGTGCATGCGTGTGCACATACATTTGCTACATGTACACCCACACCCACAATCCATTGCCTCTCCACCCCCCATCCCCCCACCCATCCCCACCCACCCACACAGCCCAGCAGCACTGCGTCTCTACATGTCAGACATAGCAACACTCCTCATACAAGGGCTAGCATCTTCCCACTGGCCCCGAAAACGTGCTGCAGCATGTGCAGTGGTGGCGGCTGTGGATGCTGCACCTGATGCTGTGGGGGGGGTTGTGGGGGTACTTGCAGAGGCCCTGTTAAAGGTGGGTGTGTTTTGTGGGTGTTGTGTGTGGGTGTGTTGGTGGGGTGTATTGCTAATCGTATACACACGCACACGCATAAACTTGTACGCACACACACTCTTGTACACACACACACTTACACACCCATACACACCCATACACCCATACACACATCCATACACACACAGGAATTACCAGGCAGGTTGTGGGAGGGTAAGGAAGTGGTCTTGAAAGCCCTGGGTGCCCTGGGGAGGGCCCCCCTTCCCGAGGGCCCCCCTGGTGTGGCACTGCAGCAGACCATAGTGGGGGCATTGTGTGATGCATTGGGTATGGTGGTGTCTGTGTGTGTAGGTGTTTGTGTGTGTTCATGTGTGTACATGTCAGTGTATATTGTGTTGACAAGGTGGTGTAATGTTTGTGTACACACAATCCCCACATACAGCACCACACACCATCCACTCACAATACCTCACACACCCTACACAACCCTCCCCCCCCTCTTCCCCCCACACCCTCCAAAATGCTCCCATCCCGGATCACACAGGCCGGGGTAAAGCCTCCTACAGAGCAGCAGCACTACAGGCAATACAAACCGCAGTACAGGGGTTTGCGTGTGACCATACATCTACTGTACTGCCACTGCTGGTTGCACAGGTGCAGCAGCACAGCCAGGTAGGCGTGTGTGGGATGTGTGAGGAATGTGTAAACAGTATAATCGAATAGGTCGCTGTTGTGTGTGTTTGCATGTATATGCACACACACCATTTCATGTGTTTGTTTGCTTTTTCACATGTATCCCAGGAACAAAAAATGTATCCTGTACCAAAATGTATACAAACCCACAACAACACACCATGTACAGGCCACCACCACCACCACCACCCCCGAGGACGACGACACCAACCCCAACACCCCCCCACGCCCGCTCCCCCTCGTGGACCTTGTCACCTGCCTCACAGCCCTCCTGCACCATGCCTCTGAAAGCAACATACACCATGCAGCAGAAACATGTCAACCAGCACTGTGTGTTGCACTGCAAGCACACCACCCCTGGGCGGCACGAGCAGCTGCTGCAACTGCATGTGCAACCATGTTTGGACGTCTGGATGGGGATGATAGTCAACATGCAGCACCGTATGTTGGTGATGCATTGTACACAGCATTGTCCTGTGTGTCCAATTGTGTGTCCACAGGGTCAACACTGTGTGACATCTTATCACACACGTACCACCACACACACAGGGCTACCATCGTTGACCCACTCATCCCCCACCTATGCACCTGTCTGGAGGAGGTGCGTGTGTCTGCAGTACGCACTGCTGCAATACAAGCGCTGGACACAGCAGTGCCCCTGGCTGGTGTGGACGCACGGTCGGGTATAGAAACGGCACTGCAGGCCCTGATTGCGAGGGAGCCAAGCACGGTGGTCAAGGCTGCAGCGCAACGTGTGCTTGACAAAGTGCAGCGAGAGAGCGTTGCGATGCACGAGTAGGGTTTCAATTTTTTGGCTGTGTTCTATTTGGATATAGGCTGATTAATATTTCCTCAATTGTTTTTCACATTCATCATCATCAACAACAACATAGCAACAACGATGACGTGGCAATCGTGGTTGATGGAGTATTTCCACGTGTGGAAGGCCCGATTTTGGGCAGAGATGCATATAAAGGAGGATGATCCGCGGTTAGCGGTGGTGGAAAAGTTTTTTCTCTTTGCAACCGGCTGGGGAACGGCTATCATGCTAGCGTTTTCTTTCTACAGGTTTGTTTGTTGTGATATTGAGCGTTGTGATGATGAATGTACACCACACCGATCAACCATGCACACACACACACACACAACCTGGCGCAACAGGTGGCGACAGCGCAAGTATTGGACCGTACGCCAAGGGTATTTGGATGCGCTGGATCAGCGTGCCAAGGAGGGGCCGCTCACACGGGAGGAGCGGGCCCTGCGCAAGGCCATTGCAGCAGAGCAGCAGCAAAATATACGATGGAAACCCAAGGATGCAGATGCTGTGATGAACAAAAGCTTGTGACTTGGCTGTTTGTGTGTTGTGTGTGTGCGTAGGGTAGGGAGAGAGCGTTGTTGGTCAACGTGGCTGTGTGAGCGACGTGTACCATATTGAACTGGTATTGCAGCACTTGGCATTGCTAGGCATTGCAACTGATGTTGGTAACTCATGATGCATACTGTTGGCATACCCACATATCTTTCATTATCGTCTACTTCCAAGTCACAAAAAAATGCTGTGCACCTCAAAATTCCTCCTAGTACGCTCCTGTACTGTCCATCAACGTCTTTGTGCACAGAAAAATCATCGCATACCGGCAAGGGTTGTGGCCAATCCTCATCAATGCATTCCATCTTTCGCCAATAATAAAACACACCTCAACCGTGCAAGTTTCAAGGTTTTTGCAACATCTATGGATACAAAGTCGGTCCTTGTGCCAGTGGCCAACGGCAGTGAGGAGATGGAGGCTGTGATTACGATCGATGTCCTGCGGCGAGCAGGTGCACATGTCACTGTGGCCAGTGTAGAGGACAGCCTTGAGGTTGTGTGCAGCCGCAACGTCAAGCTTGTAGCAGATGTGTTGATTGGCGAGTGTGTGGACACCGCATATGACCTCATCGCACTGCCGGTATGAAGCATTTGGATTGATTGACAATATGGTGTTTGATCAGTGCACACGTACAGTGGTATCCCACCTACACACAGGGTGGCATGCCAGGAGCAGAACGCCTGCGTGATAGTGTGGCACTGCAAACACTCCTCAAAAAGCAACAGGTATGGTCAGTGTATGTGGTTGTCATGGAAAACAGAACATAGTATGGTGTCGTCACATCATGGGTCAAAACCACCCATGTATACGACCAAAGTTACCCACTGTTTATTATCCATGTATACGACCAAAGTTACCCACTGTTTATTATCCATGTATACGACCACCACTCCCCGAAAACCACAGTCTGCTGGGAAAAAGTATGCTGCTATATGTGCATCCCCAGCAGTGGTGTTTCAGGCACAGGGTTTGCTTGATGGTAAGAAGGCAACATGTCACCCTGCATTCACTGACAAGCTGGCTGATGCCAGGTGCGGTGGTGGTGGGTTAGGTTTGTGTGCTTGGTATGCGTGGTGCACATTGCACATTGCATTGTGGGTGGCGTGTTTTGTGTATTGTGTGTATTGCGTGCTTTGTGTGTATTGTGTGCTTTGTTGGTTTTGTGTGCATGCCATTCCTGTTGTTAATGCTATTATTTCCATTATGCGAGACAAATGTGTGTACATATCACGTGTGTATGCACGTCATGTGCGTACCCATCATGTGCACACATGCCCAACATGTAGTCCCACCTTCCACACACACACACCACACACAGTGATGCAGAGCAGCGAGTGGTGGTGGACGGCCCCCTCACCACCTCATGTGGGCCCGGCACCACATTTGAGTTTGCGCTGAGCCTAGTGTCACAGCTGTATGGGGAGGAGAAGGCAGCACAAGTGGCTGCACCTATGGTCATGTACAAGCACTAGCTGTGTGTATGAGGGGTGCATGGGGAGTGCATGAGGAGCACTGAGTGGATGGGGAGCACAGGGGGGGTCGGGAGGAATAGGTGAATGAGGAACACTGGGTGAGAATGGGAATCATTGGGTGTGCAAGCAGCTATGCATAGGAGCGTGCAAAACACACACATGCACACACACACATTACTGGTTGCAGTGTGTCAGGACTGTGTCTAGGATGTGTTTGTTACATCAAGTGTGTACACGATGATTTTCATGTTGTACTGTCATGTGGGTGTGAAAGTCAATGGTTAACAAACGCAGCATGGATGTGATACACACCTGCCTCTCTTATTCATGACACGTGATGATGACGTCAAAACAACACGTTGAATCAGCCACAGCAACATACTACCAACACCAACAAACAAAAGCAAACACACACCATGCGTTCACAAGCATATTCTTTTACAACTACCACGTCCTCTTACAAGTACCACCACATTCTCCTGCCACATTCTTTCACCACATTCTCTTACACACATTTTCTTACCACGTCCGCACAATATCTCCCCCCCCCCCAAGATTAACCACACCAGCAGACGATGTAGTGGACATCGAGGCCTCCCAGGGAAACACCCGCACCACGCCATCCAGCCCACAGGACAGCACACCACGCTCCACCACACGCAGGCCAGTCACAGCCACACCCTGGGCAGCCTGGGTGCTTGTGCTGGCGCCACGTCCCAGGTTTGCTATGGAATCTGCAAGGCTCGTGCGACTCCCTGTCAATCCTGTGTGTGTTGGGGGGGATGAGGGTGTGCGTTGGGGGGGATGAGGGTGTGCGTTGGGGGGGATGAGGGTGTGTGGGTGAGAGAGAATGTGTGTGGATGTGTGGAGAAGGAGCCACACTGCAAGCAGCAAGCAAAACAAACAAGAATCAAGAAACCTGCAACACGAAACCAATACCAAGCACAACAAACAACATGGAAATCCACAAGCAACACCAACCCCGCAAAAACAAACAACCACCAGCTACCTGCAGATGACCCCCCCTTTTTCTTCCCACCCACACTGTGCACAGTGGGTAGGTATTGCACGCGACTCCCATCCTCCGCATTCCACACAGACAGACTCCCATCCTTGCCACCCACAAACAACAAGGGGTACTGGGGAGCAGCTGGGTGACGGCCTACTGTCAATGCTGTCACTGGACCCTGTGTGTTGTGGTGTGTGTTGTATTGGTGTGTGTTGTATTGGTGTGTGTTGTATTGGTGTGTGTTGTATTGTGTGTGTTGTTTTGAATATGTTGGTGGTACCACACACCTTGGTTGCCCCCTCTACTTTCCACAACACTTTTGCACGGCGGTCCCCCTGCCCCCCCATCATGCGCAGGTCTTTCACAGCAACGCAACCAGCTTCATCTGCACTCGCCAGCATAATACCACCTGTGTGTGTGTTTGTTTGTGTGAATGTGTATGTCGATATGAGTGTGTATGATTGTGTATATGAGCGTGGGAATATGGGTGTGTGTGTGTGCATTTGTATATGTATGCAGTAGTGTGTATGATACCACTCCCCCACACCTGGCAACGCACACAACCGTGTCACCGGTGCATGTGCATGATACGTCATCGTCGCCACACACCCACCCACAGCAGGCGCCAAGCTATCCCACACCGCTATATTCGCCCCCCCACTCCCTGCCCCACCCACCGCCACCACACTCCCGCTCCCCGCCACATACGCCACATCACTCCCCTTGCCCGCTAATCCCTGTGTGGTCCAATCAGCCCACACAGTATTGTGCACCCCACTGCGTGGCGCATCCAGCCGCCATGTTGCCACCAACCCGCCATCCCCCACACCCACAAAGCGGTCGCCTGTGTGGTTGAAGCGCACCGACATGGGATACGCCCATGTGATTGGCATGCCCGGTTTGGCTGCAGCAGTGCCCATTGAAAAGGATCGAAACCAGGCCACAGGGCTGGTGTCGTCGTTGGTGGAGGTGGTGGTCGGTGTGTGGGGGGGGCGGGTGGCGGGGGAGAAGGAGGCGAGGGGGTGTTTTGCGTTGAATGGCCATAGGAGTATGTTTCCGTTGGTGTGACCTGAAGGGTGTGGTGGGTGGTTGCATTGATGAGAGGGTGGGTTGACGTCCATGAGACACCACATATGTAGACACCCGCCCAAAAAACAAAACACACTCACAATCCCCCAGACACAGTCCCCCAATACAACACACACCAGTAAGGTACACTGCACGTGTAGGGTGAGCATCCATAGCAGACGTCACCACCTCCTCTGCTGCAATACCCATCACCACCTGCTGCCCCCCACCCATTCCCGTGTCCCGTGGTGAATCAGGGGACATGTAATCCGGGAAATCTGTCAAGCCAGCCAACGCCATGGTGCCTGCTGCGAGGCGGTCTGGGTGACTGGTGGTGTTGGCGGTGGTGTGCCAGCGACTTCCCTCAAACATATCATACAAGAGGGAGGTGAAGAGACCACCACGGGTGCTGCTGCCCTCTGTGTGGTTTGTGTTGTATTGGTGTGTGTTGTGTGTGGTTTGTGTTGGCGTGTGATTTGGATGTAGTGTATTGTACATGGTGTACATGTATTGAAGATAGTATTGTGCATGTGTATGGTGATGTATGTACATGTATTTATGTATGTACAACACCAACACCACCAACACCCACCCACCCACCCACCCACCCACCTGAAGACACCTCAGAGGCAGCACCCATCTCCTCCACAGACATCAACTCACCCTCCACCAACCCATGTGTACTCGTCGCCACCGCAATCAAGGGCCCCCCCGGGATGGTCGGAGGGGCCCCTGGCCGGGCCCCCACAGTAGCAGCTACGGCGGCAGCTTCTATGCTGCTGCAACAGAGGGCGTAGACAGAGTCACCTTGTATGTTGAAGAGGGTACAAGGGTCCCCTAGGATTGTTGAGGGGGGGGCCTTTGGGGGCATGGGGGCAGCCTGGGGGGGGGGGAGGTGCCAGTGTGCGTCATGGAGAATGAAACATCATACCCAACACCATATTCACCACCCACAACACTCATACCCAACACCATACCCAACACATACATACCCAACACCCACATCACATACCGGAGCAGCAGCTGCAGCATGATGACGTGCACGAAACATTCGCGTAAACAGCTGGCCCAATGACACATAACTGGCAGCATTGGACATGGTAGGCATGAGTGCACCCCCACATGGTGTGTTGGCAGTGGTGGGGGGGAGGGAGAGGCTGGGTGTGGGTGGTTGAAACAACCCCTGTGTGTGTGTGTGTGTGTGTGTGTGTGTGTGAGGAGGGGTGGATGCGTACTGTGTGTGCATATTGAATGTATGTTATGACTCTGTGTATGCATGTGTGTGATAAATACACATGTGTGTTGTGTATATCAACATGAGGGTTTGCGTGAAGGAGATGTGGGATATGGCACCACCAGAACAACCACCACACACATGAGTACAATTTGATTACACATACACACCACATACACACCACATCACACCACACACACACCACATCACACCACACACACACTCACCCCCACAAACACACCTGCAATTGCTCAGCCACCATTGTAGCCTCATCCACATGCAGCCCCACCCCTGCCTCCTGCATGGACCTCAACTGCCTCACCACCCCTTGCACAAACCCATCCCCACCCCCACCCGCACCCCCCACCCCCACCCCGGACAACACACCAGGCATGGCACTCAACACCGCTCGCAATGCTATGCGACACAGGGTGTTGCGGCGGGTGTGCTGGACGGCCATGTGGGTGGGGGTGGGGGTGATTTCACGAGCAATCTGAAGGGCTTGGAGGGCCAGGAGGGGGAGGCCTGCTGTTGCAAGACCATGTGCTGCGTGCATTGCAAGTCTGTTGTTTTTTGGGTGGGGGTGGGGGTGGCGGGGTGTGATGCAGGGTATGTGTGTGGATTTGTGTGTATATGTGTGCATGTGTGCATGTATTGCTGCATGTGTGTGAAATATACAACAACAACAATCAACACCAACACGTACAACACCAACAAACAACACACACACGCAACACAACACACCTGTCCAATGCCCACAGGTACGTACGCCCCCCCTGCTTCAGTGCAGCAGGCATACTCACATCAGTCAACACAAACAACACCAATTCCAATGCCTGCACCACCGAAAACACCTGTCCAGGGGCCCCCATCATTATGGACCCCCCCATCAACCCCCCCCCCATCATGCCCCCACCCATCGAGCCCCCACCCATCAAGGGTTTCCCCATGATGGGGACCCCCATTAGGGGGCCCTGTTCGCTGTCTGGTGGTGGGAGGAGTGTATGCAGGGCATGTGTGTATTGACCAAGGATCCAGTTGAGGCATGCAGCAGCCCATGGGTCGTGTGGGGGGTTGATCTGTGTGTATTGGGGTTGAGACAAGAGGTGTGTGTTGGGTTTGAGATAAGAGAAGGCTTTGGTGTGTGCTGGGGTGGAGGGTTGAGAGGAAAGAGGTGTGGAAAAATGAGGGGAAAGGGAGGGGTTGTTGTTGTGTCGTGCATAATGAGATGTGCTTGGTGTGAGAAATGCATCTGGATATGTACATGCTCTCTCTCTCTCTTTCTCTCTCTCTCTCTCTTTCTCACCCACACCCACACCCACACACCCACACAACCACACACACCTGTGGCAGCAGTTCATGTGTGATGATATCCCTCTCCAACACCCCACCAGGCCCCTCTAGCAGCCGACACAAAAACAACGCCAACTGTGGGTCCCCTAGGTTGTGTATGCACACACCTGCAGCATCCTTGGTTGCACCACCTGCATGAGAGGGGTGGCATTGGATGTGTGGTGAGATGGATATGTGGTGGGAGAGATGTGGGGTGGGAGGCACCATGTACAATGAGGAGGAGTGGGGATATGGAGGAGTGGGGATATGGAGGAGTGGGGAATAATGCATGATTGGGGGTAATGAATGGTTGGGAATGGGCATACATGGGAACATGGGTATGAGTGGGGATATTGGTACATAAGAACAGTACAAAAATAGTTGTCAACATGATGTTTGATGTGTTGACTATGCACACACACCACCAACACGCTCACTACTACACACCACCTCAATCACCCCCCAAACCCCACTCACCCACTCCCAAATCCTCTCTCTCTCTCTCTCTCTCTCACACCCACACACCAAGCACACACACACACACCAAGCACACACACACACACCAAGCACACACACACACACCAAGCACACACACACGCACACACCAAGCACACACACACACACACACATACCGAGTATGAAAAATGCAGCAGCCATATCATGTCTATGTTGCCCCAGTAACACAAATGCATTCTTCTTTGCTGCTTGTCGGTTTTTCTCATTCTTGAAATCACGTTTGAGGAAATCTGCTTGCCTGCTGTGTCCAGCTGTGCGAAACAGGTTCTGTGTGTGTGGTGGTGGGGGGGGTAGGTGTGGGGTGTGAGGTGTGAGGTGTGAGGTGTGTGGGGTGTGGGCCATTCACCTAATCACATCCACACATAAAAACAGCGTACAAAAACACACAAAACACATACAAAACACATACAAACACATACAAAACACATACAACCATACACACAGTAGGGTTTTCCCTCTCACACACACACACTCTAGGGTGCTTTCTCTCCCACACAGACACCTGCAATAAAGAACGGTTTCCCAGTGCCATGTACATCAATGCACAGTCGTATGGATCACTTCTGGCAGCAAATTGACCCTTGGCCACTTGTTCAGCAGCAGACCTGGTGTTGGTGGTTATTAATGTTGTTAAAATTATTGTTGTTGTTGTTGTTGGTGGTGGTGGTGTTGTTGTTTTGTTGTTGTTTTTGTTGTTTTGTTGTTGTTGCACAATTATATAAAGAAACTCATATGATGCTTAACATGATACTTAATATGACGTGATTATTATTATTATTATCATTATGACACTCAGTATGATACAACGACTATCTAAACAATTCTGTATCAAACAGTACACACACATACATACACCCCATACACACCCTATACACCTTCCCATACCGTATAGTGGCTTCATCAGTGAGCCAATACCCAGCACCCACAGACCTCAAGGCTGGCCAACTCAACAACCCATTGGCACGCATGGAAGGGGGGGTGCTGGTGGTGGTGGAGGTAGTGCGAGACCATGCTGAACCTGTGTGTGTGGATTTGATGGTGTGTGGGGTAAGTGGTGGGTTTGGTTGGTGGTGTGTTTGGTTGTGTGTTTGGTGGTGGGTTTGGTTGTGTCCAGGTCACGCAGTGTATGTCTCTCATGCGTGCGCGCATGTGTGTGTTGAGCGTGTTTTTGTTGCTATTGCCTGTATATACTACATATAAGTTAACAAAGGCGTGTCACTCTCCCACCACCCACACTCAACACACCCACACCACCCACACCACCACACCTGCGCTCCCCCCCACCGGCGCAGGGTCCACCCACCCTGGCACCTGGTCACTACACCTACGCAACAAATCATTGGGTGCACTGGACAACAGCGCCCACATCACAGCCTCCATGCCCAAGCCCGGCAACAGGCCGCTGTGGTGGGCCCAGCTGTCCCCATTGGAGGAGCCACCCCCCGAGGCCCCCCCTGGTGGGTGCGAGGCTTCGGCAATGTGTGGCATACCAACGTCCACACCTGTGTTGATGTATGTGCGTTGATATACAGTGGTGTTGCTACATGAGCATAATGATATTGAAAACACATGAATAAAACAAACATGGTATAAAACACATGCATCCATACACATACAACAAATGAATGACCACATACAAACCATGCATACAAACGCAATACAACACATATACAACACATATACAATAGCATACCTGCAGCATTCACCATGCGGGGTGGCAGGCTACTCAGGTCTGAGAACGACATCACTGATGCCCCTTGCTCAAAATCAGTCACAGAGGGGGTGGGGGGGGGGGCCCATGACCCCCCACTACCACCAGCAGCAGCACCACCAGCACCACCAGCTGTTTTTGTTGTTGTGGAGGTGCGTGAAGCAAGGCGTTTGGTGCTGCTGGGGTCGTTGCGCTGGGATGAGAGAGCCTGTGTGTGTGAGAGAGAGGCGCACTGGTGCACTGTGCTGGGGGCTTTCACATGGGATACTATGAGGGCATGAAAGAGAGCCCTTTATATACAACGGGGACAGTAAACAGAAAATAGAGTATACAGAAAATAGAGTATACGTTATACATGTTGTATATATGTTGTATGAATACATGTAGCAACATACAATGAGCATCAGCGTGTAATGACCATATTCAGCAAGCACACTGATGCAATGTATACATCCAACCCCATGTACACATCCCACACCCACACCCACGCACCTTGTCACGCCCCCCCTGGGTGGGTGTGTATGCCTGACACCCAAGCGCCGCCAATTGCACCAGCAGCAACGCCCTGTGTCCTGCATCATCCAACGCATGCTGTCCCCCTCCACCACTCCACCCACCCCCACTCAAGCCACCTCCACTACCAAGCACTCCACCAAGCACACTGCGTGTGTGCATGCCAGTAGCGCCGCTACTACCACCCCCAATACCACCACCACCAACACTACCACCCATGTGTATGTTGCCCACAGTGGTGGTGGGGCAGGCAAGGGCAGTGAGCTGTACAAGGAGGCGTGTGTCCTCATGAGAGAGGCCAGGCAGGGATGCTATAGGAGGGTGGTGGGGTGGAGCGGGGGTGGTGGTGGTGCTTGACTGTTGCTGTGGGCAGTTGGGGAGGGAGCGTGGGTGGGTTGTGATGATGGGATGGGTATATTGTGACGGTGGTGCGTGTGATATAGAGTGCCCACCAATGCTCTCTGCAATGCACGCCAACTGAAAACCAACACACACACACACACACACACACACACACACACACACACACACACACACACA
>VFQP010004044.1_pt1 | contig 14121 bp, 9 predicted proteins | sample 3512351 | NCBI WGS metagenome assembly VFQP01 (sample SAMN10412372, study PRJNA504923) | tailings metagenome | isolation source: Relicate 1 Philex TSF1 revegetated site | place: Philippines: Tuba, Benguet | collected 2017-08-29 | reverse complement strand
ACGTAATGACGGCCTGAACCGAAGCACGCATACTGATACGGACGATGTCGGGCAGCAAGGCCTCGATCGGGTAGTCATGCGCTGCCACGCCGTACGTGACATAGCGAATCCTGCCAACCAGCCCTTCGTTTCGGAACCGCTGTGGCGGGCTATGATTTCCAACGTCGGTCGCTTCGCCGGCGGTAGCGAATTCGCCCATACAGCTAGCCAGCATCACCCCGACTACGATGAGGGTGAGGTGGACGCTCGTATTGAGCGGCACGTAGCTGAATCCGGGCCAATCACGTGCATCGAGATTCGGAACTGCGGGTACGCCGGCTGCCCTACCGGTGGCTGCATCCTGCCGAATGGGAAGGCGACCAAAGCTCCCGCCGGGCTTTCTACTTGGCCTGCCTTATTTGGACAGAAGGACATCCCGCACACGATCATTCTTCGGTCGTTCCTTGACTGCCAATTCAAGGATGGACTGATCTACGCGAATGCCGAGTTTCATCGGTACCGGAAGGGAGCATACGAGCAGGTCGATGAGACTGCGGAGGTCGATAAGAGGATTGGTAAGCATCTTGGCCTGGCAGCGACGGCTCAGTTCATCAAGCAGCTGAGGGAGTTGCTGGCAACCCAGCAGGCCGAGGCCGCCGCTAACTTCTCTCCGAATCGAAATTTCCTTTGCCTGGAGAACGGCACTCTGGATCTGACCACATTTGAGTTAAAGCCCCACAGCCCGACCCACAAGCTGCGCACGCGTCTGGATGTGCAGTGGGAGCCCGAGGCTACAGCACCAAAGTGGGTGGCCTATCTTGACAGTGTCTTTGCGCCAGATTCGGACAAGGCTGAGAAGATCGCCTTTCTCCAGCAATGGATGGGATACTTGCTTGTGCCGGACTCTAGTCAGCAGAAGATGCTTTGGCTCGTCGGCTCTGGGGCCAACGGGAAGTCCGTGTTTTTGTCAATCGTTGCTGCTCTGATTGGGACCCAGAATATTTCGAATGCGATGCTTGATAGCTTCCACCGTTCCTATGTCCGAGCCGAACTGGATGGGAAGCTTGTCAACATTGCTGGCGAGATGGCGGCCGACGCGATGATCAACGACGGATTCATCAAGGCGATAGTCGCAGGTGACATGATCGAGGCGGAGCGTAAGTTCAAGCCTTCGTTTTCGTTTCGGCCATTCGTTCGCTTGATGGCAGCGACGAACCATCTGCCAAAGACGAACGACCTGAGCGATGGATTCTTCCGCCGGACGATCATCCTGCAGTTCAACCGGCAGTTCAGTACCAGTGACCAGAACCCGAACTTGGTGAACGAGTTGACGGAGGAACTGCCGGGGATCTTGGCCTGGGCCGTGGAAGGTCTTCGTCAACTCCGGGCGCAGGGTCGCTTCACAATCCCACCATCATCGGAAACTGCGCTGGCGACTTACCGCAGGGAGGCGAACCCGGTGCAACTGTTCGCTGAAGAGTGCCTGGTTGCAGCACCGAATGGCGCTGGGATGCAGCCCAAAGACGTCTATGGGTTGTACCAGCGGTGGGCCAGGCATTTTGGATTTCAGCCCAGAAACAACGCGACGTTCGGCAAAGAGCTCAAGGCCCTCGGCTTCGAGCAAAGGAGGTCGAACGGGGCAACATACTGGAAAGTAGCTGTGACCGAGGCCGCTAGGGACTATGCGGAGATCGGCACACGACTGAACTACGACACCGGCGCTTCATCGGCAAACGACACTGACGGTGGGAGGGCGGTGAGCTCGCTGGTATCGAGGTACACCGTGTGATCGGGCGGGTGGCCCATCGGCAGCAGGGTGGGCAGGGTGGGCAGCAGTGTGGGAGAAGCCAGGCAGCCCACACTGCTGTTTTTCCTTTATTTATCAGTGATTTAAATCATAAAGGGTGGGTAGGATGAGGAAATCTGGAGGAAGTTAGAAAAAACTCTCTTCGGGGTCAACGTTAAGGTCTGTATATATGAATATATAAGAGTAATGCTGAAATGCCCACCCTGCCCTCCCTGAGAATAAGAAGACCGAGACGCAGCATGGCTTTTTTTAGGGAGGGAGGGTTTCTTCTGCCCACCCTGCTACCCACCCTGTTCTCGCCCAGTGGCAGGAAAAGACAGCTTTTAGCTTTCGATACCTAATGCCTGGCAAATGTTGTTGCGCTAGAATCGCCTGAACAAAAATAGAAGAAGCAGGGGGTCAACATGACGCAACCGCTGTTGCTCGTGGATTTTGAGAATGTCCAGACAATAGACGTTCAGCTCATCCCGCCGGACTACCGGATTGCCATCTTCTACGGCGCCAACCAGAAGAGCGCCTCACTGGATCTGACAACCCGGCTGCAGGACCTGGGATCACGGGTGCAATGGCATCGCGTCACAGGTAGTGGCAAGAATGCGTTGGACTTCCATCTGGCTTTCCATATCGGACGTGTTCTTGAGCGCAAGGAGGCCAGCGAGTTCATCATCCTGGCTAAGGACACGGGCTACGACCCGTTGGTCAAACACATCGGATCACTCGGCGTACCCTGCAAACGGGTCGCTGCGGTCGGGGATATCCACAACACCCTGGTCACTCCGGACAGGCAGCCCGCAAAGCCGGCACCAATGGCATCGCTCCCCGCCAGCGAAGAACTTGAGCGTGTCAAAGCGAATCTCTCCAAGATGCAGAAGAACAAGCGGCCACGGAAACGGGCAACGCTGTCCAAGCACGTCAGTACGCTGTTCGGCAACAAGCTGGCGAAGGCGGAGTTGACGGCCTTGATTGACGACATGTTCCGCCGCAAGCTGGTTTCAGAAGCCAACGGTGCTCTGAGCTACCACATTTGAGTTTTCGCTGGGCGATTGGAGTAGGGGATAGCATCGGCGCATGACAACCCCTACGAATTTGTGATGGCGGAAAGCCATACGCACGAGCACACTTCGGGGCCAAGTTGGTGGATCGAGGCGTTGGCGGATGTTTCTGGACGGTTCCTTGTGGGAGGGACCACCGTATGTTGGCCCATTTTCGTCTGCTGACATCTATCGTCAGGCATTCCTGGCAATCTTTCAAATTGGCTGCGGATAATGGTGATATGCGTACTGTATTCCAACTGTTCGGAGGGGTAAATTGAAATCAAGAGCCCTTAGCACAGTTCACGATCTAATCGTGACCGACTACACGATAACCAGGCAGCCGAATGGTCGGTTCCTGCATGCCTTTCGGCCAGCCACTACGGAAACCGTTTATCAATTCGAAGCCAACAGCACTCCAATTTTGCAAGAGGGGAAACGATATAATGTTGGTTTCATTATAAATGACAACGGGACAAGGATAATCGAGCCATCGGCGCTTGCGTTAGTAGACGAGGTGAATCCCACGTTGAGCTATCTCGCTGCAAAAAAATTTTCGAGTGACATTTTCACCGAAAACAAGGCAAAAAACGATGAGCGAGTTACCCATACTGCAGCCGATTATTATTGGGGAAAGAAATACGCCTGGAGAGCCTATGGACTCGTGGTCGCCAAGGAAGCGTTCTACCAATACCTTGAAGAGATACGCCATCCGGCTATCCCTTGCAAAACATCGAACCCTGATCTTCCCTATGCAGGAAATGAAGACTCGGTCGCATATAGAGATTTCGGACTTGAACAAGCGATGGATCAGCTAATCTCAACGACGGAGAAGGTTGGTCGTTATTTCAAGTCCCCATTATTCTCGAGAAAATTTCAAATTCGGGCTATTAATGCCATAACGGATAAAAAATAACATTCGATGCAACTCCATCAAGTCAAGCCTCGAGAGCAAAATGGCCGAGATACATTTGAGCGCTATAGGGCGCAGACGAGAGCTGCTGCACTCGCAGCGCTAGCCATTCTCGAAGGCGCTGATGTAGATAGAGTCTACTGTGATTTTCACGACGATTACGTCGTTCGTGAGATTGACGGTGGAAATTTTCTTTACTGTTTCGTACAGGTCAAAACAAAGGCCAAAGCCAATGAGAGTTGGGCACTTAATGAGGTGTTTGGTCTTAAATCAAGAATAAAAGACCAGAAAAAACAAGATGCGGCCTCTGTCGCTTCGAGTTTCGTTGGGAAGTTACTTGTCCATACAATGAACTTTCCCGACAACTGCAAGACTGTTACGTTTATGACAAACGTACACGTTGAGGATGCAATCGAGGAAATTCTCTCCTCCCTAGGCGACGGAACATTTGGCAATAAATATGCCAAGGTGTTGATCGAAAAATTTGAGGAGTGCTTTGTTGCGAATGGGGAAAAGTTATCACCCGGTGAGATAAAAAGTAAGCTATCAAAGTTGCGGTTTGAGACGGACGTTCAGCATATAAAAGAAAAAAATAATAACTTCGAGCCAATTGCAAGAGATAAAATACACGAATTCAGCGAAGTGGATCTAAGTCATGAGGAGACGCGTGAAGTGCTAGTCTCACTCCTGGATCTTGTTGAATCCAAATCCGCTGGAGTTATTGACGTGCTGACGGCGTCCAATGTGGACGCCAGGGCGAGTGTGGGAATCAACGATCTACTCGATATTCTTTCGATATCAAGGGACGCATACAATCACTTGCTCACCGGTGGTGACCCCAAAGCAATAAAGTCTGCATCAATAATGCAGCGAGTAATGAAGGCTGCAGGTGCGGATGACGACGAAATTGAGTTTTGCTCTCGGTGCAAGACGGACTGGGACGTCTGGCTGAGAGACAATCGAAATAAATTGTCCGAGATGGATATTATGTTCATAACATCCAAGATGGATAGCGTTCTGCAAAAAATTGCAAAACATTCCGATAGCTTCAGAATTTCGGCGTTGAGAGGACAGGTGAAGGATCTCGCAAGGGACCTAGAGGAAAATAATGTTCGCTTTGATTTGTCTGAGCAGCAGTTGCTAGGGGGGATATTTTCCGCTTTAGTCAGGAGTAGATAATGGACTACGATGAATTCTTTGCTAGAATGGAAAAGAAGGAAGTTTCCATTAACTTGACTGGGGACATCAAGGCCTATCGCCTAAGCAATGAAGCGTTGTTTCATATTCCTCTGATCTCCATGGTAATTTTGCTTTTCGCTAAGGATAGGCGCAAGCCCTATGTTGCTGAGCTGGGGCAGTTGGTTGGTGATTCATTTGAGAAAAGCATGGCGGGATTTAAGGGTTCCTCGCAGCATTTGGGCTGGTCCGCAAACCTGCGCGTTAGGACTGTTAAGGCCCTTGGGTTTCTAGAGGGTGTCGGCATGGTTCGAGTGGATAATAGGAAGGGACGACTAGCCATCACCGACTTGGGAAGCAAGGTGATAAGTCGGACCATGAGCGAAGATAGTGATCTATCCTACAACCTGGCGCAGATTCAGAGGGCCTATAGAAATATTTGCGTTGAGAAGCAGCTTAAACTTGAATTGATATGAGACTTATAAGCCTTCAAATTCGGCCCCGTGGAACCAACGGCTGGGGATCTGACCGACTTGAGTTTGGCCACGAAGTCACGCAATTATTTGGTCCTAATGGTTGTGGGAAGACTCCATTAATGCAGTCAATAGTGTACTGCTTGGGTTTTCCGTGCAAATTTCGTAATGATATATACGAAAGATGCGAAAATGCGACGCTGGAGTTTGAGCTCGATGGGAGTAGTTTTTTTGCTCGGCGTACATTTTCATCTAACGATTTCGAGATTGAGTTAGCCGGTCCCTTTGGTGCTCAAGATTTCTTTAATGAAAGAGACTATTCTGAGTACCTGTTTGAGCTTCTCGGGGTGGATTTTCCCAACTTGGTAACGACGGCTGGGAAGAGCACCACACCATATATATCCTCTGTACTTCCATTATTCTACCTTGATCAAGATGATGGATACGGCTCGTTCTATAGCCCCCCCAACAGTTTTGTGAGAGACCAGCTGTCCGAGGTAATTCGACTTTTAATTGATCTGCCCCCGAGAAACTCCTTCGATGCAAAAAAGGACGAGCTTGAGGCCAAGAAGAAGTTGGATTATCTCGATCGCCTAGTTCTTTCGAGGAAGAGTGATTTTGATATCGCCAAAGATGGGTTGGGGCAGCAGTCAGCGAGCCAACTAGACTACGAAAGTGAGCTTGGCCGGCTAAAGGCGAGGCTCGATGAATTGCGATCAATCGCCCCTTCCAAAACAACATCGATTGCGGCACTTGATGAAGTCCTGTCCGGTTATCGCCGGGAATTTCAGGATATTCAGGCAAAAATCGACGAGATCGACAAAAGAGGGCGTAGCCTCACTCAGATTATTTCTGAAATTCAAGTCGAAATCAATACTCTCAACTTGAACGAAGAGGCCAAGCGAGCATTTACGGCGTTTGGTGAGGTTTGCGCAAATAAGGACTGCGGCCTATTTGCGTTGAGTAGCGATTCCTATGGAAAGAATTTGCTCTATCTTCGTGATCAAATTAAGGATTTGGAGAGAAACGCCAGCATTTCTCAAGGTCGGCGAAGCGAGTTGGCACGGCAGCTCGATGCGGTGCGGATAAAAGCTACCGATGCACTGGCGAAGAGAAAGGTAATGCTTGAGAGCGACGAGTCCAATTCAATGGTGGAGGCTGTATCTCAGCTGACTACGGAGATCTTCAACGTAGAGATGAAGCGACGGGAATTGGCTGAGTTAAAGGAGCTGGAGACCAGATACTTTGATGCCATAGTCGAAAGAGATAAGGCTATTGAACGAGTATCAGCATTTTCTGCCTCAAGTTACCGGGATCCGAAGATTATAAAGACACGTTCCCAATTGCGAACAGCCTTTGTAGACTGGATGGACGTGCTTGATACGAATAACGTATCACGCGACATTTCGTTCCGGGACGAATTTATTCCCATTATGGGATCTGAGACTGTTGGGCAACTTAAGGGGAGCACGAAGATTCGTGCCGTGTTGGCCTACCATGCAGCGCTCTTTGAGATACTGGCGCAACCTGAAAGCAAGAAAATTGGTTTCATGATATTGGACACGCCGAAACAGCACGAAATGCATGATGTTGACCTGGCAAGATACCTTCAAGGGTTGAAAGAGTTTGCCGGAGCCAATGGGGTGCAGGTAATTTTTTCCGGGACCGAGTATCATTATCAAGGGGACCAGAACGATAAAGAATGGTCTGCAAAGTTTCCAGGGATGAAGAATAATATGTTCTTGGGTAATGTGAATTGATTTTCAGGATGCGTAGCTGATATGGCTTTGCAAGCAAGACGATCCAGCTACGCTCCCTAACAGCGGTTCAATACCTGCCCCGGGTCAACTCGTGGAGCAACCGGGAAGGGAACATCAAGCATGATCTGCATCCGATACTCCCCTTCGAGTCCGTCACAGTTGTCACCGCGTCACAATGCCGTAGGCACGGGGTTTTCTGCTGTCACGCCATGTTCGAATGGCCGTGACGGTTGACACAGAACATGCGCCGTTCACAGATGGCCTAGGCGGAAGGCGTACCGCTTGCGTCTCGCTGCTTAGCAAAGCCCGCATAAACCATATCCCCCAGCAACGCCGCTAGCCCCTCCTGCACCTTGGGGCTGTTTAGTACCTGCTTGGCCATCTCCGAATAGCTATCGAAGCCATCGGCAACGGACTGGATCATGGCGTCCTTGAAATCAGGGCTGGCATCAAACTGCTCTTTCGTGTTCGCCGCCGCCTGCCGGGCCAACGTCTCGTTCTCTAGCATCTTGCCACTGATGTGCAAGGCAAATGGCAGCAGGTCGGTATCGGTGACGCCTTCAAAGAGGTCGTTCATCTTCTCGACCACCTGGGCCAGCATGACCTGCTCCGGATCGTGGGGCTTGCCGGAGCCGAGTTCAGTCAGCGGCTTCAGCTTGCCACCTTCCCCCGCCTGTCCGAGGACGATGTTTTGCTTGCCTTTGTCCGACAGCTTGTAGTGGGTCAGCTTGACACCGCTAAGGTCGATTTCCTCCTTGTTGCGCACGCTTCGCAGCAACGGCAAGAGGTGCTTCAGATAGATGGCGCGTTTTTCGAGGTCGGTATCTCCGAAGTCGACGATCTGAGAAAGGAAGTCATAGGCACGAACAAAGGTGCCAACGTCTCTGCGGAAAACGTCCAAGGCGTCGGCTGCTTCCTTGTCTTCGGCATCGATCGCATCCTGCATGCGTACCCGGTAACGATCCACTGCGGGCGCAATCTTGGCCTGCATGTCCTTCTGCGTTCCCTTGAAATATGCCAAGACGAACGCTTCTACTTCTTCAGGCGTGTAGATCAGCTCGGCATCCAGTTTGGTTTGCAAGGCGTGGATCAGATTCGGATCACTGACCTCAGCGAGTTCAGCCGTCTCGAAGTATGGCTGGAAGGCTGCCCGGATCTCCTCGGCCTCGTTCACGAAGTCCAGCACGAAGGTCTGCTCCTTGCCAGGGCAGGTTCGGTTCAGGCGGGACAGCGTTTGCACTGCTGCCACCCCGGCGAGCTTCTTGTCCACGTACATGGAAACCAGCTTGGGCTGATCGAAACCGGTCTGGTACTTGTTGGCCACCAGCAAGACCTGGAACTCTTCCGTATCGAAGGCTTCCCGAAGATCACGGCCCTTCAAGCCGGGGTTCATCTTGCCCTCGGAGAACGGAGCTGGGCCGCTCTCGGGATCGTCCACTTCACCGGAGAAGGCCACCAGCGTTGCCAAGTCGTTGTAGCCCTGCTGCTTGATGTACTTGTCGACGGCGAGCTTGTACCGGACCGCTTCCTTGCGGGATGCCGTGACGACCATGGCCTTCGCATGTCCATCCAGACGCCAGGCGACGTTGGTCCGGTAGTGCTCGACGATGATCTGGGCTTTCTGCGAAACGTTGTACGGATGCAGCCGGACCCAGCGCATCAGCGACTTCATCGCTTCGCTCTGGTCTACCGTCGCGTCGTCGTAATCCTTGCCGTTGTGGGCCAGTTTGAAGGCGAGCTTGTAGGGCGTGTAGTTCTTCAGCACGTCCAATATAAAGCCTTCCTCGATGGCCTGACGCATCGAATACACATGGAAGGCCTGCGGCTTATTGGTTTCGGACGGCGCTTGGTCGGGAATTGGCGGACGGCCAAACATCTCCAGCGTCTTGGCCTTGGGCGTTGCGGTGAAGGCGAAATAACTCAAGCTGTCCTGCTGTGGTCTGGCGGCCATCTCGGCTTCCAGCAGTTCATCCACACCGATTTCCTCGCCCTCGGCAACCTGCTCGGCCGTCAGCACTTGCTTCAACTTCTTGGCCGCCGCTCCGGTCTGCGAGGAATGAGCCTCATCGGCGATCACTGCGAACGTGCGTCCCTTCAGTCCGGATTCCTTTTGGATAGCCTCCAGCACGAACGGGAAGGTCTGGATCGTGACGATGATGATGGGTACGCCATCCTTCAGGGCGTCCGCCAGTTGCACCGACTTCACGGCCTCATCGGTAATCTTGCTGACAACACCTGCCTTGTGCTCAAACTGGTAGATCGTGTCCTGCAACTGCTTGTCCAGCACGGTCCGATCCGTGATGACGATCACCGAGGAGAACACCTTGTCGTCGCCCTCGTCATGCAGGCTCGACAGTTGATGGGCGAGCCAGGCGATGGAGTTTGACTTCCCGGACCCTGCCGAGTGTTGGATCAGATATTTGTTGCCAGCCTTCTCAACCTTGGCAGCGGCGAGCAGTTTGGTGACGGCCTCCACTGGTGGAAACGAGGAAAGATCAGCGTTTCCCGGATCTGCTTCTTGCCTTCCGAGGTCTTCTTCTCTTCCTTGGCCAGATGGACAAAGCGGCCAATGATATTCAGCCAGGCGTCTCGCTGCAGGATCCGCTCCCACAGATAAGCGGTGCGGTAGCCGCTCGGGTCGGCAGGGTTGCCTGCACCGCCATTGTTGCCTAGGTTGAACGGCAGGAAATACGTGCCCTTGCCCTTGAGTTCGGTCGCCATCCAGACCTCATCGGTGGACACAGCAAAGTGGACCAACGCCCGGCGCTTGAAGGCCAGCAATGGTTCCTCTCGCTTTGCACCTGGCTCGCGTGGAACCCGGTCATTGCGGTACTGCTTCTTGGCGTCTTCGACGGACTGAGTGAAATCGGTCTTCAGCTCCGCCGTCGCAACGGGAATGCCGTTGATGAAGAACACCAGGTCAATGGCGTTTTCGTTGGACAGGCTGTAGCGAACCTGTCGTACCACTCGGCACCGCACATTGCCATAGCGCTCCAGTGTCTCCGGGTTGATGGCTTGGGCGGGCCGGAACTGGCACATATCGATCTTGGTAGACACATCCTTGAAGCCATGCCTCAGCACCGACAAGGAGCCATCTGAGTCCAGAACCTGGGCCAAGCGGGCAAGAAGAGCCGCCTCCGTCTTGCCGTTCTTCGCTGCCTTGAGCTTTTCCCAGGTCTTGGGCTGTGTTTCCTGAATCCAGCCGACTACGTCTTCGGGATAAAGGGCCAGCTCACGGTCGTACTTGGCGGGATCCCCGTCCAGCCAGCCGTGGGCGGTCAGGTGTGCAACGATGTCCGACTCGAAGTGGATCTCTTGGTGTTTTTGTGCCATGACCTGCTCTAGTTCCTTCTTGTGCGCCTCGCCGGCAGCCGGGATAATTATTTGGTGTTCTGCGCTGTGCCAAGTTGTGTCTGCATAAACCACTCGATAAATTCCTCGACCAACAGAAGGACTGACTTCGTCAGTCTTGGTGACAAGTCATTCTCGTGCTTGCCTTGGTCGTGCATCGTGAAATTACAGAACTTGTTGATCATTTGGGCAGCTAGATCCAGATCTGCAGGAAGTGCCCCACATTTTTGCAGAACCCCCAACAGCTGTCCTCCGGTTGCCCGTTCTAGCGGTGTTTTTTCTGGAAACTGCCCCCGATTGCTGCACATCGCCTTCCAAGCACATTCAACAGCTTGACGAGCATACTGAAGAGACGCCCTTGAGTCCGTGTCCCGGTAATACAAGGCACGTCCCTTAAATTCTGTTATTCGCCTAACATCCTGATCGATCGAAGCCAAATCGCCAGGCCCAATCTCTTCCCGCACCGGTCTGAAGTTGTTCGCCTGCAAGACTCTCTTTCCCCTCTCGCTGATGCGAGCGATGGCATCCCTCAGACTTTCGACGAATTCGCGTTGAGCAGCTGCCTCCACGTGACTCAGCAACGTGGAAATGTCGACCTCGGTATCTGCCTTGTTGATTGCCGCAGATATAAATTGTTTGGTCTTTGCTAGGGGTAATTGCTCATCAAGAATTTCACGGAGAGTCGAAACCGATTCTACGGATCCATAATCCGCCAGCGCCGACACCATTGCGACACGACGCGGGTTTCCTACCGTGCCAGCTTCACTGAAGAGATTATCGACAATTATTCGCTCAATGTCAGGGTCCGGGTAGTCGGCCTTTAACAATTCAATGAGAGACCAGATATCATTTTTTAATTTGTCTTTCACATTCCAGTAAAGCTCCGCAGAACGTGTCTTAACTAGGACTTGCACGAGCGTCTTATCAAGCGTGTATTTTCCAGCTTCTTGCGCGGCGATCAGGGCACGAAGTGCGTCATCATCGAAGCACTCCGTCCGAATCGATTCATCGATGGCGGTACTCCTCACTAACGCATCGCCGTCACGAATGTTCATAAGTAGTCTTTTTGTCGCCATCCCACTCACCAAAGTTATGCTGCAGCCTCCGTCCAACTGCAAATTTTGCTTGTCAAAGCTCGTTCCCAACGTCGGGATCCTCGTTTAAGACTTCATGCCACCTTCTCCTCGTAGACATTTAGGTCAACCACGTCCCGCACATCGATCTTGCCGGTCACGGCGGCAGAGATGAGAGCGGTGCGATGTTCCTTTTGCAGTTCGATGGCTTGCTGGGCCTTGGCGATGAGGGTGTCGATCTTGGCTGTCTCTTTGTTCACGTGAGCCACAATTTCGAGCTGCTCTCGATATGGCGGTATCGGTATCGGCAGAGCTTGCAATATCGGCACGCTTATGTTGATCTGAGCGGTGCCCCAACCCTCAAGAGCAAAATAGGCCCTTGCCAAGCTGCTATTCATGTAATAGCAATAAAATTGGCTGTCGAAGCCTTCGTCTAGCGTCGTTATCAGCATGGTGAAGCACTGACATCCGTCCAATTCCGCAGGTATAAGAGCCGTAACGCCGGCATTCCCGGTTCGGACTGTGACTAGATCACCAGCCCGCAATGTCTTAGTAGCTCGTTCCGACGAGAAATCGGAAGAGACGCGTAGGATGTCCCCAACAATCACTCCTGGCCTCACGTTCGTCGCTCGCAAGATCGGAATGCCCTCGTTAGAGTAAGCGTGAGTGGCTGCCTCGGCTATACCTACGACGACGCGAGTTGCTATTCGTCGGAGGGCTCCAGAATCCCAGGCTACCGGTACATCCCCTAGCCACTCTACACCGCTCGGCTTCTTCGGCGCCTTCGGATCCAGCCCTTTGGTTACTGCACACGAGATCACCGTCTGGCGCTTTTCCTGCAGCAACTCAATCAGCTTTTCCTGCTTGGCAATTAACGTGTCGATCTTGGCAGTCTCACGGTCGAGGAAGGCAACTATTGCCTCTTGCTCTTTTTCTGAAGGAAGGGCCACAGGAAGACGGAGGATCGTGTCCTGTCCGATATTTTGCATCGAAGAGCTTGCACCAGTTGCTTGAGCTTCGATGTAGGTTCTGGCGAAGGGCGTGCCCAGCACCGCAGCTAGGAATCCCGGACTCGAGATTCCTTTCCTGAGCCGCAACCTATAAAGTTTGTCACAGAGCATGAGCCCCGGATGATCCGTTGGAACAACGGCTGCACTCCCGACCAATTCCCGGGTGTTTGCCCTGGATATCAACAGATCGCCAGCTCTTATCGCCAGCTCGGGAGCAAGATCTAGTTCGGCGGGAAGCGCTTTATTTTCTTCGGGTCTGAACTTTCCACCGTTAACGCAACCTACCTTAAGAACCCCCGGTGCGCCGCCCTCTGCAGGAAAGCTCTCGCACTGCGGACTCCAACCCTGAGCAAGAGACTTGACGATGTGCTTGATGGGCACAAGACGCCAATGCTCTGGCAACTCGCATAGCCACTCCACACCAGACGCCGTGTACTTCGGATAAGGTTTGAGCTTCACGCCGCCACCTCTTGCAGCAGAGCCAGGATTTCGCTGGTAACAGCCTTCAATTCGGCATCGATGACGTCTAGCGGACGAGGGAGCGTGTACTGATAGAAATAGCGGTTGAACGGTATCTCATAGCCAACCTTGGTCTTGTCCTCGTCAACCCAGGCATCCGGGACGTGCGGCAGTACTTCCCTCTCGAAGTAGGCTTTGATATCGTCCTTCAGCGGCACGTTTTCCGTGTCCCTCAACTTGACGTCCGGCTTGGCCTTGCCCTTGCGGTCTTTTTCGATCTCACCCTTCTCATCTCGCAGCGGGCGCTCCACAGTGATCGTGCTGTAGCCGAAGTCGGCGTTGTCGAAAATCCTGGCCACCATCGACGACTCGACCTTGCCGCCCTTAGGCTCGGCGGGCAATGCATGGTCAGCGGGCTTCAGCCCCTCCGACACAACTGCGCCATCGGCATCTGTTACCTTGACGTATCGAAGGTCCTCAAAGCGGCCGTGGATCTCGACCACGGTGCTGATGTCACCCTCGCCCAGCTCCTTGCGCTTGCTGCCCAGCGACTTGCGCATCTTCCGGTAGAACTCGGCGGCGTTTATGAGTTGGACCTTGCCCTTGCGCTCGACAGCCTTCTTGTTCGTCAGGATCCAGACGTAGGTGGCAATGCCCGTGTTATAGAACATGTCTGTCGGCAAGGCCACGATGGCCTCCAGCCAGTCGTTCTCGATAATCCAACGCCGGATCTCCGACTCCCCAGACCCTGCCCCGCCCGTAAACAAAGGCGAACCGTTCAGCACGATGCCGATGCGGGAGCCGCCCTGGTCCTTGGCCTTGTCATACGGGCGCATCTTGGACAATAGGTGCATCAGAAACAGCAAACTTCCGTCCGAGACCCGAGGCAAGCCAGGCCCGAACCGTCCCTCGTAGCCCCGCTGTTCGTGCTCCTTCCGAACTTCCTTCTCGACTTTTTTCCACTCCACACCGAACGGGGGATTGGAGAGCATGTAGTCAAAGTCTTTGCCGGCGTGGTCATCATCGGAAAGGGTGTTGCCAAAGGCGATGTTGCCCACGTCCTGACCCTTAATCAGCATGTCCGCCTTG
>VFQP010004043.1_pt1 | contig 14121 bp, 15 predicted proteins | sample 3512351 | NCBI WGS metagenome assembly VFQP01 (sample SAMN10412372, study PRJNA504923) | tailings metagenome | isolation source: Relicate 1 Philex TSF1 revegetated site | place: Philippines: Tuba, Benguet | collected 2017-08-29 | reverse complement strand
GTGTGTGAGGCAGATGCACAAATCATCGCAGTTGCCTGCGAAGCCAGCGATTATGGCACACATTCAGGGAAAACCCTAGACCTTTCTACGGAAGGTTCTCGCGGAACATGATCTGCCCGCGCACCGCTTCCACGCCGGTCAGCGCGTCGCGACCGTCGCGCAGGTTCGCGAAGATGCGCACGCAGGTCAGCATCGCCCCCTGCGGGTTCTGGCTGATGACGGCGTCCATGGTGCCGTCGATCAACAGCGCGCGCGTGTCGGGCGAAAGCCCGTGGCCGATGAACACCACCTTCTGGTCGCGGCCAGCCTCCTTCAGGGCGCGGCCCACGCCGTCGGACGCGCCGCCGATGTTGTAGATGCCGGCGAGATCGGGGTACTGGTCGAGCAGCGTGCGGGTGAGCGCGTGGTTGCGCTCGGCGTCGTCGTAACCCTCGCGCAGGCCCACCACTTCGATGCGCGGAAACGATTCCTTGAACAGATAGAGAAAGCCCATCTCGCGCTCTTCGTGCGCCCGGTAGCTCAGGCTGCCGGCGATCATCGCGACCTGCGCCGCACGGTCGCCGATGAAGCGGGCGATGAGGTAGGCCGCCGTGCGGCCGGCGGCGCGGTTGTCCAGGCCCACGTAGGCGGCGCGCCGCGCGTTGGACAGATCGGAGATGAGGGTGACCGTGTGCACGCCCCGCTCGGCCAGCGCGTCCACGGCGTCGCGCACCAGCGGGTGCTCCAGCGCCATGAAGGCGATGCCGTCTGCGCGGGCACCGTGGCGGATCAGCGCCCTGGCCAGCACCTCGGGATTGAAGCCCTCCACGAACTCGACGCGGCAACGCACGTTGTAGGGCGTCCAGTGCTCTTCCGAGTAGCCGATGGTGTCGCCGAGCATGCGCAGGAACCGGTTGCTGCCAGCAGGCAGGAGGAACACCAGTTGCATGGGCGGTGGCTGCAGCGCGGCCCGCACCGCGCCATCGGGCAGGTACTGCAGGCGCTCGGCCGCCTGCATCACGCGCTCGAGCGTGGCGCGGCGCACACCCGGCCGGCGGTTCAGCACACGGTCCACCGTGGCCGTGGAGACGCCCGCCAGGTGGGCGATGTCGGGAATGCGGGCGGCTTTGACCATTCGATCGAATCAATCAAAAAACATCAATCCATGAACTGGTATGCATGCAGATCAAACGATACCATCCCTTGAGATTCTGATGCATTAAACATCAAATCCAATCAAACAACGAGTGCGGAGACCGTGGAGTACGAATTCGAATTTGCCAGCGTGCTGGCCGCCTGGCCCCAGTTCCTGGACGGGGCATGGCTGACCATCCAGCTGTCGTTTCCGGCCACGGTGCTCGGGTTCGTGCTGGGCACGCTCTGCGCGATCGGCCGCCGCAGCGACCTGCGCTGGCTCTCCACTCTCTGCGGCGTGTATGTGGAGGTGATCCGCAACACGCCCCTGCTGGTGCAGGTGTTCCTGGTGTTCTTCGGCCTGGCGAGCCTGGGGTGGAAGGTCACGGCCTTCACCGCGGCGCTGGTCTCGCTGGTGATCAACGTGGCGGCCTACTCCTGCGAAATCATGCGCGCCGGGATGGACTCCATCCACAAGGGGCAGCTCGAGGCCGCTGAGTGCCTGGGCCTTACACGCCGGCAGATCTACTGGCATGTGGTGCTCCGCCCGGCGATGGAGAAGGTGTACCCCGCGCTGACGAGCCAGTTCGTGCTGCTGATGTTGGCCACGTCCATCACGTCGCAGATCTCGGTGGAAGAGCTCACCGCCGCCGCAGCGCGCGTGCAATCCGAGACCTTCCGGCCGTTCGAGGCCTACATCCTGGTCGCGGTCGCCTACCTGCTGCTGTCCCTGCTGATGCGCGCGGGCCTGTGGCTGTTCGGCCAACTCGTCTTCACGCGCAAGCGCCGGCTGGGCGCCCAGGGAGGTTCGCGATGATCGAAGGCGGATTGAATCTGTACCACGTGCAACTGCTGCTCGTGGGCCTGATGTGGACGGTGTGCCTGTCGGTGATCGCCTTCGTCGGGGGCGGCATGGTCGGTGGTGTCGTGGCGCTGTGCCGCATCAGCCCGGTCAAGGCGCTGCGCTGGCTGGCCATCGCCTGGATCCAGTTGATCCAGGGCACGCCGCTGCTGGTGGTGCTGTTCGTGTGCTACTTCGGCCTGAGCATCTTCGGGCTGGAGCTGCCGGGCCTCGTGGCCGCCGGCATCGCGATGATCATCTACGTCAGCGCCTACCTCGGCGAAATCTGGCGCGGGTGCATCGAGTCGGTGCCACGAACGCAATGGGAAGCGGCCGAGTGCCTGGCGCTCTCGCGGTCGCAGCGCATGCGCCTGGTGGTGCTGCCGCAGGCCCTGCGCATCGCCACGCCGCCCACGGTGGGCTTCATGGTGCAGATCGTCAAGAACACGTCGCTGGCCTCCATCGTCGGCTTCGTCGAGCTGGTGCGCGCGGGCCAGCTCATCAACAACTCCATCTTCCAGCCCTTCCTGGTCTACGTGATCATCGCCGCGCTGTATTTCGCGATCTGCTATCCGCTGTCGATCTGGAGCCGCCGGCTGGAGCAGCGCCTTCAGTTCGGCAGCCGCCCCCTGAGTGAGACATGAAAGAAGCCACACCCATGAACCCGGTCGTCGAACTCAAGGACGTGCACAAGCGCTTCGGCGCCAACCAGGTGCTCAAAGGCGTGTCCTTCGCCATCCCCAAGGGCCAGGTCACCGCCATCATCGGCAAGAGCGGCTCGGGCAAGAGCACGGCGCTGCGTTGCATCAATCGGCTCGAGATCATCGATGGCGGCCACATCCAGGTCTGCGGCCACGCAGTGCACGACGCCGGTGCGATCGACCTGCGCCAGCTGCGCATGGACGTGGGCATCGTGTTCCAGAGCTACAACCTGTTTCCGCACCTCACGGTGGAACAGAACATCACGCTCGCGCCCAAGGCGGTGAAGGGCTTGTCGGCTGCTGAGGCGCGCGTGGTGGCCGAGCGCACGCTGCGCCAGGTCGGTCTGGCAGAAAAGGCCCAGGCCTATCCCGAGCAACTCTCCGGCGGGCAACAGCAGCGCGTGGCGATCGCGCGTTCGCTGGCCATGGAACCGCAGGTGATGCTGTTCGACGAGGTCACCTCGGCACTGGACCCGCAACTCACCGGCGAGGTGCTTCGCGTCATCGAGCAACTGGCCGAAGGCGGCATGACGATGGTGCTCGTGACGCACGAAATGGAATTCGCCGCGCGCGTGGCCGACACCATCATCTACATGCACGAAGGCCGCGTCTGGGAGACCGGCCCCGGCACGATGCTGCGCAACCCTCAGACGCAGGAGCTGCGCGAGTTTCTCTCGCACGGCCTCTGAACCGTCGATTGCCTTTTCCCCGTCCCTTCCTACAACACCACCGGAGATACACATGACCTCTTCCCGCATCCTGCGCCGCACCGTGCTCGCCGCCGCCCTTGGCGCCCTGTCCCTTCCCGCGCTGGCCGACCTCGCCGAGATCAAGGCGGCCGGCAAGATCCGCATCGCGATCGACCTGAGTGCGCCGTTCTACGGCTATGTGGACGACAAGGTGAATCCGGCCGGCTCCGATGTGGAAGCGGCGCAGCTGCTGGCGAAGGACCTGGGCGTGCAGCTGGAGATCGTGAACTCGACCAACTCCGCACGCATTCCCAATCTGCTGTCGAACAAGGCCGACCTGGTGATTTCGTCGCTGTCGATCACGCCCGACCGCCAGAAAGCGGTGGACTTCTCCATTCCCTACGGTGCCATCCAGGCCGCCGTGGGCGCGCCCAAAGGCCTGAAGCTCACCGGCATCGACGACCTCGCCGGCAAGACCGTGGCCGTCACCCGGGGTGGCCCGCAGGACAAGATCGTCACCGAGCGCGCACCGCAAGCCAAGGTGGTGCGCTTCGATGACGAAGCCGCGTCCATCACCGCGGCCGCCAGCGGGCAGACCGACATCGTGGCCATCACGCCGCCCATCATCGCGGCAATTGCCAAGCGCGCGCCCGCACGTGAGTTCGAAGTGAAGTTCATCCTGCAGTCCTACCAGCTGGCCGTGGCCATGCGCAAGAACCAGCCCGAGCTCATGAACTGGGTCAACGGCTGGGTCAAGACCAACCTGTCCAACGGCAAGCTCAACGACATCCACGTCAAGCACGCCGGCGTCCCCATCCCGAAGGAAATCATCGACGGCGCGAAGTAACGCCCTTCGTTCCGCCGCCCGCTTCCGCACCTGAGAGAGATCAACACATGAGTCGCCATTTCGGAGAGATCCGCCAGCTCGGTTATGTCGTGCACGACATCGAGGCCGCCATGGACCACTGGAGCCGCACGCTGGGCGTGGGCCCCTGGTACTACAACCCGCGCGTGCCCATCAAGAACTACACCTACAACGGTGAGTCGTACGAGCCGCACAACTCGGTGGCGCTGGCCAACTCGGGCTATGTGCAGGTGGAGCTGATCCAGACGCGCAACGACGTGCCGTCCATGTACCGCGACTTCCTGCAGGCCGGTCGCACCGGGCTGCAGCACGTCGCTTACTGGACCAGCGACTACGATGCCGACCTCGATCGCCTGCTGGCGCAGGGCTTCAAGCCCAAGATGCAGGGCGAGGTGGGCGAGCGCGGCCGCTTCATGTATTTCGACACCGAGTACCACCCGGGCACGGTGATCGAGCTCTCCGAGGTGGCCGGCCCCAAGGGCCGCATGTTCGACCTGATCCGCGAAACCTCGCTGACCTGGGACGGCGTCACGGACCCGGTGCGTCCCTTTCCCGACCTGAGCAAGATCTGACTTCTCCCATGACGCATCCGGAACGCCTGCAGGCAACCTACCTGATCGAGACCCCGCTGGAGCCCGCGCAAGTGGCCGAGGTGATGGCGGGTGAACAATCCTGCGGCACCTTCACGCGCGTGCAGGGCGAGACCGACGAGTTGCGCGATCGCGCACGCGCGACCGTGGAGCACATCGAGCCGCTGCCCGATGCCGATGCGCCCAGCCTGCCCAACGCCTGGCTCACGCGCCAGGGCCGCGGCGGTCCCTGGCGGCGTGCGCGGGTGCGCATCGCTTTCCCCACCGCCAACATCGGCGCCAACCTGCCCACCCTGGCCGCCACCGTCAGCGGCAACCTCTACGACCTGGGCGAGGTCACGGGCCTGCGCCTGGAGTCGCTGCAACTCCCCGCGGCCTACCGCGCGCGGTTCGATCTGCCCGCCGTCGGCATCGCCGGCACGCGCGAGCGCACCGGCGTGCGCCAGGGCGCGCTGGTGGGCACCATCATCAAGCCCAACGTGGGCTTCTCCGCCGAACAGACGGCCGAGCTCGTCGCCCGGCTGTGCGCGGCCGGCGTGGACTTCATCAAGGACGACGAGGTCTGCGCCGACCCGGAGCACGCGCCCCTGGCGCAGCGCGTGCCGGCCGTGATGGCCGCCGTTCGCGCGCACGAGCAACGCACCGGCAAGCACGTGATGGTGGCGTTCAACGTCACCGACGAGACCGATGCCATGCGGCGCCATGCCGACCTGGTGGAGTGCGAAGGTGGCTCCTGCGTGATGGCCAGCCTCAACTGGTGCGGTTACTCGGCCGTGCAGACCCTGCGCCGCCACACGCCGCTGGCGCTGCACGGGCACCGCAACGGTTTCGGCGCGCTCTCCCGCCATCCCCTGCTGGGCATCGGTTTCCAGGCCTACCAGACCCTGTGGCGGCTGGCGGGCGTGGACCACATGCACGTGCACGGTCTGCAAGGCAAGTTCTCGCAGCCGGACGACGAAGTGGAAGTCTCCGCGCGCGACTGCCTCGCGCCGTTGACCGATGGCCACGACGATGCGGTGATGCCCGCCTTCTCCTCCGGGCAATGGGCTGGCACGGTGCCGGCCACCTGGGCCGCCACCGGCACCGACAACCTGCTCTTCATGTCCGGTGGCGGCATCCTCGCGCACCCGGGTGGACCCGAAGCGGGCGTGGCCAGCATCCGGCAGGCCTGGGCTTCCGCCCTGGCCGGGCGATCGCTGGCCGACAGCGCGCGTGAGGCCCCCGAGCTGGCCGCTGCCCTGGCCTTCTTCGGCCCGAAAACGAAGTGACGACGGCGACCGTGCGCACCCCGCCACGGCTCGCCTGGTACGGCGACGACTTCACCGGTGCCACCGACACGCTGGCCACCACCGCGCAGGCGGGGCTGCGGAGCCTGCTGTTCCTGGGCGTGCCCAGCGCACATCACCTGCGGCAGGCCGGCCCACTGCACGCCATCGGCATCGCCGGTGCCGCGCGCGCCATGGCCCCCGCCGCCATGGCCGAGGAACTCGAGCCCGTCGGCCGCTTCTTCGCCGAACTGCGTGCGCCGGTGGTGCACTACAAGTGCTGCTCCACCTTCGACAGCGCGCCCCACGTGGGCAGCATCGGCGAAGCCATCCGGGTGTTGAATCGGCACATCGGCAGCGCCTGGGTGCCCGTCGTCGGCGGCCAGCCCAACATCGGTCGCTACTGCTGCTTCAGCCAGCTCTTCGCAGCGGCCGGCCCCGCAGGCGAGGTGCACCGCATCGACCGCCACCCCACGATGCGCCAGCACCCCGTGACGCCCATGAGCGAGGCCGACCTGCGGCTTCACCTGCAGGCGCAAGGCCTGGCGGAAGTGGCCGCGCTGCACCATCCCGTGTACGCACAGAGCCCCGACCAGCAGGACGCAGCGCTGCAAGGCGTGCTGGCCAGGCGCCCGGATGCGGTGCTGCTGGACGTCTGCGGTCCCCGCGACCTGCCCCATGTGGGCCGCCTCATCTGGCGCGACGCGCAGCGTGCACCCTTGCTGGCGGTGGGGCCCAGCAGCGTGGTGCAGGCGCTCGCCGCGCACTGGGCATCGACCGAGGCAACGCCCGCGCTCAACGCACCAAGGCCTGCCGAGGGACCGGTGTTCGCCTTCGCGGGCAGCCTTTCACCGCAGACGGCCGAACAGGTGGCCGCTGCCCGCTCGTACCAGAAGCTTGGCCTGGACGTGCGCCAACTGCTGGACCCGGATGCGGCACACGCCGACGCCTGCGCCGACGCCGTGCTGACCGGTCTTGAGGCCGGGCGCCACGTGCTGCTGCACACCGAGTCCAGCACGCGCCATGCCGAGCTGGACACGCGGTCGGTTGCCCTGGCCACCGGGGGCCTCGTCGCGCGCATCGTGCGCGCCCGCGCCGACGCAGGCCACCCGCTTCGGCGCATCGGCATCGCCGGTGGCGACACGTCCAGCCTCGCGGTGCAGCAGCTCGGCGTGTGGGGCCTGGCTTGCCAGGGCGTGCTCGCGCCCGGCGTCGCGCTCAGCCGCGCGCGCAGCGATCAGGCATCGCTGGACGGACTGGAACTCATGCTCAAAGGCGGGCAGATGGGCCCGGTCGATGTGTTCGAGCGGTTGCTGCGGGGCGTGCCGGCCTGATCAGTCGAGCACGGCCGCGACGATATGGAACAGGATCGCGGCCAGCACCGCGGTGGCCGGCACGGTGACGATCCAGGCGGCCACGATGCGCAGGACCACGGAGCGCTTGACGATTTCCTTCTTGTAGGCCTTCTTGAAGGCCTTCTGCTCCTTCTTGGCGAACACGGCCCCCTGCCGCTCGATGTCCGCCGCCTCGCGATGCTTGGCGCGGCGCTTCATGTCCGCCAGCATGCGCTTCTTCTCGCCCACCTCGGCCGCCTCGAAACGCGACAGGTACGCCTCCACCTCTTCACGATCGACCCCCTGGTGGCCTTTGCGCACCACAGCTTCCATCTTGGCGTAGTTCACCTTGAGCAATTCGCGCAGGAAGCCCACACCGAACACCGCACCAATCGAGATGTGCGTGGTCGAGACCGGCATGCCCAGTTGCGACGCGACGATCACCGTGAGCGTGGCCGACATGGCAATGGCATAGGCCCGCATGTTGTCCAGCTCGGTGATTTCCTTGCCCACGGTGCGGATGAGCCGCGCGCCATACAGCGCGAGTCCCACCGCCAGCCCGAGCGCGCCCACCACCATGATCCACATCGGCGTGCCGGCCTTGGTGGCAATGGCGCCTTCCTTCACCGCCTCGTAGATCGCCGCCAAGGGCCCGATGGCATTGGCCACATCGTTGGCCCCGTGCGCAAAGCTCAGCAGCGCAGCCGAGCACACCAGCGGCCAGGTGAACAGGCGGTTGACACCGGCCTTGCTGTTCTCCTGCCGCCGGGCCAGGCTGGCCATGGGCTTTCGAATCAGCCACCACACCACCACCGAAACGCCCGCTCCTGCCAAAAGCGCCGTCGGCACACTCACCTGCACCAGTTGCCCCAGACCCTTGAGCAGCATGTAGGTGGTGTAGGCGAAAACCATCGCCCCGATGAGAATCGGGACCACGCGACTGGCCGCGTCGATCATGTCACTGCGGTAGGTCACGCTGCGCTTGATGATGTACAGAAAAGCGGCGGCCATGGCGCCTCCAGCGAGCGGCGAAACCACCCAGCTGATCACGATCTGGCCGATGGTCGCCCAGTTGACCAGGCCCCAGCCACCGGCTGCTATGCCAGCACCCATGACCGCGCCAATGATCGAATGCGTGGTGGAGACGGGAGCGCCCAGCGCCGTGGCCAGGTTGAGCCAGAGAGCGCCCGCCAGCAAGGCCGCAAACATCACCCAGGCAAAAAGCGAGGGATCGGTAATCCCATTCGGATCGATGATGCCGCCCTTGATGGTCCCCACCACGTCGCCGCCCGCCACGATCGCACCCAGTGCTTCAAAAATGGCGGCCACAAAGATGGCCCACCCCATCGTCATGGCGCCCGAACCGACCGCCGGGCCCATGTTGTTGGCGACGTCGTTTGCGCCGATGTTCATGGCCATGTAGGCACCGACGGCAGCGGCCACGATCAACAGCCAGGTGGCCTGCGTCGTCAATCCGCCGGTGAAGGCGCCCGTGAGCGCGGCATACAGGCCCACCAGCAGGAGAAACAGGACCGCTGCGCCCAGTTGAAGCACTTCCTGGTACTTGGTGACGAAACGGGAACGGGATTTTTTTGTCATCATTTTTTCTCGCGAATGTCACGATTCTGACATGTGACATTCGCGACAAAAGCCGCGCAAATCAGCGCAGGAAATGCGTGCGATAGTGCTCGAGCTCGTCGATGGACTCGTGTACATCGGCCAGAGCGGTGTGCTTCTGGTGCTTCTTGAACGCATCGAAAACCTCGGGCCGCCAGCGCTTGGCCAGTTCCTTCAGGGTGCTCACGTCCAGACACCGGTAGTGAAAGAAGGCCTCCAGCTTCGGCATGTACTTCACCAGGAAGCGGCGGTCCTGGCTGATGGTGTTGCCGCACATCGGCGAGCCATTCTTCGGCACGTATTGCGCGATGAAGGCCAGCAAGGTGGCCTCGGCCTCGGCTTCCGTCACGGTGCTCGCCTTCACCTTGTCGATCAGGCCGCTGCGGCCGTGCGTGCCCTTGTTCCAGTTGTCCATGGCGTTCAGCACCGCATCGCTCTGGTGCACCACCACCACGGGTCCTTCGATGCGCGGGGTGAGTTGCGGGCCGGTGATGATCACCGCGATCTCGAGCAGGCGCTCCTTTTCGGGGTCGAGACCGCTCATCTCGCAATCGATCCAGACCAGATTCTGATCGCTCTTGGGGAGGGTGGGGGCATCGGACGCAGTGGGCACGGTGGCCGGAGGGTTGGCGGAGGTCATGGCGGGGATTTTCACCGATTCGATAGACTCGGCCCCATGGACACCGCCGCTCTTTCCTTCACCGCCCTTTTCTGCGTGCTGCTGATGCTGGGCCTCATCGTGCGAACGGTGCTCGCCAGCCGGCAGATCCGCCACGTGGCGCGGCACCGCGGCAACGTGCCCGCCGCATTCAGCAACACCATCTCCATCGGCGCCCACCAGAAAGCCGCCGACTACACCATCGCCAAATCGCGATTCGGCCTGCTGGAGACCGCCCTCGAGGCCGCGCTGCTGCTGGGCTGGACGCTCCTCGGTGGCCTCGACTGGCTCAACCAGTCCTTGCTGGCCGCGCTCGGCCCCGGCATGGCGCAACAGCTGGCCTTGATGGCGGCCTTCGTGGTGATCGGGGGATTGATCACCTTGCCGCTGGGCTGGTACAGCACCTTCCGCATCGAGGAGCGCTTCGGCTTCAACAAGATGACGCTCTCGCTCTGGCTGGCCGACCTGGTCAAGGGCACGCTGGTCGGCGCGCTCATCGGGCTGCCCATTGCCGCCTTGATGCTGTGGCTGATGGGCGCCGCCGGCTCCACCTGGTGGCTCTGGGCGTGGGGCGTGTGGATGGCGTTCAACCTGCTGGCGCTGGTGCTCTACCCGACGGTGATCGCCCCGATGTTCAACAAGTTCGAACCGCTGGCGGACGAAACCCTCAAGACACGCGTGAATGCGCTCATGCAACGCTGCGGCTTCGCCGCCAAAGGCCTGTTCGTCATGGACGGCAGCAAGCGCAGCTCACACGCCAACGCCTACTTCACCGGCTTCGGGGCGGCCAAGCGCGTGGTCTTCTTCGACACGCTGCTGCAGCAACTCAGCCCCGACGAAATCGATGCCGTGCTAGCGCACGAACTCGGCCACTACAAGCGCCGCCACATCCTCAAGCGCATCGCGTTGATGTTTGCACTCAGCCTGGTGGGCTTCGCGCTGCTCGGCTGGGTCTCCAGCCAGGCCTGGTTCTACACCGGCCTGGGAGTCACGCCCTCGCTGGAAGCCCCCAACGATGCCCTCGCCCTGCTGCTCTTCCTCATGGTCGTGCCCTTGTTCACCTTCTTCCTTTCACCCCTCATGGCGCAGCTCTCGCGCCGCCACGAGTTCGAGGCCGACGCCTACGCCAAGGCCCAGACCAACGGCTCGGACCTGGCCAGCGCGCTGCTCAAGCTCTACAAGGACAACGCCAGCACGCTCACCCCCGATCCGCTCTACGCCCGCTTCTACTACTCACACCCGCCCGCCAGCGAGCGCCTTTCGCGCCTGCAAGCCGCCTGACCACTGCACCTCGACCATGAATCCGATCCACCAGAACCGCCGTGCGCTCTCCGCCACCGAAATCGTGACCCAGCTCACCCAGATCAACGGCGACGCCGCCCAGGGCTGGAAGCTGATCGATGGCTCGCTGGAGAAGAGCTACACCTTCGCCAACTTCCACGAAACCATGGCCTTCGTGAACGCGCTCGCCTGGATCGCGCACCGCGAAGACCACCATCCCGACCTCGCCCTGGGCTACAGCCGCTGCACGGTGCGCTTCAACACGCACGACGTGGGCGGTATCTCGGTCAGCGACTTCCATTGCGCCGCCGCGGTGGACGCACTGCAGAAGGCCTGATGGCCGATCTGTTGCCCGGACTGGTGGTGGCTGCCCATGGGCGCCATTGCCTGGTGGAAAGTCCCGACGGCCAACGCCGCATCTGCCACCCGCGCGGCAAGAAGAGCGCGGTGGTGGTCGGTGACACCGTGCAATGGCAGATCACCGGTGACGAAGGCAGCATCGAACGGGTGGACGAGCGCCGCAACCTGTTCTACCGCCAGGACGAGTTGCGCACCAAGTCGTTCGCGGCCAATCTCGATCAGGTGCTGGTGCTGGTGGCGGCCGACCCCGAGTTCTCGGAAAGCCAGCTCGCACGCGCGCTGATCGCCGCGCAGACCGAGCAGATCGACGTGCTGATCGTGCTCAACAAGAGCGACCTGCAACCCGCGTTCGACCGCGCCTGGGCCCGCCTCGCGCCCTACCGCCGCATGGGTTGCACGGTGCTGCCCTTGCGCCTGAAGTCCGCCGATGGCACCGAGGAAGGCGTGGACACCTTGAGGCAGCGCCTGGCCGGCAAGAAGACGCTGGTGCTGGGACCCTCCGGCGTGGGCAAGAGCACGCTGGTGAACCGCCTGGTGCCCGAAGCACGGGCCCAGACGGGTGAGATCTCACGCGCGCTGAACTCGGGCAAGCACACCACCACCAGCACCACCTGGTACTGGGTGGACGCGGCGCGCAGCACGGCCTTGATCGACTCGCCCGGATTTCAGGAGTTCGGCCTGAACCACATCGAGCCCATGCAGCTCGCCCACCTCATGCCCGACCTGAACGCCAACCTGGGCGAATGCCGCTTCTACAACTGCACCCACCTTCACGAACCGGGCTGCGCCGTGGTGGCGCATGTGCAGGATGGCGACGCGCCACGGGCCATCAGCGAGAACCGCTACCGCCTCTACCGCGAGCTGTTCGAAGAGCTTTCGACGAAACGGCGCTACTGACGCTACAGCCCGGCCAGCGTGAGCAGGGCGAGCAACAGCATCCACAACACCACCGCACGCCAGACCAGCCCCACCACACTGCCCAGGTGCGCCAATTGCGGCTCCGGGCGGCTGCCTGGGTCGCCTTCTTCGGGCAAGGCCTGTGCATCAGGCTGCGGCGCCAGGCGCACATTGATCGCACCGGATGTGGCCGCGAGCACCACGCCGTCGCTGCCCGGGGCGAATCGCTCAGCGTCACCACGCCAGCTCGCCACCGCCTCCTCGAAGTTGCCAACGATGGCAAAGCCCAGCGCGGTCAGGCGCGCGGGCACGTGGTCCACCCAGCCCCACGCCTTTTCGGCCGCCGATTGCAGTGCCAGGCTGGGCGTGCCGTCCGGTCGCGCGCGCCAGTTGCGCGAAAGGTACTCGGCCAGGCGGTAGAACACGGCGCCCGAAGGCCCGAGCCCCAGCGCCCAGAACACCACGAAACACACCAGCACGCCGAACACGTGGCGGTGTGCCGCCAGCACCGAATGCTCGATCACCTGGCGCAGCAGTTCGGTGCGCGGCAGCGTGGACGCATCGACACGCAGCCACCGCGCCAGCTTCTCGCGCGCGGCGGCATCGTTGCCCTCTTCCAGCGCCTGGCGGATCTCGCTGAAGTGGTGGCTGAACTGGCGAAAACCGAGCGTGACGTACAGGATGCCCACCACCCACACGAACGCCAGGACCGAGCTGAATTGCCACAGCCCCCAGTAGATCAAGCCAGCAAGCAGCGAAGGCACGCCCACTGCCAGCAGCCAGGCCACCCAGCCGTGGGTCGACTGCCCGGCGTCGAGGTTGCGCCGAACGGTGCGCGCCCAGCCGCGCAGGCCGGCATGAACGGGATTGTCGAAAGCCAGGGGACGCGCTTGCTCCAGCAACAGGGCAATGAGGATGGCAAAGAAGCTCATGGCGCCATCATAGTGGCGCCCCCAGGGCCACCCCGTGTATCAAGCGGTGAGCAGCCGATAGAAGTTGCGCAACATGCCGGCGGTGGCACCCCAGATGAAACGCTCCCGGTCACCGTCCTGGTAGGGCATCGAATACCACTCGCGAACCACCCCTTCGAAATCGTGCGCGTGGCGGCGGTGGTGCGAAGGGTTCATGAGGTAGGCCAGCGGCACCTCGAACACATCGTCCACCTCGTGCGGATTGGGCACGAGCTCGAAGCCCGGCTGCACCAGCCCCACCACCGGCGTGACGATGAACGCGGTGCCAGTCACGTACTCGGGCAAGGTGCCCAACACCTCCACACGATCGGGCTCCAGGCCGATTTCCTCGTGCGCTTCGCGCAGCGCGGCGGCGGTGGCATCGGCGTCCTCCGGGTCCAGCTTGCCACCGGGCAAGGCGACCTGGCCCGCGTGGGTGGACATGCGCGTGGTTCGCTGAGTCAGGATCAAGGTAAGTTCGTCGCGCATCACCAGGGGCAACAACACCGCCGCCTGCGCCGGTGCGCGGTTGCCGAACTTGCGCTCGCGGTGCAGTTCGGGCACCCAGACCGGCGGGTGGGCAAACAACTCCCGCAGGCCCGCGGGCGTGAGGCGATGGGCCTGCGCCGGGTGAAGGATTTCATCGGGCGCGTCCGCCATGATGGGCACAAGGCGCGGATCAAAGGCAGGCAGGAGCTGGGTCATGGAACAGCAAGCATAGGCTGAACGCAAAAAAGCCGCTCCGGGGAGCGGCTTTCGGGGCCAAGGCCGGGGGGGCTTACGCGCCCAGCTTTTCGCGGATGCGGGCCGACTTGCCGCTGCGTTCGCGCAGGTAGTACAGCTTGGCACGGCGCACGGCACCACGGCGCTTGACTTCGATCTTGGCGATCAGCGGGCTGTACAGCGGGAACGTGCGTTCCACGCCTTCGCCGTTGGAGATCTTGCGCACGATGAAGCTGG
>VFQP010004042.1_pt1 | contig 14124 bp, 14 predicted proteins | sample 3512351 | NCBI WGS metagenome assembly VFQP01 (sample SAMN10412372, study PRJNA504923) | tailings metagenome | isolation source: Relicate 1 Philex TSF1 revegetated site | place: Philippines: Tuba, Benguet | collected 2017-08-29 | reverse complement strand
ATGGCGGCATCATCAAGCATGGCGCCAAGCTGCTGTTCGCCTATGCCGAGGCGACCGTGCCCAAGGTGACGGTCATCACCCGCAAGGCATACGGCGGCGCCTACGACGTGATGGCGTCAAAACACATCCGCGCCGACGTCAACTACGCCTGGCCGACCGCCGAGATCGCGGTGATGGGCGCCAAGGGCGCGACGGAAATCCTCTACCGCTCGGAACTGGGCGACAAGGAGAAGATCGCCAGGCGCACCGCCGAGTACGAGGCGCGCTTTGCCAACCCCTTCGTCGCCGCCGAGCGCGGCTTCATCGACGACGTCATCATGCCGCACGGCACCAGGCGGCGCGTCGTGCGGGCGCTGGAGACGCTGCGCGGCAAGAAGCAGGCTATCCCTGCCAAGAAGCACGGGAATATACCGCTGTGAGCATCTTTCGGGCGCGACAATTGCGGAAGCGAATGGGTGCGCCGGAGGCGCGACCATGGAATGCTCTGCGAGCCCTGAAGCCGCTGGGCTGGCATTTCAGGCGGCAGGTCCCGCTCGGGTCGTACTATGCAGACTTTGCCTGTCACCATCCGCCTCTGGTTATCGAGGTGGATGGCGAGAGCCATGCCGACACGGGCGGGTATGATGCGGTTCGTGATCGCTTCATGGTGGCTGAAGGGTATGCGGTCCTGCGTGTTAGCAATGCCGAGGTCATGGCGAATGTGGAGGGCGTTGTGGAGCAGGTGCTGGCACTGTTTCCTGCCGGACCGCCCCCCACCCTTGCTCCTTCCCCACAAGGGGGAGGGAAACGCGGTGGCACCTCCACCTCTAGAACGCCGGCTCATGTGAGCATTGACAGGCAGCAGGGTCTCCCTCCCCCTCGTGGGGAGGGAACAAGGGTGGGGGGTCCCTCCACAGCCGCTGAGGTGCCGGGGGGTCGCGGATGACCGGTCTCACACTCACCAATCCCGTCTTCACCACCTATGCCATCTGCGCGGCGCTGGCGGTGCTGAAGGTGATGGGACAGGGGTGGATGACGGTCTACCGGCTGCTCAAGGTCGGCGGCGGCTACGCGTCGCCGGAGGATTTGCGGCCGGGGATCATCAACCGCCGGCCCGACCCCAGTCAGCTCGAAGTCAACGACTACGTCGACCGCTCGCGACGGATGCATCGCAACGACCTCGAAAACATTCCTGGGTTCTTGGCGGCCGGCCTGCTGTTTGTACTGGTGGCGCCGCCGCTATGGCTGGCGCAGGTGCTGTTCTACGGCTTCGTGCTGGCGCGCGCCGGGCACGCCTGGGCCTACGGAACGGCGCAAAGCCACGAAGTCCGTTCGACCTTCTACACGGTCGGCTCGCTGATCGTCATCTACTTGGTCGGTCACGTGCTGTTCGTTGCCCTGACGCAAGGTGCACTCGCCTGATGTTCACCTCCCTCCTCATCGCCAATCGCGGCGAGATTGCCTGCCGTGTCATCAAGACAGCCAGGCGCCTCGGCATCCGCACCATCGCGGTCTACTCGGACGCCGATGCCAATGCGCTGCATGTGCGGATGGCCGACGAGGCCGTGCACATCGGCGGTTCGGCGGCACGCGACTCCTACCTGTCGATCGACAAGATCGTTGCCGCGTGCAAGGCGACGGGCGCCGAGGCGGTGCACCCAGGCTACGGCTTTTTGTCGGAGAATCCCGCGTTCGCCGCGGCGCTGAAGGCGGCAGACATCGTCTTCGTCGGCCCGCCCGTCGAAGCCATCGAGGCGATGGGCGACAAGATCACGTCCAAGAAGATCGCGGCCGCCGCAGGCGTTTCGACCGTGCCCGGCCACATGGGGCTGATCGCCGACGCCGACGAGGCGGTACGGATTTCGCAGGCCATCGGCTACCCGGTGATGATCAAGGCCTCGGCCGGCGGCGGCGGCAAGGGCATGCGCATCGCCCACGATGACGCCGAGGCGCGCGAAGGGTTCGAGCGCAGCAAGTCGGAAGCGGCATCGAGCTTTGGCGACGACCGCATCTTCATCGAAAAGTTCGTCACCCAGCCGCGCCACATCGAGATTCAGTTGATCGGCGATGCGCACGGCAACGTGCTCTATCTCAACGAGCGCGAATGCTCGATTCAGCGGCGCAACCAGAAGGTGATCGAGGAGGCGCCGTCGCCGTTCCTCGATGCGGCGACGCGCAGGGCCATGGGCGAACAGGCCGTGGCCCTGGCGAGGGCCGTCGGCTACACCTCGGCCGGGACGGTCGAGTTCATCGTCGACGGCGACCGCAATTTCTACTTCCTCGAGATGAACACGCGGCTGCAGGTCGAGCATCCGGTCACCGAACTGATCACCGGGCTCGATCTCGTCGAGCTGATGCTGCGCGTCGCCGCCGGCGAGGTACTACCGCTGACGCAGGACCAGGTGAGGCTCGACGGCTGGGCCATCGAGAGCCGGCTCTATGCCGAAGACCCGTACCGCAACTTCCTGCCCTCGACCGGCCGGCTGACCCGCTACCGGCCGCCGGAGGAAGAGCAGACGCCGGACCACGCCGTCCGCAACGACACCGGCGTGTTCGAGGGCGGCGAGATTTCTACATTCTACGATCCGATGATCGCCAAGCTCTGCACCTGGGCGCCGACGCGGCTGGGCGCCATCGAGGCCATGGCGGCGGCGCTCGATGCCTTCGAAGTCGAGGGCGTCGGGCACAACCTGCCCTTCCTGTCGACGGTGATGGAGCAGCCGCGCTTCCGCGAGGGCAGGCTCACCACCGGCTATATCGCCGAGGAGTTTCCCGACGGATTCTCGGGTGCGACCCTGGATGAGGAAACCTTGTCGGCCGTTGCCGCCTTCGCCGCCTGCGCCGGATATCGGCAGGATTCGCGCGCGCTGCCAACGACGCCCGGCACCCGCGTGGTGCTGATCGGCGAGCGGTCTTGGACGTTTTCGCTCACCGAGAAGGACGGCGAATTCTGGCTGAGCGAGGATGGCGGCGGCCGCAGGCTCGTCGAAATGAACTGGGACCCGGGTGATCGCATTGCCCGCGCCCGCGTCGACGGGCGGGTGCTGGTGTTGAAGGTGACGCGGCGCACCGGCGGCCTGGGCATCCGTTATCGCGGCGCCGACCTCGTCGCCCGCATCCTGTTGCCGCACATCGCGTCACTGGTGCCGCTGATGCCGGTAAAGGCGCCGCCGGACCTCAGCAGATTCCTCCTCGCGCCGATGCCCGGACAGGTGGTGCGCGTCGACGTGGCGGAAGGCGACGTGGTCGAAGACGGCCAGCCGCTGGCCATCATCGAGGCGATGAAGATGGAGAACGTGCTCAAAGCCGAGCGCCGCGCCCGTGTCAGCAAGGTGCGTGTCGCGCCAGGCGCGGTGCTGGCGGTGGACGAGGTGATCCTGGAGTTCGAGGCCATATGAACGCGTCTTCTACGGGACTCGCGGCCGGTGAGACGAATGCCTGACGACCCCAGGTCAGTCTGGGCCAAGCTCGCGGCGCGCGAGCTGCGCGATACGCCGCTGACTGCGCTCGAGCGCGATTATGGCGGCATTGCCGTGTCGCCCGTGTACTTCGGCGACGGAGCGGAAATTCCCGGGATCGAGCCATTCACCCGCGGCGTGCGGGCGACGATGTATGCCAACCGGCCGTGGACGATCCGCCAATATGCAGGCTTCTCGACGGCCCGCGAAAGCAACGCCTTCTACAAGCGCGGCCTTGCCGGCGGACAGAAGGGGCTGTCGGTCGCCTTCGACCTCGCGACGCATCGGGGCTATGACAGCGACCATCCGCGCGTCGTCGGCGATGTCGGCAAGGCGGGAGTCGCCATCGACAGCGTCGAGGACATGAAGATCCTGTTCGACGGCATCCCGCTCGATCAGATGAGCGTGTCGATGACCATGAATGGCGCCGTGCTGCCGGTGCTCGCCATGTTCATCGTCGCCGCCGAAGAGCAGGGGGTGCGCCAGGCGCAGCTCGACGGGACCATCCAGAACGACATCCTCAAGGAGTTCATGGTCCGCAACACCTATATCTACCCGCCCGAGCCGAGCATGCGGATCGTGGGCGACGTGATCGCCCACACGGCGACGCACATGCCGCGCTTCAACTCGATCTCGATCTCCGGCTACCACATGCACGAAGCCGGCGCGACCGCGGTGCAGGAGCTCGCCTATACCCTCGCCGATGGCAAGGAATATGTGCGCGCCGCCATCGCCCGTGGCCTCGATGTCGACAGCTTCGCGGGGCGGCTGAGCTTCTTTTTCGGCATCGGCATGAACCTCTTTCTCGAGGTGGCCAAGCTCCGGGCGGCGCGCCTCCTGTGGTCGGAGATCATGGCCGGGTTCGAGGCGCGCGACCCGCGCAGCAAGATGCTGCGCACGCATTGCCAGACCTCGGGCGTATCGCTGACCGAGCAGGACCCGCACAACAACATCGTGCGCACCGCCATCGAGGCGCTGGCGGCGATGCTCGGCGGAACGCAGTCGCTGCACACCAACAGCTTCGACGAGGCCATCGCGCTGCCCACCGACTTTTCGGCCCGCATCGCGCGTAACACGCAGCTGATCCTTCAGCACGAGAGCCGGGTGACCGACGTCGTCGATCCGCTGGGGGGCTCCTACTACGTCGAGGCTTTGACCGCGCAGCTGGCCGATGGCGCGCGAACCATCATGGCAGAGATCGAAGCCGCGGGCGGCATGACGGCGTTCGTCGCATCCGGCGTGCCGAAACTCGAGATCGAGAAAGCAGCGGCGCTCCGGCAGGCGCGGGTCGACCGCGGCGAGGATGTGATCGTCGGCGTCAACCGTTTCCGCGTGGAAGAGGCGGAAGGGATCGAAGTCCGGCAGATCGACAATCGGCGGGTGCGCGAGGAACAGGTGGCGCGGCTTGCCGAGGTGCGCCGCACGCGCGACGAGGATCGCTGCCGGTCGCTGCTTGCCGCGCTGCGCGAATATGCGGCCAAGGACGAGGGCAACCTGCTGGCCGCAACGATCGAGGCGGCGCGGGCGCGGGCCACGCTGGGGGAAATCTCGCAGGCGCTGGAAGATGTGTTCGGGCGGCACAGCGCCACCACACAGGTGATCTCGGGCGTCATCGACAGCCAGTTTGCCGGCGATCCGGAATACCGGGCCCTGCAGGGGCGGCTTTCGGCCTTTGCAGCGCGGCAGGGCCGCCCGGCGGCGATCTTCATCGCCAAGATGGGGCAGGACGGACACGACCGCGGCGCCAAGGTGATCGCCACGGCGTTCGCCGATCTCGGGTTCACCGTGCACATGGGCCAGCTGTTCGAGACCGCTGCCGAGGTCGCCGAGCACGTGCTGGCGCTCGGCGTCGACGCGGTGGGCGTATCGTCGCTGGCGGCCGGGCACCTGACCCTGGTGCCGGCGCTGATCGCCGAGCTCGCTGGACGTGGCGGCGACGTCACCGTCATCGTCGGCGGCGTCGTGCCGGAGGGGGACTATGCGGCGCTGCGCGAAGCCGGCGTGGCCGAAATCTTCGGACCCGGGACCAATGTGCTCGAGGCCGCGGCGCGCGTGCTCGACCAGATCGAGGGGAAGCTCACCAATCGATGATCGGCAGGCTCAACCACGTGGCCATCGCCGTGCCCGACCTTTCGGCTGCCGCTGCGCGCTACCGGGATGCGCTGGGTGCCGAAGTCGGTACGCCGACCGACCTGCCCGAGCACGGGGTGACGGTCGTCTTCGTCACCCTGCCCAACAGCAAGGTCGAACTGATCGCCGCGCTTGGCCCGAACTCGCCCATTTCGGCGTTCCTCGACCGCAACCCGGGTGGCGGCATCCATCACCTGTGCTTCGAAGTGCCGGACGTCGTGGCGGCGGCGACGCGACTGGTGGCGGACGGGGCACGCGTGCTCGGCGACGGCGAGCCCAAGATCGGCGCGCACGGCCTGCCGGTTATCTTCCTGCACCCCAAGGACTTTTTCGGCACGCTCGTCGAGCTGGAACAGACGGGGTCGGCACCGTCTCTGCTCTAGCGAATCTCGCATATCGTATTGCGTGGCCTTGATATTACTTGAAGCTATATATCTCTTCGGTAGAGCTACGGAAATTCGGTTTTCTGGCGAGATGATGCAATGTAATCGTTATCATCGTACCAGTGGTCAGACCAAAGTATGACCTGCAATCGTGATTGCGTGGCTGGCCGGGTTTTCCAACATGGGTCTATCGTTGAACGACGATATCCGGCGGAACCAACCGTGCGGTCGTCGAGCAGGCGGTTCGTTTGGAGCCGCCATGAGGAGGAATTTTTTCCATGGGGAAAAAGCGTATCAGGTCTTCGGCCGAGTCCGAGGACGTAAAGGGCCTTAGTCGTCGCGAGTTCTTCAAGCAGGGTGCGGCCGCCGGTGTGGGCGTCGCCGCCCTGGCCGGCTCCGGGGCCGCCGTTGCGGCGACGTCGGAGTCCGACCGTGGCGGTGTCGACTGGGACTACGAGTTCGACGTCGTCATCATCGGCTCGGGCGCAATGGGTCTGCCGGCCGCCATCCGGGCCCGCGATCTGGGCAACAGCGTCCTCGTCGTCGAACAGAACTTCGACGTCGGCGGCAAGTGCCTGCACTCGACGGGCCTGATTTCGCTGGGCGGCGGCGATCCGCTGCAGCTGCGCGACATTCGCGGCGAGGCCGATCCCGAGGGCTTCATCAAGGTGCCGCCCGTGGAAGATCCCGAAGAACTCGAGGACAATGTCGAACTCCTGTTCAAGGACATGGTCGACTGGTCGGTCCTCGATCCGCAGGCGCAGGCGCCCTACCGCTACAACGAGCGGCCGCTGCATCGGGCCTGGGCCGACAACTGCTCGGCGGTCCGCACCTTCCTCCTCGACAACTACGTGCGCATGGGCCGCATTTCGGGCACCCACGGCAATGCCGGCATGTCGCGTGCCCGCCGCGCCTATGCCTTCCTGATGGAAGGCGAGACGACCGACATCGAGAAGGGCACGATCACCGTCGAGGATGCCGGCATTCCCAGCACCTCTTCATCGCTGTTCGCCCCGACACTGATGCAGGACGCCTCGGCCACCGTCGCCGAAGGCGCCCGCTCGAACGGCACCGCCCTTGCCCGGCCGCTCGAGTACAGTGCCCGCAAGAAGGGCGTGAACTTCATGCTCAACCGGCACATGGACGAGATCATCCGCGAGGAGCAGTTCTCGGGCCGTGTCATCGGCATCGCCGCCACCTACTCGCCGCGTACCGACCCCGATACCGGCGAGCGCCTCGAAGGCTACTGGCAGAACGGCAATATCGACGAGAAGAAGGATGTCGTGCGCATCCGCGCCAAGAAGGCGGTGATCGTCGGTGCCGGCGGCCATACCGCCAATCCCGAGTTCCGCGGCATGTTCAACCCCGCCTTCCGCGAGCCGGCCTTCGTGTCGTCCGGCTGGGCGTGGCTGGGCGAGCGCGGGCAGGATGCGAGCGGCATCAAGGCCGGCATCCGCGTCGGTGCAGGCCTTGCCGGCATGCAGCAGAACCTGAGCTACCCCTCGACGTTCCACTTCCCCGGAACGCTGGCGACGCGCGATCCCTACACCACCATGCTGCCTGGCCACCCGGCGTTCAAGCTGCGCAAGGCGACCGGCATCGACCTCGGTACCGACTCCTACCAGCACCTGATCGCCGTCAATCAGGTCGGCAAGCGCTTCTTCAACGAGATGACGCTGACCCGTTCCTGGTCGAACGCGGCCTATCCGCCGGGTCCGAACAAGGGGCAGCCGACCTCCGGCCTCGATTTCCGCCAGCTCGACTGGCGCAATTCGAGCACCGAGAACGTCAAGGCGACCTACAACGCCCATGCCGGCGTGCATGCCGCCACCGGCATCAACGACGGCTCGGCCGCGCCGGACTTCTACTCGGGTCCGATCTGGGCGATCTTCGATCAGGGCACGCTCGACCGTGACGGCTGGGACATCGCGCCGCCGTTCACCTCGCCCGACAACGGCCTGTTCTTCGAAGCCGATTCCATCGAGGAACTGGCGTGGAAGATCCGGGCGGGCTGCCAGTGGCAGCGCGTCGAGCTCAGCCACCTCGTCGATACCGTCGCCACATGGAACGGCTACGTCGATGCCGGCGCCGATCCGGACTTCGACCGCGGGCCCGACGCCCCGATGTTCAAGATCGAGACGCCGAAGTTCTACGCGGCGGCGCTGTTCCCGGTGTGGCACGACTCCTATGGCGGCCTCCACATCAACGGCAAGGCCCAGGTCGTGGACATGGAGGGCCAGGTGATCCCCGGCCTCTATGCCGGCGGCGAGTCGTCTGGCGGCGGCAATCAGCACGGCCTCGGCCGCGCCCTGGTGCACGGCTACATCGCCGGCACCAATGCAGCCCAGGAAATGGCCTCCAACTGATCGCTCGGTCCGCGGGGACGTCGGTCCCCGCGGACCATCTTCCAGGTTCAAGCGTCCAGTCCCGGTCCGCACCATGAACACCACCAACGATATCGAGCAGGGCGACGTCACCTGCACCATCGAACTCTCCCGCGCCACGGTCGATGCCGGCGCCACCCTGATGCTGTCCGGTGCGATCGAGTGCGATCCGCCCTGCGACCTCGAGGGCGAAACCCTGTTCCTGCGCGATGCGGAAGGCCGCGTCGTCGCCACCGCCGTGCTCGGCCCCTATGACGGGGAAGGCGCGAACCACTTTTCCGGCCTCGAAGTCGCCGCCCCGGCAGCGATCGGGCCGCATGTCTGGCAGGCGGTATTCCCGGCCTTCGAGGCCGAAGGGTTGCCGTTTTCGGAAGGCACCGCCGATGTGGCCTTCGAGGTCACCCCGCACCGGACGATGATCTCGGTCTGGGGCGCGCCCTCGGCCATCGTTTCCGGCGAACCGTTCGGCCTCAAGGTCGGCATCCGCTGTTCGTGCGGCTGCTCGATGGCCGGCCGCGCCTTCAGCATTTTCGACGATACCGGCGCCATCGCCGCGTCCGGCGCCCTCGGCGACGACCTGTGGCCGCAATCGGCCGCGCTCTACCACGCCTCCGTCACCATACCCGGCCGCGAGGCCCAGGGTCCCCACACCTGGCGCCTGCACTTCCCCGCCGCCGACCTCGAGACGCCGCATGCCGACGGCGAGGCGCGGTTCAGCCTCAATTTCGTCGGCCTTCCCGAGCACACTGTCACGGTCGAGGCGGTCGATGCCGGCAGCGACCGGCCGCTGGCGGGGGCTCACGTCACCATGCACCCCTACCACGCGATCACCGGCGAAGACGGGATAGCCCGGCTCAACGTGCGGAAGGGGTCGTACACACTGTTCGTGAAAGCCCGGAAATACACCACCAGCAGCGCGCCGGTGGAGGTCGCCGAGGATTTTCGTACCCGGGCCGGGCTCGTTCCCGAACCGATCCGCGAGCGGATGTGACCGGCAGCGGCCGCGCTCACGCCAGCCAAGCTTCGACACTGGAGATATTCGATATGTTGCGACACGCGATCCTTGGGGCCATGGGCCTGATGCTGGTTGCCACCTCCCCCGGGATCGCCCAGGAGGACCGCTCGATCTGGGACGAAAGCGGCGTGTTCACCGCCGAGCAGTCGGCGCGTGGCGACAAGGTTATGCAGGGCGTCTGCTCGAAGTGCCACGGCGTGCGCGGCGACGGCGCCAACGAACCCGACCAGCCGTCGGGCGGCGCCATTGCGCGGTACAGCTTCCTGCGCAAGTGGGACGGCAACACGATCCAGGGCCTGTTCGACTATGTGAAGTCGGCGATGCCGCCGGACAATCCGGGCTCGCGCAGCGACCAGGAATACATCGACGTCATAGCCCACATGCTCGACCTCAGCGGCGCGCCCGCAGGCGAGGAAGAGTTGCCGCTCGACCCGGAGGTGCTCGACTACATCTATATCGAGCAGAAGCCGCAGTGAGCCGCGGCTCGCGACCCTGACCGGACGTCCCTCGGGACGTCCGCCAAATCGTAATAGGAGAAACGCATGCTTCGTCTCAACCGCCGCGACGCCATCGTTGGGGCTCTGGCCGCCGGTGCCGCAGTGACCTTGTCGACGCGCGCCATGGCCGCCGACCATCGTGTCGAGATGCTGAACTCGAGCCCGTCCGGATCGATGGTCTTCGAGCCTGCCCTCACCCGCGTGGCGGTGGGCGACACGGTGACCTTCGTGCCGGTCGACAAGGGACACAATGCCGAGTCGATCCGCGGCATGGCGCCGGAAGGCGCCGAGCCCTTCAAGGGCGCGATCAACGAGGAACTGACCGTTACCTTCAGCGTGCCCGGCGTCTACGGGGTCAAGTGCTCTCCGCACTATGCCATGGGCATGGTTGCACTGATCGTCGTCGGCGACGACCTGTCGAACCTCGAGGAGGCCAAGGAAGCCCGCAATCCGGGCAAGGCCCAGGATCACTTCGAGGCGCTGTACGCCGAACTCGAGGGCTGAGCTCTTCCCAGGGTACCGCAACGGACCGGCCCCGGACGCTGTCCGGGGCTTTTTTCGTGAAGCGCTATTCCGTGGCAAGCGCCGTGATGTCGAGCTCTATGTAGTCGAGATCGCCGCTGAAGAGCTTCCAAACCGCCGCCCCGCCGGAGGGGAGGAGCAGACCGCCGAGCGTGGCTTCGCCGGCCAGTGGCGTTTCCCAGGTCTCCATGCTCCGGCTGCCGGTGTTGAAGCGGCGGGCGCGGAAGTTCAGCAGCCGTCCGTCGGTGTCGACGATCAAAACGCCCTCGGCCGTTATGCCTTTATCGGTGATGGCGACCTTGAAACTGTCGTCATCGACGGGCGTGATGGCGACGTTGTCGCCGAGATAGGCGGCCGGAAACCACGCCATCTCGTTGAGATAGCGCATGAGGCCGGCAGCGCGCAGCTCATCGCCGTGCTCGTCGGCCACGGCCACAAGGCCCAGCATCTTCATGAGGATGCCGCCGCGACCATCGAGGTAGAAATCGCGTCCCAGGACGATGGGCAGCGCCCGATTGGGAAACCAGGCCCGCCAGACGAAGGCGGGCGGATTGGTGCTGTACGTCTCTTCCGCCTCGAAGGCCATCCAGCCGGACGCCGTGCTGGACCGGATGCGTCCCTTCTGCCGCACGGTGACCAGCCTGGGGATCGGCGAGCCGGCAACGATGCCGGCGCGCGCAAAGTACCGCTGTGCCGGTGGCGGCAGGGCCGCCAGCTGTTCGGCGCTGACCGGTGTCTCGCCCGGCATGGCTTCGCCCCGCAGGCGCGCGACCTCGCCGCGGATTGCGGTGTCGAAGACCACGACCGCAACAATGACGACGATCGCAAACAGGACGATCGTCGCCAGTCCAAGCAGGGCTACGGCCCGCAGCATCAGCCGCGCCGCGATGCGCGGATGACGAGTGCAATGCCCCCCAGGGCAGCAATGACAATCAGCGCGATGCCGGCGTAGATCCAGAACAGGTCCATTGGCGATTCCCGAGCGAGCTTCTGGAGCTTGCCCGCGCCACCGCGTGCGCGCCTTGACCGCCGTCAATCGCGCTGAGCGGCTTGACGCGCGGGCACTATTTCGGTATTTCCCGATATATCGATTTTATGGGACCGCCATGCAATCCGATGACGTTGTGGATGCGCTTTCCGCCCTGGCGCAGCCTACCCGCCTCGAGACCTTTCGCGTCCTTGTCCGGCACGAGCCCGACGGCATTGCGGCCGGCGAGATCGCAAGGCTGGCCGGGGTGCCGCAGAACACCATGTCCGGGCATCTGGCGATCCTGGCCCGGGCGGGCCTGGTGCGTGGCGAGCGGCAGAGCCGGTCCATCGTCTACCGGGCGCAGCTTGAACGCGTTCGCGAGCTGACGCTCTATCTGCTCAAGGACTGCTGTGGCGGCGAGCCCAGCCTGTGCGCTCCGATCGCCGCCGATCTCATGTCGACCGCGGAGACGGATCGTGACTGCTGCTGAGCGTCCCTTCAACGTCCTGTTCCTGTGTACCGGCAATTCGGCGCGCTCGATCCTGGGCGAAGCGCTGCTCAATTCCGGACGCTATCCGGGCTTCCGGGGATACTCGGCCGGCAGCCACCCCAAGGGCCAAGTGCATCCTCTGGCGCTGGAGGTGCTGGCGGAGAACGGTATCCGCGGCGACGGCCTGTCCTCGAAGGCCTGGGATGTGTTCGCCCTGCCCGACGCCCCCGCCATGGATTTCATCTTCACCGTCTGCGACGACGCCGCCGGCGAGGCTTGCCCGGTCTGGCCCGGACACCCGGCCACGGCCCATTGGGGCCTCGAGGATCCCGCCGCGGTGACGGGCGAGCCCTTTCGCCGCAAGGCGGCGTTCGAGGATACGCTGCGCTTCCTCGGTGCCCGGCTCGACGCCTTCACCAGCCTGCCGCTCGACACCATCGACGCGATGACGCTTGGATCCCGCCTCAGGGACATCGGCCGCATGGAGGGCGCCAGCGGCTCGGCGCGGGAGCTGACGTGAGCGACGGCAGGCTTATCGCCATCGCACCGGACGCGCCCGAGTTGCGGCAGGCCCTGGTCGATGCCCGGCTGCCCACCGCCGACCTCGACGAGACACCGGGCCATTTCTACGCGTTCGAGGAATCCGGCCGAACCATTGGCTATGGCGGCTTCGAGGCCTATGGCGCCGATGGCCTGTTGCGTTCCGTCGTCATCCTGCCGCAAGCACGTGGTGGCGGCGCCGGTACGCGCCTGACTGCGGCTTTGCTCTCGGCGATGCGCTCGCGCGGCATCGGCACGGCCTATCTCCTCACCACGGATGCCGCGGCCTTCTTCGCGCGCGCCGGCTTTGTGGCGACGGCGCGGGCGCACGCGCCCTCGAGCATCATGGCGACACGGCAGGCGACGACCATCTGCAGCACGGCCACCCTGCTGTCCCGCCCCACCTGACGATGGCGGACATCCTTCGCCGCCTTGCCGCCGAGGCGGTGGGCACGCTGTTTCTCGTCGCCGCGGTCGTCGGCTCCGGCCTCATGGCACAGCGCCTGACGGACGACGTGGCCCTGCAGCTGCTGTGCAATACAGCGGCCACCGTCACCATGCTGGCTGTGCTGATCGCCACGCTGGCCCCCATATCGGGCGCCCACCTCAATCCGGCGGTCAGTCTCGCGATGGTGGCGACGGGGGAATTGCGGCCGGCAGTCGGGACCGGCTATGCCGTGGCCCAGATCGTCGGCGGCGCCCTCGGTACCGTCCTCGCCCATCTGATGTTCGACCACCCAGCCGTAGTGCTCTCGGCGACCGGACGGTCGGGAGCGGGCCAATGGCTCAGCGAAGGCGTCGCAACCTTCGGCCTCGTCGCCGTCATCCTGCTGGCCGGGCGGTCTTCGCCACAGGCGTTGCCAGCGCTCGTCGCAGCCTACATCGCCGGCGCGTACTGGTGCACGGCCTCGACGTCCTTCGCCAATCCGGCGGTGACGCTGGCGCGCACACTGACCGACACGTTTTCCGGCATCCGCATGATCGACGCCCCGGCGTTCATCCTGTCACAGCTCGCCGGGGCGCTGCTGGCGGTGGCTGCGGTGCGCCTGCTGCGGCCGGAGACGCGCACCGCCGCAGGACCCTGAGTTCGATGAAAAAGGGCCCGATCGTCGCCGATCGGGCCCTCCTGAATCTGCGCTGCCGATGCTTACTCGGCGGCTTCTTCCTTGGCGCGCTCCTTGCCGGTCGCCTGGTCGACGACCTTCATGGACAGGCGCACCTTGCCGCGCTCGTCGAAGCCGAGGAGCTTGACCCAGACCTTGTCGCCTTCCTTGACCACGTCGGTGGTCTTCTGGACGCGCTGGTCGGCGAGCTGGCTGATGTGCACTAGGCCGTCCTTTGCACCGAAGAAGTTCACGAACGCGCCGAAATCGGCGGTCTTGACGACGGTGCCCTGGTAGATGGCGCCGACTTCGGCCTCGTCGGTGATCGAGCGGATCCACTTGATGGCGGCTTCGATCTGCTTGCCGTCGGACGACGACACCTTGATCGTGCCATCGTCCTCGATGTCGACCTTGGCGCCGGTCTTCTCGACGATCTCGCGGATGACCTTGCCGCCCGAACCAATGACTTCGCGGATCTTGTCGGTCGGGATCTTGAGGGTCTCGATGCGGGGGGCGAACTCGCCCACCGAGCCGCGGCTCGCGGAAATGGCCTTGGCCATCTCGCCGAGGATGTGGTGGCGGCCGTCCTTGGCCTGGCCGAGGGCGACCTTCATGATCTCCTCGGTGATGCCGGCGATCTTGATGTCCATCTG
>VFQP010004041.1_pt1 | contig 14124 bp, 14 predicted proteins | sample 3512351 | NCBI WGS metagenome assembly VFQP01 (sample SAMN10412372, study PRJNA504923) | tailings metagenome | isolation source: Relicate 1 Philex TSF1 revegetated site | place: Philippines: Tuba, Benguet | collected 2017-08-29 | reverse complement strand
GGGGGGGGGGGCGGCAGGGCGGGGTACGGTTACCGTTCCTTGGAGGAGGAGCTGGAGGAGCCCTTGCTGCTGGACCAGCTGCAGCTTTCGGTGCTCAAGGAAATGTGAGTGCGGCGCGGCGCGGCGGGGGTGCTCAGGAGCTGCGAGGGGTACGTGGGCAGGCAGGGGCGCAATGCGGGCGCCAGGTGCCGCAGGGGGCAAGCCGCCAGGGGCCAGGCGTGCGCAGTTCAGCGCCCCGTCGGGGCGGGCTCAGCGGAGCGTGTAGGGAGGGGGCACGAGGGGGGAGAGGCGCGTGCGCGTGACGTGACGGCAGCGCCGCACGACGCTCCGCTGCTCATGTGCTGCACAGGTGCTTGGTCCAGCTCGGCAGCCAAATTATGTTCACGCACATCACCACACCCATCCAGGTGGGCGGGGGGCGACCGCGGGAACCCTCGTCGCCGCTGCGCGATCAGTCAGCATGTGGGCAGCGTGACGGACGCGCTGCCGGATCGTGGCCCTCGTGTCCACATCCCCAAGGGTCCCCACTCGCTGCTGCCGTCCTGCTTGGTGTGATTCAGTTGGCGTTGCTGCTGGCCAACGTCTGGCCCTACTGGTCCGACAACCTGGTGAGGGCTAGTCAATTGCTGCGAGTGCACGGGCGGGCTTGCGGCTTCTGCCCCACGTGCTCTGTGCTCATGTGTGCAAGTGCGGGTGGACGAGTGCTGCCGCGTGCGCCACCTCTCTCGCAGGCCATCCTCAACGCCGCCGCGGACGAGTATGCAGCGGCAGCGCCGCCCGCCCAGCCATGACGCGACGCGCTTGCAGTGGCCTGTACAGCCGACGCTTGCTTGGGGTTTGGACAGGTTTGGAACGCGCTGAGCGAATGCGTTGTGCTGCCCCTCAGCTTATCCACATGGGTTCCTTCCTTGACACCGTGGCAACGGGGGCTGCGTGGTTGCTTCAGGCGCCCTGCAAGCCAGTATGATCAGGCACTCGTATGTGTACAGAGCACGCAGGCGGCAGGAGACGAGCCACAAGCCAGCGGCGACGCAGTGCGGCAAAGGGGACACGACAGCACAAACCAATGCAGGGTAACGGATCACCAAGAAGGACGCGCCAAGGGCACACTCATCACACCGACGGCAAGCTGCACATGCACGCTCGACTCCTGCAAAACGATGAATCACTGCGCCGCTCACACATACTGCAGTTCCGCACAAGGACAGCAGCTGCACACCATGCTCAGCACGGCCTACTTGCGCCCTCGCGCGCGGCCGCCCTTGCGCCTCGATGCCGACCCTCCCTTGCTGCCGTGCGCCGCCGCCACAGCCGCCGCAGCGCCTGGCGGAGGCGTGTGCAGCGCGGGTGGCGCGGCAGAGGGCGCCGCCATGCACGCACGCAGACAGGGCAGGAACCAGGCGAGCAGCGCCGTCAGCCACGCGCCTAGCGCCAGCAGCACCTCGAAGCGGAGCACCACGTGGCACTGCCGCTTCCACACGGGCACCCTGCGCGCACGCGTTGGGGCAAGCGCCACACAGGAGTCAGCCGCTGGGCGAGCCGGCCTATATAGCTGCATGCAAGACCCCCACGGGACACACCGGAGCGCCGCCACCAGCATGCACGTCGTGGGCAGCGCTGCGCCGCCGCCAGCCGCCGCCCCTGACGACGCCTCCACGCCGCCACCGCTGCCGCCAGCGCCCGACCGCTGACCTCCTCCGACGGCGGTCCTGGTGGTGGCGCACGCGGCCAGCGCCAGCATCCCGTGGCGCTCCGCGGCGTGGGGGTCCGCCGCCTGCGCTCCGCCCGCCCGCGCCCTCGCCGCCACGACGTGCCCCGCCCGCACCTGGTGCGCGCGTGTGAGGGCCCGGTGTCGCGTATGGCTCATAGCTCGTGCGCGGCTGCGTGGCCACCCTCGGCAAGTCGCCTCTCTCTCACCTGGTGTGGCGCCGCCGACAGCGAGCACGCTAGGTGCTCCGCCAAGCACGCCTGCGCCGCCTGGGCCTGCACCACCTCCCCTCCCCCCGCCTTATCCTGCTGCTCCTCCATGCGGCCTCGGGCCACCGGCCGCGCCGCCACCTGCGGAGGCTGCTCCTGCGGGCGCTGCCGCAGCCGCTCCTCCAGCTCCTCAATCTGCCGCTGCTGCTGCGCCAGCAGCACCTGCGCCTCCCGCAGCTGCTCCTCCACTGCTGCTGCGGCATCTTGCCGCTGCGAAGGGCGCTGCTCGGCCCCGTCCGAAGCCGGCGGCGCTACGGGCTGTGGGCTCAGGTCATGCTGTGGTATCTCACAGCCCAGCGCGCCAGCTTGCGCCGCGGCAGCCTGCGCAGGAAGCCCACCGCCGTGCCGCCCACCTTGTCGCGCTCGACGGCGGCCGTGGCTGCGCGGAGCAGCGTCCCGTCCCCCGCAGCTGCTCACCGCGTGCGTGTGCGCCTCGGTTGCCGCCGCCCGCAGCTGCCGCTCGCGCCGCTCCAGCTCCAGCGCCTGCTCGTCCAGGCGCCGCTGGCACCGCACCGCGTGCGCCTGAAGCTCCTGCACCACCAGCACCAGGTCCTCCTGCGCCAGGGCCGCCACCTGCGCCCGACCAAACACAGCCACAGACGCAGCAGCACCGTAGGCAAAACTCGCCCTGGCGTCAGAGAGCAGCAGCAACCCCGATGTGCGCGTGGGAAGGCGTGAGGCGACAACCGGCCAGCGGCGGCGGCCCAGCACACCTGCGAGTGCGCCAGCTGCGCCACGGTGCGCGCCAGCTGCGCGCTCAGGTTGCGCACGGTGCCGTCCTTGATGAGCAGCTGAGAGTGCAGCGCCCACTGCCGGGGTGTCATGGGCGGCGCGGCGACGCCCTCGCCGCCGCCGCCGCCGCCGCCCCACGCTCCCCCCCCCACCTCCTCCTCCAGGTGATGCTCGTCGCCGCCCGCCGCGTGTAGCGGCGCCTTGTCATCGGCCGGGGGGGCTGGGGAGGACGTGACCATGACCTGCACAACGCACCCGCCCTCCTGCTCGGCTGCCGCCGCCGCCTGACCCAGCGTGAACGGGCCCTCGCGGCGCCCGTCCTCCTCCCTCGCTGCCGCCGGGCGACCCTGCTGTCCGCGTGCAGGCGAGCGGGGGAACGGGAGCACGCCGCCCGGCTGGCCGTCGGGGGCCGCAATGGGCGGCGGCGGGGCGCTGCCGGAAAAGGCGCTGCGCAGCGCGTCCACTCCCTCCTCAGATTCCACCTCATCATGAGCGCAAGCAGAGGCGTCCTCGCCCACGGCTGTGGCTGACCAGCGCCCGGAGCGGGGCGGAGAGCGCCCGCTGGCGGCGGCGCTGGCCGTCGCCGCCCGGGCCGCCGCCTGCAGCATGGACCTAGGGCTCAGGGCCCTGTCGGCGCCGCAGAGCTCGGGGCGTGCGGCGGCAGCCGCTGCTGCTGCTGCCGCCGCCGCGCGAAGCGGCGACCTGGGCCAGCTGCGACCGCCGCTGGCGGGGGACGGAGACGCGAAGTCGTCGGGCCCCCCTCCCGCCGTCTGCACGCTGAGCTGCCACCGCTGCCGGAGCAGCGCTGCGCCGCCGCCGGGCGGAGTGGCGCCCTCTTTGCGCCTGGCGGGGGCCTGTTGGGGGGCGGCGGGCGCGGGTGGCGGCGTGGCTGCGCCAGGGGGCGTTGGGGCAGCCGGCGGGCCGCTGATGGCGGCTGGGGCCGCGGGCCTGCTGCTGGCTTGCTTGCTGGGGGGCTGGGCCTGGTGGAGGTGGTGGCGCTGGGCGTTGCTGCGCACCTGCTCTGCGTAGGCCTTGGCGCGCTCACGCACCGCCACCGAGGCGGCGTGTGTGGCGGGCGCCAGGGCGCCCCACTGCGGCTGCGGCCTGGCGGCGCTGGAGGCGCTGGCGCTGCTGCTGCCGCCGCCGCCGCGGCTGGCGCGGTGCCCGGGGGCGCTGCCGGCGGTGGAGGGCGCGCCGGTGGGGCCGCGCCTGCCGTCCCCGCATGGGACGGGGGCGTCTGCGAGCGGGTGTGCAGGGCAAAGCGGTCCCGTGAGGTGGGGTGCAGCAAGGTCAATGATGCGTTGCTGGGTTGGGGAGCACGCGCCAACCGAGCTTGCGAGAGAGAGCTTGTGCGCACCTCCGAGAGACGTACGGCGCTGCGCGCGCACAGAGTGGGTCATCAATCCGCTGGGCTCGTGCAGGAGCTGCCTCATGCCCTCGACGTGGATGTTGGGCATAGGAAGCCATCCTCTGCTCGTGTCGGCCGAGGCGTCAGGCGCGGGGGGCGGCGGCGTGCGCGGTGGTGCGGCGGCGGTGGTCGCAGAGGCTGTTGTGCTAGTGGAGCCAGAGGGAGAGATGCAGAGGCCCGCGGACGCCTCCATCGCGCTGCTGGCTTGCTTGCTCCTGGCCCCTGGCGCTTGACCAGGCTGGTGTGCGGTGCACTCACTGCAGCTCGACTCCTGCGCGACAGCGATGAGGATGAGGAGCTCTTCTCAGGCCGACTGCATCCTGCTGGATGTGCGGCGCGTTCGCGACTGAGCGCGCACACCTGTGTGTGCGAAGATGGTGGGCTGTGGTGGGCTGGCCGTCTGCCGAAGACGCACCTCAGAGGCCAGTGCAAGTAGAGATGCAGGCAGGGGGACTTGATGTAGCCTGGAGCAGGGTCCGGTGGCCGCCCGGCCACCCCCGTGCGTTGGCCAGCTGTCGCGCCTGGGGCTCGGGGCGACGCTCCCGCCGCTGGATGGGATTCCCGAGCGTTCACTGCCTGTAGCTGAAGGAATGCACCTTCCGTCCACGTAGCATCAGGCTGCCCCGCATGGCCGCCGCCACGCGTCTGGCGCTCAAGGGCGCCGGCGCGTGCGCACGCTGGGTGGAATGCCGCGCCTGCAGCGTGAGCGTGACGATTGCAGTCCACTCCTGGCTTGTGTCTCGGGCTGGCCTGTTTGCTGGCTGGCTGACCAAGGCACGTGAGAGCATTCGGAGGTCACGGCGCCCATGTCGTAGTGGCTGCCAGTCTTTAAGGGCCCTCCCCCGGGACGCACGAGCACACAACCCGCAAGAATTCTTTGAAAGAGCAAGGACCACACACACAGCTGCGCAGCCCCTGCAGCTGCAGCGACTCGCCTGCGTCCGCTTCGCTCCGTCTGCGCGCCCAACACACACCAGCTCTCTCCAGGGTGAGCCGCTGCGACCACCGCCCTTGACTGCGCCGTGGCCTCGCGCTGCCGCGCGGCTCTTCGCTGGCAGCCGCGAGCCTTGGCGAGGCGTTCCGTGTTGGGCGACCCACCTGTGTGGGCGTTCTGCCATCTGTGCTTTCGGCATCGAGCGCCATCGCGCGATGCAGCACGGCGCGGGCAGCAAGCGGTGGCCAGCGCATCAGCGCGCCGTTCGCAACGCAGCGCGGGCGGCCTGGGGGCGTGGCAAGGCCGCCAGCGCTGGCCCAGACGCGCTCTCCGACACCGCCCCTGGCGCACCTTCCCCTCTGGATTCCTGCGGCCTCGCAGGAGCTCAAGGTGACCACGATGCAGATCCTGAACCACCGCAACGTCGCGGGCTCCAAGCAGGCCAAGAAGGCGGCGCGCGCCGCTGGCCCTGCTCCCCTGGTCCGCCCCGCCAGGCCGCAGCGCTCCATCGCCAGCGTGCGCTGCGAGGCGGCGCCCGCAGGCGCTGCGCCGCCCGCTCCCACGCCCATCGCGACGGTGAGCGCGGGGCGCTGATCGCGCGCGACTCGGTCCTGGGACACCGCGACATTCCGCCGACACGGACGCCGTATTCGTCGCCTCTCAGGCCAAAGTGCTGCGGTGCCACCATTGATGTGGAGCACCTTGCAGGGCGTGGCCCAGGGCAACATCGTCGAGGCGCCCAAGGGCGTGGTCGGCAAGGTGCGCGACCCCGTGCCCGACGAGCAGCTGCTCAAGCTCAAGGAGACGCTGGCCCGCAGCCAGGCGGCCCAGCTGGCCTACAGCACCTACACCCAGGAGCAGGTGTGAGCGGGTGCTTGCTTTTTGGTGCAGCTCCTGCCAGGGGAGCCCCGCAGATCGATCGATCGCCGGCGCATAAACTGACGCACCCCGTGCACGCCCACACACGCGCAGGTGGACACCATCTTCAAGGCGGCGGCGCTGGCGGCCAACCAGGCGCGCATCCCGCTGGCCAAGATGGCCGTCGAGGAGACGCGCATGGGCGTGGTCGAGGACAAGGTGCGCCTCCTCCCTTGTGCCGCCTCGTGCGTGCGTGGCCCCACCAACCACAACCCCTCGAGCTCACGTCTGCGTACCGTACACGCGGCGCTGCTGCAACGCGCGCAGGTGATCAAGAACCACTTTGCCAGCGAGTTCATCTACAACAAGTACAAGCACGAGAAGACGTGCGGCATCATTGAGTCGGACCCCGCCGGCGGCCTCTACAAGGTGGCCGAGCCCATCGGCGTCATCGCCGGTGCGTTGCGTGTCCAGGAGTTGAGCTGGGGCGCGAGTGCCTCGCGGGAGGGTCCCCTGGTGACAGTGTGCAGCAGCCCGCCACGCACACGGCGCAGCGTTGACGTGTCTGCGGCGTGCGGCGTTGGGGCGCGCAGGCATTGTGCCGACGACCAACCCGACCTCTACGGCCATCTTCAAGTCGCTGCTGGCGCTCAAGACGCGCAACTCGCTCATCCTCTGCCCGCACCCGCGCGCCGCAAAGTGCACGATCGAGGCGGCGCGCATCGTGCGCGACGCCGCCGTGGCGGCCGGCGCGCCGCCCGACATCATCTCCTTCATCGAGACGCCCTCGCTGCCCGTCAGCCAGGCGCTCATGCAGGCGCCAGAGGTGCGCCGCCGCGCCCCGCCTCTCTCCCTCCCTGGTGCCGGCTCCATCTCCAGAGTCACCCACGTAGCCCTCCCTCTCAGCTTCTGTCCGTCGGCCGTGCTTGCGTGTGCGCGCCCCGCCCGCAGGTGTCGCTGATCCTGGCGACGGGCGGCCCCGCCATGGTGCGCGCCGCCTACTCGTCGGGTCACCCCTCGGTGGGCGTGGGCGCCGGCAACACGCCCGCCGTCATCGACGACACGGCCAACATCCAGATGGCCGTCAGCAGCGTCATCCTCTCCAAGACGTTTGACAACGGCGTCATCTGCGCCTCGGAGCAGAGCGTGGTGGTCGTCGACAAGGTGTACGACCAGGTCAAGCAGGAGTTTATCCGCCGCGGCGCCTACTTCCTCAGCGAGGAGGAGAAGGTCAAGGTGAGCAGGCCCTCTGACGCTCTCCTTTCTCCTTTTCTCTTCCACCTCCTCCGCGTGCTGCGGCGGCGCGCGTCGCTCTCTGATTGTGCAACCGCGCAAGCCTGACTGGCGGGCTGGGGGTGACGCGTGCGTGCGTGCGTGCAGGTGCGCGCCAAGGTGATCATCGACGGGCGCCTCAATGCCAACATTGTGGGCCAGTCGGTGTCCAAGCTGGCCGAGCTGTTTGGCATCAAGGTGCCGCCCGGCGCCAAGGTCATCATCGGCGAGGTGGACCGCATCGGCAAGGAGGAGCCGCTCTCCGAGGTGCGAGGCGCTGCGGCTGGGGGTGGGGGGGAGGGGGGGGCGTGGGCAGTGTGTGGCGCAAGCTGCAGTGACGCCCGGCGCAAGCGGTGGGGATGGGCCGCTCTCCGAGGTGCGAGGCGCTGCGGCGTGCGACGGCTTGTGGGAGGAGAGCGAGCTGGGGCCGGTCGCCGGCTCCCTCCTTGCGCGAGGTGTGGTGGGCGGGGCGGGGCGGGGCAGGCGGGGGGAGCGACAGCAGCACACCTTTGGTGTGGTGTGCTGGCTCGTGTGTGTGCGCACGGCGCGCGCAGGAGAAGCTGTGCCCGGTGCTGGCCATGTACCGCGCGCCCGACTTCGACGCGGCGGTGGACATGGCTGACCGGCTCATCAAGTTTGGCGGGCCGGGCCACACGAGCGTGCTCTACACCAACGCGCTCAACCGCGCGCACATTGAGCAGTTTGGCGCCGTGGTCAAGACGGTGCGCATCCTCATCAACACGCCCGCCTCCCAGGTGAGAAAAGCGGCGTGCTGTGGACACGCCTGGGTGCAGGACAGAGGGCGGGCGACACGCTGGCACCTGCCAGCAGCTTGCGGACGGGCCGTTGGGCGCGGGCAAGGCGCGTGGGCGCCTGACCACACGCTGCTGCCGTGCCGCACCGAACCGGTCGCCGCAGGGCGCCATCGGCGACGTGTTCAACTTCCACCTGGACCCGTCGCTGACGCTGGGCTGCGGCTCGTGGGGCTCCACCTCGGTGTCCACCAACGTGGGCCCCAAGCAGCTGCTCAACGTCAAGAGCATCACCGAGCGCCGCGAGAACATGCTCTGGTTCCGCGTGCCGCCCAAGGTCTACTTCAAGGTGCGTCGCGCTCGGCGTAGCGCCGGTGGTGGCCACTCGCTTTGCTGGACTCGTCGAACCGACTGCTCGCACCCCGCCGCCGCCGCCGCTCACGGCGCTTGTGTGCTGCCTGTCGCTGGCTGCAGGGCGGCTGCCTCGAGGTGGCGCTGCGCGAGCTCAAGGGCAAGAGCCGCGCCTTCATCGTCACCGACAAGCCGCTGTACGACCTGGGCTTCGCCGAGAAGGTCACGCGCATCCTCGACACGGTCAACGTGCACCACCAGGTGCGCGCGCCGTGGGCGCACGGCGGAGGGCGCACGGTGCTTCCGCGCGGCACGCGCTTTGGCCTGTCGCGCGGGCGACGCGGCAAGTTCAACATGTGCGCGCCTGTCTTCGCGCAGGTCTTCTACCACGTGGCGCCCGACCCGACGCTGGCGTGCATCCGCGAGGGCCTGCGCGAGATCCTCGAGTTCAAGCCCGACGTGATCATCGCGCTGGGCGGCGGCTCGCCCATGGACGCCGCCAAGGTCATGTGGCTCATGTACGAGGTGCCCGAGACCAAGTTCGAGGGCCTCGCCATGCGCTTCATGGACATCCGCAAGCGCGTGTATGACCTGCCCCAGCTCGGCACCAAGGCCTCCATGGTGAGCCACCCCTCCCTCTCCCCCCTCCCCCTTGCCCTCCCCTTCCCCTCCCGCTGACGCCACCCTCCGCCAAGCAAACACGCACGCGCTCGTCCGTCACCCGCAGGTGTGCATCCCCACCACGTCGGGCACGGGCTCCGAGGTGACGCCCTTCTCGGTGGTGACGGACGAGCGCGACGGCTCCAAGTACCCCCTAGCCGACTACGCGCTGACGCCCACCATGGCCATCGTGGACCCGCAGCTGGTGCTCAACATCCCCAAGAAGCTCACCGCCTGGGGCGGCATCGACGCGCTCACGCACGCGCTCGAGTCGTACGTCAGCATCTTTGCCACCGGTGAGCCGCGTGCGAGCAGCGGCAGCGACGGGGAGGCGCGCCCTCTGTGGCTAGGGAGCAGCGCCTGCGCCTCTTGCAGCTCCCGTCCTGGGGGCGCCCTGGCACACGCGCCTTGGGGTGGCTGACCTCGTGCCTGTGTTGCTGCCTCGCTGTCGCAGACTACACCAAGGGCCTGAGCAAGGAGGCCATCGTGCTGCTGTTCAAGTACCTGCCCCGCGCCTACAAGAACGGCCCCAACGACTTTGAGGCCCGCGAGAAGGTGCGCGGCGCGACGCTCGCCACCACCCTTCGCGTCCCCGCTGCTGGCGCCTCCCGTGCTGACCTAACCGGTTTGCTGTGGCCGCGCGCCCCTGCACCGCACCACCCGACAGGTGCACAGCGCCGCCACCATTGCCGGCATGGCGTTTGCCAACGCCTTCCTGGGCATCTGCCACTCCATGGCGCACAAGCTGGGCGCCGCCTTCCACCTGCCGCACGGCCTGGCCAACGCCGCGCTCATCTCGCACGTGATCCGCTACAACGCCACCGACATGCCGTTCAAGCAGGCGGCCTTCCCGCAGTACCAGTTCCCGCAGGCCAAGGAGCGCTACGGTGAGGAGGCTCGCGGGCCGCTCCTCGCGCGCCGTGCCAGACTCGCAGCACCTCGACCTTGCGGCGCCTCGCTTCTTCGCGCGCGCTGGTGGACGAACGCACGCCCCTCCCTCACTGTCGCTCCGCCCTCGTGTGTGCGCGCAGCCGAGCTGAGCGACATGCTCGGCCTGGGCGGCAAGAGCGAGGACGACAAGGTGATCAAGCTGATCGAGGCGGTCGAGGCGCTCAAGGCCGAGGTGGACATCCAGCCCACCATCAAGGAGATGCTGGGCGCCGACAAGGAGGCCGAGTACCTGGGCGCGCTGGACCGCCTGGCCGAGGACGCGTTCGACGACCAGTGCACGGGCGCCAACCCGCGCTACCCGCTCATCGCCGACCTCAAGGCCATCCTCACGGACGCCTGGAAGGCGCCCGTGCTGCCGCTCAAGGACCTCACCTTCATCTCCAAGTCGTCCTAAAACCTTCTCCTGCGGCTCGTGGGAGGGCGGGCGCTTGCCTTGGGCTTGGCCGAGGGCGCGGCACCCTCACCTTGGCTCTCTTGGGGTGGGGCGTTGAACGAGGGAGGGGGGGTCTCTTGCGGCGGTTCAAGGCGGGCGGAGGGCGCGGTGCCGGGGAGGGCTGAAGTTCTTGCACTAGCAGTTGGCAGTGTTGGTTGTTGTTGGGGGGCACGCCCTGGAGAGGCGCACCGTCGCGCCTGGGGCGTCTCTCGGGTCCTGCTGGTCCTCTCTCGCCACCGGCCCCATCTTGCACAACGCCTCGCCGCCGCGTGCGGGCCTCGTCTGTGTCGCCCCTGGCCTTGAGGAGGGGCTCTCGCTGGGTTGTTCAAACGGGCGCCCGTTTGCGTGGTGTGCGTGTACATGTGAGCGCGTGCAGCGGCGCTCAAGCAGCATGGGTGCGCAACGCCGCCCCCACACTGCGCACGCCGCTCGCCCTAGGGCTCTTCCTCCCAAACCGACCATTCCTTTGCGTGGCCCCGACGTGCGCGCGCGCCGCTACGGCTGTGCGCCCTCCCCGTTTCTGTCCTTTGCTTGCTTTGCGTTTGCGGGGTGGCCCGTCAGGTCAGGGGCTCATGAATGGGGGGCAGGGAGGGGCTTTGCGGGGGCTCTGGCGGGATGGCGGGCGCGGAGTTGCGTGTGCCGCTGCTGGTGGATGGATTGCGTGGCCACAAGGCGCTGCCCGGGCTTCTGGAGCGCGGCGAGGTTGGTATTCTCAATCCCTTTAGCGTGCTTCCCTTGCCCGAGCTGTGTGGCTCTGGGCGCGCGCTGCCTGTGTGCGTGGTGTGTGCTTGCGCAAGCGTGTACATGAGGAAGCGGTTTGTATGTGAGGATGAGCGGGGGGTGGGGTGCGCGTGGGCGCAGGCCGCGCACCGTCGCCGCGCACCCCTCTGCCCGTGTTCTCTCTCTTCCCGTGTCTCTTGCATAGAGTTGGACGCTGCTGCCGTCGCGCGGGATTCGCGTGCGCAGCGTGACGCGCCCCCTGCGCCGGTCTGCCTCTGACGTTAGTCGGCCAGCGCGTGCACACGAACGACGACGACGACCAACGACCCAGACGTGTGGGGGATTCCCATCCTATTCTCCCCTGCCTGTGGTAGCGTGAAGCAACGCTGAGTGTGTGTTTGCGTGTGTGGCGCCCCGCGCGTGCGTCATGCAAGCGTCGGTGGCGCGCAAGGGCTGGGGAGCAGCAGAGCACGCAGCCACTGGCCAGCAGCAGCTCCGAGGCGCTGGACGCCGTGGCCTTGCACAGCAGAGAGCCTGCGCGTCGAGTGTGCGGCGCGAGTTTGAATTGAGGGGGCCGGGGAGAGCAGCGGCCACCAAGGTGTTGCGCGCGGCGGGACGCTCCTCACGCAACAGCCAGCCCAGCGCCTCACCGCTGCCGGCGGACCGGACGCCCGGGTTGTGCTTCTCCATGATGAGGTTGACGAAGGTCCTCTTGCGCGGCGCGCGCGTGGTGGTGGAGCGCCGGTAGTGGGGCCTGCTGGGCGCGCCCAGGAGCGCCTTGAGCGTGGGCTTGGGCGACGCGACGGCGACGGTGGACATCCTGCAGCCAAAGCGGGCCGCCGAGTGGCACATGTCGCGCGCTGGGTGCCGCGTTGCGCCACATTTCTCTCGGGACAACCCAACGCCGTGCAGCGGGTGGGGACCCGCAGGAAGGTGGCTGCCAAACTCGCCCTGCGCCCCACCGAGGGGCCGGAAAGGCACCGCGGCGCAATTGCGCCTGACCCGGTGCTGCACGCTGCCGTCCCGGGGCCGCAGCGGGCGGCAGGCACGGGCCGAGAGGCGCGCACCTGTGTTCGTGGAGGAGGTGAAGAGCCGGACGGGCGGGAGGTCAGGGAGGAGGCGAGCGGGCTTGGGCGCTTGAGCCGGCTGGGGCGCGACGCGACTGAGGACATCCACCCCCCTCTCTGCAGCGGAGGCGCGACGGGAACTGCGGCGCGTGCTGCTGCGTCTTCTTTGGTGCTGCTGTTCTGTCAGGCACGCTGCGATCACGAACCGGTGACGAGGTTTGAGGCTCGCTGCGTCCGTGCGTGCGGCGCCAGAAGGTTCTCTCTCTTGCACGGTGCGACCGGCTCACCCGCAGCGGTGTACAAGCACCACGAGCTGCGTGCACGTGCTCCCCGCGCCGCTCTTCACGCAGCAGCGGCGCACATGCTTACACAGCCTGCCTCGTGTACAGGCCCACAGCGGCCGGGTCAGCGCGCACGCGTCTGGTGCTCCATCCATCGGTAAAAAGAGCGTGGGAAAGGAACTCCGGGTGGGAGGGGAGGCGACCCGGAGAGACCAGAGAGGCGGGCACGAGACGACGTGCGCAAGCGGCAACGCCCCACGCGGCCTACACACGCTGGGCTCTCATCAGCCGCCGAGACCCCCCCCCCCCAAGCGATGACGATCACAATGAATGCCGCCCAGCAGCAGCCCTCTCAACATCCCAGCAGCGTGCGTGCGTGCGTGCGAGCTACAACCGGCGGCCCCTCTCACCAGCGCCGACAAGATGAAGAACACTGACAAGGGGATACGGTTCGGTTCACGCCCGGCCTCTCCTCATCCGTCATCATGGGCCACGCAGCCGCCGCCGCCTCTCCTCCAGCTCCTCACACGCGGGCAGCCACGGCGCTGCTGCCGCCGGCGCCCACGCGCACGTACTCGGAGAAAAAGAGCTGGCGCGAGCTGCGGGCCATGAGGCGGCGCTCGGCGTCCGACAGAACCACGCTTCCGTACAAAATGGCGCCGTCCGCCACGGGGGCACGCGCCGCGTGGGCGTCGCTGCCGCTGTTGAGGCACATGTTGCGCGGCGCCGAGGGCTTGGCCGGCGCGGCGCCCGCCACGCGCAGCGCACGCGGCAGGCCGGGGCCCGAGGCGGCGGCCTGCTGGCTGGGCAGCAGCACCAGGCCGGCCATCAGCGCGGCGGCGCCCACCACCAGCGCGCGGGGCACCGGCTGGGGCTGGGGCTGGCCCGCCGGGCCAGAGTCGCCGCCGCCGGGGCCGCGGGGAGGGCGGTTGCTGCCGCCGCTGCCGCTGCCGTTTCCGCGCACGTTGTTGTCGTTGCCGCCTGCATTGGTACGTAAGTTGCGCGCGAGCGTGGCGGTGAGCGAGTTGGTTGGGCGCGCAGTCGGAGGCTCTGTCGGAGCCTGCCCGCCAGGACGCCCGAGCTGAGCCACTCACCGCAACACGCGGAGGCCAGCAGCTCCGAGGCGCTGGACGCCGTGGCCTTGCACAGCAGAGAGCCTGCGCGTCGAGTGTGCGGCGCGAGTTTGAATTGAGGGGGCCGGGGAGAGCAGCGGCCACCAAGGTGTTGCGCGCGGCGGGACGCTCCTCACGCAACAGCCAGCCCAGCGCCTCACCGCTGCCGGCGGACCGGACGCCCGGGTTGTGCTTCTCCATGATGAGGTTGACGAAGGTCCTCTTGCGCGGCGCGCGCGTGGTGGTGGAGCGCCGGTAGTGGGGCCTGCTGGGCGCGCCCAGGAGCGCCTTGAGCGTGGGCTTGGGCGACGCGACGGCGACGGTGGACATCCTGCAGCCAAAGCGGGCCGCCGAGTGGCACATGTCGCGCGCTGGGTGCCGCGTTGCGCCACATTTCTCTCGGGACAACCCAACGCCGTGCAGCGGGTGGGGACCCGCAGGAAGGTGGCTGCCAAACTCGCCCTGCGCCCCACCGAGGGGCCGGAAAGGCACCGCGGCGCAATTGCGCCTGACCCGGTGCTGCACGCTGCCGTCCCGGGGCCGCAGCGGGCGGCAGGCACGGGCCGAGAGGCGCGCACCTGTGTTCGTGGAGGAGGTGAAGAGCCGGACGGGCGGG